>WNFC01001654.1_pt1 | contig 27155 bp, 29 predicted proteins | sample 5400541 | NCBI WGS metagenome assembly WNFC01 (sample SAMN13153342, study PRJNA577476) | soil metagenome | isolation source: 120 cm saprolite under Douglas fir tree site 2 hole 2 replicate 1 | place: USA:California | collected 2015-04-18 | reverse complement strand
GCGGGTAGCCAACGCTCGAGCGAATCAGGGAAAGCTCTAGAAAAGTAGTGCTTCGGCCGGTAAGCACTGCGCCCAGGCAGCGGATGAGGCAGCGAGGACCGAACTCTCGCCAAATCAGGCCGAGGTTCTCGATGACATCTCGCTTGGTGATCACGCCTCGCATTCCGCTTCCCTTTCCACTGACTCGCGACTGCAAAACCAGGGCCGAAGCGTTGCCGGGGCTCGCGTAGACGTTCGAGCTCCGAATCAGCCCTACACGAACAGACGTAAGCGAAGCGTTTTGACTCACTGGAGCGTCAAGATCCCTGAACTACTGGCCCGAGTCGAAACGACCCGGCGAGGACACTGCGTCGACAGAACGCCGATCCAGGGATGACGCGCGACCGCCCGATGACACGGCGTTCTTCTGTTGCCGCAGTGACCGTCGCCGTCGCCAAGCTGCAACGAGCCGCCAGGCGGCTTCAGCGGAAAAAACGAGGAGTACGGGACTTGAACCCGTGACCTCCGGCGTGACAGGGGGCTCTGGAGCGCGTCCAGCGGTTCGTTCGGGTTCACAACTTGTCGTTTCCACTCGTGCTTCGCCCGCCTCGCAGTCCAGCCGTTCACAACCAAACGGTGCGGTTCACACGCCGTTTGTCCCCGCCTTGTCCCCACGCCTTCGAACCCTCCGTGGGGGGGCCGACCATTTGCTCACCGTCCGTGAGGTGGCGAAGCGTCTCGGCGTGAGCACGGCTACGGTGTACGCACTGTGTGACCGAGGAGAGCTTGTCCATGTGCGCGTCAGCAACGCGATCAGAGTTGAACCGGCTGACCTCGTGGCTTTCGTCGCACAGCGGAGGAGAGCGAAGCGGTGATCCCCACTCACAAAGCTCAAAATCCTCAGAACTCAGGCGTCCTCGAAGCACACTGGGCTCATTGATGATTTCGTTTTGTTGAGGCGCTCATGGGCGGCAACGGATCGGGCGAATACGGACATCGCGGGTACACATTGGACGACTGCTTGCGCTTGGACATCCGTCGCATCGTGCGAAATGGGTGGTCCGGGACTCTCCGCTGGCTCAACGCCGAAGGCGAATGCCGCGCGAGCGCGAACCTTTCGCTCGGACTCGAGGTCGCAGCGCTGGACTACTCGGTCGATGGTGAACGGCGCAGATATGCGATCGCGCTATCCCGGACGCGCTGCAACTACGGCGGCGAGCGGGTCTGGTTTCGATGCCCCGCTCGCGCGTGCGGTCGCCGATCGGCAGTCCTGTATGCCCGATCAGGCTGGTTCGTCTGCCGAAAGTGCGCGGGCCGGAAGTACGAGAGCCAATCCGAGAGCCAAGCAGATCGCATGCTTCGGAAGCGAGATAAGATCCTCCGGTCCATCGGGATCGACCCCTACGGGGACGGCGAATGGTCGAAGCCCCCGCGTATGCAGTGGCGGCGATACGAGAGACTTATGGAAGCAGCAATAGCCGCGGAGAACGCGTCCTTGATGTGGTGAGACCAAAGGCCCGCGTGGAGCCGAAGCTTTCAGATTACACACACTATGCGAATACCTGAGGGATCTGCGCTTCAACGGAGCCACGCTCAGAGAAGCGTGGAGATTATCTTCCAGCTACGGCAGCCGGCGGAATTCGTCATGCTTCAACGGAGCCACGCTCAAAGAAGCGTGGAGGCATGTTCAGGTCGGGAATCGTTTGGCCCTGGGGAATCGTGCTTCAACGGAGCCACGCTCAGAGAAGCGTGGAGATCTTCCAGCTACGGCAGGCACCGATCTTCGTCTACAAGCTTCAATGAGGCCGCGCTCCTCAGGGCGCGGAGATATTCTGGACGGAGGGATCGGCGGATTCGAGACCGCCCTTCAACGGGGCCGCACCCTGAGGAGCGCGGAGGATATAGCGAACGGCAAAGCGAAGGGCACCGTGATGTTGCTTCAACGGAGCCGCGCTCTGAGGAGCGCGGAGATGCGGAGCGCAGACCGCCGCGACAATCCAAGGCAACATGCTTCAACGGAGCCACGTTCGGGAGAAGCGTGGAGGTCCAGCTGGAGCATCCCAAACGATCGGAGGCGTGTTGCTTCAACGGAGCCACGCTCGGAGAAGCGTGGAAATAGTACCGGTGGTCATCTCTGGCCTGGAGCAGATGCAGCTTCAACGGAGCCGCGCTTTGAGGAGCGCAGAGATCCTGCTGGCACATCCCAGACGATCGGCGGCGTGTTGCTTCAACGGTGCCACGCTCGGAGAAGCCTGGAGATGTCCACGCGGTGCTCCAGGAAAACGTCGACTTCGAGCTTCAACGGAGCCACGCTCGGAGAAGCGTGGAGATCCAGGCACGCGGTTCCATTGGTGCATGTCATCTTCGCTTCAATGGAGCCACGCTCGGAGAAGCGTGGAGATTCGCCGGACGCTGACCGACTTGCTCGAGGCGATGCAGCTTCAATGGAGCCACGCCCGGAGAAGCGTGGAGATTCGCCGGACGCTGACCGACTTGCTCGAGGCGATGCAGCTTCAATGGAGCCACGCTCGGAGAAGCGTGGAGATAGCTCGCCTTAATTCAGCGCGGATCCCAACGAGTTGGCCGCTGTGTTTCGAGCGGGTAACCCCGAAGAATCGATCTCGATAGCCACGTCTCTTCTCAATGGCGCTGAGATCCTCGAAATAACGTTGTTTTGTCGCCGCGAGTGAGTCATCCAGAGACCGCCACATCACGTGGCCGCTCGCGCGCTGTTCGGCTTATTGAGTTGTCAAAGATCCAGGTGAGCAGACGAGTTTACCTGAAGAGGACGCCGGATTCTCGCGGAAATCCAACCCCTCCTTGGTATCAATCGCAGAATCGCTCGTTAATGCATCGGTTCATCGGGGGAAGAGACTGATCAACTCCCTGGTCGTGTGGGACATCAGCGGCGTTTTGATGCGGTTGGCAAATCATTTAGCCTGCGCCTAGAGTCCGCCCGACACCTCAGAGGGAGTTTGTGTGAGGGGAGAGGCATTCACAGTCCAACACGACCTTTGCCGGGGTGAGCCGGGAGCCGGAGCGTTGCTAGGCATGAAACGCATCGGTGCATCGATCGGATGCTGGATCTGGACCTCCGTCGCCCGTGTCCTTGAAACAGGATTGAAAGGAGCAGTAGCTATATGAGCAAGACCGAGGAGGCCCTCGAGAGACTGACGCGCGCAGTGCGCGAAGATGCGGCGTTTCGGCGTACCCGCAGACTGCAGCCACTAGGTGGCGTAGGCGACAAGATCTTTCCACCAACCTATCCGGGAGAGCGGAACAGTGATCCGCCGCGCCACGTCTTCGAGCGCCGACGTGTAACGCAGTCGGACGGCACGACCAAGGACGTCATGTGCGTGTTGATCGACAGTGTGCAGAGCCAGGCGAACCGGCTTGAGGAGGCACTGCGATTTGCCCGGGATGCAAAGCTGATCTTTTTCCCTGTGATCGCGGTCGACTTTGCAAAGACGGAACTAGCCGACGTCGGCCGGATTTCGACATTGGAGGCGCCCCACCGCATCTTCGACGCAATCATCCGCGATTCGGAGCTGGACGGGAAACGCTTCAAGGATACCGAGCACGGAAAGCGGCTTCTCGAAGCCAAAGCCAGCAACGCTCGGGCCGTGTTCGACCTTTCGCCGACGGCACTTCTCTTTGGTGCTTGGAATTCGACTGGCGGCGGAGAGATGGGTGCAAAGTTCCCACGCGCGCTCGTCTCCGAAATCATCGGCGTGAACGTCGCCGTCGAGATTGACCCGAAGTCCGGGGTCGAGAAGGCCTCTGGCCAGCGGACCGGCAGCCGAATCGATCCGCTCGGCATACGTAGCGGGGTCGAAGTCTACAAGCAGCCAAATGGCGACTGGAGCTTGGAACCACCGTCGAAGGGGACCGCAAAAGGCGATAAGGGTTTGAAGCCGGTGAGACCTTCCGAGATAAATCACTCCAACATCGCGCCCACAGTGACTCCGCTTGGAGTGAGCGTCGACTATATACAGCACACCTTTGTTCTCTCCCTGGCCGCATTGCGTCGACTGCGATTTACAAACTCGCCGATCGAGGGTGAGCATGAAGTCCTAGCAAGAACCGTCCTCGCGTCGTTGGGGCTTGCTGCTGCCGCCGCGCAAAATCGGACCGGTTATGCACTCCGCTCAAGGTGCGATCTTGTCTCAGAGCCACAATCATCCGAGGTTTTCGAGTTGGTCCATGCCAACGGTTCGGCGGATGCGTTCCCCCTAACGTTCGAAGAAGCGTGTGCTCTGCTCACGGCTGCCATTGAGGGCGCCGCGAGGCGTGATCTTCGGTGGCGCGACAGCGATGTCGTACTCAAGCCACAGGCCAAACTCGTCGAGCTTGTGCGACGGAGCCGGCAGATGACGCTTGAGGGAATCTCGGAACATAGCGCGGAGTAGCCGCCGTGCTCACGCTGGAGGTAGAGCTTCTCACATCGGTGTACCGCGCAACGCTTCCGGATGGCTCCGAAGCCGAATGGCCGCCCCACCCCGAACGCATCTATTGCGCGCTTGTCCAAGCCTGGGGCGATGGCGGGCGGATAGCATCGGAGCGGCAAGCACTCGAATGGCTCGAGTCCCTGGATCCGCCGATGGTGCAGGCAAGTGCAACCTGGGAAATCTGGCAGCGCGATGCTCCCACTGTCTACGTCCCGCCAAACGATATGAAAGGCTCCGCGCCAGACGTGCTCCCCGAGAAACGGATCCGACAGGCACGCATTTTTCGTGCGGTTGCACCCGGGTCACCTCTCGTCAAAGTTCAATGGGCGGCCACCCCGACCCCGCAGGTGCGGGAAAGCCTCGTCCAACTCTCCGCAAGAACTGCGTGCTTGGGGCACTCGTCTTCGTTGGCACGCTTCAATTTTCGATTCGACGATCCACCTTTGTCCGCTGAACTGTCCTGGCAGCCCGATTCACAGGGCACGAAACGACTGCGCGCGCCATACCGCGGTCGGCTTGCGGACCTTGAGAGCTGGTTCTCGACCGAGGCGCGGCCGGTTCCGAGATGGGCTGTTTCTTATCGGGAACCGGGGGCTGTCGCACGGACCTTGCCCCAGAGTGTCTTTGCTGGTCCTGATTCTTGGTTCGTGTTCGAAGATGTCGGCGGCTTTCGTCCTGACCCTCTTGCGCTGGCGCACGTAACTACTCGGATGCGAGGCGCAATCGTGAGTCTCGCTAAGCAACCGGTCACAGAAATTCTACTTGGGCATGCGTCCAATGGCGGTCCGAGCCAGCGTCCACACGTAGCTATCGTGCCGTTGCTGAATGTTGGCTGGCCTTACTCCACGGGTGATCTCCTCGGCTTGGCGGTTGTGCTTCCGCGATATCTCGGAGATGAGGATCGCCAAGCAGTCATTTCCGCGCTTGCGTCCTTCGCGTCATTTTCGGAAGGAAGTGACACGGCGAGCGCTCGCCTCAACCTATTCGGGCAGGAAACGTGGCACCTGGAGCGAGCCCTTTTCCCTTCACGCGCTTCCCTCAAGCCCTCGCGATGGTGCCGGGCCGCACGTCGTTGGGCGAGCGCGACCCCCGTTCTTCTCGATCGCTTTCCTGAGAAGGACAGCCCGACAGAGGAGGCCGCCCTCATCGCTGCTGCGTGCCGCCACATCGGTCTACCGGAGCCCGGAAGAATCGAAATCCACAAGCACTCGGCGCTAAAAGGCGCACAATCCGCATATCCAGCTCGGGGAAGTCGCGGAGGCGATTGGACCTTTCCAGCCGACTCGAAGTTGAAGGGCCGCCCGCGTCGACACGTCGTTCTCGAGTTCGAGGAGTCGGTGCGGGGTCCGATCCTTCTGGGCGCTGGGCGGTATTATGGCTTCGGGATGTGCCTTCCGCTCGAGGACGAGCCCTTGTGAATGCCGCGCTGTCGGCAGAGGACTTCGGCGCGTTTTTCCGCGCCGTCCATGGAGTGGAGCCCTTCCCCTGGCAGTGCCGTCTTGCGGAGCAGGTCATAGCGCGCGGTTGGCCGGATGCTTTGGATGTCCCCACAGGGGCGGGAAAAACAGCGGCCATTGATGTAGCTGTATTTCACCTCGCCCTGGAGGCAGATCGAGGCTCGGAACGCGAGGCTCCACTGCGGATAGTTTTCGTGGTCGACCGGCGTCTGGTTGTGGACGAGGCAGCCGAACGCGCAACGCGGATCGCCAGCAAGCTGCAGTCTGCATCCGATGATGTCTTGCGTCGGGTAGCTGCCAGGCTCGGACATCTTTCGGAGCGTGAGCGTCAGCCACTCGTCGTTAGCCGTCTTCGCGGTGGTATGCCCCGCGAACCTGACTGGATAAGAACTCCCGCACAGCCGGCCGTCGTTATCTCGACTGTTGATCAGGTCGGGTCGCGCCTGTTCTTTCGAGGATTCGGCATCAGCGACTCAATGAAACCCGTTCACGCTGGTCTCCTTGGCTCCGATGCGCTGCTCTTCCTGGACGAAGCCCACTTGTCCCAACCGTTTGTAGAAACAGTCACTTCTTCCCGAGACTTTCAAGAACAGGGCGCGTGGTCCGAGAATGCCGCCCGTGCGCCATTTCATGTGGTAACGCTTTCGGCGACACAGACGGCGCGAGCGCCCCGATTTCTTCAAAAAGATGACGAGGAACATCCTGTCCTCGGTCCACGGCTTCGCAGCTCCAAGCCAGCAGAATTGCTTGCGCTCATGGAACCGCCAGATGGCTCCGAGTGGAGTCGCCTTGTGGCCGACAGGGCTTGGAAGATGTCCGTGCTGGGAGGTGGACGCGCTAAGACCATGGCGGTTGTGGTCAATCGCATCCGTCGCGCCCGCGCGATATTTAGTGAGTTGGAGCGATTCAATGCGAAGCAGCAGCGTGGCGATCTCGCATTGTTAATCGGGCGATCCCGTCCACTCGATCGCGACGAAGTGCTTGCGAGTTTACTCCCACGCGTTGTAACCAACCGCGTCCAAGACACCAGCGGGAAGCCGCTGATTATCGTTGCCACGCAATGCATCGAGGCGGGCGCGGATCTCGATTTCGATAGCCTCGTTACGGAGATTGCACCGCTCGACTGCCTTCGACAGCGCTTTGGACGGGTCAATCGATCCGGCCACCATGCGGCGGCGGGTGGCATTATTGTCGCGAGTCAGCAGGTCAGTGATCGATCGGAACCAGATCCCATTTACGGCTCAGCGCTCGCTGAGACATGGAGGCTTCTTCAGGAAAACGCGAAGGCGCGCCGCACGAACGGTAGGAGAGCTATCGAGGTCATTGACTTCGGTGTAACCCAAGCGCGGAACTGGCTCCCCGAGGGAAAACAACTTGAGGCCTGCTTGGCTCCAAGAGAACACGCGCCGATACTCATGCCCGTGTTTCTGGAACAGTGGGCCTGTACGTCGCCACTCCCCGTCCCCGATCCAGAGATCAGTTTTTTTCTTCATGGTCCCGAGAGTGGGCCTGCGGACGTTCAACTCGTGTGGAGAGCCGACCTCGAGAGCGACCCGGAAGAATGGTTCAATCGGGTCAGGGTCTGTCCGCCTTCTACACTGGAGGCGATTTCCGTGCCGTTCTACGAAGTGCGCAATTGGCTTCGTGGTGGCGCAAGCGGCGATGTCGCGGATCTCGATTTCACACCCGAGGTCGAAATCCGGGACATCGCCGGAGCAATACAGCGAACGGCGCTCCGCTGGCGAGGAGCTGATGATAACGGAACGCAAGTGATCGGGAGTTCGCGCCTGCTCCCCGGTGATTTGATCGTCGTGCCCGCCTCGTATGGAGGTTGCGACCGATGGGGTTGGAACCCCAGTGATACGACTGCAGTCAAGGACTTGGGCGAGCTAGCAAACCGTAAACATCGCGGTCGTGAAATCCTGAGACTGGCGCCCAGTTTGGCGGCCTTGGCCTGGGCCGCGGAATCACCCGATGGGTCCACGGCAGGATCACTTCGGAGGTTTCTCGAAAGCCTCATCGATTCGACAGACGCGGCGGTCCTTGCCGAACTTTCCAACTCGGAGGCCATTCCGCCATCCTGGCGAGAGCGTTTGCAGAGTTCGCGCTGGCGACTCCATCGAGACAGCGAAGGCGTGCCTTTGGCCGTCGAGCGGAGAGTTCGAGCAGAGGAGGAGAGTGGAGAAGCAGTAACAGAAAGCGATGCAAGCTCACAGGGCCAGAAACGCATTACGCTTCAGGATCACTCGGCCGGTGTGCGCGATGTTGCAGAGCGGTTCGCAACACAGGCAGGGCTACCCCTAGCTCTAATCGCTGATCTCAAGCTCGCGGCTTTCTTGCACGATGCCGGTAAAGCCCACCCGAATTTCAAGATCTGGCTTTATGGAGGAGACGAACTTGCCGCGATAAACGCGCCGCCGCTGGCGAAGAGCGGGCAGGTCTCGCTAAATCCCCTAGTCCGAGATCGCGCCCACTTGCCACTGGGCGCTCGGCATGAAGTTGCGTCACTTGCGGTTGCCGTCCGGCACCCACGTTTTAGCGAGGCAAACGATCCGGATCTCGTCCTTTGGTTGGTGGGGACGCACCACGGTCATGGTCGGCCTTTCTTCCCACCGGTCGACTGGCCGTCGCCGGGGTCTACCTTTAGCGTGGACTTAGGCGACGGATCGGTGACCAGTCTCGAAATGCCTTTGATATCCGAGCTAACAGCGCGATGGTTCGAGCTTCGCGCGCGACTTAGCCGCCGATACGGACCATGGGGATTGGCCCGGCTGGAAGCAATTCTTCGACTTGCGGACCATCGTCGATCTGAATACGAGCAAGAGGGGACGCCGTGAGGACCGCGCGAGCCCTTGAGCCACCGGAAGACCGTACAATATTGGACCTGTCGGGGCTCGAAGTCGACAATCTACTGGCTGTCCTTGCCCTGCTCGGGCTGCTCCGAGCACTTGAGCACTCTCGACCCGAATGGCGTGCCCGTGTCTCGTGGGTTGGTCGGCCCTGGCGTGCGCGACTGCATTTAAGCGCGGACGTGACTGAAGACGCAGTCGCTTCTACGGTAAACGAAGCCGTCAGCAAGATTGCGTCCAGCTTCGAGTTCAACGGACACATTAATGTGAACTTCACGCTTGAGGAGCTTCGAGCATATTTCGAGGCCAAGAAAACGGACCCGATAAACGCGCTGTTGTTGTCCGCACTCTGTGCCGAGCAGCCGTTGAAAAAGGGTGAACCTCGACCGGCTCCCTTGGTCATGATGTTTGGTCAGGGCCATCAGAACTTTCTGGAGCGTCTGGTTACTGTGTCGCGCCTCGAAGCTCTTGATGAGGAGCCTCGAAAAAAGGGCGCGATCAAGAAGGACGGAGCGACTAAGATCGCTGAGGCCCTATTCAAGCCGTGGAAGAGAACCGACAAGACCGCATCTCTGCGATGGGATCCGCTTGATGATCAGCGTTATGCGCTCCGCTTCGGGGATCCGAGTAAGGCTGGCGCGGCGAGCACCGTGCATGGTGCGAATCGGCTCGCTTGCATTGGGTTGTTGTCATTTCCATGTCTTCCGAACCACCAATACCCGAACGCGCGGGGTGCCGCGCGTCAAGAGGAGGAAGTCGTCTTCGTTTGGCCGGTATGGGCAGCACCATTGTCCCTGGCGTGCATCGAAGCGCTCCTTTCCCATCCGGAAGTTATGGCCATGAGGACCGGAAGAGTCCGCGCGCTCGGTGTGGCGGAGATCTACCGTGCTCGTCGCGTCTCAAACGGCAAATTCAGAAGTGTCACGCGCGGCATTCCAGAGGTGGAATCCGCCGGACAGCCAGCATCGCGTAACAGGTGATTGATGACACCATGGCGCGTGCGACCGTGGCAACACGCGCTCTAAGTAGTCAGCTTCTTGGATAGGGGAGAATTTCATGCGAGCAGCCGTCTACCTGAGGGTCTCAAGCGATCGACAGACAATCGAAAATCAACGCGCTGACGTCGAACAGGTCGCCCGTGCTCGCGGATACGACGTCGTTCTGTACGAGGAAACCGAGAGCGCCACGAAGCGCCGACCTGTATTCGACGGAATGCTCGCCGACGCTCGCGCCGGCAAGGTCCAGGCTGTTGTGATCTGGGCAGTCGATCGGCTCCACCGCTCCATGCAGGGGGCGATCAACGACGTTTTGGAACTCGACCGACTGGGCGTCCGCGTCCTCTCAGTTCGCGAATCGTGGCTGGACACGTCCGGCCCGGTTCGGCCGCTCCTCGTTGCGATCTTCGGATGGGTGGCGGAGCAGGAGCGGTCACGGCTTATCGAACGGACGAGGGCTGGTTTGGAGCGCGCACGACGAAGCGGGAAACGGTTAGGTAGACCGCCTTGCTCGGTTGTGCTCCTAAATGCCGCCGCCGACGCGGTCCGTTCAGGCGCATCGATCCGCAAGGCAGCAGCGACGAAGGGAATCCCGGAAAGCTCGCTCCGGCGCTTCCTCGCGCAGTGCGCCTAAAACGTCTCCCGCCACCAACCGAAAATCCGTAGCCACTTCAAAGGTCCGATGTCCTAGCCGGCTCTGCGGCTAAATCGGTCGTTTTTGGCGCGGCTCAGCTTCGGTTACTTCGCCGCGTGTTCGTCGGGCGATCGAGCCTGGGAAGACCAAGCTGCAGAGGATCCACCCCATCCAGTCGCTGTCGAGGATGCTCCGAAACTCCCGCTCCGTGCCGCCGCTCCGGTCCACCGCGTACTTTCGATCGAAGGCCACGCCCCAATAGGCACGATTCCGGAACGTGCCCATGACGATGGAGGGCTCCTGCCGGCGACGACCTGACATGCCCGTTTCAATAAAGTGCCAGCCTCATGTCCTGCCGGGCGCTTGAAGGAATCGCGAGGCAATGCGATCCGTGAGTACTTTTCCCTCGCGCTCGAAGAAGGGCAGGCGGGGCGGAATCGGGGGCTCGGCCTCATATAGGAGTTGATCGAGCCGCCGGTGGCGCCCAGCGCCCTGTCGTTCCAAGAGAAACTTCGAGACCGTCTTGCCTCGCGCTACACGCGACATCAGTTGTTCAAACTCTTCGACACGCGCGAGCGCGAGCGGGCCAACGCGTTTCTGCTGGAGTAACCCACGCTTCCGGCTTTCGTCCTCCAGCCATCGGTAGGTGAGATCTGATTCGCCGAAGGAGTCGTAGGTCACGACGACAGGAATGACCGGGATGTCCTTCATCAAACCGCGCCCCTCGAAGTTGCCGCGCCGTAACAGGTCGATGCGGCCGTTCAGTTGCCGGACTGCGCCGCCGCGGTAGTCGTCGCCCTTATCCTCGAAGAAGAACTTTTCCATCCAGGCAACGGTCTTGGCAGGGGAGACAGCCTCGCGAGCGACCTTGGCCTCAATGAGCCGCCCTTTCGCGGAGAAGAAGACGGCGACGCCATCATCCACGATGACCACGTCCTCCACCTCGTCGGGAGCACCGGGTGCAGAGGGCAGGATGATGGTGGCTCGGCGTTCGGACGACTCGGCGGCGGACGAGGCGACCTCCCTGCACCAGTCTTCGAACATGTAACCGAAGCCAGACAGCCATTCCTGCGCACCCTTCCGTGGGTCGAGCCTCTTGGACGCGGCGAGATAGCGCGCCCAGACACCCGTGCGAAGCAAGCCGATGACCGCCCACGGCGAGGCGGCAACGAATCTGCGTGGCTCGATTTCTACCAGCGGTGTGTGAAACAGGGCCGTGGGCGAATGCGGCAATCCGTCTGGCCGCATCCTCTTTGAAATCTCGGCCCGCAGGTCGTCACGGGTTGCGGTGACGCCGCTGAGCGCAGCAATGAACTCGTCCTGCGACACTCGCGAGTTCGCAAGGGCGCGTTGTACGTTGATGACCGGATTCGGGTCCGGAGCGTCCAGCATGCCCCACCTGCCCGCCAGCAAGGCAACGAGTCCGAGACCGATCTCAAACGACGCCTCGAACCCTTCCTGGTAAGCCAAGCTCGCGAGAGCCTTCCATCGGCTCTCGTCGGAAAGACTTCCCGTTGAGGGCTTTCGTCCGAAGATGCGATAAGTGCGAACGAGTGCCCTCAGGGAGTCTGGCTTGTTGTTGAACCGAGAGATCCGGACCATCTCGGCCGCTAGTCGTTCGTCGGGGGAGAGCGCAACGCGGTCCTCCTCCGACCAGCGGGCCAGATGACCATTCGCGCCTGCCAGCCACAGGGCGATCTCGGGATCTCCTGGCGTGGCGTCGGCGTCGCCACCTTCGAGGAGCACGAGGTGCTGAAGGAACGAGATGGCCTCCTCATGGGCGAGTACGATTCGGTTCCGCCTTTCCCGGACGGCCCTTCGAGCGCGCTTGAGAAGGTCAAGGCCGCTGCCCGCGAGCTGCGCTATGGGATCGACGGTGAGCCTTCGTACACGCTCGGACAGGGCGCCACCCGGTTCGTTCGCGACGATCGCCGCCAATGAAGCGAGGTGGTAGAAGCTCCCCTGCCATGAGAAACCTTGCACACGGTCGATGAGTTCGGCTGCGCTCATCTCCTTTCCGAACAGGTCCTTGGCCGTCTCGTAGGGATGGGCGTACGCTGCGCTCGGGTGCCCGGGAGCGCGGGGCAAAGCTGCGGGGGCGGTTGCGTGAGCACGAGCGCGCTCCTTCTGACGCTTCCGCCTACGCTCTCGTCGCTGTTTGGAGCCGGTCGACACGCAGTCAGCGTATCTGATCATGCCTTTGCGAGCCTTGGCTCGACACATCCGGCCCTGTCCGCCCCCTCTTAGTCGCGATCTTCGGCTGGGTCGCAGAACAAGAGCGTTCGCGGTTGATCGAAAGGACGCGGGCCGGCATGGATTGGCTGAAGCCGCGAGGGTCAAGGGCCTGAAGCGGACCACGTTGCGGAGGTTCCTGGCGCAGATGTAGAAACATCGCGTGCCCTCCCCTCGACGCAAACCGCACAAACCGCAGCTCAAACCCTCCATTCCGCTCGTTGCCATCGATACGAACGTCCTGCTTCATGGGAAGTTCTTCGACGAGGTGCCATGGAATGCGCTTGTGGGCCATCCCGCGTGCGCACTCACCATCGCGCTGCCCGTGGTGGACGAACTTGACCAACACAAATGGTCTGGGGACCGGGGGAGGCGTGACCGTGCCGAGAAAATTCTAGCACGCCTCGCAAAGCTGAACGATGGCGCTGAACTTCGACAAGGGGTGGCCCTTCGGAGGCTGAAGCGGCCCAACATGAAGGCGTTCCCCGACCTTGACCCCAAGAGCATGGACGATCGGATAATCGCGAGCCTCAAATCGCTAGCGAAATCCGCTGCGATCGTGCTTTTCACCTTCGATCACGGCATGAAGGCTCGAGGCGGAGAATGGGGAATCGATTGCCGCTTCCTTGACGAGAAGTGGCGACTCCCTCCAGAACCCGATCCCGTTGAAAGGAAGCTCGCAGCAGCTCAAGTTGAGCTGGCGAGGCTGAAGAACAGACAGCCCGATCTGGCCCTTTTGCTGGACGGCGGGCTGCTCCCAGATCGCACGCGGAAAGCGGTCTCGCTCAAGCTTGTCTCGGCCATCCAGCCCCACTCGCCCCAGGCCATCAAGGCACAGGTGGAGTACATGGCCCTGAGGCAAGTCGGAAAGGCCGTCACGGACGAAGACCATGAGGGGTCGGACTGGCAATCCCACTTTGGGGTCTCCAGCGCTGATCAGCTCAGCGAATTCGGCCGACACCTGAAGCACGCCTACGAGAGCCAAGAACTTCGAGGCAGGTCGTTTCTCGTCAATTCGTTCTTGTGCAACCAGGGCACAGCGGCAGCCACGCATGTGCGGCTGAAAATGACTCTACCGGCGGGGGTTGCTGCAAGAATCGATTGGCCCTTCCAGCCCGGAACGGACAAACCGCGGGACGACTTTAGTATCGTTGGTCAGACGGTCTTGTTCGAGACGCCCCGTGTAGGTCACAACGTCCCGTACGACGTTCCGCTATTCCGAATAACGGTGCCACGCAAGGCATTCGGCTTGGACAGGATCGAGGTCCCGTGGGAGATGAATCTAGAAGAGTCTCCAGAACCGATCACGGGGAAGCTTTTGTTCCTGCTGAGCTGGAGCGAAGGAATGGTGGACCTCGCGAACGAAGAGGTCCAGGTAACCCGATTGTGAGCCCTCGACCGCTGCTCCGCCGAGATGTTGGGGGTGGCCAAAAACGTACCCGTCAGACGGACGTAGCACACCACGGAACACGTCTGAACGTTCGACCAGGAAGCGGATCCACAGATAGCTGGGCGGACAGTTGCGACGCGAGATTTCCAAGCCGTGTGGTTTATTGGTTCCACTGTGGTTGATCGTGCCGGTTGTAGCGCAGGCGACAAAGATAGGACGAGCATTAGACTCGGGATACTGCCGCACCGCAGGCCCGCTAGTACAGCCCAAGGGAGGTTCATAACGCCATGGCGAACTGGAAGGACGATCTGAAGCGGAAGGTTCGGAACCCAGCAGAAGATGAGGCCGAAGCGCGAAAAAAGGAGGCAGAGGAGCGAGCTCGCCCGCAACGATCAGTCGCAGGAGCGCTTCAAGTGATCGGAAGGGCCTTCAAGGACGCTCAGAACATTCTCGCTCGTTGCAACCCTAATCTGTCCTCCGGCTTTGACAGCATGAACAATAGCTCATTGAGCGACGGAGTTCGAACCATCTCCGCTAAACAGACTTCAGACAGACAAGAGATTGTTATCGCCTTTGACGGGAAGGAAGAGCAGCTGGTGTTTAATCGCGTCATGGGAGCGCTTGTTCTTGCGAGTGACCAGCAGCAGCCGCTTGAGGTTGAGGACTTCATTGGGCGAATAATCACTCGACTGTTTGGCGGGTAGCAGCCGACGCCACACCAGGGGGCCGAAACGAAAAGACCGCGTGATCGGCCCAAGATCCTCACCGGCACCCTCCGCCTCGGCCATCGAAATTCTTACTTCGTTCGGTTCGATAAATTTACCGCTCAAAATCCATTCAGCCCGCCCGTTCTGGGAACAATCCCGGCATCCAGCGCGAGGCGAGCTTCGCTGGGAAGGCGAGGCGCAGCGGCGCACGCATGCTTTCGGAGGTAAGCACGCCGTGGTCGAGCAGGGCGGAGACGACGCGGCGGGCTTGACGGTCGCCGGTGCCGACGATGTTAGCGGTGTCGCCGCGCGGGAGTTCACCGCGGTAAAGGACGGCTTCGAGGATTGCGCCTGATTTCGGTGGCAGACGATCGAGTTTGGTCTCTTCCTCGACCCATAGAAGAATGCGCGCGCGCAGTTGCTCTGGCTGCATTAGACGTTCCATGAAGGTGACCTGGTCGATGCAGGTAGTGAGGAAGAACCGTGTAAATTCCGCGAGATTTTCCTCGCTCAGGTTGCCTCTACCATCGAGATCGTTGCGTCGGGTCTGGTCGCAAGCGGCCAGGTGCGCCTTGTAGGTATCTACATTGCGGGCGAGACCGCGAGCAATCGACCACACGGCTCCGGTATCCAGCGCCTCCAGCAAAGTCGCATGCGACATCAGCCGAACGACGCGACCATTGGCGTCAAGAAAAGGGTGAATCCAGACGAGGCGGTGATGCGCTGCAGCTGCCGCGAGTATGGTTTCGGTTTTGCTGAGGCGGCCATAAACCTTCTCGAACTGTTGGAGGAAGCGTGGTACGGCCGGCGGGCTGATCGCGACGTGTCTGCCTACCTCGACATCGTGCTGGCGAAGTTCGCCGGGGATTACTCTGTGGTTTTTGACCCATAGGAGATCGTCGGGCAGCAGTTCGCAGAACCGACGATGGATTTCGCGTATGGAATCGGCGGTGACCGCGCGGCCTTTGAGGCCACCGTTATCGATCCATTGCTGGACCGTGATATGAGCTTTCGCTTCGAGCTGAAGATCGCGCTTCTTCGCGTCCTGGCTGTAGTCGTTCTTGAGGGCGCGCTCGATATCGACGGGGTGCGTGTCGTGCCCTTCAATCAGGTTGCTGTAGTAGCAGTTCATCGAGCGCACGAGTTCGGCGAGCGACGAGAGAACACTTTCGGGCAGGGAGCGCCGGAATCCCGCGCTTTTTTGCGCCAATTCGAGCGCGAGATCGGTCAGGGCGGCGCGGTGGCGTGAGCTGTCGCCGATCAGTAGCGGCTCCATCAGGGAGATCGTTTCCCCCCGGTCTTTGACCGGTTCAATGTCCGCTTTTTTGTCCGCTTCGAGACTAGTCATAGACCTTATATATCCATGGCTTATCGATAGTAAACTGTATTTTGGGTCCGCTTAAAAGTCCGCTTTTTTGTCCGCTTCTAGGCCCTGGTTTATCAAGGGCCTGGTGGAGGGGTTGGGGGCGCCATCGACGTTACGGCGTCGATGCAAGACGTTGCGGCCCGGGCGTCCATCTGATCTCTTCGGCGACGAATTCGAGCCTGCGATGGGCGGCGAGCAACTCGGCTTCCAGTCTGTCGAGACGACTGCGCTCCTCCTCGGACAATTGTGTCCCGGCGGCCGCGAGCTGGTCCCGGACGTCCTTTTTGAACACCGCCCACCGGTCTGCAACGTGCCGATCGAGACGCTCGTGGCCGGACCGGATTCCCTTGAGCAGATCCCGCTCGGGTTTCACGAGGGACCGGATGTGGTCGCCAATCTTCCTCTCGACCTTCTCAATCTCCCTCGCGAGCTGCTTCTCGCGGCCCCACCAAGCCCCGACAAGGAAGCTGCCGAGCGCTGCAGCCAGAGCGTGTGCAGGCGCGAAAGCCAGCGTTACCAGCCACCCAAGCGCACCGAAACCGAGAGCCTCGGGGGCAAGAAGGTTCACCTGCGGGATGACGATGGAGGGTGCGAGGATGATTGGGTGCTGGCTCGGCTCGTGGTCCAGCCGCACCTGGTCAAGCGCGGCCTCGAGTCGCTCACTGACTTCGTGACAATGCAGCTCCAGCTCGCGCTGCGCGACGCGCCACACCTCGCTAAAGATCATTGCGATGTGCCCATTGAGCTGTCTGGCAAGCTCATCTTTGGAGGGCAAAGCGCCGGCAGCCCTCATCCCCGCTCCCATCCTGCCAGGCACGGCCGCCAGTTCCGAACCTAGGCGCGACATGGCCGTGCTGCACGCCCGCTCCTTCACCGAGGCGCAGAACGTTCGCAGGTCGGACATCTTCTTGTGGGCGGCGTGAAGGCGCTCGTGTACTGCCCGAGCCTGCTCGGAGCTGGCTCGCCGCCAGGCGATGAACTTCAGGGCATCATCAACGGCCTTGGAGGAATCTCGGACCGCAGTTTCCAACCGAACCACGCCCGTCGCGTTTGAGCGAAGGAGATAGTCCCACACTTGGGCCTCGATCCCTGCGAGCGGCGACTCGGACTCGCTTCCGCTGGCGACCCACTCCCACGCCTGCCTGGCAGAAACGAAAGCGGGCGATCCCGCTAGGCGACCCCCGAGGTTGTCCCGCCCGAGCGCCCGACCCAGCGTGGCGAGAACGTCGTCGCGGTCGGCATCAACCAACTCGTCCGACTTGTTGAGGAGCAGGAAGACTCGATCTGAGTGGTCGAGGACGCGCTTTAGCTCATCGAGGACGTGGGACTCGACGGCAAAACCACCGGACCTCGCTGAGGATACATCAATGACGAACAAGACGGCGTTGGCCTGTGCGATCGCCCGGGCGGCGATGGCGCGGATTTCTTCGCTCGGATCGAACAGCCCAGGAGCGTCGAGGATGGCGATGCCGCGTTCAAGCCTCTCACTGACGAGGCGCACGGTGATGATCCGAACCCGCCTCTGGTTGTCCGGATTGCGATCCTGCGTTGCGTACTCAGCGAGGGCTTCCGACGTGGCGGCGATCGCGAGGGTCTTTCCGTCGACGAATGCTACCGTCCCCTGATCGGAGGCCCCCGCAGTGGCGAGCACCGGCACTGCCGTCGTCGGGCGTCGGGCGACGGGGCTAACGTCGCGACGGACGAGTGCGTTGAAGAGCGTACTCTTACCGACTCTCATCCGTCCGGCGAGCGCGACCACGTAGGTCGCCGTTCTCACGCGCTCCTCGGCTGCGGCGAGCTGAGCAACCACGCTCTCGAACCCTGCGCTCCGCGCGGTCCGGAGGACCGCCTCCATCGTGGAGCGGGCCTCCTCGACGAGGCGGTCGTAGGTGCCGGGTGCCAAGACGCGGTGGCGGTGCACCACGACATGGCGTGCCTCTCGGTCAAAGTCGTCCAGCCGCGCACTCGATAGCACTCTGTCCCGCGGAATGTGGATCGTGACCGACTCCCTGGTGAACCAGCTTGCCTCCCGTGCGCCAAGCTCGGCGATCAACTCGTCATCGACCCAGCGGTAGACGATCCGCCGCGTGGGGGTGTGGCAGAACACCAGGGCGAACGGGTCATGGCTAGCGAGCCAGTATCGGAGCGTCCGAACGTGGACCTCCACGGCTACGTGGTCGCCGGATGGTGCGCTCTCGCTCGCCTTGAGCTGAAGTCCGATTCGCCGTCCCGTGTTGAAGTGGCCAGCCGCCCCATCGTCGCGGGGCTTGAGAACCTCCGCGACCGCGTCCATCCCGTAGTCGTGCGCCGTCCACTGCGTGACCGGCCACGGGCTCACGGTCTCCTCGAAGATTGTGCGCGACCGGGCCTGGAGCACACTCTCCGGCGGTACGACGGGCAGAGTCGGCGGTAGGGGCGTCGCCCGCTGGCGTGTCGATGCGGTGCGTTTCCGGCCCGGCTTTCGAACGGCCATGTTGGCGCATTGTCGTCCACCCGATGCCCCATGAGGAAGCCCGCGCGCTATCGGGGGCGCTGCCGATAACCGGCCTCCGGCCCTCGCCGTTAACCGCTAACGGGGTCTCTCCGCCCGCTCTCTGCCTTCCGGGAAGCTGGAGAGAGCCGATCCGGGCACCGTGCAGTCGAGCTTCGAACTCTCCGCCTGATGTCTCAAAGCTTTTTCCCTTTCGACTCGATGGCGATTGATCATTTCCGCCGAAGCGCCTGAGTGACGGCCGTCCGTGGAGACGCCGAAGCGGCGTGCGACTTCCGCCCACGTAAGACCGGGTTCTGACGTTAGCGCCGCTTCGTACTGCTCCCCGCGCGAGCCACTAGCGAGCCCGCGATTCCGCTGCTGTTCCGGCGTCTCGTTGGCAAACTTCTGACTGAATTTCAAGTTCGAGGCCCGCCAGTACGGGGAGCCATTTCCAAGTAGCTGCGGAGACCGCGTCCTTGAAGTGGTGAGGTCGAGCCGTTGATTGCGTTGTCCTCCCATGATCTCCTCGCGTTTGGGCACGTCAGTCAAAGAAATGACCTCGACCGTGGCTCTGGAGCTTACGAGGGGAGCAGGTCGCGGGGCCGCACGTTCAGCGCGCGGGACAGCTTCCAGATCGTCCGGAGCGTGACGGAGCGTCCACTCTCGATCCTCTGGTAGTGCCTCAGGCTGAATCCGCGCTCCATCATGTCCTCCTGTGTCAGGCCGCGGCGCACACGAAGCTGACGTACACGGTCACCAAAGACCTCGCAGAAACGCTCGAACTCGTCCGCCCGCACGACGATGGACGGTAGAGGTGGGTCGGCCTAAAGGGCCACGGTCCAAAATGTCGTAAGCTCGTGCCCGGAGGATCGCTTCGATGGCCCACGGTTCACGCGCGCTACACGCTTTTCGCCGAAGCGTTGCATACGTCCTCTTGGCGCCGAGCCTCGCCCTCCTTTGGGGGTGCGCGGCTGTCGCACCGGCGATGATTGCCGCGGGTGCATTGGCTCCACAGGTGGAGGCTGAACGCGCTGAGCGAGAAGCAGCGGAAGACCAGGAAAAACAGAAGCGACAACGCCAAGCTGAGGTGGAACAGAAAGCGCAGGAAACGGCTGCGCGTCAGGCGGAAGCTGAGCAGCTTCGGCAAGTAGAAGCCAAGGTTCAAGACAATCCCGAGGCGCAAAGGCTCATTCTCTCCACGAACCTTTGCATGCGCAAACAAGACGAGCGGGAGGCGCTCGAAGGCATCAGGGAGGAGAAGAGAGCGGCGCAGCTTGGTGGTGTCCGCGATCTTGAAATCTTGCGCGCACATCAAGATGCGGCCGTCGCGGCGAAGAATGTGCAAGTGAAACTCCACGACGCGCTCAAGACGGCTCGGCTCAAGCCCCTTGGTTGCAACAGCAAATCGGTCCAGGCGCTGTGGTCTTGCCTGGCCGAACCAAGCCAGGACTGCGAGGATTCAACAATACAAGCATTACTCCGCCTGAGTGACCGTTGGAGCGGCACGTCGGACAGATACGAGTGGATCCAGGAGCGCTCCCGCTCATTTGCGCGGTACGCGGCTGGCGGCGACAAATAGGGGATTATGTGATGAGGCTACGCCGCGTACTCCTCGTTGGGTTGATTCTCGGAAATCCTGCTTGCGCGCCTGGACCGCAAGGACCGCCCGGGGCGCCGGGGCCTACTGGATCCACCGGAGGAATCGCCTGCACGCCTGGGTCCTCGTTTTGTGACGGTGCCCACCTATGGACATGCACGCGAAGCGGCACCGATGCGGTTGGCGGAGGAAGTTGCGCCGCATGGGGGAGCACCAGCAATCCCGGGATCTGCTCTACGACCCACTGCCCCGACTCCGCTGCAGCGTGCTGTAGAGCTTCAAACCCCAGTCAGAGTTGGAACCTCAGCAGCCCGATCTCAACATCCGGGGATTCTTACGGATACGTTTCTCCCTCCGGCGGATGCGCCTCCGCTCCGCTTTCCATCTTCTTCTCTTCACAGGTATCTTCGTGTCCATACGTCACCCAGTACGTGAGTCTGTCGATCGCGCGGCCTTTCACAGTTGGCCAAGCCATCTCCCTTCCGAGCGCAGCGGTTAGCCTCTCGGTCTCGGGGCCGGGGGGCAATTGTTCCGCTTGGACGGGCGCCGTAACGGTTTCGGCGGACATCCCCTCTTATACGGTCTCGTTAAACGCGACGTGCAGCCAGCCAGGTCAATCGGGCCTCCGGGTCGTGGGCACGCTCTCGGGTAACCTGTAGGGTCAATCGGTACCCCGCTCGCTGTCAATCCCGCGGCGGAACCAGCGTCCTGGGCTGGCATCGAATGGGCGTGAGCCAGGTTTTTGCGAGATGCCGCGCATGGTCCACCTTGCCAGACCCGCGGTTCGGCCGCATGGGCGGAGAAGCACGTGCCGAGACGCGCTAGGCTCTGGTTTCCTACTCGCGACGCTCCGGGGGTTTGGGAAGACCGGCAGCAATTTCTCGAAGCCGTCCGGCTGGAGGCCCCGGTGGTCCTTGAACAACTTCGGGAACGGGCATGGCCTCACTGGAACGCCGCGTTTGGTGATCCCGCGATGTCTCAAGCCCTCCGAGTCTTCCGGGAAAGTGGTTGCACCGTGGCTCTGCCATCACAGCTTGAGTCACTCCAAGTTGCGCTGCACGCCTGGTCCGTTCACTTCAACCTTGAAGTGCCCTGGGTCACCGCCGCAGCGGCGGAGACGCTTCACGATTGGGCCAGCGATCCGCCTCGTCCGCGCGACCTGTGTTGGGCGCACCCGGCGACGCTCGGTGATGGGTTCGTGCGCGGAGCCAACTGGAAACGCGGTCGCCTTGTTGCAGCTCCACGTAAACGCCGCTCAGATCATTTTCGCTGGCTCGCCCGGTGGCAAGTCTTGGGGGAATCCGGGGAAAAGATCGCGGAAATAGAGCGATCACGCCGCAGTGAGTTCGAGGCTGCCAGGTTGGGTGTGGAAATGATGCTCCGGGGCTCGGCGGGTCAAGCGAACTACGCCAATGCCTTAGAAGCACAAAAAAGGCTTGCACTCGCGGAACAGGCCGAGCGAGTTCTAGGCCGCCACAAGGTGAAGGGCCTATCCCGTCAGGGCATCGAGCGCGCCGTGAAAAAGTTGGCTTGCGATCTCGACTTGACTCTCAGACAGCGCAAAGGCGGCGGCAGGAAACGCGAAGACTCGCGGAGATAGCCGGTACGCAGTTGTTGCCTTTTTCATTCTTAGGCAGCTGGTTCACACTTAGGAAGTGAACAACAACAACAGCACCTTCAATGAAAGCCCCCTGCGCCGCGAGCGTCTGCGAAGGGGATTGACCCAACTCGCGCTCGCGTCCTCCGCCGGGTGTTGTCTCAACACGATCTCGCTGGCCGAGCGCGGTGCCGCCGTTTCCTCTCGGATGGCTGAACGCCTCGCAGAGGTACTTGGAATTAGCCCCGATGTACTCCGACCTGTAAAGCGCCGAACTCGTCGTCGATGCCCCCGCGTTTTGCTGGGTCCCGAGGAGATCTCTCTCGAGCGGACAGGAGAGGTTGAGCACGTGAATACAAGAAAGAACCGTGGGCAATGATCCACATCACCGAATACCCCGCGCCCGCGGACAAAAACGCGAAGCCCAGCGGCACGTTCGAGGTCAGTTGGCTCGGGCTGGTCGACTATCTCAAAAGCTACGAGGAGCGGCGCGCGCTGTGCGGCACTAACTGCGAAGGCTCGAAGTGCAGGTACAAGCGCGGCCCGGGTTTCTCCCTCGTGCGCCTGCGCGAGCCCTGGCGCAAGGACGAGAACGTCGCCGCAGTCACGGGCGCGATGTTCGACGTCGACCACTACTGCGTGAAAGACGAGAGTGAGACGACAGAAGAGCACCTCGCGCGAGCAAAAGAAGAGGCGCCGCAAAAACTAAAAGCGATGTTCGACGCCCTCTACGGCCACGCGTTCCTGACCTACCACACGCACACGAGTCGCCCCGACTTCCCTAAGCTGCGGTTGATCATGCCGCTGTCCCGCGAATGCACCCCCGCCGAATACCGCGAACTCGGTCCCAAGCTCGTCGAGGTCTTCAAGATCCCGACGAAGCCGATGGACATGCTCTCGCGGATGTACTTTCTGCCTTCGATCCCTGAAGGCGTGGAAGACGTCGACCTCGAGACGCGCGAGGGCGCAGATATCGATGTCGAGGCAATGCTCAAAGAAGCGATCGTGATGGAACAGGCGGTCTCGATCCCGCAAAAAGCCGCGAAGATTCTCAGTGACTCTCGACAGCTCGAGGCGCAAGACCTCAACAAGCTGCGCGAGACGGAGCCGGCCGACTTCCCGCCCGCATCGCGGGAGCTGCTTGAGCGAGCGCGCAAGCGATTGCGCGAGTACGGACCAGCGATAGAGGGCGAGGGGGGCGATGGGCGCACCGTCCAAGTTGGCGCGATCCTCCTGAACGACTACGCCCTCACGTGGGAGGAAGCCTGGCCACTAGCGTTGGAGTGGAACAAGACCTGTCAGCCTCCGTGGGAGGAGGCTGACCTTGTGCAGAAACTCGAAAACGGCGCGCGGTACGCAAAGGGAGAACATGGGCAGGCCAGGGCGGCCGAAATCATGCGGACGCGGCTTGCAAAAAAGCTCGCAGGCGCTACGGGCGACGGGCCACCCGAAATTACGCTCAGCGCAGACGTGCAGGGCATGGTTGATCAGGCAGAAGCGGCGCTGAGCGCCGACCCCGGCATCTTCAAGCGCCACGGCGGGCTGGTCCAGATTGTTCGCGATGATGTTGATCTGCCGTTCCTTAAGCGTCCGAAGGGAGCGCCCCGCGCTGCTGAGCTGGTCAAGGCAACGATCGTGGAGCGATTGGCGACCTGTGCCCGGTGGCGCAAGTCCGGGAAGAAGGGGGGATTCACGCGCCCGCCGGCCTACATCGCTGAGACGCTCATGGCGCGATCCCAATGGCCGCACCTGCGCCACCTGTGGAGCCTGCAGCGGATTTCCCTTTCGAGAAAGAGGAGCACAAGTCAGCGTACGTCGCGGCCGTCCTCACCTATTTTGCGAGGCACGCCTTCGCGGGGCAATTGCCTCTCATCCTCATTGAAGCAAACACTCCCGGAAGCGGAAAAGGGCTCTTGGCGGACACGATTGCGACGATTTGCACGGGCCGCTCGATGGCTCGTATGGCAAACACTCTTGATGACGATGAGATGAGGAAGCGGCTCTTGGCGATCGCCTTAGCCGGCGACACCCAGGTCCTCATCGACAACATCAGGGGTCCGCTCGGTACTCCCTCGTTGGACATGGCCCTGACGGCCGGCGAGCTGCGGGACAGGGTGCTTGGGGAGACGAGAATGGTGAGCGCTCACCTGGACGCGCTATTTTTCGGGACCGGGAACAATGTCGAGCTGCACGGCGACACCCCGCGGCGCACGCTTCACATTCGGCTTGAGAGCCCACTGGAGCGCCCGGAGGAGCGCACTGGTTTTAAGCACCCCGACCTGCTCGGCTGGATCCGAGCACGTCGAGGGGCGCTTGTTGCGGCCGCGTTGACGAGTCTGCGGGCGTTCTGTCTGGCGGGCCGTCCTGGAAGCCGCGCGCGACCCTGGGGCAGCTTCGAGCCTTGGCAGCGTCTGGTATGTCATGCTGTTTCGTGGCTCGGTATGCCCGATCCCGAGCGAACCCGGGAGGCGCTCCAAGCGTCCACGGCATCAGACAAGAACCAAGTCGTGACAGTGCTGGAAGCGTGGCGGCGCGTCGATCCAACGGGTCAAGGACTCACGACCTCTGCGTTCCTTGCGAAGATCAGAGAGCCGTTTCCCGCGGGTCGGAACGACGTGTTCGCCGATGTACGCGCCAGCATTGTGGACCTCTGCCCGGGGCGCACTGGCGGTCTGCCCGACGCCAAACAGCTTGGCACGCTGCTCAAGCGCTTCCGTCGCCGGGTAGTCGGCGGGCGAACGGTGGATAACCGTCCAGGCCGTGGCGGTAGTGCGATCTGGTTCGTCTCTTCTGCACAACGTGGTGGGGATGGTGACCATGGTGGGGCAGTTTCACTTCCTGAAGAAATTTTAGATGTAGGTAAATGTAAGAATAATGATTATTTTATAGGTACCGGAGAACTCCCCCACCATGGTCGTCAGCCTCAAGCAGGTCGTCAGCCTCGCCGAGGCCGTGACACGAAAACCGCTGATCGTCGAAGAGTCCACCGTCCCAGACGAGCAGTTAAAAGCGGAGAGAGCGGTCGGGATAGTGCCGTCCGACGCCCCGCCGAATGACCCGAACGCACAGCCCGAGGAGAAGGGTCGGAAGCGCAAGAAACCGGCTGACGACTCAATCGAGGCCTTTGAGGCGAAGCTCGCGGCCGCGAAAGCCAAGAAAGAGGCCGAGGAGAAGGCTGCGGCGGAGAGGAAGTCAATGGGTGATCCGCCGGGCATGGATCAACCGTCGAACGGTCGTCTACCGGGGGCAGATCAGACCGCCCCTTCAATGGGTGATCCGCCCCTTTCAGGACACGCCCCGCCGAAGACCGTCTACAACGGTGTCCCCTCAGCGCACCCCGTCCAGTGCCGCTGCTGCGGCGGAATGGCGGACAGCCTGCCGCATGAGGGCTGCAAGAACCCAAATGGTTATTACGAAATAGTCGGGGACGGCAGAAGATGTATCCTGCGCTCCCCTACTGGCGCGCGCGTGGCCGTCGTCTCTCTTGACGCTCACGGAAACCCCACGAGTGAAGATCCGTCGAAGGAGGGTACGCCATGACCCCGGAAACCCTGCCGGGGGGCGCCGAACCCCTCTGGAGTGCCGTGGACGTAGCCGCGTATCTCAAGGCGAGTCGAAGCTGGGTTTACCAGAAGGCGGAGGCCGGCCTACTGCCGTGCTTGCATGTTGGCGGGCTGCTTCGATTCGAGCCGGCGGCGGTTCGCGCGTGGGCGCGTGGGGATATGTCGGGGGCGTCGATTGTCCCCTTGCACCGAGGTTCGCATTGATTTCGGATGTAGATTGTCAGACAATACGCACCATGGAGCGTGACTCGGTGCTGGCGGTTCGGATTCCGGCGGAGATTAAGGAAGCAGTGCGGCGCGCTGGCGATGATGACCACGGCCGGAGCCTGTCAGGCATGGTGGTGCGGATCCTCGAAGAGTGGGTAATCAAGCGCGGCTATCTGAAGCCCAAGCCCGGCGGGCACGGAAAGGGGAAGTAGCCAATGGCGAGCGTGTTCGAACGGAGCGGGCGCTGGTACCTCCGGGTCAAAGACGGCGCCGGCTTGTGGCGAAAGATTCCCTCGGAGGCCAGGACAAAGACGGAAGCGCGCCGCCTGGCAGAAGAATTCGAGAGGCACGCCGAGCGGCAACGCCTGGGCCTTGAGCCCCTGCCGCCAGTCGACGGCGGCGGAACCCTGGCCGCGCTCTTGGAATGGTGGCTGACCGAGCACTCGTCCGGCTCTCCGTCCCACGAGAAGAACAAATACTCGGTTCGGCGCCACCTGATGGCCTCCGATCTCGCCCGGCTGCCTCTGATCGCTGTGACTGCTCAGAGGATCGAAGCCTTCCTACATCAGAAAGGGCAGGAGGAGCTGGCGCCGCAGACGCTCAATCACCTGCGCGGTTTCTTGGGCCGAGCGTTCAGCGCGGCGATTCGAAGCGGGCGCTACCCAGGTACAAACCCCGTTGTCGCAGTCAAGAAGCGAAAGGTACCGCGCCGGAAGCCGGACTTCTTGAGGCCGGAGGAAGTCATGCCGGTACTCGAAGCACTCACACCCCGCTGGTGTCCCCTGTTCGCCGCGGCGCTCTACACGGGCCTGCGCAAGGGGGAGCTGCTCGGGTTGCGGAAGCGGGACGTGGACCTGGAGCGACGCCTTCTTACGGTGGGGCGCTCATGGGACCGAGACATTACGAAGGGTGGGCGCGAGGACGTAATCCCGATCGCCGCGGAGCTGGTCCCGTACCTGGAGCGGGCGTTGGACGAGTCGCCCTCTGAACTGGTGTTCCCAGCGGAGGACGGTTCGATGATGCGCCGGGACGTTGGCCTGGAGAGTGTCCTGCGCCGCGCCCTTGGTCGGGCCGGCATAGCCACGGGGTGGCGGCACGTCTGCCGTAAGAAGGGCTGCGGACACTTCGAGCACGCGCCTAATGCGGCCCTGCGTCGTTGCCCAAAAGACGGCCGCAAACTCTGGCCCAAACCCAAGGTGCGGCCGATCCGTTTTCACGACATCCGGCATTCGACTGCAAGTTTGCTGATGATGGCGGGCGGCAACCCGGCCGCGGTGCAGCGGATCCTCCGTCACAGCGACCCCAGGCTCACTACGGAGGTCTACGGACACCTGGCACCAGAGTACCTCCGCGCCGAGGTGGACCGGCTGTCCTTCGGGGCGCTCGCCTCGGTAGAGGCCGAGGACGTGGCCCAAGCCGCAAATTCGCCTTCGTTTGTCCCCGTGGTGTCCCCGAACCGCGATCCGTCGGGGCGGACAGCCGAGACCGGAGGAATTTCTCCAACGATCTCGGCTCAATCAACAACGAGGAGTACGGGACTTGAACCCGTGACCTCCGGCGTGACAGGCCGGCGTTCTAACCAACTGAACTAACTCCCCAGTACCGATGGGCGGAACAGGGATCGAACCTGTGACTTTCGCCTTGTAAGGGCGACGCTCTAC
>WNFC01001491.1_pt1 | contig 27165 bp, 22 predicted proteins | sample 5400541 | NCBI WGS metagenome assembly WNFC01 (sample SAMN13153342, study PRJNA577476) | soil metagenome | isolation source: 120 cm saprolite under Douglas fir tree site 2 hole 2 replicate 1 | place: USA:California | collected 2015-04-18 | reverse complement strand
GAGGGCACGTCGTGGTCGTGCAGTTCTGGACCTACACCTGCATAAACTGGCTGCGCACGCAGGCGTACTACCGCGCCTGGTCGCAGAGGTACAGGGATCAGGGGCTCGTGACCATCGGCGTGCACACGCCGGAGTTCAAGTTCGAGCACGACCTCGACAACGTGCGGTGGGCGGTGGCGGCGAGAAAGATCGACTACCCGGTCGCCATCGACAACGATTTCGAGGTCTGGCGTGCGTTCAACAACAACTACTGGCCCGCTCTCTACTTCAGCGACGCGCAGGGTCGGATCCGGCATCACCGCTTTGGCGAAGGCGATTACGAGCGATCGGAGATGGTTATCCGACAGCTCCTCGCGGATGGCGGCGTCAAAGACCTATCGCCGGGATTGGCGACCGTTGAACCGAACGGCGACGAGGTTCAGGCAGATTGGGAGGACTTTGGGTCGCCTGAGAGCTACCTCGGCTACGAGCAGGCCACCGGATTCGATTCAGGCGGCCGTGCAGAGTGGGACCAACTCCAGAGCTATACCGCGCCGGCGCCCCTTGGGCTCAACCATTGGGGACTCACGGGAGACTGGACTGTCCGCTCCGACGCGAGCGCGCTCAACAGTCCTGTCGGCCGGGTTGCGTACCAGTTCCACGCTCGCGATGTGAACCTGGTGATGGGACCGGCGGAAAAAGGCACGACAGTGAGGTTTCGCGTTCTGCTCGACGGCGAGAGCGCCGCGGCGGCCCACGGAGCGGACGTCGACGCGAGCGGAAACGGCACGGTTGTGCAGCAGCGGATGTATCAGCTGATCCGTCAACAGGGACCGATCCGCGACCGAAGGTTTGAGATCGAGTTCCTCGACGGAGGCGCCGAAGTTTTCTGCTTCACATTTGGGTGATCCGCGGTGAGCTTCAAGACTTTGCTTGCAGAGTGGCTACACAACATGGAGTGCCTAGACCCCTGGTGGGTGCTGACGCAAATCGATTCTGCAGCGGTTCTGCAATGCCAGGGCATCCCGTCGGGAAGGAATTCAAGTACCCCAGTACGACCTGGCTGTCCCCCGGATCTCGAGACTCAGATGGAGTCGATGCTCGAGGCCGTCTCACGCGAAGAGCTGCGATGGCCATCGAGGTCGGACGCCTAAGACCCAACCGGATAAGAGAGAGTCAAATGCTGACGTAAGAGGACCTTCGCCACTTCCGGGAGCGTCTTGATAAGAGTCGTTCCTCGCGCTTCCGGCATTGTCGCCACCACAATCTACGCGTGCATAGGAGCGTTGCACATGTCAGGCATTCATCACACCGTAATCGCGGTAGGCGATTTCGGGGCCAGCCTCCGTTTCTATCGGGACGGCCTCGGCCTCGACGTCCTTCAGGATCGAAGAGTGGAGGGGGACTGGCCGGCTCTTTTCGACGCCCCCAGTCGAACCTTGCATGCCGTGTTCCTGGGCGACCCCCACGTACCCGATGTGTACGCGGGTGTCCTGGAGCTCATCGACTTCCCCGACAGCAGCATTCCAACGTCGTCATCTGACCCGACACCGATGACAGGACTATTTCAACTGTCGTTCTTCGTCGATGTCGAGGCGACTCTGAAGAAGCTCGCCGATCTGGGCCTGGGTGGACCGCCCAGGCGAGTTGCTCAATCAACGCCGAACGGGCCGATAACGATTGCCACGGTGCGCGACCCAGACGGGGTCCTGGTGTTGCTGACTCCGGGTTCAATCACCCAGCGACCGTGACGAAGAGATGACGCGGATCCAAAAGAGTCTCGGGTCGAGTCGGAGGCACTTCGAGGCCAAGGCTGCCGTATATGAGGCCAGCGGCCAGAGCGGCGGTTTGCCCGTCCTTCCGTGGGTCGTGGCAGCCTGGAGGCGAAGGCGCTCAACACACGTGGGCCACGTTGTCAACGTGGCCACTGCGTAGTGTTAGCTGGAGCGGTTCCGTAAGAAGCTGAGTCGGTCAACGGTTGTACTCCGGAGGTTCCGAGGTTGAGAGGAGACAAAAGCAGTGCTCGAAAGTGCACCTGACGTGATCGGGCGATTTCTGAACGCGGCTGCAAATCGTGACTTTGATGCAATCGGCCTGTGCTTCACGGAGGATGCCAGCGTTGAGGACGAGGAGAGAACGCACCGGGGGCGAGGTGAGATCAGGGCCTGGCAGCGGGAGACGCGATCGAAATATGACTACACGGTCACGTTTGTCGATGGCGAACCCGTGGGTGAAAGCGGCTACCGGGTGGCCGCGCATCTCAAGGGCAACTTTCCTGGCGGCGAAGCCGACGTCGAATATCGGTTTGGCATTCGCCTCGGATTAATCAGCAGTCTTCGGATCACATGAGAAGCGTTAACTGTGTCACCGACGAGTCGCACGCTCGAGGTGGCCAATGTAGCAACGCGTGTAGCAACCCAAGCGGCATTCGGCGTCACGCCGCGGCACCCGGCGAACTTCAAACGCGTACGGAATGAACCCAAACGACCTCTGGCGGCACACACCGAACCGTCCACAATTACGGTTCGTCCTTCGTCGATGGGAATTCCTTGCTGACGGTTTTCGTGGTAAGTGGGGCTAGGTTCCGGTCCGCGGCACGAAGCCGATTTCGGGTGGATTCTGGACACCGAACCGCATGAACTGCTCAACGGCTCTTATTCGGACTTCGTCCGCCACCTCGTCGTCGTAGAAGTCGCGCACCAGCGGCGGGCGCGGGCAGAGGAGTCTCTCGGGCCTGAAAATACCCGGCTCCTGAAAGTTCATGATCGCCTGCAGAGGTCCCTGGCGGATGAGCGCGAACGCCCGGTGCCTTCCGGCACGCTGAAGCGTTGCCACGTGGTGAACGCCGTTGAGCACCAGGATCGAACCGTTTTCGCCGAGGATCGAAAGCCAGAGCCAGTTCGGTCGCGGGAGAGCGTCGAACTCGAACGTAATTTTGTCCGCCGCCACAGATGCCACTCTCAGTGGCGAGATCATGCCGAGTCCTCGCTTGCGACTGGTGAGAACTGCACCGTTCGTGCCCAGCATTAGGGGCGGCTGAACTGATCCCTGGGCAAAGCAAAAGCGAAACAAGCCCTCGAGGTCATTCTCGGCGGGCAGGCCTTGGATCAATTCCTCGACGTGCTCGGCGTCGAGCCACCACTGCGGAGTCACCAGGTTGTCAATTGAGACGCTTACGAACTGCGCACCGAGGGGCTCGTAGACAGTCTTGAACTGGTCGGTCGCGCGGATGGCAGCCTCCAGACCTGCGAGCTGCGCAGGTAGCGGCTCCACCACACCGCCAAGTGCCACGGGCTCGATGCCCGTGCCCATCTTCCGATTCACCCACATCTCCCAGAACGAGTCAACCGTCGCCGGAACCGTAACCGCTGACGCGTAGAAGAGCGGGCGAACCTCGGGGCCATTGACCCAGTGAAGCAGCCCGCGGCCCACCCGTTGCGGCAACTGGCTCTCCAGTTTGAAAGGCACAACGTTGTTGGCGGGTTCTTCGGGGCCTTGCATCTTGTGGTTTTCCACGTTGCTAGAAGAACCTCGATTCGACGCCGCATTCACGGCTCGCACCGCTTGCGGATCGCTTTGCTGTGCGACCTCGTTACTTAGACTAGGCGTCGACTGGCAGCGACCGACCGCAACCAGGGGCTGCCGACGGCTTACTGCTGGGGTCATCATGTGGTTCGGCCCAGATCATGGGCGTGAGCTGCTGCTTTCAGTTCGAGCAGCAGAGCCGAATCCCGGTTCTTATCTCACAATGGCTCCAGGCCGGGAGTTGTGCATGCGCTGGAATGAACGCCGTGACGCTGAGCGGCCCTATGACGGGTAAGCGACCTGTTCCGGCGGGTACAGAGGACCGACTAGGACGTCGAGTGGCCGGCCGCGGCCAAGGTCGCACCAGTCTCCCAGACGAGGTCCTGAAGCAGCTAAAGCAGCCCCATCTCGGGGTCGGCGTAGGTCAGATCTGGGTGATCCCCACGGAGTATCTCAACTGGAAGAGCGTGAGCTCGTCTCGCTGGTGTGTGCTGCTTGCGCTCGAAGATGGCGTCACAGGGCCACCCCCGGTGAGGGCCCACTTCGTCGTCGGTTCGACGAAGCCCGAGTTCGACAACCTGGTGTCAGTGGTCGACGTTCCAGCTGGGGAAGGTGGGTTAGAGGAGCGAACCCTATTCGCCTTCAAGGCGAGCTCGCCTGTCGCGTTGAGCCTGCTGAGGGTCGAGGGCGTATTCAAGGGCACACTCTCCTCGGACTGGATCGACATGATGTTTGCGGCGATCACAGACTCACCCCACAGCTCACTCATAACTCTGCGGAGACTGATTCGTGACGCTTGACGACCTTCGCGTCGAACACGTGGCACGGGGCATTGGACCGGGCATCGCCGACCTTCTAGGCCGAGTGGTTAAGGCCACCGCGCCCATGTACCCAGCCGTGGAGTACACCGACTCTTCTCAGTGGAGCCCTGAGCTACTCGAAGATGTCCTTCAGGACTGGGTTGAGGATCGCCTGGTCCGCCGCGGGGATCTGGCCGCGATGATGGCAAGTGCGGCTTCACTGCCGTCATTACGCAGGGCCCTGACCACTTCGTTTTCTCAGCACCTCATCAACAAACGCCGACGTTCGAGCGCGAGCAACCTCTTTAAGCGGACTCAGGCCGTGCTGGAGACAGGTGCGGAATTCCGGAAGGTCGGCGTAGCCCCTCGGGCGGCTCAGCAGGAATGGGCGCTAAGTAGCAGCCCAAACGCAGGGGCCTCGCCTCTCGAGATGCGTGACCTGATCCAAATCGCCAATTCGATGACTGACGATGAGCTGAAGGTGATCCGCTATGGACCCGAGTCTCTGAAGTCCTCGCCAATACTCCGCGAGCCGCAACTCAAGGATTTCCTGCGGGCACTCCTCGGTGCCGCCGGCGGCAGCCTCAGTTTGGAGAGGATCGCGATGGTGATGAACCGCCGATTTAACCTTGTCGGGCCGATCCAAGTCGACCTTACTGGGCGGCTTGAGGCACCCCAACGCTCCGTGTCCGGCGAGGCCGCGCTTGAAGATCTGGCCGGATCAGTGATCGCTCGACTCGGCGTGAGGCCCATCGATCTGATCCGACGTCTTCAAGAGACCGAAGACCTCAAGGTTGCAGCGGCAGCGGCAGGTTTAAGGCAATCCGAAGCGACGGGCATTCTGAAGGGGGTAATGAATATGGTCTCCGAGTATGCGGACAGCAGGGAAGAGGCCCTAGAGATCTATCGTCGGGTCGTCGAAAAACTGTGATAACGCTCGAATCATTGTTCTAAATGAAGGACATGGGTATGAACTGTCCGCTTCCTGTGGATTTGCTCGACTACTTGGCTGGGTCTTCTCCTGAAGTTGACGAGCACATCCAAGACTGCATGGGATGCCGACAGGCGCTCGCTCGGTTGGCACCGATTCAGTCGGCTCAAATAGACACCTCCAAGGTCATTGGGATCCCTATTAGGGCGTGGATTCCTGAAGCTAGAACACAATCCACGGTCGGCGACATTTGGATGTCAGCTCACGAATTTGTTCGTGGGACCTTCGAGTACAGCGGCCTTGATGCATTGCCATTCTTGGTTCTATCTGAACAACGTGAAGATGAAAACGGACGCTGGGTGGATGCTGTGCCCATCTGGCCCGACGTCGAAAACGCCTCCTTTACGGATTTGATTCTCAATGCAGCCGACACGACTCTGAGCGGCAGCTTCCGTACCGTTTTCGACCTTCAAATGCCGATTGAGATCGATCAGTTCGCCGGTCACATCGGGTCGTTGACGGAGAGCGGCCTCCAGGTCCTGCAGCAACTCTTCGATGGCGAATTGGGTGAGGACAATTTTGGACCACGTTTGGAAAGCGATGGTGATCCGCGTCTAGAGGCGACCGAATGGATCAGACAGATCGCTCGTGAAGTTGGCAGCTACTACGCGTACTGCCACGCGCGTTCATCGGAGCGAGTCGGTGTAGCTGCCAGCCAGTTGCATGTCCTCGGGACATTTCAGCTCTCAGACGTTGAGCGAGCGCCTTTTGGTCAGAGCAGACTTCTGGCCGCACGGACAGTCCCGGGACTGCTTGTACGGAAGGCCTCATTAGTAACAGGAAAGGGAGTGCAGCTGGAGGCGCGCCTTAGTTATCACATTGACGCAGGTGATGTTCTTCGCTTCGAAGTCACAGGCGCCATCGGTATCCACGACGCTATTAGGGTCGTCGCGATCAGCGGTCTCCTGCAAGTTCGCGCCGTCTCCGAACCATTCGTACCCAACCTGGGCACCTCAGTAGACTTCGCGAGGGGCCAGGGTATGCTCCTCAAGATGGTCGACTCGCTAGAGCTCGAGCAGGCCAGATGAGCATCGCGCTTCAGGTCGATGACGTTGTGCGCCACTACTTCGTACCGACTGATGGCAGTACCGTCAGTGCGGAAGATGTAGCGTCGGAGGCGTTCCAGATTGAGCCGACAGATGCATTTATCGCGGGGCGGTGCCTGACTGCCATCGATCGGGCCACACTTCCAAGCGAACCACTTCGAGAACACGCTCGGACGTTCCAACTCTGGGTTGAGGAACTTGGCCGCCGGTATCAGCTACTGGATCTACTTGGCGATGACGGTGTGTCCCCAGCCATCCTCTTTGACTATCTCGGTACTGCGGCGGACGAACTTATCGAAGACGTGCCTAGAGATGAGCTTGAAGCCGCCAGGACCGGGGCGTCGACCCGCATCGAGGCTGCTTATCGCCTGCTGAAGCGGTTCTCCTCCGCAAACTTGGTGGTCCAGGGCACCGCAGAACTTCTCGCGGCGGCTGAGGCACTTTGCGTGCGATCGGATCGATTCCAAGTCAATGCTCTATTCGCACAAGGGGACACCGGGTTTGTTCTCGGAGCCCGGGTGCATCTCTCTGGATCGGACGGCGAGGTTACGGCCTTCGCCACCGCAGACCCCGAGATGGCTCACCAGGCAAGATTGGCGATTCGCGAAGCGGTCGGCCCGACGGCCGGCGTTAGCTGGAACCTCGAATGGCCAGTCAAGTTTGAGGGTGAGTCGATAGGAATGGCCGCCTATGTCGCGGCTCAGGTGGCTTTGGGTAACCTTCGAAACGATCCACTATTGGCGTGCACTGGCAAACTCGACATCGGCGGTCCCGTGCTAGGGGTATCGGGCATCTCAACCAAGCTGCGCGCGGCGGCCCGGAGTGGCATTCGTCGTGTGCTACTGCCTAAAGCAAATGAGGTAGAGGCGGGCGCAGTCAACGCCAATGAGCAGTTGGGCCTTCAGCTGCTCGCTATTGGGTCGTTGAACGAGCTGCGCGAACAGCTGGCAGCGGTGATTCAGGTTGCCGAACCCACCTTTTCCGGAGCGGTCCGCTTTGCAGCCAGCCAGATTCGCCTTGAGCCGGTCACGATTACCGCTCATGAGTCTCGCGGCCAGTTCCATCGATTTTGGATCGAGGATCTCAGTGGAAAGATCCCTCTTGACCTCTACGCCACCGGCAAGGTGGTCGTGCCACCCGCCGGCTCCGCGAGGTCTGCTCTAGAAGCCGCGCGGAGAGCCAAGGCTCGAATTGAGGGGCCAGATCCCGAGCCGCGGCAGCAGATGACGGTCAACATCCCTCCTCAGTTCCGGGAGCGCCTTCGCTCGCTCCTTATTCAGATTGGGGCAGCCTCCTTGCCGACGACTAACGAGTACGAGACGTGGCGTTTCCAGCTAAAGCGCGGCCGCAGCCGCGCCCTTGCGGTCCTGTTCAACAGTGGCAAGCTGCATGTTCCTGCCGGCCAAGCACCTTCCTTTGATGAGTTGGTAGCCGCGATCGGTTCCGCCTGTCCCGGCCTGGCTGGCTTACCCACCCCCAGCGCGCCGCTCGTCGGCGCAGCATTCGACGACCCGGACTACGACGAAGCCAAGCCGCACATCGGCACAGACGAAGCCGGTAAGGGTGACTTCTTCGGGCCTCTCGTCACAGCGGCCGTGTTTGTGGATCTTGAGGTGGGCCGGAAGTTACGCGAGCTGGGCGTGCGCGATAGCAAGACACTCGGAGACAAGGCCGTCCGCCGCTTGGCTACTGAGATCAAGCGGATAACCCCAGGCGCATACCGAGTCACCCAGATTCCGCCTGCGACGTACAACAGGCGCTACGCGGAATTCCAAGCTGAGGGCAAGAATCTCAACAGCTTGCTCGCGTGGGCCCACGCCCGGTCAATGGAGGACCTGATCTCTTTGCGGCCGGCTTTCGTTTTGAGTGATCAATTCGGGGACCCGAGGTACATCGAACAGAAACTGCTCAAGGACACGCGCGAGAGCGGAGTCAAAGTCATCCAGAGGCCCAAAGCTGAGGCCGACATCGCGGTTGCGGCCGCTTCGGTGCTGGCTCGGGATGCATTCCTCGACTGGCTGGATCGCGCCAAGGAACGTTATGGCAAAGCGCTCCCCCGAGGAGCATCGCCGGCCGTCATTGAGCGGGCCCGCGAGATCTACCTCAGCGGAGGGGACGCCGCCCTTGATGAGGTGGCCAAGACGGCGTTCAAGACGATTCTGAAGGTTAGAGGCTAGGACTCGTGTCCGTTGCCGATCCGCTGATTGGTCAAGCGGAAGCTCTAGCCCAGAGCGGCGATTGGGGGCGGGCTGCGGATCTGTTAGCGGGATCCAAGGGGTCGTTATCGGTTCTCGAAAAGCGAGCCTATTACCTCTCGAGGGCCGGAAGGATTGACGACGCTCTTGCGATTCTCGCCGAAATGCTGACGGAGTATCCAGATGACTTCAAGCCTTATTTCCTTACGGGTTATCAGCATCTGAAAAAGGGTGATCACCGTCAAGCTGCCCTGTGGCTCGAACAGGCCGCGTCACGTAACCCTACACACATACCGACTCTCGACCGACTCGCATTTTCGTTGAGCAAAGCCGGTGACCACGCCGGAGCCGCAAGGTATGCAACCCGCGTGATCAAAGAGTGGTATTGCTTAGAAGAGCCACAGCGACAGTTGGAGGTTCGACGCTACGTAACCGCATGCTGTCTCCTAGGCAAGCGATATCTACGTTCTGATCCGCAATCGGCCGTTGAGTACTACGAGGCGGCGGTGCAAAATGATCTTACTAATCCCTGGCCGCTCTACGGACTGGGATGCGCGCTGGGTGCGGTTGGTCGGCATGTAGACGCCTTGGCAGCTCTAAATAGGGCGAGCGAGCTCAAGCCAGGTGACGTTTGGATCGAGTTGGAACGTGCAGCCGCACTGATCAGACATGGACAGCGGGAGTCTGGTCTCGGCGGCCTTATTCTTCTAAAACCACGCCTGAACGCATGGGAGGCGGAACGAGGGGCGAGAGTTGCCATGTTGGCCGCTGATGCAGCGCTGGCTCTTGAGTTGATTGATGTTGCGGTTAGGTCTAGGGCGGTTCGCAAGCATCCTCGCGTGGCGCGACTCCGAGGCGAAGCTCAAAAGCGGGCGCAGGAGTCAGGAGTGACTCCGGCTGCCGTGATCGACGAATTACATACGGGCCGCATTGACGTTCTTCAACCAGATCGCGGATTTGGCTTTGTAGTCGATGACCGCGACGGCGCCCGTAGACACTTTAGGGTCCGCGGTCGCGTGCGGCTGACCGTTGGCGACCGGGTCAAGTTCCGTCCGCGCCGTGGCGAAAAGGGTCCAGCGGCCGAAGAGCTCACGCCAATCTATGCGCAAAGACATTCTGCCGGCTGACATATGCGCGCTATGCGCGCCAAGATTGAGCGCATGCCACGAGGGACATACCTCAATCGGGGTACGCGTCATCCAGACACAGCGTAGGCGCAACCCAATTGGCCATCCAGATGCCCCTTCGCCACCACTGCCGATGTTTCCACGTGTCGCGTGATGCGCTAGGTAACGAAACGAGTCGAGGCATACTCTGTACCGGTGGCTGCTAATCAGCATGAATCGGCGCTGTTGGGCCATTTTCAGCGAGTCGAGGATGCACTACTCGCTCAATCCAAAGTCGCCGCCAGCTCTGGACACTCAGTCCTTCAAGGCACTGCCCGAGAAGCATTTGTGCGCGAGTTCCTTGAGAGCCACCTTGCGGAACGCTTGGGGGTCGGCACTGGAGAGGTAATTTCGGCGGACTCCAAGATTGACGATGAGCGAAACCAGCTCGACGTTCTTGTGTACAGCCGCGGCTATCCGAAGTTATACATAGGCGGATCAGTGAGCCTGTTCCTCATCGAAGCGGTACTCGCCGTGCTAGAGGTCAAGACAACGCTCGATAAGGAAGAATTGAAAACCGCAATCAGAACCGCACGTCGCTTGAAGACCCTACCTAGGAACCTACGGCCCACAACATCAGAAATTGCGGACTGGGAACCGCCACTTCTCTACTACGTCGTCGCATATGGTGGCTACAAGACTCTGGCAGGAATCCATAAGGCGATCCTTGAGATCCACGATGAAGAGCACATCGTTGTCCCAGCGCCAGTAGCCTGGAAAGGTGACGCTCCAGACGCGCTTGGTGCGTATAAGAAGGAGCGAATTACCAGAAAGAATCCCTCGATTGATGGCGTCATTCTTCTTGGAAAGGGATATGTCCAATTCGACAATGCCAATGCCTGGTTCCTTCCAGACGCGACGCGGAAGCAGTTTCCCGCTACGAATTGGGAATCAGTTGAACAACCCGGCATTGGCCTCCTCCACATCTACATGAACCTTCTACGAGTCGCAGACACACACTCACTCTGGCTGTTGGACCCAGCCGCATATCAGGCAGGTGTTGGCGTGCCCGGTGACAAGATCGGCGCTCTCTTTGATGAAGCCGCAGCTCCATCCAACGTCGCGCCCATCGTCCCCTAACTCGGGCCTGTGGGGGTCACATATTCGTCGGCGGGCAGGCTACTCGGAATAGGGTCGGCTGACCCTTACGATTTCGATCGCGGATGCTCCTCGCTGTCCTCTACTCCTGGCTTCAGCTGCTCCTCGATCTGGTCGATGTCAGGCTGAGAGTCCGGAGCCCTGAAGCAGAGCTGCTCCTTCTCCGACACCAACTGCGTGTGGTGCGTCGTCAGGTCAATAAGCCGCAGCTGAGCACGGTGGATCGGATGGTAATGGCCTCGCTGAGCCAGCTGGTGAGCCGAGCGGCGCTAGTCGGGATGCTGGTCCAGCCGGAGACGGTTCTTGGCTGGCATCGCCAGCTGGTGAAGAGAAGATGGGCGGCCTTCGGGCGGCGGCGAGGCCCAGGGCGGCCGGGTCTGGATGCCGAGCTCCGGAACCTAATCCTGCGGATGGCGAACGACAACCCGAAGTGGGGCTGCGTCCGGATCCGGGGCGAGTTGCTCAAGCTCGGTCATGTGATCTCGGCAACGGCGATTCGCAACCTGCTGCGTCGGAACCGGATCGGCCCGACGCCACTCCGATCGGGACTGAGTTGGAAAGCCTTCCTGCGCGCCCAAGCCTCGGCGATCGTGCTTACCGACTTCTTCAGTGTCGACACGGTCTTCTTGAAGCGGCTCTACGTCCTCTTATATATGGAGCTTGCCACCAGGCGTGTGATCTGGTTCGCGGTGACCGACAAGCCGGATGCTGCCTGGGTAACCCAGCAAGCAAGGAATGTCTGCTGGGAGCTCAATGAAGTCGGTATGCCGGCGCGGTTCCTGATCCACGATCACGACGCCAAGTACGGCGGGGGCTCCGACCTCGTCTTTGTGGCCGAGGGCCTGGCGGTGCTTCGGACCCCGATCGCAGCGCCGAGGGCGAATTCACACATAGAGCGCCAGATTGGCTCGACCAGGCGGGAATGCCTGGACTGGCTTCTGATCGTCAATCGTCGCCACCTCGAGCGCGTCCTGGCTGATTGGTTTGAGCATTACAACCAGGCACGGCCCCATCGCGGGCTCGACCTGCGCACCCCGATCGCTCGTTCCGACCCGGTTGCGATGTCGGGACCCGTTATGTGTGAGGAGAGGCTCGGTGGGCTCTTGCGCGAGTATTCGCGGACGCCTGTGCGGACGGCAGCATGAATGCAGCCGACGAACATCTGCCGCCCTATCAACTTCGGTGGCCGGCGGGGCTTCAAGGCTCAGCGTGACGAATAAGTGTGCCTGATCTGCCTCACTTTCGGACTACCGAAGCAACGATAAACGGCGTTAACTTGTCGAGTTCACGATAGTCGGAGACCTGATCCGTACTTTCCGTGTTCGGCGCTCCAGTTGCGGGGTCGCGCCCACCTTTACGGAATCTCAAGTGGAACTTCCACTTGCCGCCCTCGGAGAGCGTGAATCCCATCTCCGCCTTGAATAGAAACGTCTGGATGCCGAGTGCCTCGGCGATCACCTGGACCAGCGGTTCGGCAGTGTCGGCCGCGATGCCAGCGTTGCACGCATAAATGTGCAATTGGCCTCCCTTGGCTATCTTGTTCTTCATTTGTTCCAGTTCTCGCTTGGCTTGGTCATCCTTCGCGATCTCGTCGAAGGCCGCACGTTCGAGCGAAGGACTCTGCAGCAGGTCGTCAGAGGTGCTTGCGTCTGCGAAATGCACTTCGTGAGCCATCCCTGCAATAGTCCGTCTAAGGTCGACCCTGCCCCTAAGGCCAACTCGCCCGGAGCCAGCGTGGGTAATGAGATCGATACGCGACACGGTCGCGTTACCGTGCGCCTTGATCCTGACGGCCATTTCACGGATCGTTGGCGTGACCGCGATGTTCGATTTCCCTATGTGCTGGCCTTGGCGTAGCGCGGCCTGAAAATCAATCGTGTCAGGCGAGAAGTTGCCCTGAGTCTGCAACGTGATCCGCTGAGCCTGATCAGTGTAATCGCACGGAAACTGACCTACAAAGCCAAGTTCAACCTTGGACACAATCCATCAAGAAGCCAGAATGTCCGACGGGTTTCACGCCGGCGCTGGTTGGGTGGCGAGAGGTGTTCCGCCAACGGCAATCATGGTGACTGCAACATCAAGTGCGCTCGTTGGCGTGTACTCATACCATCGCCCAACAACCGAACCCTCTGCCCAACTGGTTATGTCACCGTCCAGCCCGTCCACTTCCGGATGCGCTTTGGTTCCATGACTTGCGAGATCGTAATCTCCGAAGACTCCCGGCGTGCTGTAGTCGTAGGGATTGCCCCAGGGATCGTTAGCGGGTAGGGCGACACCCGCCTTTGCCGCGGCAGCTTGAAGCTTCGGATCCGCAAGGGTCTTGGGGAAAGTGTTGCCGTTGTCCTGATGGTATTGCGCAAGGGCCTTCATGATGTCCTGGATATCACCCCACGCGGTCCGCTGCTGGAAGTACAGCAGCGTCCTCACGTTGTGGTCAGGATTGGCCGGCGGGATGTTCTCGTAGTTGGTCATGGCGTAGTTACGAATTTCCTCTCCGATCGTCACGTAGGGATAGGTCGTGTCAGGGGGAGCATTCCCGTCTCCCGTTTCCATGAGCATAGCGAAGCTCGTTTCGAATCCTGGCCGCACCGGAAGGACGACACGGGCACAGCCAGCACGCAGGAAGTCCCGATGGATGCTGTCTGGGTGCATCAGGAAGCGTTTGTACTGCCAATTCTGCAGCCGATCCCAGAAGTATGGGAATGAGAAGAAAATCACGTTCTCCCATTCAATCGCGTTGTGGATATATTTGATCAGTTCGCCGTGTTGGACGATCGTCTGCCAATCGTTCACGGCCAAGTTGTGGACGTCCGGAAACGCAAACAGTCCCGAGGGTTGGCCCGGCGGGTCAGTCACGTTCGTCGTGATCACAGCGAGAACGTTGTCTGGCATCAATGCAAAATTGGGACCGAACAGCCACTGGATCACCAGTCGCATGATCTCCTCGCGTTCCATCTTGCGGAGAGTGAGCGCGTCGAATGCCGCGATCTCAGCCTCGAGCTGTGCTTGGCGGTCTCGCGCAAGGGCGAGCCGCGTCTCGTAGTTTGCTTGATCAGCTGCGCGAAGCTGAGACCACACTTTGCTCTGCCAGGCCTGGATGGTCTCTGGAGTAGGTTCGGCGGTAATGTTGACCGTCGCCGTACCGAAATCGACGTTGTGGTAGTCATAAACGAGGAAGACGGTACCCGAGGCGGCGAGGAGCGTGTCCTTGGTGAGATCGAATTCGAGAATGGCGTCATGGCCCTGGTACTCTCCGCCCGCGACGTTGGTGGTTCCGGCCGGTTCCCCAAGAACATTCACTTGGAGGTGGTGACCGTCACTCGCATAGACCGAGAACATCCCGCGAAAATGCCCACTCGCGATCACATAGCCCTCAGGCACCTCAAACTGAACTGTTTGCGCCCCCCACGCGTCGTACGTTTTCTGGGGGACCGTCGATGTTTGCCAGAGTTCGATCGACGGGGTCGGCGGCGCGTCGACGCTGGCTCCGAATTGCTGTTCGAACTGTAGATAATTGCTCGGACTGATGGTGGTCGGATCGAGGCTGAACGTGTTCCCATGTACTATCGTCTCGCTCAACTGTTTGAGCTCTATGACCTTCGAGATCAGCCCATAACCTGGATTGGGGATCGCGATGTCATAGGTCATGCGCAGACCGTAGCGAATGAGATCGACGCGCCATTTGCGAAGCAACTGATAGTAATCGACCCGCATCGCCTGCGTGTCGCTGGGATTCGTGATGACCTCGATTGCCAGATTCTCGGCCGCCGCGACTGACGATACGCGGAAGCTAGTCTTGTGCTCCTTCTTTGTGCGAGCGGAGGCGTTCCGCGTAATGGCAATCGAGTGCGCGATGCTGTTCTTTGCGGATTGCTGCTGATCCTCTTTGCTGCCATAATCGAACGCAGCGTTGGCCGTTACAGAGTACGCGCCGCCGTTGTAAGTCGCGCTTACCGAGCCATTGACATCGAGACTCGAGGAGTGTTTCGACTCGAGGTCGGACGCCTGCGAGAGGTCCGTCTTTTCCGTGACGCCTTGCTCGCTGAAACCTTCAAATGCGTCTTGAGTCAAGTTCTCAAACGTCTGGGTGGTCGCGCTCCACTCTCTGCGTGTGACGTTGACCGTCTCCTTCGGGCTAAGTGGGACTGAGTGAACGAGCTCGCCATGCTCGACGCCAACCGGAGTCATCTCGAGTCGTTCGAGGTGTATCTGGCCCACGGGCGTGATGGGGGCGCTGTAGTCGAATTGGTTCACAACCGCGGCGGTCTTGTCGGCAGGACTCAGGACAGGATTCGATGGCCCGAGGGCACGGTTTGCCTCGCCCGAAGAGGCAGGCGGGGCCGTAGCATGACGCATCGCGACTAGGGCCTTACCAATCCCGGCTAGGTCAGTGAAGCTCGTGTGCGCCAAAGTCGGACCGTACCTCTGCAGGGCAAGAGCAGATGAGTCAGCAGCAAAGCTCCTGATGACGTTGATCAGGCGCAACGGTGGTGATTTTCCAACCTGTACGGTGAGGGCATGCATCGCGCTGTCATTGGCGAGGGCACTAATCTCGGATGATTTAAGGGCGAGGCTGCGCACGTACGCCGCCTTCTCAGCGGCGCGTCCTGACCTATCGGCGGGTACTTTGCCGATGGGAGCATAAGTGGCTTTGAAGAGTCGGCGCTGTGAGTTGAGGAGGTCGGGCATGTTCGTCACCAAATGAGCGCTGGGTCGCGACCGACCCGCGAACCCAGAGAAGTAACAGACGCCCCTTCAGTCCTTATTGGCATGCGCCCGCGCGTGTCATACACCGCCCTCCCAGAAAGCGACGTGTTCCTTGGCCGACTGTCGGGCGCAGTGGAACAATTCGACCTAATTGAGTTAGCAGTATCGCAGCAAAGGAAGTTCATGTAAAGCAAGAGTCTGCTGTATGTGGGAGTACAGCGAATCTGTCACCCCTGAAGCGAAAAGCGATTCTGTCACCCCATGGATGGCAGGATCGTCTTGAACAGAACTGAGCAACGCCGCGTCACCGTCCTCAACCACCTTGAATCCGGCGCGGGGGGTCACATATTCATCGGCGGGCAGGCTACTCGGAATAGGGTCGCCTAACCGATAGGATTTCGACCGCCGATGCTCTTCGCTCTCGCGTACTCGTTACTTCGTCTGCTCCTCGATCTGGCGGATGTGAGATTGCGACTCCATGACCCCGAAGCGGAATTGCTTCTGCTCCGGCACCAGCTTCGTGTAGTGCGCCGCCAGATCAAGAGGTCGCGGCTGAATGCGGCGGATCGGACGATCGTGGTGGCGCTCAGCCAGCGGGTGAACCTTGCAGCTCTGGTTGGGATGCTGGTCCAGCAAACTGACCGGGCACCCTGCGTGCGGTGACGCCCAGTGGACTTTGTGGCTGCTTGGCAGTAAGACGACCCCGGCAATAGAACCTGACCGCCACCAAAAAGACCGAGCGATTGGCCACGCTTTAACTGGCGAAAACTACGATATTTGGGTACTCGAATGGGGCGAATTGATCGCTTCAGTAGAGCGGCGGTACACCTTCTATAAGGAACAGCTCAAGTCGAGCATTACGCAAGACGAAGCCGTGGAGCGAGTCCGCTCTAGACACGAAGCCCTCCTCAATCCCCGCCGCGTAGCAAAAGCCACCTCGATGCGTCCCGTTACAACGGACTCGTAGGGTCGACTGTCGGGGCGGCTCTGGTTGTTTGGCAAGCGTCCAGCTTGATGCTAAGTTCCGGTCAATTCGGCACCTTGAGGGGGGTTTGCAATGTCCGGAAGAGGTTTCGCGGACGTGCACTGTCATCAATTTGCAAATCTTGGTTTCGGCGGCGGTGTGTTTTGGGGAGTGCCGTACGGCGACATCAGCACCGCCGTGCCATGGTGTTCCCCGGAACACGGCCCTGCAGGTGTTCTCGACATTGCTGGCTGGGTAGTGAAGACCCAGTATCGCGGCTTTCTGAACGCCGGCATAGGGCACCTAGTCGGCGGAAATCCCCAGTTCGACGGATGGCCTAGATGGGACAGCGTCACGCACCAGTCAGTTCACGTTGATTGGCTTGAGCGCGCCTGGCGTGGTGGTTTGCGACTAATGGTCATGTTGGCGGTAAACAATGAGTGGATGTGTGAGGTACTTCAGCCTCCACCGCCGCCAGGATATGTCCCACCACCGTCACCCTGCAAAGACATGGACGCTGTCGACGCCCAGCTCGCCGCTGCGCGGCAGCTCGAGACAACAGTGGACCAGGCGAGCGGCGGCCCTGGCAGTGGCTGGTATCGGATCGTCACGAGTCCCGCCGAAGCGTCGGCGACGATTGATGCTGGCAAACTGGCAGTTGTTTTGGGCATCGAGGTCGACCACCTGTTCGGGAGCTATTTGAATGCTGGTCTGTTCCGCTCAGGACGTCGACAATGCAGTCCAGAAGTACTTTGACCTTGGCGTTCGCCATGTGTTCCCGATTCACTTTGCGGACAACTTGTTTGGGGGAACCGCATTCCAGAATGGGCTACAGGGCGATGGCGTTGACATCACCATAACCATCCCCACCTACAAGACAGTCTCAACCCCCTATGTCTTGCAAACGCAGGAAGGCACTTCCCACGGTTACGAATATCGTGGAGGCCGACAGAATACGCGCGGTATGACCGCGCTGGGTACCACGCTCATTCAGTCACTGATGAGCCGTGGGATGCTTTTCGACATTGACCACATGTCTTATGCCACGCGCTCGGCCGTGTTAGACCTAGCCGAAACGACGAATTATCCGGTTATCTCGGGACACAGTGGCTACATCGACGTTTGCCGAGGTGATAAGCGTCATGAAGGCCAATTGACGAGCGCGGAAGTCGAAAGGATCTGCAGATTGGGGGGATGGTCGCGCCCATCATCGCCCAAGGAAAGATCGATCAGATCGCGACGTGGAATCGTCCCGATGGAACTTCGATCCCGCATGTCTGCGGCTTCACGGTCAATACTCTCGCTCAGGCGTACCTCTACGCGGTGGAAAAGATGCAAGGAAGTGGAGTCGCGATTGGCACGGACTTCAACGGTTTCGCGGGGCTCCCGGGCCCCGTGGGCGGACCGGAAGCCTGTCCTGGGGGAAAGGCCGCAGGTCCCCATCTCCTAGGTCTGACGTACCCGTTCATCGCAACGGTCACCGGCGTCGCACTTGATCGCAGCCAAATTGGACAGAAGAATTACGACATAAACGATGACGGTTTGGCGCACGTCGGAATGCTTCCGGACTTGATTGCCAATCTCTCCGCACTTGGCGTGACGGAGAAGGAACTCGATCCCCTCTTGAACTCTGCGGACTACTACATTGCGCTCTGGAATCGTGCAGTCTTGCGCACTGATTTGTATTTCATCAAGACAGCCCACACGCCGAGCGGAAACGTCGAAGTTCACTCCGACGGTGCAGCCAGCAACTTCCAGCAGCGAACGCTCGATGCGGTCTCTGACTTCAGCGACTTGGACGGCGCCAACGGCGTCTGGCAGATGGCGGCGCCGTTTGTCAGCGGCCGACCAACGCTGTATTTCATCAAGACAACCAACACCCCTGGGCAGATCGAGGTTCACTGGGCTGCCTTTGACCCGGCCTCGGCTAGTTACAAGCGAGCCGGGGATGTTGCCACCGATTTTAACTTGGCCGACGGACCCAATGGCACCTGCCTAATGGCCGGCGACCAGTCCACCGCACGCCCCGATTTGTATTTCATCAAGACAGCCAACACGCCGAGCGGAAACGTCGAAGTTCATTCCGACGGTGCAGCCAGCAACTTCCAGCAGCGAACGCTCGATGCGGCCTCTGACTTCAGCCACTTGGACGGCGCCAACGGCGTCTGGCAGATGGCGGCGCCATGAGCATCCTCGGTCTTCATCCAACAGCGAATTGAGAAACCTACAGATGTGCTTCCGTCAAGTTCAGCGACGGCCTACGCTTCCATGAGGCGCGCCCAGACCGCGTGGCGAGTCTCAGAACGTAGGCGACCAGACAAGCCAAGGTGCATCAGACATCGCAGCGCTCCCTCGCGCCAGAGCAACTGCAGGAAAGACTCCCTGCTCCACCACGCGTTCCGTTCTGAGCGGCGATACCAGTCGATCCTTCACGGTGTTTTGAGCTGACCTGCCGGCCGGCGAATTGTCCTATCGGCCGTTTCACAACAGTTTCGGCAACCGTTGCGATGGTGTCGACTGTCACGAGCGAGGCCTGGTTCGATTCGTTGCCTGGCTTCTAGCGCTCGAGGATTGCCTGCATCCGCTGAGCAGCTTCCTGCTGAAGTTCCGGAACGACGTGACTGAAGGCATTCTGTGATCTGCTTAAGAAGCACTCACTCGGCGTCAAAACGACTTCTCGTGTGGTCGAAGACGTGGAGGTCGTGCCAGAGTTCTTCGCCGACATCTAGCCGAGAGGCTTCAGGAAATCTGTGCGACGGACCCACACTCTGCGCCTCCGAACGGATTGGTCGGCCGAATCAAATTCATGAGATCGTCCGGAGTGGGCCGCTCGTAAAATGCAATCCCGCCAGGGGTCAAGACGAGTTAATTTGTGCTCGTGGCGCACGCGCCTGATTCCTTCCGGTCGGTCCTCGCCCGCGACACTTCCAATGTTGCGGCAGGCGCTGGCCCATACCTAGCGCTTGGCACAGCCCTCCTACCCCTGTTGGGTTTCCTGTATGTAATCGTCGAATATGACGCTGGTCTCGGGGGTCGTGGTTATCTCGCGACGGAAATATCGGTGCCATCGTTGGCGCTTATTGGAGCTAGAGCACTCCTTTTCCCGAGCCTGATCGTCGCAATCGCGACACCTCAGGCCATTCTGTTGCGCGCCTTCCTACGTTCCCAGACCGGCTCTAGTCCCCGACGCATGTGGTCCAGAGCACCTCGCGCGTTTCTAGTTGGCGCCTTCTTTGGGGCGCTGTTTGGTGGCGGCGCCCTATTTGCGTTTTCTCCTGGTTGGCCAGCCAGTTTTTTGCAGGAAGTCGGCTTTGTGGAGATCTTTGGTCTCATCGTTTGGTCGGTGTTAGCGCCGGGATCCGGTCGTTTTCGCAACCTGTGGTGGTTGTTTGCAGTCGGGCTCATTGCACTAACCATTGCCGCAGGGCTCTCGCCTCGCGGACCGGCAGCGTCCGGTCGGTTCCATTTCATCGCATCATCTGGTGCTGCGCCCGCAGATGGTCGCTACGCGGAAGTGGCTAGGTCCGATAGCTGGACCTATTTACAGCCATGTGGCCAAACCGATGTAATTGCCGTCTCCGACTCGGTCATCGGATATGTCGATGAGGAGCGTGCGGCGGGACCGAGCCCCAAATCTGAACCCTCCCTATTCGACATCCTGCTAAGGCGGGCGCCTTCCGCACGCCTCGGGTACGCCCCTTGCTGATATCGAGAGGCCGGTTAAGTCGTCGACTGGGCAGTTCGGTTGGTGGCCTGACCCGGTGAGGCGCCACGACGCGGCTGTCACATCGTCGATAAGATCAAATGGTGTGTTGCATCTCGAGCAACCTGAGCGCAGCTACCCCACCAAGCTCGATCCTACCTGTGGGGTTCAGAAACTCCGTCAAGGTTCGAATCCGGATCTCAGAGGCGCCATTTGTGCCCATCGTTCTGGCCGCAGGACCTTCGCCCACATCGTGTAGCAACGCGTGTAGCAACCCAGGCGGCATCCGCCGGCACGTAGCGGTACCTGGCGGACTGAAGCCGCGGACGGGGTGAACTCAAACGGCCTCTGGCGACTCACCCCGAACCGAGCGCTACTACGGTTCGGGACCGTGAGGCCGAGGGTTCAAATCCCTCGCCCCCGACCAAAATCCGAATTCAAAAGTGCGCATTCTAGGCACTTAAAGTGATACGCACACTGTGCTGGTCTAGCAACGGATGTAGCAACCCAAAACGCTGCCACTCTTTCCGAGCGGATCGAGTCAAAAGGGTAATGGGCTGTCATTCCAGATTGCGCCGTGGCGGCGGTAGTGTTGGCACCACATCCCGGATGAAGCGGTCGATCGTGTCGCGTCGTGCCAATGGGACCATGCTCTCAGCTGGACACTTGTGGTATGGACCCTGTCCTGGGTGGGTTCGCGCAAGTTCATCGCGAGCGTGCGACATTGCGTCTCCGGGTCCGTCCGCACGCACGACAAGCCAGCGCTCACCTGGATCGCGATCGCGGAGAGACCGGACGCTCTCCGCGGAGCGGGGCAACTCAATCTGATCGCGTCGGACACGGATGTAGAAAAGGCGGTCGAGGATCTCGACGGCATCGGTTGGCCAGCTCGATGCGGAATGATCCACTTCGGCGTGCAACTCGTCCCATGAACCTGGCCCCCACAACCGGTTTATTGGCGTGGTCGTCAGCTCCACACCGGACGGACGCCAGTACCCCAGCCTCTCGTCGTCGTATGCGAGCACGACGTACCACGTCCTCTGTGCTGGCCGCCTATGCCACGACCCTGGTTACGGTGGCGGCGTGATGTGTTATTTGGACCACACATATGCTCACATTCGGACAGCCTGATCAACATCACAAAGGACGGACCCCCGGCACGCGCGGTGATCGTTTCCCGGATCAGGATGTATCATGGCGAGGCGTGCATTGCCGTCGGCAGCACACACCGTAAGGGCTGGGGGAATGCCAGGTATTGGCAGCAGCGGCACCTCTAGGAGATTGGAAGTAGGTCAACAGGGCCTGCTGTTTCCCTCCTCCACGCAGCAAGAAGCGCTTTGGTTCATTCATCAGTTGGAACCGTCCAGTTGCGCTTACAACGTCACGGTGGCTGCAACCTTGATCGGTGAGCTGGACGAGCTCGGCTTGCAGTGGAGCCTTCGGGAACTGGTTGAGCGCCACGAGAGTCTCCGGACTCATTTTCGATCCTCGAATGAGGCGATACAGCAGCTCGTCAGCCCAGAGTGGGAGTCTCGTCTCGAAATACAAGACGCAAACTTGGGACATTTGGAGACAGTTGAGGTCCGAGCCAAAGAACTCACGGACGCGGAGTACGCAATTCCTTTCGATTTGAGCCAGGGGCCCCTGTTTCGCGCGACGCTGTATAGATTTAGTCGCTACGAACGCCTGCTGCTCCTTAGCATGCATCACATCGTTACCGACGGATGGTCCGTCGAACTGCTGCTGGATGACCTATCCAAGCTCTACGGCCGTTTCAGTACCCGAGCTTCGGACCTCCCTTCCCTCTCGATCCAGTACGGTGATTTCGCTGTCTGGGATCGAAACCGCACGGCGGGGGACTTCAAGAGTGCGTTGGACTTTTGGCGGGCTTGTCTTGCAGAGGCGCCTGATCGTTTGCTCCTCGCCACGGACCTACCGCGTCGGGCGACGCAGACATTCAACGGTCGGGCGCACTATTTCGTAGTCACGCATGCATTGGCATCATTGTCTAGACGATTGCGGGTCACACCGTTTGTAGTTGGGCTTGCATGCTTTGCAGTTGTAATGGCTCGATACTCCGGGCAGCGCACGGTCGTGATTGGCACTGCAATGGCGAACAGATCGCGGCCTGAAGTGCACCGGGTTGCGGGCTACTTCGCAAACGCGCTTCCCATACGCATTGATGTCGAGCGGGGCTTGAGCTTCGGCCAACTGGTTCAACTTACGAAGGCAGTTGTACTGCAAGTCCAGCGCTACGATGACGTACCTCTTGGAATCGTCACGAGCAACCTCCCCGCCAATAGGGCCGCTGATAATGCATCGTATTTTCAGCTCGGATTCTCGCTTCGACGAGATCCTCTACGGTTCCTTCGGCTGCCAGGTATCGTGGCATCGCCAATAGTCGGTGATCAGATTTGGTCCAGACTCGATCTTGAACTTGAGCTGATTCAGCGCGACCGCGAGACCGTCGGACTGTTCTCGTACAATTCGGACCTATTTCTGGAATCCACGGCGTCCCGAATGGTGCGACATTGGACGAATCTGCTTGAGGCGGCTGCGCTAAGTCCAGACTCCACCGTGGCGAGCCTACCTCTACTCTCTGCTGAGGAGCGTCATGAACAAGTAAGTGGGCTCAACGACCGGGCCATTGACACCCGCAGCGTGGCTCTCGCACCGGAGCTATTCGATCGGGCAGTTCAGTTGGCCCCCGATGCTGTAGCGGTAAACGATGGGGGTCAACTGTGGTCTTACCGCGACCTAGACGTGCGTGTCGATCATCTGGCGCGCTGGCTTTTGGCTTCGGGAGTGCGACCAGAGGGATTGGTATGCATTGACTTGGAACGGTCGATTGATTTTCTAATAGCGCAGTTGGCAGTTTGGCGAGCCGGGGCCGCCTATCTACCCTTGAACTCGGCGATACCAGAGGCACGTTTGCTGAATATCCTTGAGGACGCACAGCCACAAGCACTGGTCAAGCGCCGACGCGACGCCTCCAATCTGTTTGAGCTAACGACTCCGATTCCGGTTATGGACTTGGAAGACCTGATTGTCGACGGTCCAACAATGTCGCATGCAAGTCGCCCGCGAGTATCGAGCCGGCACATCGCCTACGTCATTTACACATCCGGAAGCACTGGTAAGCCAAAGGGAGTCGTAGTAGAACATGCCGCGTTGGCGAATTTTGTCGCTGCGGCTGGGCACCTCTTCCAACCAAAGCCCGGATTGCGCGTACTCCAGTTCTTCCCTTTTACGTTTGACGCATCGCTCTTGGATCTTGCTGTCGGAATTCTCGCGGGCGCTACTATGTTTCTACGGCCCTCTGAAAGTTTGGTCGGCGATGCGCTCGCCGACTTTCTTGAGCGCAATGATATTGAGTTGGCTGTGGTAACCCCTTCTGTCTTGGCCACACTACCGATTCGCGAGTTTCCAAGTCTCGCAACCCTTGCCGTGGGTGGCGAGGTATTAAATCCCAGCCTGTCCGAGATTTGGTCAGCTAAGTGCAGCTTTTACAATATGTACGGTCCGACCGAGGCTACTGTTGCCTGCTCCGCTCACCGGTGCCTTCCCGGCCAAGGTCCAACTTTGGGATGGCCCTTGCGCAATTGTCGACTGTATGTACTTGACGATCGCTTAGAGCCTGTCCCGATTGGGGTCAATGGTGCGCTCTACGTTGGCGGGGAAGGCCTCGCTCGAGGATATCTTAACGATCCTGCACTAACAGCCTCGCGCTTCCTGCCCGATCCATTTGGCACTGCCGGAGCGCGAATGTACAGCACAGGTGACTTGGGCAGAATGAATTCGGATGGAACCATTCAATTCGTCGGTCGGGCCGACAATCAGGTTAAGGTGAGAGGCTTCCGTGTGGAGCTCGAGGAGGTTGAACATGTACTTAAGAAGCACCCAGGTGTTCGGCAAACTGCGGTGCTCACAAGAGTTGATTCGGCTGGCGCGAATCAAATTGTTGCGTATGTGGCAGTTGCCGGCACAAATGTAACCGCTGCGACATTGAGGCAATTCGCAGCTGATTATTTGCCTGCCTACATGGTTCCAGCGAGCTTCGTGCTGAGGGACACCTTGCCGTTGACGGCGCACCAGAAGGTGGATCGTGCAACGCTCAAAGCCTTCGATATCAAGCAATCAGAACAACCAAGCGAACCTGCGCCGAGCAATTCGCTCGAGGAGAGCATTGCGCAGATTTGGAGTGAGCTTCTCGACACGGGCGAGGCCAGCACGAATCAGAGCTTTTTTGAGCTTGGCGGTCACAGCTTGTTGCTGACCCATCTTCAGAATCGGATCCGAGAAACTCTCGGAGTCGAAATTCCGCTATCTGAGCTCTTTGAAGGCCCGACAGTCCTGCAGATCGCTGACAGAATTCGCGCTTCTCAGTCCGTGAAGGATGCCACTTGAGGCGCGGGAATCGCTTGATGATGCTGCGATGCAAGAAATGCGCCCGCCATGTGCGTGTATCGACGGCGGGTCAGTGCCAACCGGCCGTGGTGTACGTCCCGAATCCAGTTAGCTTTGGATGGTAGGTGTATGAACGAAGAGGATGACGTGCGCCCGTACCGAGTAGTCGTCAACGACGAAGAACAATTCTCGATCTGGCTTTGTGATCGAGAACTACCGTTGGGCTGGAGACCCATTGGACCGGACGGAACGAAGGCGCAATGCTTGGCTTATATAGAACAGGTCTGGCGCGACATGCGACCCCTAAGCGTTCGCGAAAGTTTAGAGCGGACGCTTCGAGGCGAAGATCGAGGGCGTACATAGAGACGTGGAAGCAGTCCAGGTTTGATTGGTGTTGATGACGCAGACCAGGACACGGCGGCTTGGGACGTCGACCCCTCGAAATTTCCCGGTGAGTCTTCTCCCAGTAGGTTCCCAGGATATTAAGGGCGTGCGCTCAAATTCTGGCTTGCCATTCCCAAGCTGGCTTGAGGAGATGACTTAAGGCCAACGGTTTGTTGAGTTCAAGGGAGGGTTGCAACCCAGTCACATGAATCGCCAAGCAGATTAGGTGGGGTCAGTTGTGTGATAAGGGGTCCCACGCGCACCGTAACTGAGATGTACGGCAACAGGTGGGTTTACGGATTGCCGCGAAGGAGCTATCCTGGAGCCGCGCCGGGAACGGCGTTGGGCGGTCGGCACCTCGATTTCGCCAATGGCGTCATCGCAAGAAGGTGAAGGGGGCTCCGCGCCGGATTTATGAGCATTGCATCGGCCGTCGGTCACATCTACAGCAAGTCGTCTTATGTTCGTCGACTCCTCGACGATCACAAGGTCGACATTAATACCGTTCGGACAGTTCACGACCTTCCTCGACTTCCATTCACAACTAAGGCCGACCTGCGAGCTGCCTACCCAACCGACATGTTCTGCGTGCCGATTGAGCAGGTAGCCCGCATACACGCGTCATCCGGAACGACAGGACGTCAGGTGGTCACCGCATATACCCGGCGCGATCTAGACGACTGGGCAGACATGACAGTTCGCTGCTACCAGATGGCGGGACTCAGACCGACGGACCGGGTTCAGGTGTGCGCTGGGTATGGACTTTGGACAGCAGGCATGGGCTTTCAAGCCGGTGCCGAAAGGCTAGGAGCCATGGTTATACCGGCCGGCGCAGCATCGCTCGATCTCCATCTGCAGATGATGGTCGACTACCAGACCACTGTCTTTTGCTCAACAGCGACATTCGGTCTCGCTCTAGCCAAAGAGGCAGCGCGAAGAGGACTTCGCGACAGATTGGCGCTGCGCATCGGCATCTTTGGCGCAGAGCGCTGGAGTGAAGAATGGCGCAAGGAGATCGAGGGGCTCCTCAGAATCGAAGCCTTCGATATCTACGGTCTCACGGAATTGTATGGTCCGTGTGCCGGAATCGAATGCACTCGGCATCAGGGAATCCACTACTGGGACGACTATTTCCTAATCGAGATCATCGATCCAGATGTGGGCCACGTGCTCTCCGATGGCAACGAGGGCGAAATCGTACTTACGACGCTTTGCAGAGAGGCTGCTCCGCTCCTGCGGTACCGCACCGGAGACATCTCAACGAAAGTCAGCGCGCCGTGCCCATGCGGCAACTCGTTTCCTCGCCTTGCGCGTCTAGCCGGACGTTCGGACGACATTGTAAAGGTGCGCGGGCAGCGAGTTGAGACAGGCGAAGTAGAGTCGGTGCTGCGCGCGCACGACGGAATCGCGGAGGCAATCGTCGTCGCACGAGAGTTCGGGCCAGGCGACAGACGACTCGTCGCGTACTACGTGCCGCACTCGGGCGGATCGACAACCACATCTCTGCTGCGGGCGCACATCCGAGCAAGGTTGCCAAGCTTCATGCTTCCGTCTGCGTTTATTGCGCTTGAACGGATGCCTCTGACATCCACCGGAAAGGTTGATCGAGCTGCGCTGCCTAACCCATCTCGAGTGAATGACGGATCATTCAACCGGTCGGCTCTCAAGACCGCCCTAGAAACGCAGCTCTGTGAAATGTGGGCAGATGTACTCGATGTAGCCGTCGTCGCCATCGATGATAGCTTCCTCGATTTGGGCGGTGACTCGCTTATGGCCACCCGGGTGCTAGCGCGGGTAGCGGACCTAACGGGCATCCAACTCAACATCGAGGACATCATTGACGTTCCGAGCGTAAGGGGGCTCGCGCGAACAATCAGGGAGCGAGCCCCCAAGTCTGTGGGCCAGCGCAAACGCATACGTCGTGCTGTGTCGCATCGAAGAAGCCCATCCGAGAAATGAGTGAGCGGTCAGGCGTGAGCGCGTCTGCGAGAGGGATGGACAAGGTTGGGAACAGTGCAGCTGATAGGACAGCGGATACATGGAGGCAAGAGCCAGCGTCGCTCGGTCAACAGCGATTGTGGCTGTTGGATCAGTTGGTTGGACCGAGCGCGACCTACAACGTCCCAATTGCGCTCAGGCTCGACGGCAAGTTAGATACCGAGGCGCTGGAAGGCGCGATTACGGAGATCGTGCGTCGGCA
>WNFC01003669.1_pt1 | contig 27178 bp, 20 predicted proteins | sample 5400541 | NCBI WGS metagenome assembly WNFC01 (sample SAMN13153342, study PRJNA577476) | soil metagenome | isolation source: 120 cm saprolite under Douglas fir tree site 2 hole 2 replicate 1 | place: USA:California | collected 2015-04-18 | reverse complement strand
TGTGAGCGCCGGAGCAAAAATCCCTCACTGAAGCGGCCGGGCAGTCCGGTTGCGCCGGAGTAAAAACCCGGCAGCAGATAGCCTTTGTCGGAAGCGGCAGGGGCTGGGGGATGAAAGGCGTGGAGCTCTATGCTCAGGTTCGTTTTGCGGTTCAGATAGAGGGTCTGAGCCGGCGGGAAGCGGCGCGGCGTTATGGGATCGACCCGCGGACGGTAGCGAAGATGCTGGCGTTTTCGGTACCGCCGGGATACCGGCGGAGCCGGCCGCCGGCGCGTCCGAAGCTCGACCCGTTTACCGGGATCATCGACCAGATCCTGCTGGAGGATGAGGGTCGGCCGAGGAAGCAGCGGCACACCTCGAAGCGGATCTTCGAACGGCTTCGCGACGAGCACGGTTACTCTGGCGGGATCACCATTGTTAAGGACTACGTACTGTCGCGGCGGCTGCGGCATCGCGAGGTGTTCGTGCCGCTGCGGCACGATCCTGGCCATGCGCAGGTGGATTTTGGCGAGGCGCTGGCGGAGATCGCCGGGGTCGAGGGCAAGATCCACTTCTTCGCGATGGACCTGCCGCACAGCGACGCCTGTTTCGTACAGGCCTATCCGGCAGAGACCGCCGAAGCGTTCTGCGACGGGCACAACGCCGCGTTCAGCTTCTTCGGCAAGGTGCCGCGCTCGATCCTGTACGACAACACCACGCTGGCGGTGGCGCGCATCCTGGGCGACGGGGTGCGCCAGCGAACGCGGGTATTCAGCGAGCTGCAATCCCATTACGTGTTTGCCGACCGGTTTGGCCGGCCCGGCAAAGGCAACGACAAAGGGAAAGTCGAGGGTCTGATCGGCTGGATCCGCCGGAACCTGCTGGTGCCGGTGCCGCGGGCGGCGAGCTTTGCGGCGCTGAACGAGCAGCTGCTCGAGGGTTGTCGCCGTCGGCTCGGGGATCGGCTGCGCGGCCACGAGGAGACGATCGGCGAACGGCTGGTACGGGATCTGACAGTATTCCACGCCTTGCCGCCAGCGCCCTACGACGCCTGCGAGAAGAAGACGGGCCGGGTCAGCTCGCTGTCGCTGGTGCGCTATCGCGGGACCGACTACTCGGTGCCGACCGCCTACGGGCACCGTGAGGTCCTGATCCGCGGCTACGTCCACGAGGTGGTGATCTCGTGCGGCGCTGAGGTGATCGCCCGTCATCCGCGCTCCTATGAGCGCGAGGACTTCGTTTTCGACCCTCTGCATTACCTGGCTCTGCTCGAACACAAAATCGGTGCTCTCGACCAGGCGGCCCCCTTGGTCGGCTGGAACCTGCCCGAGGAATTCGCCACGCTGCGTCGCCTGATCGAGGCTCGCATGGCCAAGCGCGGCAAGCGCGAGTTCGTCCAGGTGCTGCGGCTGCTGGAGGTGTTCCGCCCCGAGGACGTGCTGGCCGGTGTCAAAGAGGCCATCGCCCGCGGTGCGATCGGCTTTGACGCGGTCAAGCATCTGGTGCTGTGCCGGATCGAGCGTCGGCCACCGCGGCTCGACCTGACGGTCTATCCGTACCTGCCGCGGGCGAGGGTGGCGATGACCTCGGCCAAGGCCTATCTCGGCCTGCTCGCCGGCGCCGCGTCATGAGCGACGCGCCGCAGCTCCTGCTCGCCCATCATCTCAAAGCGCTCAAGCTGCCGACCTTCTTGCGCGAATACGACAAGCTCGCCCAGCAATGCGCCGCCGAGGGGGTCGACCATCCGCGCTATCTGCTGCGCCTGGCCGAACTCGAACTGATCGAGCGGGAACGCCGGATGGTCGAGCGCCGCATCAAGGAGGCACGGTTCCCGACGGTGAAAAGCCTCGACAGTTTCGACTTCCCGGCGATCCCTTCGCTCAACAAGACATTGGTCCTGGAGCTCGCCCGCTGCGAGTACATCGCTCGCCGCGAGAACGTCATCGCGGTCGGCAACAGCGGCACCGGCAAGACGCACATTGCGCTCGGATTGGGGCTGGCGGCCTGCCAGAAGGGCTTATTGGTCGGCTTCACCACCGCCGCCGCCATGGTCCACGAGTTGATCGAGGCCAGGGACGAGAAGCGACTGCTCCGCCTGCAGCGCCAACTGGCGGCCTACAAGCTGCTGATCATCGACGAACTCGGCTATGTGCCCCTGTCGACGACCGGCGCCGAGCTCTTGTTCGAGGTCTTCAGCCAGCGTTACGAGCGCGGCTCCACCCTCGTCACCAGCAATTTGCCGTTCGACGAGTGGACCGGCGTGTTCGGGTCCGAGCGGCTGACCGGCGCGCTGCTCGACCGGCTGACACACCACGTCCACATCCTCGAAATGAACGGCGACAGCTATCGCCTCAAACAAAGCAAGCAACGCCAGCGCCAGACGTAAAACCCGGCCGGCGGTCAGCCTGCCACGGTGCTCACTACGGGGAAGGTCCGGTGCTCGCCATGCTCGCGCTGCTGCGCGTGCTCGCCATGCTCGCGCTGCTGCGCGTGGCTCCGCTCCTCCCATCCCCTACGCTGCGCGCCGTGGCCGGGGCGATGCCAGGTCGGGACGGGAAAGCAGGCTCTTTGATCGAACTGGAAAGCTGAGTTCGAGATGACAGTTTGAACCAGCGCCGCGCATCCGCGCCTGCCCCCCATCCGTCCGTGAGCATTTTTACTCCGCCCCGCCGATGCATATTCTCTCCGGCGTTGACACAGCGATCCGCACGCTGGCGATCTGTACGTTCTCAGAGGTGCCAGAGGCGACCTGATTAAAATCATTTGGCATGACGGGATCGGCATGTCGCTCTATGCGAAGCGGCTGGAGCGCGGCCGATTCTTGTGGCCGTCACCGGCCGACGGCACTCTGGCGCCATGGCTTGTCGCACCTCCTTGATGTACGCGATGTGCGTCGCGACCGAAGCCGGCGTGACCAAATATTTCTCGCCGTACGGGATCTCGACGCGATGGCAGATGACATTACCTTTGGGGCAATAGCGCTGGATCGTACGGCGATCGCGGGCAAGACCGGCATGGTCGTAAAGCGCCGCGACCTCCTCAATCGAGAGGGAATACTCAGTGTCGTTGCTTACCGCGGCTGGCCGCGGCTCGTCGGTGTTTGTCGCACCCTCCTGTCGCTGGTTGTCGTCGCTCATGGAATTGACAATAACGCGGCGCGTCGTGGTGCTGGGCAGTTATCCCCAGCGCAGACAGGGGAAGGAAGTCGCCGCGGAAAGATCCGGCCGGCGATCTAAGGCTCAGTTCGCATGCGCGATATCGACCTTTAAAATATCGTCCCGATCAATTTCGTGATACGCAAAACAGCGGTGAAGCAGCGCGACCAGGTACCAGGTCGCCGCATAAAGTGGCGTGACGAGCGACGAGGGGCAGGAATGGTCAGGGGGGCATTGCGCGAGCGCTTTCTCGCCATCCTGGAAGCGCTGGGCGGTCGTGCTGGCAATCACCGGCTTCGCGAACAGTTGGGCTGGCAAGAGGGCACTTATTGGGCCGTCCATGCCTCCCTGAGTGACGAAGGCGCTATAACTCCGGGGCGAGGCCGCGGTGGATCGGTCATGCTTGGCGGCAAGATGACTGCCGGGAACGCGACACCGCCGCGTCAATCCGAAAAACTGGTTCCACCAAAGGCGGACGTCATGCCCCAGCAAACCGAGAGAAAAGCGCAGCCTGCGAATACCCGCAATGGCGATGGCGCCGGTTTGGCAGCAAAGCTTTGGGCCGCGGCGGACGCGCTGCGCAACAACATGGATGCGGCCGAGTACAAGCACGTCGTGCTCGGACTGATCTTCCTCAAATACATCTCCGACGCCTTCGAGGCGAAGCACACCGACCTCGATGCGCAGCGAGCCGAAGGCGCCGACCCGGAAGACCCCGACGAATACCGCGCCGAAAATATCTTTTGGGTGCCAAGAGAGGCGCGCTGGTCGTTCCTCAAGGCCAATGCGCCGCAGCCGACGATCGGCACGACGGTCGACGCCGCCATGGATGCGATCGAGCGTGACAATCCTGCGCTGAAAGGGGTCTTGCCCAAAGAATACGGGCGGCCGGGGCTCGACAAGCAGCGGCTCGGCCAACTGATCAACCTGGTCAGCGATATCGGCCTGGGCGGCCCCGCCGACCGCGCCCGCGACATCCTCGGCCGGGTCTACGAATATTTTCTCGCCCAATTTGCCAGTGCTGAGGGCAAGAAGGGTGGCCAATTCTACACGCCCTCGCATGTCGTGCGCGTGCTGGTCGAGATGCTGGCGCCCTACAGAGGTCGCGTCTTCGACCCGTGTTGCGGCTCGGGTGGCATGTTCGTCCAATCGGCGAAGTTTATCGCCGCGCATGCGAACGGAAACGGCAATAGCGGCAAGGCCAAGGGCGACATCTCGATCTACGGCCAGGAGTCGAATTACACGACCTGGCGGTTGGCCGAGATGAACCTCGCGATCCGCGGCATCGACGCGCAGATCGCACATGGCGACTCGTTCCACAATGATCGCCACCCGGACCTCAAGGCCGATTACGTGCTCGCGAACCCGCCCTTCAACGACAGCGACTGGCGCGGCGAATTGCTGAAAGGCGACAAGCGCTGGGCTTATGGTCTACCACCCGCCGGCAACGCCAATTTTGCCTGGGTGCAGCACTTCATCCACCATCTGGCGCCGACCGGGCTCGCCGGCTTCGTGCTTGCCAACGGATCGATGTCCGCGAACCAGTCGGGTGAGGGCGAGATCCGCAAGGCGATCGTCGAGGCCGATCTCGTGGATTGCATGATGGCGCTGCCGGGTCAGCTTTTCTACTCGACGCAGATCCCGGTCTGCCTGTGGTTCCTTGCCCGTAACAAGAGAAACGGCCGGTTCCGGGACCGCCGAGGCGAGACCCTATTCGTCGATGCCCGGAAGCTTGGCGCAATGACCGACCGCATCCACCCACCGCGAGCTGACCGCCGCCGATATTGCCAGGATCGCCGACACCTACCACGCCTGGCGCGGTGATCCCGGCGCCGGCGACTACGCCGACGTGCCCGGCTTTTGCAAGGCGGCGGCGATCGACCAGATCCGAGGACACGGGCATGTACTGACACCGGGCCGCTATGTCGACCCCGAGGCGGCCGGGGAGGACGACGAGCCCTTCGAGGACTTAATGAAGCGGCTCACCGCGACCTTGAACCAACAGCGGGCTGAAGCCGCGAAACTCGACGCCGCGATCACCGCCAATTTGAGCGAGCTTGGGTATGGCGGGTGAGTGGCGCGCAGCGACCGTCTCGGAACTGCAGCGAGAGGGCATACTGCTCGTCGAGGATGGCAACCATGGCGAGTACCGGCCACGACCGGACGAGTTCGTCGATGACGGGCCAGCTTTTATTCGCGCGGCGGATATTGACGACGGAAGGGTATTTTTTGAGTCAGCGTCCAAGATCAATGAGCGGGCGCGGCAACGGATTACCAAGGGCATCGGCGCACCGGGCGACGTTCTGCTCTCGCACAAGGGCACTGTCGGTAAGGTCGCTCTGGTCCCAGAGAATGCTCCACCGTTTGTTTGTAGCCCTCAGACTACTTTTTGGCGCACGGTCGATCCGGGGAGCCTCGACCGCCGGTACCTGTATGCGTTTATGCGTTCATCGGGCTTTCACGCCCAACTTGCGACACGCGCTGGCGAGACCGACATGGCTCCCTATGTGAGCCTCACCTCCCAGCGCGGCCTATCTTTGACCCTGCCGCCGATCAACACGCAACGCGCCATCGCCCGCATCCTCGGCACGCTCGACGACAAGATCGCGCTGAACCGGCTGACGAACGAGACCCTGGAAGCCGCCGCGCGGGCGCTGTTTAAATCGTGGTTCGTTGATTTCGCTCCCGTTCGTGCCAAGGCCAAGGGCGGTGACCCCGGCCTGCCGAAGCGCGTCGGTGACCTATTCGCGGATTCCTTGGAGGGCTCGAACCTTGGCGAGATTCCGAGCGGCTGGAAGGTTTGCGATATCTACGGTATCTCGGATGTGGTCTACGGGGCGCCATTCCGGTCGACTCTGTTCCGTGAGATGGGATCGGGCAGGCCGCTGATCCGCATTCGCGATCTTTCCCATCACAACCCCACCATCTTTACTACCGAGGAACATCCGCGTGGCTATCTTGTCCAGCCCGGCGACCTAATAGTTGGCATGGATGGAGAATTTAGAGCGCATCTTTGGCGCGGTCCGGAGGCTTGGCTGAACCAACGGCTCTGCTGTTTTAGGCCGCGGCCCCTCATCCCTAGAGCTTTCGTGCATTACAGCATAGAGCGATTGCTCGATTTCTTTGAGAGGTCGAAGACGGGAACTACCGTGATCCACCTTGGCAAGAATGATATCGACACGTTTCGAGTAGTTGTTCCGCCACGGCCGCTCCTTGAAGTTTTCGGATTTGTCGTCGATCCGATCGATACACGACTCCTGGCTAGCGCCTTGGGGTCCCGCACCCTGGCGGCGCTGCGCGATAAGCTACTCCCCAAGCTCATTTCCGGCGAGGTGCGGGTGAACGACGCCGAGCGGTTCGTAGGCGGACGCGCCTGATGGCTGAGATGCCAACCACCTCTTCGTTCGTGATGCACGGTGCCCGCGCTGCGATGGCCGCTGGTCTCCTTCATATTGAAGAGCAGGTAACAGGTATCGAGCTTGCGATAGATGAAAACCCTGGTTTGGCGTTCGATCTTGCCAAGGTTTTAATCGAGAGCGCCTGCCGTACGATCTTGATAGAACGCGACATTTCCTTTGATCCGAGAGAAGATCTTCCACGGATATTCCGAACAACTACAAATAATTTGCCGTTCTTGCCGATGGCTGCAAGCGGGGAGGCCGAGATACGGAGGAGTTTGGCTCAGACACTCGGCGGCCTCCACACGGCGGTTCAGGGTGTGTGCGAGCTACGTAACGCATGCGGCTTTGCCTCACATGGGGGCGACGGTCCGAGGCCAGTGCTAGAGGCCGTACAAGCGATCCTCGCGGCTGAAACTGCCGACGCAATCGTCGGCTTCCTCTATCGTGTACACAAGCAAGACCGAGTTCCGCCCCCGAGTTCACGGCCGAGGTATGAGAATCATCCGAACTTCAATGAATATATTGACGGCTCGCACGAGTCGGTCCGCGTCTTTGAAGAGGATTTTCAGCCAAGCCGAATTCTCTTCGAACTGGCTCCAGAAGCCTACCGTCTATACCTCGCGGAATATCCGCACGAGGGAGACGCTGAGGGACCGGAAGTCGCTCAAGGCGCGGTCGGAGTAGAGGTTGCGCCATGAGCGGCGGCTTTACCGAGTCGGTTGTCGAACAGGCCGGGCTCGCCTGGCTCGAAAGCCTCGGCTACGCCGTGCTGCATGGTCCCGATATCGCGGCGAGCGGGGCAACCCCCGAGCGAGCCGACCCGAATTATCGCGAAGTCATCCTAGAAACCCGATTGCGCCAAGCGATTGCGCGGCTGAATCCCACCGTGCCCGCCGAGGCCCTCGACGACGGTTTCCGTAAAATGACCCGGCCCGACGCAGCCAATCTGATCACGCGCAACCGCGCGCTGCATCGGATGCTGGTCGATGGCGTGCAAGTCGAATACGCCCGCGCCGACGGGTCGATCGCCGGAGTGCCAGTGCGGATCATCGATTTCGAGGCGCCCGACAACAACGATTGGCTCGCGGTCAATCAATTTACTGTGGCCGACGGCCAACACACGCGTCGGCCGGATATCGTGCTGTTCGTCAACGGTCTGCCGCTCGCAGTCATCGAGCTGAAGAACGCGGCAGCCGAAAACGCCACGGTGTGGAGCGCCTTTCAGCAGCTCGAAAACTACCAGGAGCAAATCCCGGCGCTATTTACGGCCAATGAAGCGCTGGCCGCTTCCGACGGTGTGCAAGCACGGGTTGGCGCGGTAGGCGCGGGGCGCGAATGGTTCAAGCCTTGGCGCACGATTACGGGGCGTGAAGACGCAGCGAATCTCCCCGAATTGCAGATCGTACTGGCCGGGGTGTTCGAGCCGCGCAGATTTCTCGACCTAATTCGCCACTTTATCGTGTTCGAGGATTTCGGCGACGGCGCGGTCGCGAAGAAGATGGCGGGCTACCATCAGTTTCACGCGGTCAATGTGGCGGTCGAGGAAACCTTGCGCGCCGCGCAAATTGCGACGGGTCACGCCGCGGCCGAGGCGCCGGGGCGGTACATGGCTGGACATGAGCCTGGCGGCGAGCCAGGCGACCGACGCGTCGGCGTGGTCTGGCACACGCAAGGCTCGGGCAAGAGCCTTACGATGGCCTTCTACGCTGGGCGCATCATCCTGCACCCGGTGATGGCCAACCCGACCATCGTAGTCTTGACTGACCGCAACGACCTCGACGACCAGCTCTTCGCCACCTTCGCCCGCTGCCGCGAGCTGTTGCGCCAGCCGCCGGTTCAGGCCGAAAGCCGCGCCGATTTGCGGACCAAGTTACGCGTTGGTGCTGGTGGTGTCGTGTTCACGACGATCCAAAAATTTTTTCCGGAAGAGCATGGCGACGACGATCCCAGGCTTTCCGAACGGACCAATATTGTTGTGATCGCGGACGAGGCGCACCGCAGCCAATACGACTTCATCGACGGCTTCGCACGATACATGCGCGACGCGCTGCCCAATGCGTCATACATCGGCTTTACTGGCACGCCGATCGAGAAAACCGACGCCAATACGCGCGCCGTCTTCGGCGACTACATCAGCGTCTACGACATACAGCGCGCGGTCGCCGACGGCGCGACCGTGCCGATCTACTACGAAAGCCGGCTTGCCAAGCTGGAATTGGCGCCAACCGAGCGCCCCACCATTGACCCAGATTTCGAAGAGGCAACGGAGGGCGAGGAGGTTGAGCGTAAGGAGAAGCTTAAGACGAAATGGGCACGGCTCGAAGCGATCGTTGGTGCCGAGAACCGCGTCAAGGTGATCGCCCGCGATCTCGTCGAGCATTTCGAGAACCGGCTCGCCGCGATGGATGGCAAGGCGATGATCGTATGCATGAGCCGTCGGATTTGTGTCGATCTCTATCGCGAGCTGGTGACGCTGCGGCCGGAATGGCACGGGGACACGGATGAGGAGGGTACGCTCAAAGTGGTGATGACCGGATCAGTCTCGGACCCCGCGGCGTGGCAACAGCATGTCCGCAGTAAGCCGCGGCGCGAGGCGCTGGCGAACCGGTTCCGCAATGCGGCCGATCCCTTCCAAATTGTGATCGTGCGCGACATGTGGCTGACCGGCTTCGACGCACCGAGCCTGCATACGATGTATGTCGACAAGCCGATGCGCGGGCATGGGCTAATGCAGGCGATCGCCCGCGTCAATCGGGTGTTCAAGGACAAACCGGGCGGGCTCGTCGTCGATTATCTCGGGCTTGCCGATGAGCTGAAGCAGGCGCTGGCGACCTATACCGAGGCCGGCGGCGCCGGCAAGGCGGCCCTCAATCAGGAAGAAGCCGTCGCCGAGATGCTCAAGCGCTATGAGATCTGCTGCGGCCTGTTCCACGGCTTTGATTGGGCGCTGTGGACCGCCGGCGCGCCGCAACAGCGGCTGTCGCTGCTGCGCCCGGCGCAAGAGCACATTCTCGCGCAGCAGGACGGTAAGCCCCGGCTGCTCGATGCCGTAACCGGGCTATCTCAGGCATTCGCTCTGGCGGTGCCGGCCGATGAGGCGATTCGCATTCGCGACGATGTCGGCTTCTTCCAAACCGTGCGCGCGGTGCTCGCCAAAGAGTCGCCGGGTGACCAGCGGGCCGACGAGGAACTGGATCACGCGATCCGGCAAATCATCTCAAAGGCGCTGGTATCGGCCGAGGTCGTCGATATCTTTGCCGCCGCCGGCCTGAAAAAACCCGACATTTCGATCTTATCCGACGAGTTCCTCTCCGAAGTGCGGGGTATGCCGCAGCGCAACCTCGCGGTCGAGCTACTGAGCAAATTGCTCGCGGGCGAGATCAAGGCCCGCTCGCGCCGCAACGTGGTACAGGCGCGCTCCTTTGCCGAGCTGCTGGAACAAGCGCTGCGCAAGTATCAGAACCGCGCGATCGAGACCGCGCAGATAATCGAGGAGCTGATCGCGCTCGCCAAGGACATGCGGGCGGCAAATGCACGCGGGGAAGCTCTCGGGCTCTCCGAGGAGGAGGTGGCCTTTTACGATGCGCTGGAGACGAACGACAGCGCGGTCAAGGTGCTCGGAGAACCGACACTAACGATGATTGCCCGCGAGCTGGTGGCAACAGTCCGGAAGAATGTCGCGATCGATTGGACCGTCCGCGAGAACGTACGCGCGCAGTTGCGCGTGCTGGTTAAACGCGTCCTGCGGAAACACGGGTATCCGCCCGACAAGCAGGATCAGGCTACCCGAGTCGTCCTAGAGCAGGCTGCGCTATTTTCAGAAATGTGGTCCACTGCCGCTTAGCGAACGCATCAATCATTCGTGTTAATTGGCCGTTGAAGTGCGACGGTTGGGCACCGAACTTCGGTTTATGATTATTTAGCGAAGTTACCGACTTTGCCTGGAATCCTTCGATATAGTGGCGCTATCGACCGGCGCTCCATCCGCCGTTACATGTCCCGACAACCCGGATCAGCCGACAAGCCGTGTTCTGAGGATTTGCGTGAGCGTGTTATCGAAGCCGTCGCGGAGGGGGCCTCGCGCCGGGCGGCGGGGGAGCGATTTGCGGTCAGCGCCAGCTCGGCGGTCAGATGGGTACAGCGCTGGCAACAGAGCGGGTAGATCGGGGGTGCTGCGGAGCCGGCTCCGCTGGAGGTCGCACCCTTCTCGAGGGTAGACGTCCAACTTCCACGCCGATCTCTCACGCCGATCTCTCGGTACGTGGCGCCGATCTCGCGCAGCACATCGGTTGAAGCTGCGGAGCCGGCTCCGTGATGTATGCCCATGGGCGCTCGACGTGATGCGCAACGCTGGCGCCTGTGACGCGCCACGGAAGCGGCTTCTTGCTAGGCAACCGGTATACAGTATGTGGCCATTCGGTTAGCATCCTCTGAAGGTTCCGAGCGCGCGAAAACCCCCGGAATTCAACGAATAACCAGCCCCCTCGCGCGCGCACGCCCGCGCGTTGGGGGTATGTTAAACTTGGCTCCTCAATAGAACCTGGCGCGCTGGATCGCATGCTTGCTGCCCGGTAGCCGGGATTAGTGTGTTGGCCTCCGCAACCGCCCAAAGAAAATCGCATTTAGCGCAAGCGGAGAGCAAGCCGAATGCGACGCCACAAAGACGCCGGTCGGCGCCGTCGAAAGATCATGACCGCTTCGGGGTCGCCGCCGCCCGGGCCAATGATAATGAGATATCCCGATGCGAGGCGACAGGAGTAAGACGGGTGGCCGCCTGCCCTCGCGACTCGCGGTTTCCACGGTCAGCCATCCGATCCCGGAGCGGACCTCCTGCGACGTTAGGACGGCAGGGATGCGCCAGGCGGCGTCGGCGAGCCGACGATCGCGGTCGCGGCCCCGGCGGTGCTCAACGCGATCTTCGCGACAACCGGAAAGCGCATCCGCTCGCCGCCGCTGATGCACCACGATCTGAAATCCACCTGACCGGTCGGGCGGCTCCGCACGGCGGGTAAGGGCGGGAACCGTGTTCCGGCGGTCGATCGCAGGATTGCCCTTGCTCGTGTCGCTCGCCGGCCCGCCGATAGCCGCTGCGGCCGACAGGGCGCGGCCGCCTCGGTCATCTCCGCAATGCCGCATGAGCTCAGAACGCCGCTCACCAGCGCTCTCTTCATCGAACCATCCTCCGTTTTGTGGCGGCGACTGCGCAGGCACGCCGCTCGGTCGCCACCAGTTCCGGGGACACTGTGCTGCGGCTCCTTTAAGGTTTTAACCAAAATACACCGGAGCATTACTCCGTGACGATTAGCTTGCCGCTTACGTCTTCGTGCCCTTCGCCGCAGAAGACATCGCACAGGTACTCAAACACACCGGCCTTGTCAGGCGTAAAGGAGATCCGGGTCGTCTCCCCCGGATTGACATCTCCACGCACACCGAAGGCTGGCAGGCTGAAACCGTGCACCCGGTCTTCTGAGGTAATTTCGATGATCACCGGCACGCCCTTTTTGATGACGACCTCCTTCACGCTGTACTCGAATTTTTTCACGGTCATCCTGATGACCTGGGGTGTTTGACCCAGCCCGATCGTTGAGACAGCCCCTATAATTCCGAGCAAAGCGAAACCGCTCACGAGTCCGACGGCGAGGCGGCGCATGTGGCTCATTCCCGCGTTGAGATCGGTTCCGGGCCGCTATGCCGTCGACCTCACGTCAAGCCTTTTGCACAGGATACTCGGTCAGGGTGATTTTGGCATCCTTGACCTTGTCCTCGATCCCGCGGAAGCCGAGACCCTTGTATGGATTCCCAGCATCCCACGGGATTGGGGCCTTCTTCGGCACGGACATTGGCGCCGGAAGCGGGAACATCAGACCCCTCGCCGCGTGATGGGCGATGTGGCCGGTCATCTGGTGATGCTCCTGGTGGATGTGGCCATAAAACACGGTCACATTCTTGAACGGCAGCAACATGTCGATCGCTTGCTTGCCGTCCGGGGTTGCCCAGTCCCAGCTGGGCGCCAAATCGAACAGCGGCCGATGCGTTAGCACCACGATCGGCTGGTCCGGCTTAAGCGTTTTGAGATCGCCAGCGAGCCAGGCAAGCTGCTCGGCGCCGAGATTCGCCTTGGGATCCGAGACATTGTCGAGCGCGATGAAGTGTACGCCCTTATGGCCGAACGCGTAGCTCGTCTTGCCAAAAAACTCCTTGAAAGCCGCGCCGTTATCCAGCGAGGCATCATGCTCGCCGGCGAGAAAGTGGATCTGCTTCACCTTCAGATCGCCGATGATTTCCTTCGCCTTCGCCATGCGTGCGCGGCGTTCTTTCTCATCGTCGGTGGTGTGGGTGATGTCACCTGTGAACACAATAAAATCAGGCTGCTCGGGCAACGCATTCACGGCGGCGATCGCCTTCGGCAGGGTCCCCTCCGCATCCGGGTTGATCGGTGGACCCTTAAATCCCCAATGCAGGTCCGAGAGCTGGACGAAGTAGAACTCCTCGCCAGCCCCCTCAGCGGCCAGGCTGCGAGAGCGAAAGCCCGGAAGCGTCGAGGCGACCACCACCCCGCCCAGACCGGCCAGCTTTAGAAAGTCGCGTTTCGTGATGTTCAGTGCCATAGCCGTCTCCCCTCGTATCGCTTGCGGAACCCGCGTCAATGCGCGTGCGCCTGGATGAGCCGGACGGGTCTATGCGCTCGATCAGAGCTACAAGACCTGCCTCACCTGTGAGTGATCGGCGGGAAGGGCTCTTTATTCTCTCTTGCGCGAGAATTTTCAAAATTTTTGCCGGGAGGTTCGGGCGCATGCGATGGATGGCAGCCCGAACCGCGTCGGCCCCCGCGACGGGCGAAGCCACAAAGACTTGGGCGGTTCGCTCGCAACGCGGCAACCGGCCGTTCGGGGTGGAAAACGGAAATTGGTTGTAGCAAAAGCACGGTAAGAACGCTCCATCGACAGGATGGCCTGGACTGACACCTCACCACTTCAGCCGCCGCCGTTGATTTAGCCGGCATTCAAAGTCTCAAACCGAAGCCGGAACGATCGCGGTTGCTTTAATGGACCGTGGCGTGCTCGTGCCGATGATGCAGATCGGGATAATGCGGGTGCTTGTGCCGGATCGGAAGATGGTGGTGCCGATGAGTATGAGGCTCGCCAGTGGGATCGCCGGGCGCGTGCACATGCTGATGGTGGGCATCATGGAAATGCCGATGCTCGTGCTCCAGAGCCTCATGTTCATGCTCGTGCTCGTGCGCTTCCGAGAGGTGCAGATAGAGGCCGGCCGCCATCAGGACCCCCGCGCCGATCAGGCGAGCCGTGATCTCTTCTCCGAACATGGCAATTGCCAAGACTGTGCCGATAAACGGCGCTGTCGAGAAGTACGCGCCTGTTCTCGCCGCTCCCAGGTGGCGCAGGCCTAACACGAACAGCACCAAACTGACCCCATAGCCCACAAAGCCGACCAATGACGCGCCGCCGAGCGCAGGCATCGAGGGCAGATGCGCGCCCATGATCAGGGCCAAGACGAGGTTCACTGTGCCTGCCACAAGCCCCTTGATTAGCGCGATCTGGACCGGATTGGCGGCGCTCAGCTTTCGAGTCAAATTGTTGTCGAAACCCCATGCGACGCAGGCACCTGCGACCGCGATTGCACCCAGCCCGAACCCTCGCGGTCCGCTTTGCCATGACAACAGGACAGCGCCACCGAGGATCGCCGCCGCTCCGATCAGAAGTCGGCGATCCACGTTTTCCCGGAAGGCCACCCAGGCGATCACCATCGTGGCGAGGCTTTCCAGGTTCAGAAGAAGCGCGGTCGAGGAAGCAGGCGTCGTCGTCAGACCGATCATCAGTAGGACCGGACCCACTACGCCGCCGCTCAGCACGACGAGCGCAAGCCATGGCAGATCGGCACGTCGGAGCGGCGCTTCCGCCGAACCCAGGCCAATCGCTCGCCGTCCCAGATGAACTATGCTCAGCCCGATGCCAGAGCCCAGGTAGAGCAGACCAGCGAGCAACCACGGGCTGATACCTTCGCCGAGCAGGAGCTTGGCAAACGGTGTGCTCGCCCCGAACAGAACGGCGGACAGGAGGGCCAACGGCGCGCCGGGCCAAGCAAGCAGAGTACCGCGCATCGAGGAATTCTAAGCGAAGGCTGCCGATCTCGAGAAGCCCTCTAAGGCGAAGGATGAAGCGGGAGGGCAGGCCGCTAGAGCGGCAGGGCTCGTGGCTCCGTCCCTAGCACGCTTTTGCTTCGCTTGCCGGCGCAATAGCGAACGAATTCGCTTGGAGAATTTCAGCGCCAATTCAGACTGGTGCTCATCAGCTACCTGGGGCGAGCAAATGGCCGAATTGACCGAAGAACGCCAGCGTCGCCGACAGGTGCCGCTCTCCGAACTGTTCATCGCCTTACTGAAGGTCTCCCTCTACGGGATTGGCGGCGGTCGCGGGCTCGTCTGGGCTCGCCGCATTGCCGTTGAGCAGCAGCAGCGGATAAACGAGCAAGATTTCGCCGACATCGTGAGCCTCTGCCAGTTCATGCCCGGACCGAACATTGTCGGCATAGCGACCTGTGTCGGGACAAGGTTGCGAGGGATAATCGGGGCTGTCATCGCCGTCGCTGGCTTCCTACTGATACCCTGGACAATCGGTTTCACGTTCGGTGTGCTGTACCTCCAGCACGCTCACCATCCAGTCTTCCAAAACATTCTTGGCGGGGTCTCGGCGGTCGCCGCCGGTCTGCTGATCGCCACCGGGATCAGGATGCTGCTGCCGTACCGCACTCGCCCCGCCGCAATGTTTTTCGCCGCATCGGCCTTTGCCCTGATGGCACTCGCAAAACTACCGCTACTCGTGGTCCTCGTCGGCTTGGCCCCTCTCAGCATCACGATGGCAGGCCTTCGACAGGTGACCGTGCGATGAATGGCGCGTCCGACCTGCTCACGCTGATCGTGCGGCTTACTCTGCTCTCGTCGATCAGCTTTGGCGGCTTTCCAACCGTCCTCCCGGATGTCCGCAACTTTGTCGTTGGTGCTCATGGCTGGGTTACGGACCAGGAGTTCACCAATTTCTTTGCTCTGGCACAGGCCATTCCACGCCCGAACATGATTCTGATGATGAGCTTTATCGGCTGGCAGGTCTGGGGGTTGCCAGGGGCGATTGCCAGCGCCTTTGCGACCTTCGGGCCACCCTGCACGATGTATTTCGCGTCTTACCGCCTGTGGGATCGGTTTCGCGAGGCGCGCTGGCAGCCGGTCGTAAGGATTGGGCTCATTCCGGTAACTGTCGGCCTCGTCATCGCCAGTGGCGCCGTGATGGCGCGCGCGGCCGCCGCCGACTCGTGATGGCTGACGATCAGCCGTTCCGACATGCCCTTGATCCGCTTCGGGTCGCAAGCCAGCGGCTTTATTTCGTAGGGCATCGGTCCTGGTGGCACTTCAATCCAGCCGGGGGGCGCGGGCGATGACAAATTTGCTGGTGCCGATCACGGTGACGGCAACCGTGGCCTGGAATGGCGCTGCCGTGCCGGCACTAATCGCCACCGCCGGCGAGCGTGCCGGCATGCGCTTCCTCGAATTCTTCGCCGCCAACATCCGCAACGCGCACACGCGCCGGGCCTATGCCCGCGCCGCCGATGAATTTCTCGGCTGGTGCGCGAGCGCCGGCGTGCCGTCGATCGCCGCCGTCCAACCGGTGCACGTCGCGGCGTGGATCGAGGCGGCCACGCGCGAACTGGCCGCGCCGAGCGTCAAACAACGGCTCGCCGCGATCCGGCATCTGTTCGATTGGCTCGTCACCGGCCAGGTCGTGCCAGTCAACCCGGCCGGATCGGTGCGCGGGCCGCGTCATGTCGTCACGACCGGGCAAACGCCGGTGCTCGATCCATCGGAAGCGCGCGCGCTGCTCGACAGCATCGATGTGATGACGCATGCCGGCCTGCGCGACCGCGCGCTAATCGGGCTCATGGTCTATTCGTTCGCCCGCATCGGCGCGGCGCTCGGCATGGCGGTCGAGGATGTCTACACGCAGAACCGCCGGCTCTGGGTGCGGCTGCTCGAGAAGGGCGGCAAGCGCCACGCGATGCCCTGTCACCACAACCTCGACGAATATCTCGTCGCCTATCTCGACGGCGCGGGCCTGCGCAACGATCCCAAGGGGCCGCTGTTCCGCACGATCGGGCGCGGCACCGGCAAGCTGACGCGCACCGTGCTGCCGCAGGCGAACGCCTATGCGATGATCCGCCGGCGCGCGGGCGCGGCCGGCATCGCCACCAAGCTTGGCAATCACAGCTTCCGGGCGACCGGGATCACCGCCTACCTCAAAAACGGCGGCACGCTCGAAAAGGCCGCGGCGATGGCGAACCATGCCTCGACGCGCACGACGCAGCTCTACGATCGCCAGCGCGACGAGGTGAGCCTTGATGAGGTTGAGCGGATCGTGATTTAATCAGCGTCGAATCCGAACATTGTTGCGCGCCATCTAAAAAACAGCCGCTTGGTCCGGTTTCGTACCCCCATTAATGGCTGAGGATGTTGTGTAATCCGTAGTCAGGTTATTTTTGTGGAGAAGATCGATGGTTACTGCACCAGCGAATTTTCCCTCAGAATACACACACCTCAGCCGCGACACGCTTGGTCGTTGGGTTTGCAACACGCTTTCCGAAGCGCTTACGAGCGCCTCCGGGAAGCCCTTCGATGTGATCGTCATCGGCGGAGGCTCTTTTGGCGGTGTCTTCGCTCAGCACCTGTTCGATCGCGATCGACAAATGGGGCGTCACCGCATTCTCGTGCTCGAGGCGGGTCCCTTCGATCTGCCGGAACATGTGCAAAACATCGCGCTCCCCACCTTGGGCCCGCCGGCACCGAGCAGCATCGCCGATCTTCGCGCCGCCGGCCAGGACAAGGCGCCGCGCAACGAGGTCTGGGGCTTGCCGTGGCATTCATCCACGCTCTTCCCCGGACTGGCCTATTCCATTGGCGGGCGATCGGCGTTTTTTGGCGGATGGTCGCCCCGGCTGCTCGATGGCGAAATGCCACTCACGCCGGATGCGCGCCATCCCTATCCCTGGCCGCAGCCTGTCGTCGACGAGCTGAAGCAGCGCTACTTCGACGAAGCCGCCGCCCAGATTGGAACGGATACGACGAATGATTTCATTACCGGCGACATGCATGACGCGCTGCGCCGCCAGCTTCACGACGGAATCGCAGCGGGCGCCGTCGCCGAAGCCGCCGCGTTCGCCGATCTGGACTTGCATGTTCAACCGCCGGACGGCACGCCCCCGGCCGATCTGGACCTCTGGAAACTCGAAGCGCCGCTGGCGGTGCAGAGCAGGTCTCCGCGCTCGGGTTACTTCCCGTTCAACAAATTCAGCGCAATACCGCTACTGATCCGCGCGGCGCGGCAGGCGCAGGACGGATCGATGGGTGTCGACGCACAGAAGCGTCTGATGATCGTCCCGAATTGCCATGTGACGAGTTTGGTTGCCGACGCCGGGCGGGTCGTTGCAATTCGCACGGCGCAGGGCGACGTTGGCGTTCCCCCCGGTGGCCTCGTTGTAATCGCCGCGGCGACGATCGAGAGCGCCCGCCTCGTTCGGCTGTCCTTCAGCATGTCGCCGAACGCCGCTCTCGCCGGGCAGAATCTCATGACGCATCTGCGCTCGAACATCACGATACGCGTCCCGCGCGCGGCGCTGTCAAGTTTGCCGGCGGCGGTCAAGGAGCTTCAGGCCTCGGCGCTGTTCGTCAAGGGGCGCCATCCAAAAACCGGAACGCCAGCCGGCCATTTTCACTTGCAGATCACCGCTGCGGGGCTGGGGCCGGTCGACCAAAACAGCGATTCCGAAGCGGAACTGTTCAAGAAGGTGCCGGATATCGATGGTTTCGAGCCTTTCAAGAGTGTCACCGACGATCATGTCATTATCACTCTGCGCGGAATCGGCGAGACCCACCCCCAGAATTCCGACAGCTTCGTTCGGCTCGATCCAGAGCCGGACGAATTCGCAACGCCCCGCGCTTTTGTCGCGGTGGCCAACCCGCAGAATGATGGCGAGGTTGCCGCCAACGTTCATACCGCCGCGGATCGCAACCTATGGGATGCGATGGACCGGGCAGCCGATGACGCAGCGCTCGTCTTCGCGGGCGGGCAGCCATACAAGGTTTTGGAACCGGGAACCACAAATAATTGGCATGACGTTGCCGTCGGACAGAGGGCAATTACTGTTGTCCCCTTCGGCGGGCGGCGTGATGGCATGGGCACCACGCATCATGAAGCGGGCACTTTGTGGATGGGCGACGATCCGACACAGTCCGTGACGAACCCCAATTGTCACCTGCACCATGTGGAAAACGCCTACGCCCTTGGTCCTTCGCTATTGCCGAGTGTCGGCTCGCCGAACCCCATGCTCACCGGCGTCGCGCTCGCCCGACGCCTCGTTGACCATCTGCTCCAGCCAGCCATCTACACGCCAGAGCTAGGCTTCACGGCGCTGTTCGACGGAGTGTCCACCGCTAATTGGCAAATGGCCGGCCAGGGCGCCTTCATTCGGGTGGACGATAATCTCGAGGCGGTCCCCGGTAATGACCTGGGCTTGTATTGGAATACCGCGGCCATGCCGGCCAATTTCATGCTTCGGCTCGAGTGGCTGCGGACGCGCGACGACGACAACTCAGGAATATTCGTGCGCTTCCCGGACCCGAACAGCAGGCCCGACTACTTCAATAAAGCCTGGGTCGGGATCGACTTCGGCTTCGAGGTGCAAATCGACGAGCTTGGACGACCCGATGGTCTGGGGATACACAAGACGGGCGCCATCTATGCTCAGGCCGGCCAGACATTGTCACAAGTCGCAGCCAACCCGCTCGGACAGTGGAACATGTTCGAGATCGAAATTGTGAATCAACTGTACACCGTGCGTTTGAACGGCACTCAAGTATCGAGTTTCGCCTTTGTCGCCGGCAGCGACACTGCGCATCCAGAGCGGGGCTTGACCGATACGCCCCGCTTCGTCGGGCTTCAGGCGCATACCGGCCGCGTTCAATTCCGCCGTATTCGTTTCAAAGCCATCTGATCTGTTGAATTTAGCAAGGGAGGGCGGGTTGTGCGCGTTTTGCACCTCACGACCGAATTCCCTCCTGTTATCTGGGGCGGTCTCGGCACCGCCGTAGGCGGGGTCGTGATCGCGTGCGCAGGCGAGGGAATGACCGTTGGCGTATTGCTTGTTGGCGGCGTTTTGTTGGCTGATGGCGCCTATAGCGGGTGGCGACCGGCGCCTCCAGAAACGACGCCGGGCGGCCTGGGCCGGATCGCCGCGACATCCGATGGCATCACATTCTTCCACGTCGCGCCGGCCGACGGGGTCGAGGTGGGGCTGAGACTTGCCCGGACATGGCGGCCAGACGTCATTCATCTGCACTCTTCATGGCTGTGGCCGGTGGCGTCCGCGATCCGTGAGGATTGCGGCACACCGATCGTCTTTACGGTTCATTCGCTCGATCGCGCCGAATACGAATGGGGCGGGTTCGTCACACAATGGGAACCGCAGGAAGCCGTGATTCACGCGGTAGACCGGATCATCGCCATCTCGAAGAGCGAACGTGATTTGCTGACGAGCTACTGCCCTGCGGTCTCGCAGAGGGTGCGGGTCATCGGCAACGGCATCGACGACACATCGATTGCCCGCGCGTCGGCGCACCGACATAGATCGGGAGCGCCTCTGGTAATGTTCAGCGGCCGATTCGTCGATCGCAAAGGCATTCATGAACTACTCGAAGCTATCCCCCATGTGCTTGATGCTGAACCCGACACGCGTTTCATTCTCGTTGGCGGCTACGGCGCCGCCAGCGACGTCGAGCGCGTCTGGCGCGCTGGCGCGTTGCTTGCCTATCATGAGAAAATCCGGTTTACGGGATGGCTACGGCCAGCCGCAGTGACGCAGTGCTATTGCGACGCCGACGTTCTCGTGGTGCCGAGTTGGTATGAACCATTCGGGATGGTCGTGCTCGAAGGGATGCTTCACGGTCTGGCCATTGCAGCGACCGCAATCGGAGGTCCCGCAGAGATATTGGAAAATGAAACGACTGGCCTCTTCTTTCCCCCTCGTAACGCCGACGCGCTGGGGGCCGCATTGTTGCGGCTCGTACGTGATCCGGACCTACGCCAACGCTTGGGTGCCGCTGCCGCCGTCGCGGTGCGGCGGAGCTGGCTCTGGCCGCAGATCATCGTGGATATACGATCAGTCTATAACGAAGTAGCGAACGCAGCCTGACAACAACAGCGAGAATCTAAGCAACGATCAGGATGGGAAAACGGCGCTCCGAGATCGAAATCCGATCATGAGCGGTTTTTAGGGAGCCGCTTCAAGCCGCATGATCTCACGAGATCTGGGCGACCCTTCCTAGGAACCTTTGTTGCTTACCGTTCTCGCTGATCTTCGTCTCTATCTCCAACCGCTTCGATCTCTTGGATCCTCAGCGCCCAGTGCCGTCCAAGATCTGTGAGCTCCACAAACCCCGCAAGATCCAACTCGCTGCCGTCCTTCATTTCGGCGATGACCTTACCTGTCTTTCGTGTCAGAAGCCCGATAGAAGCGAGACGACGGATTTCGGTTCGTACCGCATGGCTACCGTGATACCCTGCCGTTGTTCGTGCGAACAGATTTCGAATGTGCTTGACCTCGTCCGGTGGTAACAGTAGCGGCAAAATCAGCCCAATATCAGCTAATCGCTCCTCTTGCCTGTCCTGCCGCTCACGTATCTTCTCAATCATTTCAAGTTTCAGCTGCCCCAGGCTAAAGGACTTGATCTGCCTAAGCAATAAGAGCGCGCCAGCAACAACCAAATAGAGTAGGGTCGTCTGGTCCAGCCCCTGCACGACATTCAATTGTGGGGGATTGATTATGCGAAGCAATGCACCTATCGCGGCAATTACCGCCAGGAACACCAGTCCCCATCGGGTCACGATATCGATAGGCCGGCTCTCGTCCTGACTGTCAGGGGTGTTATGGATTGCTGCCATCCCCACCTCCCGCAACGCGCTACCGCCGCCCGCGCTATTTTATTCCAACACAACGTGATCGTCACGCGCCCGCCCCGCTACGGCTGCCGGGCATGTGAGGGCGCCGTCGTGCAGCCCCGGTGCCGAACCGCCGATCGACGGCGGCATTGCCGCCGAGGCGCTGATCGCTTTCGCAACGCCGGACACAGAGGAGGGCGCAGGTTGGCCAACCTGTTTGGACTGGCGCGAAGGCCTGGCTCCTGTAAAGGCCCTCCTCTGTTTTGAGAAACAAAGCGCAACGGAACGAAACCGCGGATACCCACCGAGCTAGACAACCCCGTTCTATGCTGTCCTCACCTCCTCACCCTTTGAAGCGCCCGGCGCATTATCGGCGATATGCCTGACGACCTGTCCGCCGGCCGCGGCCGACCGCTGATCGCGTAGGGCCGCGAACCGTCGGGCGTGCGAGTATCGTCGTCCGCCGGCGTACGGGCGCGCTCGCGCCGCAGCTCCTCCATGCGGGCGCGCGGATCGCGGGAAATCATCGGCGGCGCGAGATCGGGTCACGTCTCCTCCGGGGTGCTTTTGGTCGAGCCTGGCTGGTGCGCGTCAGATTGGAAATTATGGGTTAACGGCGTAAGGTGCGTCGTCCGCGCCCCGGCGTGAGGGATTGAAGCCCGCAGGGTGGAAATGCGGCGCGGTTCCGTTCACGAAAGCCCGGCCCGTCGCCGGCGGCAACAGGGGACACACCCCGCATTTCACACCTATATTCTGCTCGACGAAGAGCGGAGAATTTCAGGAGTTTAGATTTCCTGATATTCGCACGACTATGGCAGATCGATCCGGTTGCGGTCAGAGCCGTGGATGACTCACTTTTGCACGCGATGCGAGAGGAGAAACCTGATGTTCACAGAGGCAGCCGCTGTTTTAGCAAGTCTCGCATCCCCTCTGATTGAGACAATAATCAAGTCGGCCGTGCTTGAGGGCAAAGCGGCCTGACAACACTTGCCAGCTTTAAGCTTGCGGCCGACATTAACGGGTAGTGCAGAAATCTTGCACACGGTCTGCTTGATTTTTGCACAGGGCCGAATGATAGCGCTGTTTTAGTTGTAATTGCGTTGCGCACTATACACATACGAGCGCATCGAACATCGCAACAGTGATGCTGGGTTTGACTCCGACAGTGGCAGGCAGGCAGCTCCGATGCGGGCGCTGGTGCGCGGCAGGTATTCTGGCGCTAGCCGGGACTTCGGCGCTTGCGGCCCCGGCGCCAGAGGTCCCGGGGATTTCGTGTATTCTTCGCCTCACAGATTCGCTAGGCGGCTACGATCCCCCACGCTCAGTCGCCATGCACGACCTCCCGGGGATAGCGGTGCTGATTGGGGCCGAGCAGGGATGGTTCCTTGCGCGCTCGGCGAACGGCGTTGTCACTGTCGAATCTGCCGGCAAAGCTGACACCGGACCGGTGTTCAACACGCACGACTTCCCTGGGGAGGGGGTGCTTATCGGGGCCGGGAAGGGATTGTTCCTGGCGCGCTCGGCAAACGGCTCTGTCACCGTCGAGGCCGTCGGCAAAGCTGACACCGGACCGGTGTTCAACACGCACGACTTCCCTGGGGAAGGGGTGCTTATCGGGGCCGGGAAGGGTCTGTTCCTCGCGCGCTCGGCAAATGGCACGGTCACCGTCGAACCCGTCGGCAAAGCCGATGCCGGGTACGTACGCGAGCTGCACGACTTCCCTGGGGAGGGGGTGCTTATCGGTGCCGAGAAGGGATGGTTCCTGGCGCGCTCGGCAAACGGCGCTGTGACTGTCGAACCCGTCGGCAAAGCCGACATCGGATACGCGTTCGACATGCACGACCTCCCGGGGGTCGGGGTACTGATCAAGGCCAACAATTTGTTCCTGGCGCGCTCGGCAAACGGCGCCGCCATCGTCGAGCCCGCCGGCAACGCCGATACCGGAAGCCTCGGCGACATGCGCGACCTCCCAGGGGCAGGGGTGCTGATACAGGCCGAGAAGGGATTGTTCCTGGCGTGCTCGACAAATGGCGTTGTCACTGTCGAGCCCGTCGGCAAAGCTGACACTGGGCGCGTCGACTGGATGAGCGACCTCCCAGGGGCGGGGGTGCTGATACAGGCCGAGAAGGGATTGTTCCTGGCGCGCTCGACAAATGGCGTTGTCACTATCGAGCCCGCCGGCAAAGCTGACACCGGACGCCCGCGGGACTTCCCGGGGGTGGGGGTGGTGATCGGGGCCGAGAAGGGATTGTTCCTGGCGCGCTCGACAAACGGCGCGGTGACCGTCGAGTTCGTCGGCAAAGCCGACACTAGGCGCATGTTCTACACGCACGTGTTCCGGGGGTGGGCCTGCTGATCGGGGCCAGGGACGGCGTATTCCTGGCGATTGGGGCGCCGCCGTTGTTGCGCGCGAAGGTCGAATTGCGCGAGCGAGAGGCGCTGGACCGCAGCCCGCCACGTCCCGACTCAGATTTGAATTTCGTCTTCACCGTTGCCACCCATGCGTGCGCGGCTGCTGCCGACAAATTGGACCTGCGGTTAAGCGTGACGCCGCCCGGTCGCAAGCCGCTCGAACCTAAATCTGAACCTCAATCCGTTCAGTACGACCATGGGCTTGCGACCGTTGCGTTTCCGCTGCGCATCGACAAGGCCGGTGAATGGTCGTTTCAGCTGACATCGACATTCGGCGGCACGGAACATCCGGTTGGCGAGCCGCAACATCTCACGTTCACGTCTGAGGGCCTGCGCGCTTGGTTGGAGAAAGCGGCTTGGTGGTTCGCCGGCGGTCTTGCCATGGTGCTGGCGTCGGCGAATGCGGTGCTGTTCCTGTTCGCGCGGCGCTCAGCCTGGGCATGGAGTCGCGATCGACGGCTTAAACGAAGTTAATCGAACGCTGGCGGTTACGGCATTTACTCGGAGATTTGATGTCGCGCCGATGCTAGTGACTTCACAGCAGCCGGGCGGCGAACGCTTCACCACTTGGCGTCTGCCGGCGGATATTCGCGCCTTCACTGCGGACCTGCTACGGGAGTATCTAGGCGAGGACGCGGCAGCCGCCGTCATGACGCGCATTAGCGCCTCCGGAATGAAGGATGCCATCCGCTCGGGCTACGATGTGCGCTTGGTCATCGATCTGGCACGACCGGACCCGCAACACGCACCGCTACCTACCGACCGGCTGGGGCTGTATGCGGCGGTGATCGCTGCCGGCTGGCCCGAGGTCACCGAGGACACGCGGCGCGAGCAGGTGAACCGCACGGCGGCGGCGGCTTGGCGCATGGTGTCGGAGCATAAACCGAATGAGGACATGCGGCGGCTCAAGCCTGACACTGATTTGGCAGCCGACCTTCTGGTGGCGTTGGCCGACGCACCTGAGAAGGACCGGAAGCCCGTGCGATTGGTCCGGCGTGCAGCAGGCGGCGGTTTCGAGTTCGTGCACGACCAGATGCATGCGTATCTGGCGGCACGCTGGTTTGCGCAGGACGGCTTCGGCGTAACGGAGCTCGAAAAGATGATCGATGCGTCCACTATCTGGACGCAGGCACCGGAGGAGCGCCGCACGCTGTGGGGCTTCGCCGCCGCATTGCTCAATGATGAGCGACTGATTGCGCTGTGGGCGCGCGTCGAGGACAAAGAGGAATGGGACGCGCTGCGACGTGCATTCAAGGCGGAGGCTGAACGGCGCGGCCTGGAGCAGCCCATGGCGGTGCAAAATTCTTACAGACCGTGTGAAAACTCGAACTGAGTGGATTCCTGCACGGGCGGCGGCGCGATAGAATCCGGCATGACGCACATCACCGGACACGACCGCCGCCAGACGCTGCTGTTGCCGGAGGCGGTCGAGGACTACATCGGCGCCGAGAACCCGGTGCGGTCGATCGACGCCTTTGTTGATGGGCTCGACCTTGCGGCGGCAGGATTCGCCCGTGTCGTGCCAGAGGCAACCGGCCGCCCCGGCTATGCACCTGGGGACCTGCTGAAGCTGTACATCTACGGCTATCTGAACCGGGTGCGGTCGAGCCGGCGGCTGAAGGCGGAGACCCGTCGCAACCTCGAAGTGATCTGGCCGCTGCGGCACTTGACCCCCGACTTCAAGACCATCGCCGATTTCCGGCGCGACAACCGCGCGGCGTTCCGGTCGGTGTTTCGCGAATTCGTGCTGCTGTGCCGGCAGCTCGACTTGTACGGCCGGGAATTGCTGGCGGTCGACGGCACGCGGATCAAGGCCGTCAACAACAAGGACCGCAATTTCACGCCGGCATCGCTGAGCAAGTTCATCCGCGACGCGGACGAACGGCTCGCTGACTATGTGCGCCGGCTCGACGAGGCCGACGCGGCGGAGATCGGCACTGGCGGTGGCTCGCGCACGCAGCACCTTGCCGAGAAGATCGCGGCGCTACGAAACAAGCGACACGGGTACCGGGCGCTGCTGGCGGAACTCGAACGGACCGGCGAGAACCAGATTTCGCTGACCGATCCCGACAGCCGGGCGATGGCCAGCCATACCAAGGTCGCGGTCGGGTACAATGCGCAGCTCGCAGTCGATGGCAAGTACAAGCTGATCGCCGAGCAGGAAGTCACCAACCAGGTCGTCGACATGGGGCTGCTGAAGCAGACGGCCGAACCGGCCCGCGTGAGCCTCGGCGTCGAGCGGATCGACGTCGTCGCCGATCGCGGCTACTTCAAGATCGAGGATATCGAAGCGTGCGACCAGGCGGGGCTCACACCCCACGTTCCCCGGCCGCAGCGCGGTCCGGCGGTGCGCAACGGCTTCTTCCGCAAGGATGAGTTCCGCTACGACCCGGACCGGGATGTCTTCACCTGCCCGGGCGGGCAGACCCTGGCACCGCGCCACTATGGTAAGTCGCGCGATCTGCAAAAGATCGATTACAGCAACCCAGCGGCTTGCCCCGCCTGTCCGCTGCGACCGCGATGCACGACAAACGTTCGACGGGTTTCGCGCCTGGAGAACGAGGCGGTGTTGGATCGGATGGCCGCGCGCCTGAAAGCTAGGCCCGAGCTTCTCGACCGGCGGCGCGAGACCGTCGAGCACCCGTTCGGCTCGATCAAGCAATGGATGAACCAGGGCGCCTTCCTGATGCGGGGCCTCGACAATGTCCGCGGTGAGTTCAGTCTCACCGCGCTTGTCTAAAATCTCCGCCGAGCCCTCAATATCATCGGCGTCGGACCGATGACCGCGGCGGTTCGAGACGGCAAGCAAAACCTGCACCGATCGCACCCCGCTGCTCAGCTTGCCCAAGGGCGGGGTTTGTGTGCGGCGAAGCACGGACGCGCCGTCACTCCCTCAGCCGCAACCGTTTCCACACGGTCTGCAAGATACCCACAAGCCCTAACACACTGAGAACCCTCCCGTATTCCTGTGCGAATTATATGTGCATAATCGACGCGTGATCTACGGCTTCCGAAACTCGACCTCCTTGAGCCTCTTGTCCATCCGATAGCGGTTAAAGGTCGCGACGGCGTCCGGCGACGTGGCAGACAGAGTGACTGACCTTCCCCCGGAAGAGTGGACACCGGGTTATGCGGATTTCGCCTCTGCCTGTTCAGGGGTGATGTATCCGATGGCAGAGTGGATCCGCTGACGATTGTAGTAGCCTTCGACATAGGCGAACAGGTCGCGCCGGGC
>WNFC01003361.1_pt1 | contig 27184 bp, 24 predicted proteins | sample 5400541 | NCBI WGS metagenome assembly WNFC01 (sample SAMN13153342, study PRJNA577476) | soil metagenome | isolation source: 120 cm saprolite under Douglas fir tree site 2 hole 2 replicate 1 | place: USA:California | collected 2015-04-18 | reverse complement strand
TGTACCTCGATTACAGCCGCCCGCCCGGCGGCTGGATCCCGAACCGCTTTGGCGGCCGCGAGAACCTCGAAGCCATCGATTTCATGCGGAAGTTCAATACCGAAGTGTTCCTGCAACATCCGCGCGCGACCACCATCGCTGAAGAATCCACCGCATGGCCCATGGTGTCGCGCCCGGTCGACTGGGGCGGGCTCGGCTTCGGGTACAAATGGAACATGGGATGGATGCACGACACACTCAATTACGTCAGCAAGGATCCGATCTATCGCAGGCACCACCACGGCGACGTGGTGTTCGGCCTGCATTATGCCTTCTTCGAGAACTTCGTCCTGCCGCTCTCCCACGACGAAGTCGTGCACGGCAAGCGCTCGATCCTCGGCAGGATGCCGGGCGACGAGTGGCAGCGATTCGCCAACCTGCGCGCCTATTACACGTTCCTGTACGGGCACCCCGGCAAGAAGCTGCTGTTCATGGGCGGCGAGTTCGCCCAGGAGCAGGAATGGAGTCACGAGCGCAGCCTCGACTGGCACCTGCTTTCCCAGCCGCGCCATGCCGGCATCCAGGCGCTGGTGCGCGATCTCAACCGGCTGTACCGCTCGGTTCCCGCGCTGCACGAGCTCGATTGCGAGGCGGCAGGATTCGAATGGATCGTCGCCGACGATACCGACCGCAGCGTGTTCGCCTGGCAGCGCAAGGCGCGCGACGGCCGCGCGCCGTGCGTCGTCGTCGTGAGTTTCACGCCGGAAGTCCGCTACAATTACCGCATCAAGGTCCCCAGGAGCGGCCGCTGGCGCGAAATCCTCAACAGCGACGCGGCGATCTACGGCGGCAGCAACGTGGGGAACGCCGGATCGATCGCGACAAAAGCCAAAGGTTCGGGTCCGGAATTGAGTCTCACCGTTCCGCCGCTGGCCGGATTGTTCCTCGTTCCGGAGGGCTAGATGCCGGTCATTTCACCCGCACCACTCCGACCAAATAAACCCCTTGAACAGTCTTTGTTTTGTCTCTAGTCGCAAGTCGGTACCTCCACCACCTTTGCCTGCCGACCACTTTCAGGTCATCGAGCCCTCCGTCGAGTTCCGGTCGAAGGAAGGTCAGGCCCCTCGGGATTTGGAGCGCAGTAACCGCCGACCCCGCTGATGGCGGCCTGGCATTGCTGGATTGTATAGAAGCCGCAGTTGGTGCCGGCGTTGTCGTTGTAATACGCACACCATGCCGCCGCGTCCGCATAGGTGCCGGCGGCGAACACCAGTGTCAGAGAGGCAAGCGCGGTACAAGTGAGCATTCGCTTCATGTGACCGACTCCCTGTCGAAGGGGCGGTTTCCCGAGGCTACGGAGTGTTTCCAGGGCCCTACATTCCGCCACCACCGCCGCCACCAGCGCCGCCGCTCAAGTCGCAGGGGCGGATTCGGTAGCCACCATCGTCGCACAACGGCCTGCCCGGCCAGAGTTTCCGTGCATTGCTCATCGCAGCCGCTTCCGGGTCTTGCGCGGGGCCAGGGGAAAACCCGTAGCCAGAAGACCGGGGCTGCACCGATGCGTGATGCGGGTGGTGCCGGGGGGGTGTCTGCGCCAGCGATGGGGAAGGGCTCAACGCAAGCATCACGAGCCCGATGGCGGTGCCCGTGACGAGCGCGAGAATTCTGACATTGTGAATCTTCATGATTGCTGCTTTCAAGTTCAGGGGCATGGTCCGCCGCCGCAGCTAGTCTAATCGCGCTTATCGCGCCCCGGCCTAGTCCTGCCGCCTAACGTCTGCATCGGGGCGACAGTTCTCAAGCGACGGTAATTCACGAAACGGTGACTTTCGAATCGGTCACTTTGAAGCCGTCTGCCGTATCGATCTGGAAACCATCATTTGCGAAGAAGCTCGATGCCGCCTATTTGTCCAGCCGGCGCGTCTACCGAGCGATCAGCAACCCGCTGAGGAAATAGCTGTGCAGCGGCGCGAGAATTATCTGCTCGTTGGGTAGACCGCCCGCCGACTAACCAAAAGCCACCCTGAGCAGGAGTGCTCGCCATGCGGTTGGTTGTTGTGGCATTAACTCTGATTTTGATCACGGCGTCCGCCTGGAGCAGTGCTTTGGCGCAAGGAGCCCCCGCACATGAGGCTCCAGTTGGCCACCGCCAGCCAAAAGCAACCGAAGTGCCGCCAGATCAGGAGACGGCCGCCGAAAAGAAGCAAAAGGAACTCGACAGGGCGCTCGACAAAAAGCTGAAGAGTATATGTCGCGGTTGCTAAGGTTCTCGGGGCAAGATGTGTCTCGTGTTCACTCAGGTCGCCTCGATGGTAGGGCTCTGGGTGGGGCTCGCTCTCATCATTCTGTTCTCCGAGGTAATCCGTCTTGACATTTTTGACCACAGAGCGAGCAATGGCAGCGCCGATAGAGACAACGAGACCGCGTCACCCGCCCCGCATACCCTTGGCGGCCGTGACCGCAACCGACACCTTCTTGCCGGCAATCTTGCCGACGAACGACTTGTCTCTTGGCGACTTGCGGACCAACACGGCATAGGAACCGTCAGCCTTCACCGTCAGTCGTCGTCCGTCCGTTGAAATTGCCACCACTTCAATATCGGTCATGGGTTGACTCTTCCGTGAGAAGCCCGCACCGACCCACCGCCATGACGAATCAGTAGGGTTCTCGATTCTGCACCTTGTCATACATTGCCGAAGCCTTGGAACAGGTGGCCGAGGATGGACGTTGGGAACGCAATCGGCGCGCAGAGTCGCGAAATAAGTCCCGAACTGTCCCCCGCAAAGCAGGCTAACCCGTTGGACGCTCATAAAGAAATCCGCGACGTGCGTTCAATCCCGGAGGGCTAGCATGCGGGTGGAGGCCGGAACCCCGCATCCCTTGGGAGCCACATGGGACGGACGCGGCACGAATTTCGCGCTGTTCTCGGAGCATGCGGAGAAGGTCGAGCTGTGCCTGTTCGATCGGCAGGGCCGGCGCGAGCTCGAGCGCTTCGCCTTGCCCGAGCGCACCGAGGACGTCTGGCACGGGTACGTGGACGATGTGGTTCCGGGGCAGCTCTACGGCTACCGCGTGTACGGGCCTTACGAGCCCGAGCGCGGACACAGGTTCAATCCGAACAAGCTCCTGGTCGATCCTTACGCCAAGCGCCTGTCGGGGCGCCTGGTTTGGAGCGACGTGCATTTCGGCTATCGTACGGCCAGCGCGCGCGCCGACCTTTCCTACGACCGTCGCGACAACGCCCGCGGCATGCCGAAATCCGTGGTGGTCGACGAAGCCTTCACCTGGAGGGCCGGAGCCGGCCCGCGGATCGCATGGGAGGACACCATCCTCTACGAGGCCCACGTCAAGGGGCTCACCCAATTGCGCGACGACGTGCCGCCCGGGTGGCGCGGGTTCTTCTACGGGCTCGCCGCGCCGTCCGTGATCGACCACCTCAGACGGCTCGGCGTGACCGCGCTCGAGCTGCTGCCGATCCAAGCCTTCGTCGACGACCGGCTGCTGGTCGAGCGCGGGTTACGGAACTACTGGGGCTACAACACGCTGGGATTTTTCGCGCCCGAGCCGCGCTACGCCGTCGACAATGCGCTCGACGAGTTCCGCTCGACCGTGGCGCGACTGCACGACGCCGGAATCGAAATCATCCTCGATGTCGTCTACAACCACACCGCCGAAGGCAATCACCTGGGCCCGACGCTGTCGTTCCGCGGTATCGACAATCTTTCGTATTACTGGCTGGCCGCCGACAAGCCCCGCTACTACGAGAACTTCACCGGCGTCGGGAACGCACTCAATTTGCAGCACCCGCGCGTCCTGCAGATGGTGATGGACTCGCTGCGCTACTGGGTCGAGGTGTGTCACGTCGATGGATTCCGTTTCGATCTTGCCACCACGCTCGGGCGCGGTCCGAACGGGTTCGACGCGCGCAGCGCGTTCTTCGCCGCCGTCCGCCAGGATCCGGTGCTGGCAAAAGTCAAGCTGATCGCCGAGCCTTGGGACCTCGGCTCCGGCGGATATCAGGTCGGAAATTTCCCGCCGGAATGGTCGGAATGGAACGACGTGTTCCGGCGCACGCTGCGCCGCTGCTGGCGCGGCGAGGGAGACCTGATCGGGGATCTCAGCACGCGGATGACCGGCTCCTCCGACCTGTTTCGCCGCCGCGGTCGCGCGCCGCGCGCCAGCATCAATCACGTGACGGTGCACGACGGGTTCACGCTGGCCGATCTGGTCAGCTATTCGAACAAGCACAACGACGACAACGGCCAGGAAAATCACGACGGCTCCGACGAGAATTGGAGCACCAATTGCGGGGTGGAAGGACCGACCGACGATGCCAAGGTGCTCGAGCTGCGCCGCACGCTGCGCCGCAATCTGCTCGCCTCGCTGTTCCTGGCGCAGGGGGTGCCGCTGCTGCTCGCCGGCGACGAGGTCGGCAACAGCCAGAACGGCAACAACAACGCGTTCTGCCAGGACAACGAGATCGGCTGGGTCGATTGGTCCGGGCTCGGCCGCCCGGGCGAGGATCTTACCGAGCTCATCGCCAGCCTGGCGGCTCTGCGCCGGAAATTCGCGCAGCTCCGGCCGCGGCACTGGTTGGTCGGCCGCCGCCAGGATGGCTCCCTCGACGTGCTCTGGCTGACCCCGCGCGCGACCCAGATGACGGACCGCGACTGGGTGTTTCCGGAGGCGCGCTACCTTTCCTACGTGCTCGGCCCGCCCGGCGAGCACGGCACGCCGGTGTTCATCGTGCTGAACGCGGCGGAGCAGCCGATCGACTTCATCCTGCCGGCGTGGCCGCGGTGCTCCCGTTGGCTGTGCGCTCTCGCCACCGTGCCCGTGTCCAAAAAGCCCGCGGGCGCCGACTATCGGGTCGGAGCGCACTGCGAGGCGCCGCCGCGCTCGGTCCTGGTGTTCGAGGGAGCGGAATGACCGCGGCAGGTTTCGGACCGCGGCTGAACCCGGAAGGCGGCGTGACGTTCCGGCTGTGGGCTCCCGCCGCGAAGCGGGTCGAGCTCGTGCTCGACGATCTCCATGCCATGCGGGCGCAAGCGCAGGGCTGGTTCGAGGCGACCATGTCGGACGCCGGGCCGGGCACCCGCTATCGCTTCCGTATCGATGGCGATCTCATCGTGCCCGATCCGGCTTCGCGCTTTCAGCCGGAGGATGTCCATGGGCCGAGCGAAGTGGTCGACCCGCATTATGCCTGGCGCGCGCCGCAATGGCGCGGGCGTCCGTGGCCGGAAGCGGCGATCCTCGAGCTCCACGTCGGAGCTTTCACGCCGGACGGCACTTTCCGCGCGGCGATCGACAAGCTCGATCACCTCGTCGACACCGGGCTAACCGCGATCGAGCTGATGCCGGTCGCGGATTTCGCCGGACGGTGGAACTGGGGCTACGACGGCGTGCTGCCGTTCGCACCCGACAGCGCCTACGGTCGCCCCGAAGATCTGCGAGCGCTCATCGATGCGGCACACCAGCACGCCCTGATGGTGTTTCTCGACGTCGTCTACAATCACTTCGGACCGGAGGGAAATTACCTCGGTCATTATGCCCCGGCGTTCTTCACGACGGCGCACGGCACGCCCTGGGGCAAGGCCATCGATTACAACGTGCCGCAGGTGCGGCGCTTCGCCGTCGAGAATGCGCTGGCGTGGTTGCGCGATTACCGCTTCGACGGACTGCGGCTCGACGCGGTTCACGCCATCGTCGAGCCGGGCGAGCCGCCGCTCCTCGCCGAGCTGAGCCGGGCGGTCGGCGCGTTCGCGGCGCAGACCGGCCGCAGCATTCATCTGATGCTCGAGAACGACGACAATCGCGCGAGCCTGCTCGATCCGCTCGCCGATCCGCCGCAAGGCAAGTTTCGGGCACAGTGGAACGACGATTATCACCATGCCTGGCACGTGCTGCTGACGGGCGAGCAAACCGGATATTATCGCGACTACCGGCATGCGCCGGGAGAGCAGCTGGCCCGGATTCTGTCGTCCGGATTTGCCTATCAGGGCGAGCCCTCGGCGCATCGCAACGGGGCTCGCCGCGGCGAGCCGAGCGCCGAGCTGCCGCCCGCCGCCTTCATCAGCTTTCTGCAAAACCATGACCAGATCGGAAATCGGCCGCTCGGCGAGCGTCTCGTCGTGCTCGCATCCGCGCCGGCGATCGACGCAGCGCTGCAAATCATGCTGCTCGCGCCGATGCCGCCGATGCTGTTCATGGGAGAGGAATGGGGCGCGGTGCAGCCATTTCCGTTCTTCTGCGATTTCGCCGGCGAGCTTGCCGACGCGGTGCGGCGCGGCCGCAAGGCGGAGTTCGCGGCGGCCTATTCGGATCTCACCGAGCGGGCGCTGCCGGATCCGATGGCGGAAGAGACGTTTCGCTCCGCCGTGCTCGACTGGAGCGCGCTCGATCGCTCGCCGCACAAGGAGCGGCTGGCGCTCGTCCGAGAACTGCTCGCATTGCGCCGCGGAGACGTCACGCCGCGTTTGCAAGCTCTCGGGCGCAACGACGCGCATGCCGACTGGCGCGACGGGGTGATTTCGGCCCACTGGCGGCCCGGCGACGGCAGCCGGCTCGTGCTCGTGGCCAATGTCGGCGAGCAGCCGCGCAACCGCCCGCCGCAGGCCGCTTACGGCCGCGCTATCTGGGGCGGAGCGCCGCCGCCGGAGCTGCCGCCATGGACGGTGTTCTGGAGCATCGCCTGATGCCGCCCGATGTTCCGACTGCGACCTATCGGCTGCAGCTTTCCGCCGGCTTCGGCTTCGATGCCGCGGCGGATCTCGTGCCCTATCTCAAGGCGCTCGGCGTCAGCCATCTCTATGCCTCGCCTTTTCTGAAAGCGCGTGCCGGGAGCGCGCACGGCTACGACATCGTCGACCACGATGCGCTCAATCCGGAACTCGGCGGCGAGGCGGCGTTCGCAAGGTTGCCGCAAGCCCTGGCGCGGGCCGATCTGGGGCTGATTCTCGACTTCGTGCCCAACCACGTCGGCATCGGCGGCGCGGACAATGCCTGGTGGCTCGATGTGCTCGAATGGGGGATCGACTCGCCCCATGCCGCATCTTTCGACATCGACTGGGAGGCGCCATCGAGCCGCGGCCGGATACTGCTGCCGATTCTGGGCCGGCCCTACGGCGAAGCGCTCGAAGGCGGTGAGATCGTGCTGAAATTTGCCGCCGGCGAGGGGAGTTTCTCCGCGTGGTACCATGAGCATCGGCTGCCGATCCGGCCGGATCTCTATCCGCACCTCATCCGTACTCTCGTTGCCGCCGCCGGCGCGGAACAAACAGCCGCGGGACAGCGGCTGCTCGAGATCGCCGCAGGCCACCGGGTACGCACGCGGGAGGACGCCGCAGCGCTCAAGCGGGCTGTCGCAGGCTCGCCTGAAGCGGCCGATCTGATCGAGCGGGGACTGGAAGCCTACCGACCCAAGGCCAGCGGTTCCGCAGGCGTCCGCGCGCTGCATCGCCTGTTGGAGCGCCAGCACTACCGCGTCGCCCACTGGCGGGTCGCCGCGACCGAGATCAACTATCGGCGTTTTTTCGATATCAACGACCTCGCCGGGCTCCGGGTCGAAGACCCCGGCACTTTCGCGGCCGTGCATCATCTGCTCTCCCGACTCCTCGGCGAGGGCCACCTGCACGGAGTCCGAATCGACCACATCGATGGGCTCTCCGATCCGATCGAGTACTGCCGATCGCTCCAGTCTCTCATCACGAAAGCACGGGGTGCGGCGGAGCCGCCGCTCTATGTGGTCGTGGAGAAGATTCTCGGTGACGGTGAACCCATGCCGGAACTTGCCGGCGTGGCCGGCACGACCGGTTACGAATGGCTGAACGTGATCGCACGGTTATTGGTCGATGCGCGCGGTCTGGAGACCCTCGAGCGCCATCGCCGGCAGGTTCCGGGCAACGACGCGGATTTTCCCGAGATCCTGCTGGAATCGAAACGCATCGTTCTCGAAACCCTGTTCGCGGCCGAGCTCGACATGCTCGTGCGTCGGCTGGCGCGGATCGCCGCCGGTCACTGGCACAGCCGCGATTTCACGTGCGCGGCGCTCGAGCAGGCGCTCAGGCTCTATTTGCTGCACTTTCCGGTCTACCGGACCTACGTCGGCCCCGATCGCGTCTCGCCGGTCGATCGGGCGACCATCGCGCGAGCCATCGGCCAGGCACGAGCGCGCAGGCCCGGGTCCGAGCCGGTTTTCGATTTCCTCCAGGCTGCGCTCACGCTCGACCTGATCGCGCCGGAACGCAGCGGCTACAGCCGAACACGCGTCCGGGAATTTGCCACGAAAGTCCAACAACTCACCGGGCCGTTGATGGCAAAGTCGCTGGAAGACACCGCGTGCTATCGATCCCTAAGGCTCCTCGCTTTCAACGAAGTCGGCGGCGACCCGGCGGCGCCGGCGCTCTCGATCGCGGAATTTCATCGGCGCATGGCGGCGCGAGCGAGCGATGCTCCGTTCGGCATGACCGCAACCGCGACCCACGATACCAAGCGCGGCGAGGACGCACGCGCGCGATTGCTGGCGCTCTCCGAGCTGGCCGAGGAATGGGTCGAGCAGGTGCATGCATGGGGAGATGCCAATCGCCGTTTCGTCGATCGCGCAACGGGGAGGCCGGCTCCCTCCCCGGGCCATCAATATCTGCTCTATCAGGCGCTGCTCGGAGCCTGGCCGCCGGCGGGACCCGACGCAAGCTTCGTCGAGCGCATGCGGGCCTATGCGGTCAAGGCCGCGCGCGAGAGCAAGCTCGAAACCAGCTGGATCGATCCGGACGAGGCGTACGAGCGCGGCCTGACGGCGTTCGTCGGCGGCATCCTCGATCCCAAGCGATCGGCGGCTTTTCTCGAATCCTTCCACGCTCTCGCCCGCCGCGTGGCGCTGCTCGGCGCGCTCAACGGGCTGGCGCAGCTCACGATCAAGGCGACCATTCCGGGCGTTCCGGATTTTTACCAGGGGACCGAGTTTTGGGATCTTTCCCTCGTCGATCCCGACAATCGCCGCCCCGTCGATTTCGCCTCGCGCCAGACGGCGCTCGCGGCGCTTGCCGCCGAGCCGGATTGGCAAGCGCTGCAGGCCGGCTGGGAAGACGGAAGGATCAAGCTGGCGCTCACGAACCGGCTGCTCGCGCTGCGCAACGCGCTCGCGCCGCTGTTCCGCAACGGCGATTATGCGCCGGTTCGGGTCGAGGGCGAGCACCGCGACCATGTGCTCGCGTTCGCGCGTTGCCGCGGGCGCGAGGCGGTGATCGTGGCAGTCGGCCGGCAGTTTCGTCGTTTCACCCACGATGGACGCGAATGGCCGCAAGCCGCGAGTTGGAGGGCCTCCCTCGTGCCGAGCGGCTTTGGTTCGATCAAAGATCTGCTGGTCCCGGGGCGAAGCTTTGCGGGGAACGAAATTTCCGTCGCAGATCTATTCGCGCCCATGCCGCTCGCCGTGTTGCACGCGGTGCCGGTCTCCCATATGGCTTCGCATCGCAGACAGGAGGCGATCAGATCCGGCCGAACAACGGGCGCTCGTTCCGTTCGCAGCGGCGGTCGAGCCGAGAGTGGCGTGACGTCGATGCCGCAAGCTCGAATTACTCCTGGTCGAGGATGCCGGCGACGGCCTTGATCTCGTTGCGGGCGTAGCTCGGCAGTCCACCGCTGAGCGAATTGCCGGTGTTGAACGAGCTCTTGCCGACCAGGACCTGGCCCGGAACCAGATTGCGCAGTACCGGCACGTTGGCATACTTGTTCTTATTCTCGATCACCCTGGTCTTGATCGCGAGCGCGATGAACGCGCTGACGATGGTCTTGCCGCCGTCCGTCGCATCCGGTTGCAGCACGGCCAGAAACTTGGCGAACTGCATGACCTGATTGACGTAAAAGATATTCTGCTCGATCGCGCCCAAGATCGGCGCGTCGATGCCGGTGAGCTTTCCCAGCCCCGGCTGATCGAGCTCCGCGGGCGAGAGCAGGCGCAGCTCGCTCTGGAACCGCAGGAAGTCGTCGATTTTCTTCTTTTTCTCCACGAGCTGATTGGCGACGCGAATACCGGCGGGCAGCTTGCCCTCGAGCTCGTAGTGCGACTCGATGCACAGCACGTGAGGCTTGGCCTCACACCACTCCCGGTCCGGATTGCGGTTCGCGGCCGCATCGATATCGGCAGCCGCGATTACCCGATGCTTGACCTTCGGATCCATTCGCTCGAGGAACGCGGTCGTGACGTAATGGGCGAGGTCGATCGAGGGCGCGGGCTTGGACAACATGAAGCGAGCCTCGGCCACATACATGTGCAGCTTTTCCTTGTACGGCTTGGTGACGCCGTTCTCGGTGAGATCGACCATCGGCTCGACGAAGCTCGGGTACAGACTCAAGGATTGTTTCTGGACGGGCATTGCCCGCGCCCAGTCTTCGAACCGGATGAGCCCGGTGGCGGGATCGGCCAGCGGCTCGTCGTGGTGATCGGTGAATGCGATCGTGTGCGGCTGGAGCGCAGGCGCATCCGCGGCGCCGAGCGAGCGGACTTCCGCGATCCGGAATTCCTCGCCGCGCGCCGTCGATCCCGAGACGCAAACCGCGAGCGCAACGAGCGGCGCGAGCGCGCGAGATCTCCCCATCCACGCCCTCCCGTCAGAAGCCGCGGTTGCCCCAAAGATAATCGGGATCGACGCGGCGCGGACGCGGCCTGCCGTCGTTCCACCATCCGTAGGGATCGCCGAAGATTCCGCCCCAGGGCGACAGCCGCGGTCGCGGCGGCATTCGCCAGGGCGACGGCGGCGGCACGCCGCTGTCGTCATAGGTCCAGCCTGGCGGCCGCTCGCCTTCGCCGAAGGTGTCGCCGTCGCGATAGGCGTAGATCTCGCCGCGCGAAACCAGACGGTATTGGGTATCCTCGAGCTGCCCCTGGCCATCGAGACGGAAATGCTCGACGAAAGCTCTTGCGCCGCCATAGGCGAGCCGGTCGCCGGTGGTCAGATCGACCGGCAGGTCGACGAGCCGGGTCCGGGCCTGAGGCGACGGCGGGCTCAGCAAGGTGCGCGGCGCATACTCCGACCACGCCGCTTGCACGATCGATGCGAAGATCGGGACCGCCACCTTGGCGCCGGTCGCGCCGCTGCCGAGGGTGCGCCGCTTGTCGCCGGCATTGTCATAGCCTACCCACACCGCAATCGTGACCTCGTTCGAAAAGCCGACGAACCAAGCGTCATTCTCGTTCTCCGAAGTGCCGGTCTTGCCGCCCACATAGGGCGCGAGATGCCGGATCGGACGCGCGGTACCGCGTTCGACGACGCCCTGCAGCATGGTCTTCAACTGATAGAACGCGGCAGGATCGGCAGACCCGATCCCTGCCGGCTTCGTCTCGTGGCGATAGATGACCAGGCCGTTCTGCTCGATCGAATCGATGGCGTGTGGGGACGGGCGCGCGCCCTCGTTGGCAATTGCCGCGTAAAACGCGGCGAGATCGACCATCCGCACCGGCTGCGCGCCCAGAACAAAGGGATAATAACGCACGCATTCGCCGTAGAGCTGGGCTTCCAGGGCGATCTCGCAGACCCGCTCCAGGCTTTCCTCCGGACTGCTCTTGATGCCGCCGTCGAGCAGCCGGGCGGTCACCCGGTTCTTCGAGTTCTCGAGCGCCCGGCGCAGCGTGACCACGCCGGAGCCGCCGCGGTCGTAGTTCCTCGGCGACCAATAATCACGTTCCCGCGCAAAGGCTGCATTGCCGATCGGCGCAAACGTGATCGGCTCGTCGAGCACCAGCGTGTTGGGCTGCAAGCCGGCCCCGAGCGCAGCCAGATAGGTGATCGGCTTGAGCGCGGAGCCCGGCTGCCGCCGCATCTGGGTGGTGCGGTTGAGCTGGCTCAGCGGGTAGGAGAAGCCGCCGGCCATGGCGAGGATGCGGCCGGTCTTGTTCTCCAGCACCAGCGCGGCGCCCTGCACCGCGGGCGGCACCCGCAGCTCGGCCCGCTCCGCGGATTTTCCCTTGGCTTCGATGATCTCGACAAAGATCACGTCATGGAGCTTCAGCGCCCGCCGGATCGCGGCATTCGGGCTCGCGAGGGGCAGAACGCGCCCGTCGGCCAAGCCGACGCGAATGCCGGCATTCTTGCCGCCCGGCATCGCGACCACGACAGCCGCGGGCCAGTGCACGTCGTAGAGCGGCAGATGCGCCGACTGCAGTGCCTGCTGCCAGGCCGGCATCTGCGGCTGCAGCGGCTGCGGCGAATCCCGCCGATCGGCAGGGGCCGAATTGCGCTCGGCCTCGATACGCTGCACCGCGTCGGCCAAATTCGCCTCGGGTCCGCTGAAGCGCACGCGCCCGGCCTGGCGCTCATAGGCCGCCAGGCCCTCTTGGAGCGCAGCTTCGGTCGCGCGCTGCAGGCCGGCATGAAGCGTCGAATGAATCGTGTACGAGGCCCCCGCGAGGATATCGATGCCGGCCGCGGTCTTGGCTTCACGGCCGAGGTGATCGACGAAGTAGAACCCGGTATCGCGGCGGACGCGCTCGTAGGCGACCAGTTGCGGCGTGTTCGCCATCGCCTGCCGCACTTGTTCGGCGCCGATCACGCCGTCTTCCTGCATCCGGTTGAGTACGTAGGCCACGCGCTCCCGCGCCCGGTCCGGATGCCGGTCGGGGCTGAAATAATTCGGGCCCTTGGTCAGGCCGGCCAGGAGCGCGCCCTCGGCCAAGCTGAGCTCGCTGGCGGGCTTGCCGAAATAGCTCCGCGCCGCCATCTCGATGCCCCACGACCCGCGACCGAGATAGATCGAATTGAGATACAGCGTGAGGATCTCGGGCTTGCCGAGCACGCGCTCGAGCCGGGATGCAACGAGGATCTCCCGGATCTTGCGCTCGTAGGTAACGTCATCTCCCACCAGCAGATTCTTGGTCACCTGCTGGGTGATGGTCGACCCGCCCTGAGGCCGTCCGGGTTCCGCCAGATTCCCCAGGAACGCCCGCACCATTCCGCGCTCGTCGATGCCGTGGTGCTGGAAGAAACGCTTGTCCTCCGCCGAGACGAAGGCTTTCTGGACAAGCTCGGGAACATCGCTCAGCGCCACGGGGACGCGCCGCTGATCGGGGGCGGCCAGATCGGCGAAACGGCTATTGGTGCGATCGAGCACCACGCTCATCCCGCGCGGTCTCATGCCCTTGAGCTTGGTCTCGTCGGGAAGATCGGACGCCGCCTTGTCGTAAAACGCGATCACCTCGCCGATGTCGACCGAGGAATGCTCCACGGTCTCGTTCTTGCAAAACTGCCGATAGGCCGTGAACAGGTCCTCGAACTTCAGTCCGTGCAGGGCCTTGATGCCCCCGCTCAAGGCCTGAGGATCGTCCATCGCGGTCGCGATGAGCTCATCGACGTTGACGTCCTCGATGTCGAAGGCCTTGCGGATGTGCGCGCAGCCCGCCCGCAGGATTTGCACCACCTCGTTTTGGTCCCGCACCGGGTCGAACTGCGTCCTGACGGCCCCCGGCTGGGTGGTCACCTGGCTGAGCGCAAGGGCAGTGGCGAAAATCTTGACCAGGATCGCGTTCATGAGGAGCCGGAGAGGAAAGGGGGCTGTCCCCCAGGGTGCGCCCGCTGTGGTGAATCAATGCCTATAAAACGGCGGTTTTGGGGAAGAAGTTCCGCGCCGGCGGAAGCCCAACGCCGGAATCCCGGCTCCGGCATTCACCGGATCGGCGGAGCATATTGGATGCCGCCCATCGTCCAGAGGTGATTGAGGCCGCGCGGAATGCCGAGCGGGGATTTCGTGCCGATGTTGCGCTCGAACACTTCGCCGTAATTGCCGACCAGCCTGACGATCCGGGCTGCCCAATCGCTGGCCAGACCCGCCTGCTCGCCGAAATTCCCCGCGGTGCCGACCAGCCGTTTCACCTCCGGCTTCTCCGACTGCATCGCGCGTTCGATGGTCTTCGAGCTGACCCCCAGCTCTTCGGCATTGACCATGGCGAAATGCGTCCATTTCACGATGGTGAACCACTGATCGTCGCCTTGTCGCACCACGGGACCGAGCGGTTCCTTGGAGATGACGTCCGGCAGGATGACGTGCTCGTCCGGTTTGGCGAGCTTGAGCCTCTCGGCGTGAAGCTGGGAGACGTCGGTGGCGAATACGTCGCAGCGGCCGCCGTCATAGGCCGTGAGGATCTCGTCCAAACTGGCGAGCTCGACCGCCGAATAGGTCATGTTGTTGGCGCGGAAATAGTCGGCCACGTTGAGCTCGCCGGTCGTTCCGGTCTGCAGGCAAAAGGATTTGCCGTCGAGCTCGAGCGCGGACTCGACGTTGAGCGCCTTGCGGACCAGGAATCCCTGTCCGTCGTAATAGGTGACCGCCGCGAAGATCAACCCGAAGGTAGTCTCACGCGACATGGTCCAGGTCGAGTTGCGCGAAAGCACGTCGACGTCGCCGGATTTCAGCGCGGCGAACCGCGCGGCGGCGTCGAGCGGAACGAACCTTACCTTGCCGGCGTCGTTGAAAATGGCCGCGGCGATGGCGCGGCACAAATCGACGTCGAAGCCGCTCCAGTTGCCCTTGTCGTCGACGCTGGAGAAGCCGAGCAGCCCATGGCTCACGCCGCAGACGAGCGCGCCCCTTTCCCGGACGGCGGTGAGAGTCTGTGCCGCGGCTGGCGCGGCCACCGCCAGAGCCGATGCCAGCGCCAGGAGGAGGGACGCCCAGGCGAGGAGCCGGCCGTGAAAGCTCCACCGGGAACGAGCTCGCGGCTGCCGGATCGGCAAGGAACGCCGCGTACGGCCCGCTGCCGACGGCAATGCGGCCAAGCTCGGGTTCGGCAAATCAATTGGCATGGCCCCTCCCCTACAATTCCGGACTCTGGCGCACGACGACCTTGGTCCCGACCGGAACCCGGTCGTAGAGATCCATGACGTCCCCATTCACCAGGCGGAAGCAGCCCGACGAAACCGCATGCCCGATCGTCTGCGGCTGATTGGTGCCGTGGATGCGGTAGACCGTGTTGCCGAGATAAAGGGCACGCGCCCCGAGCGGATTGCCGGGGCCGCCGGCCATGAACCGCGGCAGATACGGCTGGCGGTCGATCATCTCCGGCGGCGGAATCCAATCGGGCCATTCGGACTTGCGCGAAATGCGCAGCAGCCCCGACCACTGGAAGCCGTCGCGGCCGACCCCGATCCCGTACCGCAGCGCCCGGTTGTTGCCTTGCACGAGGTAGAGAAAGCGCTCCGACGTGCTGATGATGACGGTTCCGGGCGGCTCGGCGGTGCGGAAGAACACCAGCTGCCGCTGATACGCGGCGGGCAGCCGCTCCTCGTCCGGATCCGGCACGACGCCGGGCTGCTCCTCGACGGGCAATTCCTCGGCCTGCAGGCTCATGGGACGCTGCGCCTGCGCCTGCTCGCCGGCAGTCCCGCTCGCCAGGAGCCCCCAGACGCACAGCCAGACCGCGATAGTTCGACGACCCCGCTCCATCCCTTCCCCATTCGGCCGGCCTTTTTAGGCCCAAGCCCGTTTCGCGAACCTTCGGCTCACCCGTAGACGTCACATAATCAGCGCTTCGCCCCCGCGTACGGATAGATCAGCTTCCCCGACTTGAGCTCCGGCGGATAGAGGATCACCTGCGTGCCGGCCTGGCGGAACTGGTTGATGTCGTTGCCCTTGACGTTCTGGTATTGGACGAAGAGGGCGCGCCCCTTCTCCCACTCGCCATTGTCCGCGAATTTCACGTCGCCGACGACGGTGCTGAATTTGGTGGCGTGGATATAGGCTGCGATCTTGGCATGATCGATGCTGCCGACCGCGTTCACCGCCTGGGCCAGGATCTGCATCTCCGCATACGCGTAGGGCGGAAGATAATGGCCGAGCGGATCGACGCCGGCCCCGGCGGCTCTCGCCTGATAGCGCTTGAGGAAATCGTCGATGCCGGGGAATTGCATCGTCGGCTCCGGCGCATAGACGTCGTAGGCGACGATGCCGTTGAGCAGCGGTCCGAGCTGCTGCTTGATCGGCGTGAAGGCGAGCCCGATCATCCCGCCGCCGAACATTTTTGGGCTCAGCCCGATCTCGCTGGCGGCGCGCACGATGCCGACCGAATCCGGCGGATAGGAGGCCACGAAGACGACGTCGGGATTGGTCGCCTGAATCGAGCGCACGATCGGCGAATAGTCGACGGTGCTCGGCGGATAGCTGCGGTCGTAGACGATCTTCAGCCCCAGCCGCTGGATGGTCTCCCGCGCGCCCGCCAGCACGGTCTGCGCGTATTCGGCGTCGGCTCCAGTCAGCGCGATCGTCTGCGGCCTGGGTTCCATGGTCATCGCGGTCTCGAGAAAGCCGAGCGAGGGCGCGAGCCGGGTCTCCTTGCCGTTCGGCAGGATCTGAAAATACTTGTCATAGTGGAAATTGTCGTTCACCCCCGTGCCGAACAGCGCCATGAACAGCAGATTGCGCTGCATGACGATCGGCATGGCGGGCGCGATCTGGTTGGTGGCGTAGGAGGAGACCACGAAATCGACTCTGTCGACGTCGAGCAGCTTGGTGTAGATGCCGGGGATCAGCGAAGGATTGCTCTGGTCGTCGTAATAGACGAGCTCCACCGGCCGTCCCAACAGCCCGCCTCTGGCGTTGACATCGTCCTTCCAGATTTCGAACGCCAGCACGGCACTCTTGCCGCCGCCGGCAAGGCCCCCGGTCTGCGACATGGCAAAGCCGATCTTGATCGGATCGGCGGCGCGCGGCTCGCCGGCCGGCGCCAGCACCGCTGCGGCGACGACGGCGGTCAGCAAGAGCAGGAAACGACGGCGACCGGACGGCATCGGCATCTCTCCTTTCAGGCCGCGCGCTGCGGCTCGAGCCCGAAATCGCTCAGAATTCGCTCGCCCGAGCGCCGCAGCGCGGATTTTTTCTGCCCGATGTCGGCATAGAGCAACTTTCCGCCGCGCTTCACAACGCGGCCCGCGATCAGCACGGTGTCGACATTGGCCACGCCGGCCTGCATCACGGCGGATGCAACCGGATCGTGGACCGGAAACAGATTGAGATCGCCGCTGCGCAGCAGAATGATGTCGGCCTGCTTGCCGGGCGCAAGCGAGCCGATGCGGTGATCGAGACCGAGCATTTTGGCGCCGTTGATGGTGGCCCATTCCAGCGCTTGGCGACAGCTGACCGGCATCGCCTCCGGGCGGCTGCCCGTCTGCGCATGGATTTCCAGGGTGCGGCGGTTGCGCTCGTGCTGCAGCGTGACCCTCGCCGTGAACAGGTCGCCGCGTGCCGCCGGTTCGACGTCGGAGCCGATCGAGACCGGCGCGTTCAACGCGTTGAGCTGCCCGGTGAGCGGATCGCCATAGCCCATCTGCAGCTCGATCTCGGCCGTAACCGTGAACATGCCGCCGCGATCGGTGATCGTGCGGATCACATCCGCCGACAAATCATTGCCGTGCACGACATTGAACCTGCCGCGGATCAGGCCTTCTTTGGCGAGGCGCTCAAAACCTCCCGCTGCGATCGGCACGCCGCCGCCGACGTGCATGCTGGCCAAGAGGTCGAACTCGCGGGCAAGCTCGACGTCGTGTCGCGTCACCTCGTAGATCGAGTAATAGGGACCGAGGATGGCGAGCCCGAAGGTGATCAGCCCGTCGCGGCCGGCGAACCGGCCGTTGCGCAGGCGCCCGATCTCGGCACGCGGCATCGGGATTTCGCTGAAGTGCTTTTGCCCGGGCTTCGGGTTGGGCTTGGGCGAGCCGTGCAGAAATACGGCGCGGATGCCGGATTGCGCCAAGCCGTCGATCGCCGCGTCGGTATGCTCCGGCGTCGGATTGTTGTGACACCAGTCGACCAGCGTGGTCGAGCCGCAATGGATCTGGTTCAGCGCGCCCATGAGGTTGGCAATGTAGAGGTCCTCGGGACGGAACAGCGTAGCCAGGCCGCGATGCATGGCGGCCATATATTTCGCCACGGTCCAATCGGCGGCAATGCCGCGTAGCGCGCTCTGCCAAGTGTGCACATGGGCGTTGATCAGCCCCGGCAGCACGATGCAATCGGCGGCGTCGATCACTTGCGCGCCGTCCGGCGCCGGAAGCTGCGGCGCAATCGCCGCAATGCGATCGTTCTCGATCAGTACGTCGCCGGCAGGAAGGTCCGCGATCCGGCGATCCATGGTGACCAATGCGCCGCCCTTGATGAGAATCCGGCCCATGTGCGTGCCTCCCGCGGTTCCCGCCGGCTCGGTCGCGACCGCGGCGGGGTCCGACCCGAACGGTACGATATCCATGGTCCTGATGCGAGCGGCGCGCGGCCGTGGGCGGACGCGGACGATCAGCAGTCGATCGATTGCGGTCGGTGCGGGTCTTGGAGCGGACCGGGCAATGCGCGTTCCGCCGCCGCGGCCAGTTGCGCCTCACTGCGGCGCAGCAGGATCGCCCCGCCGAAGATGACGACGAGCACCATCACCGTCAGACCGATCTCCAGTGGAGCCTCCAATCGGCTCGTTTCCTCGCCGAGATAATACGCTCCGAGACCGTACACGCAGGTCCACAAGATGCTGCCCGCCGTGTTGAACAGCAGGAAGGGAAGCCAGGGCATGCGATTGGCCCCGGCGAGTAAGGCGGCAAGCGTGCGGAGCAGCGGGACGAAGCGACCGAAGAACACGATCTTGCCGCCATGACTCCGGAACAGATATTGCCCGATCTTGATCTTGCTCTCGGTCAGGCCGACGTAGTGACCGTAGCGCAGCAAGAGCGGATAGCCGATCTCCCGCCCGATCCAGAACCCGATGATGCTGCCGACGATAGAGCCCGCCGCGGCAGCCACGATCACCAGTCGAATATCGAGGTGGTGCGTCGAGCCCGCGTAGACGGCCGCGAGGATCAGGGTGGTCTCGCCCGGAATCGGAATGCCGATGCCTTCGAGGCCGACGATCCCGGCGATCGCCCAATAGCCGTAGACCGAGAGCAGGTGCGACGACGCTACGGAAAAGAACAAACCGACCTCGCGATCCTGCTCGATGTTCGAACGGCGATCACGCAGCGATCAAGCCGCGCCGTTTCCGAATTCGGGGGCAATCGTCGATCCTGGCATCGGTTCCCCTGGATCGCAACTCGGAGATGCGGTCCCGAGCTGCTCTCGCGCCATGGCTCCGCTGTCGATGCACGACGAAGCGGTTGCAAGTGCGCCCGAACTTTGGTCCTGATCCGACGGGTGTCGCCGAGCCGGCGCCGATCGCTCGTCGCGCTTCGGGCGATCGGGGGTGAACAGAGGTCGCGCATGCAAATACGAAATCTCGGCAGATCCGGCCTGCAGGTCTCGCTGGTCGGGCTGGGCTGCAACAATTTCGGCGGCAGGCTCGATCTTGCGGCGACGCGCAAGGTCGTGCACCGGGCGCTCGATCTCGGCATCACGCTGTTCGACACCGCGGATATCTACGGCGAGCGCGGCCGCTCCGAGGAATATCTCGGCGAGAGCCTCGGCGACCGGCGCAAGGACATCGTGCTCGCGACCAAATTCGGCATGGCGATGGGCGACGCCGGCACCCGCAAGGGAGCTTCCGGGCGCTACATCCTGTCCGCGGTCGAGGCGAGCCTGCGACGGCTCAAAACCGATTGGATCGATCTCTATCAGCTGCATCAGCCCGATCCCTTGACCCCGATCGAGGAGACGCTGCGCGCGCTCGACGATCTCGTCCGCCAAGGCAAGGTGCGCTACGTCGGGTGCTCCAACCTGCCGGCCTGGCAAGTCGTCGAGGCCCTGTGGACCGCCCAGCACGCCGGGCTCGATCGATTCGCGTGCTGCCAGGACGAATACAGCATGGTGGTGCGCGAGCCGGAGCGCGAGCTCATCCCGATGATGGAGCGCTACGGGCTCGGGCTGTTGCCGTATTTCCCGCTCGCCAGCGGGCTCTTGACCGGCAAATACCGGCGCAACGCGTCGATGCCCGCGGGCGCGCGACTGACCGAGACCAAACGCCTCGCCGACCGGTATTTGACCGAGGCGAATTGGCGCATCGTCGAGCGGCTCGAGGATTTTTGCGCCCGGCGCGGCCGCACGCTGCTGGAGCTGGCGTTGTCCTGGCTGGCGGCGCGGCCGACAGTCGCAAGCGTGATCGCCGGCGCGACCCGGCCGGAGCAGGTGGAAGCCAACGTTCGCGCCGTGGAATGCAATCTCACGCCCGAGGACCTGGCCGAGATCGACCGGCCGCGGACGGGTTGAAAGGACTCGCGCTCCGCCCGCTCAAGGCTCGTAGGATTCGCACGACTCGCCGAACAGGGACAGACCCTCCTCGAGATAGTCCGGCAGCAGCGGCAGGCCGAGCAGATATTGCGCCGTTCGCCGGTTGTGCTCGCTCGCTGCTTGGCCGTGCAGCTCGGCCCAATCCTCGATTCCGCCGTCGCCGCGGCCGAGCCAGGCCAGGGCGACGAGATCGATCTGCTCGTCCTCGCTCAAAGCGCCGATGAAAGCCGTAATCTCGCGGTATACCGGATCGTCCTTGTGATCCTCCAGAATCGCGATCATCCGGTCGTCGGTGGGATTGGAGGCGGGATCCGGTTCGGTAACCAGATCCTTGGCGTCGAACTCGCGCGCCTTGACGACGATGAAACAGACTTTGTCGGTGGCGATCGACAGCTCGGGTCCCGAGTCCGCCGTTGGATCGGATTGGCTCATGCGAAACCACCCGTAACCACGGCCCATGACCTTCGTGCTCCCCCGCGCACGCCCTCGACGGGAATATGATGCCTCAACATTCGTTCACCAGCACCGCGCGCATGGTCTGATCGGGCCCGAGGTCGTCGACGCTTTCGATCGACAACAGCTCCGCCAGTCGCCCGCGTGCGCGATTGACGCGACTCTTGATCGTCCCGATCGGACACCCGCAGATCTGCGCCGCCTCCTCATAGGAGAGGCCCGACGCTCCAACCAGGATCAAGGCCTCGCGCTGGTCCGGCGGCAGCTTGGCGAGTGCGCCGGGGAGTTCCTCGAACTCCAGCCGGCCGGACTGCTCGGGCTGCGACTTCAGGGTATCCGCATAGGAGCCATCGTCGTCCTCGACCTCGCGGCGGCGCTTGCGATAATCGGATCGGAACAGGTTGCGAAGGATCGTGAACAGCCAAGCCGGCATGTTGGTGCCGGGCTCGAACTGCTCGATGTGGGAAAGCGCGCGCAGCAGCGTCTCCTGCACGAGGTCATCGGCCTTGTCGACGTTTCCGCACAGCGAAATGGCGAAAGCGCGCAAGCGCGGCACCGCGCCGAGCATGGCGTCCCGCATCGTGTCATCGAGTTGGTCGCTCCGGGGTGGGGCGTTCCGGGCCGGCTGAGCCATGCGCCCGGCCTGCACGCGCGGATCGCGCGGCGGCGGCCCGGTGCGGCCCTCCCGCGCGGCGGAGCGCTGCTCGCGCGCGTCCCGGGCGTGGAATGCCGTGCGGTGCTTTTTGCCGTTACTCATCGGCGATTCCAGGACCTGGGTTGCTTGACACGCATCGCGCTCTTGGCGGCCATCGCGCTCTTGGCGGCGATCACCGAAAATTGCGGGCAGCTGACAGTCCCGACGGGGCCGGTGCGGTTGCTTGCCGCACCGGGCAGGCCAATCCTCGGCGCGGTGAAGCCTCGAGGCTCGCCGCGGCCCTGCCGGCGCGAGCCCGTGGAGACCACTCGACGCTGGTCGCCAACGCCAAAGGTAGCCCCAAGTTCCGGCGAAAGTCCTGGCATGCATGCATTCGGTCCCGCCGGGAGCGGGCAACCCGGGGCGCCCGCCCCGCGTTGTGCGCCAGGATCGCGCCAGACCAGGAGAGTTCGATGCCGGATCTGAAGATCGGAAGCGGCGAATGGGTCGTGGTCTGCGACGGGGGTAAGGCGCTCATCCTCGAGAATGCCGGAGATGCCCGATTCCCCAACCTGCGGACGCGAGAGGTCTACGAACAGAAGCATCCGGCAACGCACGAACTCGGCAGCGACGTGCCCGGACGGGCCTTTGCCTCCGTGGGCAATACGCGCAGCGCGGTGGAGCAGACCGACTGGCACCGTCAGTCGGAGCGAAATTTTCTCAAGGCTCTCGCAAGCCGGCTCGACACCGCCGTCGCCACCGGCGAGGTCGACAGTCTGATCATGGCGGCGCCGCCCCGGGCGCTGGGAATCATCCGGCAGGCCTATTCGCCGCACGTGCGCCAAGCGATCCGGGCCGAGCTCGAGAAGGATTATGTGAAGCTTCCGGTCTCCGAAATCGAGACGCACCTGTGCGGGCGCGACCGCAAACGATGAAGCGCATCTCATCGCCGCGCTCGAGCCAAGCCTCGCGGCAGGCGGAGGAAGCCGATGCTCAAGGAATTTCGGGAATTTGCGTTGCGCGGCAGCGTCGTGGATCTCGCAGTCGGCGTCATCATCGGCGCCGCCTTCGGCAAGATCGTGGAATCCCTGGTCGGGGACGTCTTCATGCCGGTCGTCGGCGCGCTAACCGGCGGGCTCGACTTCTCCAATTATTTCGTCGCGCTTTCCGGCCGGGTGACCGCGACCACGCTGGCCGAAGCCAAAAAGCAGGGCGCAGTTCTCGCTTGGGGAAATTTTTTCACCTTCGTGCTCAACTTTCTGATCATCGCCTGGGTGATGTTCTTCGTCGCGCGGCTGATGAACCGCCTGAAGCGGCTCGAAGCCGCGGACCCGGCGGCCGCGCCGCCGCCCTCGCGCCAGGAGGTGCTGCTGACGGAAATTCGCGACCTGCTCAAGAGCCGACCAAATCAATAGCCGCTCGCCCTCCTCGCGGCGGCCCGAGCTAACCGACCGGAACGGCGACGAACCGGGTGTTCTGCCCGGTTTTGACGCGCAGCAGCACCGTGTGCTTCGCATGGCCGCGGGCCTCATTCACCGCATTGCGGACGTCGGTCGGAGTGTTCACCGGCTTTCCGCCGACTTCCAGGATGACGTCGCCGGCGTCCAGCCCGCTGTCGGCGGCGTGACCGCCGGGGTCGACCTGGGTCACGACAACGCCCTGGCTGCCGGCGCCGGCGACCTTGCGGGCCGGAGCGAGGGAGAGGCCAAGACCGGTCTCTTCACTCGGAGCGTTCGGCCGCTCGCTCGGCTGCTGCCTGGATTCGGCGCGGGCCGGCGTGTTCGGAAGCTCGCCGAGCGTCACCGTCAGGGTCTTGGGCTGGCCATTGCGCAACGTGCCGAGCTTGATCGAGGTCCCGGGCGGCATGCCGGCGATCTTTCTGGCGAGATCCCGCGAATCCTTCACCGGCTGATCGTTCACCGACGAGATGATGTCGCCGGATTTGATTCCGGCTTTCATCGCCGGGGTGCCGGGCTGCGGTTCGGCGACCAAGGCACCTTCCGCTTTCTTGAGCCCGAGGCTTTCGGCGATCTCGGGTGTGACGGTCTGAATCTGCACGCCGAGCCAGCCGCGGATGATCGATCCCTTCTCCTTGAGCTGCTCCACCACGAGCTTCACCGTTTCGGCCGGGATGGCGAAGGCGATACCGATGAAGCCTCCCGACGGGGAGAAGATTGCGGCGTTGACCCCGATCACTTCGCCCTGAACGTCGAAGGTGGGCCCGCCGGAATTGCCCTTGTTGACCGGCGCGTCGATCTGGATGAAATCGTCGAACGACCCGGCGCCGATGTCACGCCCGCGGGCCGAGACGATGCCGGCGGTCACGGTACCGCCGAGCCCGAACGGATTGCCGACCGCGAGCACCCAATCTCCGACCCGCGGCTCGCTGCTGGAGAATCGGACGTAGGGAAAATCGTTATGTCCGTCCACCTTGATCAGCGCCACGTCGGTCTTCGAATCCGTGCCGATCACCTTGGCCGCATAGGTCTTGCCGTCATCCGTCGTGATCTCGAAATTGCGCCCGTTCTCGACCACATGATTGTTGGTCACCGCATAACCGTCGGAGGAGACGAAGAAGCCGGAACCCAACGCGGTGCCGAAGCGGCGTTTCTGCGGGTTTTGATCCGGAGTTCCAAAGAATTTGTAGAACGGCGAACCGGGAGGGAATGGAAGATCCTGGTCGGGCAACTGCGATTCCGCGTTCTCCACTTTCACGCGCACGCCGATCACCGCCGATTTCACCTTCGCGGCGATATCGGCAAAGCCGACCGGGTGCGGCGCTCCATGCGCATTGACTTCGGCGGCAGCGGCGGGATGCACGCTGGCCGGAATCGACAGCGCCACAACGGCGGCGATCGCCGGCGCCAAAATCCATGCGGAGCCGAGCGGCCGATTCGCCGCAGAGGTGCAAGCCGGCTCGGCACCGGACTTGGCGCGGCCAATCATCGACTATCCTCCATCGAGAGCGGCATTCAGGGATTCCCCGGGCAGTCTTGCCGACATCCGTCGCACGACGAGACAATTGCCACGCTCGTCGTGAACGTCAGCCGATCCCGGATGGTTCCCCCGAGCGTATCCGATCCGTGCGGGCCTCCCGGGCAGTTCCCGACTGACGGGACGGCTCGTCCGTTGCCGGCTCAGATCCGGTGCAACAACGCCAGGATCAGAAGGATGACGAGAACGAGCCCGATCAGCCCGCTCGGTCCATAGCCGCGCCTGTGGTAACCCCATCGCGGAAGCGCGCCGACCAGGAGCAGAATGAGAATGATGACGAGAATGGTGGAGAGCATCGAGGCCTCCAAGCCGCGGAGAATCTAGCCAACGCGGCATGCGCGGGACGGTTCCCTTCGCCCGCCGACGCAGGCCGGCACCCGTTCTCAATCCCGACCGTCGTACCAAATCCGCCAGATGCTCCCGTTTCCGTCCTCGGTCACGAGCAGCGAGCCATCCCGCGCCACCGCCACGCCGACCGGTCGCCCCCAGACGTTCTTGTCGCTGACCACGAAGCCGGTCATGAAATCGACGTACTCGCCCGTCGGAGCCCCGTTCTGCGTCATCACCCGGACGACCTTGTATCCGGTGCGACTGCTGCGGTTCCAGGAACCATGCTCCGCGGCAAAAATACTGCCGCGATATTCGGCGGGGAATTGCGCGGCGCCGTAGAACGTCATCTCCATCGAGGCCGAATGCGATTGCAGCAGCACATCCGGTACCGTCACTCTGTCGCGTAAATCCGGGCGCTCGCCGAGGTGGCGGGGATCCTCGTTGGCCCCGAGATAAAACCACGGCCAGCCATAGAAGGCGCCGTCGCGCACGCGCGTGACATAGTCCGGAACGAGGTCGTCCCCGAGCCCGTCGCGTTCGTTGGTGGAGCACCACAATTCGCCGCTGCCGGGATCGACGGCAAGCCCGACGCAATTCCTGATGCCGGCGGCGAATACCCGGCCGTTGTTGCCGTCGGGATCGAAGACCAGAACGGCGGCACGGTTGGTCTCACGGCCCCAAGCGGCGCCCGGTCCATGCCGGACTTCCCAATCCTTGATCTCGGCCGCGCCGAGCCTGCGCATGTCTTCGCCGTCGTTCGATCCGGACCCGACGGAGACGAACATCTGCTTGCCGTCGCGCGAGAAGGCGATATCGCGGGTCGAATGGCCGCGCCCGCGCGGGAGATCGGGGACGACGACGTCCGCATCGCCGCGCGCGGTCAAGTCGCCGCTGCGATAGGGAAAGCGCAGCACAGCGTCGGTATCGGCGACGTACAGCCATTCCGGCTCGCTTCCGGGAGGATAGAAGGCCAACCCGAACGGTTCATTGAGCCTCGATGCGAAGGTCTCGATCCGATCGGGCCTGGTTGCGCCTTCCGGAGTGCGCAGCACCCGGAGGCGGCCGGCTTGCGTCTCCGCGATGAAAATGTCGCCGTTCGGCGCGGCGCGCACGATCCGCGGCGCATCGAGCTCCGCCGGCAGGCGTTCGACACGAAAGCCCCGCGGAACCTGGGGAGAGGCGGACGGCGGGCGCGGCACGATCCGCGGGCCATTGCGCGCCGACGCGGTGGCATAGGGTGCCGGCAAGTCGGAGGGTGCGATGCGCCGGCGCACGCCGGGCGCATCGGAGCGCCAGTCGCCCATCGCGGCCTTGCCGGTCAGGAGCGCCCGCACCTCTGTCGCAAGCTGGGCGGAAACACCGGCAGGCGCTAGCGCCAGCACGGCCATCACGAGCAGCGGTCTCGTGCCCATGGCTGTTTTCCAATGCCTCCGCCGCAAATTGCAGGGGCAATATAGCCGTTGGCGTTCCGCAGGCCGAGTGCATGCTCGCCCGACCGGCGTCGAGCCGCCGTCCAGGAACATTGGCAGCAAATTGCGGTTTTGCTGACGGCAGCAAGGCGACGCGCAACATGAGCCTTTTCAGCACGGAAGCCACCGAGATCACCTCGTTGCGCAAGCTTCGCGACGCTGAAGCACAATGCACACGCTGTCCGCTCTATCGCAATGCCACGCAGGTCGTCCCCGGGGAGGGACCGATCTCGGCGGCACTGATGCTGGTCGGCGAGCAGCCGGGAAACGACGAGGACCTCGCCGGCAAGCCGTTCGTGGGACCGGCAGGCCGTGTGCTGGACCGCGCCTTGGAGGACGCAGGGCTCGACCGCAGCAAGGTGTTCATCACCAACGCGGTGAAGCATTTCAAGTTCGAGCTGCGCGGCAAGCGCCGACTGCACAAACGTCCGAGCGCCTATGAGATCGAACGCTGCCGGTGGTGGCTCGATCTCGAGCGCGTGATCGTCAAGCCGGAGCTCGTGGTCGCGCTCGGCGCGACCGCCGCCCGCAGCCTGCTCAACCGCACCGTATCGATCGCTGCCGTTCGCGGGAAGATCCTCGAGGCCGGGGACGGCATGCGACTGGCGGTGACCATCCATCCCTCGTATCTGCTGCGCATCATCGAGCGTGCGGACAAGGAGCAGGAATATCGGGGTTTTGTCGGAGACCTGCGCATGTGCAAGCAGGCGCTGCGGGAGGCCGCGTGACCGCCTGGCGGTTCGCGGGCTATTTCGGCTTGACGTTCGGGTCTCCGCCCGGACTGCCCGGCGGGGGAATGACCGGCATCTTGCTCGAATCATCCGGCGGCCTTTTCTGCAAGCCGGGATCGACGTTCTCGGGCGGCTTGATCACGCCGCCGGACTGGTTCAGCCGCTCGCTGAGGTTGCCCGAAGGGCCAGCGTCGGTGGACGGCTGATTACCGCGATCCGCCGCGGATCCCGGAGGTTCGGCCGCATAGGTCGCCGGCATGATCGGCAGCCAGGACGCGGCGGCAATCGCAAGCGCCGCAAACCGCGGACCTCGGTCGGCTCGCGATCGAGCACTCGGCACGGCGGGTGATTTCGCCATGAAGAATCTCCTTCGCGAAGAATCTCCTTCGCGCGGCGCGGATGGACTGGCCCGC
>WNFC01002759.1_pt1 | contig 27186 bp, 25 predicted proteins | sample 5400541 | NCBI WGS metagenome assembly WNFC01 (sample SAMN13153342, study PRJNA577476) | soil metagenome | isolation source: 120 cm saprolite under Douglas fir tree site 2 hole 2 replicate 1 | place: USA:California | collected 2015-04-18 | reverse complement strand
GGAACCACCTCGACGCAGCGCACCGTGCTGCGCTCGGCCACCGATCTGATGCTCGATGCCATGCGCGAATTTGACGAAGGAACGCGTGACATGGCGGACAAGGAAGCGCTATGAGCGAAGCGATGACCATTCCGCCCCTGGGAGAAGGGCCGGCCAAACGGACGCCCACTGTGTATTTCATCGATGACAGCGCCACAATGCGCGAAGTCATTAAGATTGCTTTTCGCCGCGAGAACATCAACGTGATCACCTGTGCCGACGCCGCCTCCGCGCTCGCGCAGTTCGAACAAAACCGCCCCGACGTGGTCATCACCGACGTGATCATGCCCGATCAGGACGGCTACTCTGTCTGCAGCCAGATCAAACAGCATCCGGAATTCAGCGAAACGCCGGTTGTGCTGATGTCCGGCGTGGTCAATAAAAGCGTCGCCGACAAAGCAGTCTCCGTGAAAGCGGATGAGCTGATTCGCAAGCCGTTTCAGCCGCAGGAATTGATTGGGCGGGTGAAGAGCCTCCTGGAGCCCAAGGGTGCAATACCCGAGCCCGTGGCGGAGCGGCCCGTTCCTTCGCATGCTCTCAGCAGTCTTTTTGCGCCGCCGCCGGTTCCGGCAGCACCCCGCGCCGTTGCTCCTCCCCCGCCGGCGGCGGCTGCTCCCGATTCTGCCTGGCCACGAGCGCTCGCGGACGCCTTCACGCCGCGGCAACCTCTTTACGCGCCCCAGGATCCTCAACATGTGACTGGTGCTCCAGTCCGGCAGGCTCCCACTGCGGCCGACGTTCAGAAGCTGCGCGTAGAGATTGCCCGTTTGGATCTGCTCGTGAAGAAGTTGCAAACGGAACTTCAGATCGAGCGGCAATACAACCAAGCCCTGGAAACACAGATTCGCGCCCTCACGGAAGTGTGATTGCCACCATAACCAGCCTCACTTTCCTTATCTCTTTAGCCGCAACCCCGCGGCCAGTTGACGCTCGAACCCGGATTCAGTAGCCTGACTCTGCGCCATTCACTGATTGTTCTTCTCTTTCTTTGATCACAGGGGGACCTTCGATGGGTAGCAAGAGCGATTCGACTATTTCTCGGCGCGAATTTACCCGGCGAGCCGTCTTTGCTTCCGCGGCTGCATCATTCTCAACGTCAAATCTTCTCACCACGGAACGTGTCTCGACGCCGGCGCAGGCACAGCCGCCTGTGAATGCGCCAAAGCTTTCACCGGAAGGCCAGGCTGAGGTCGAATCGCGTATTCAGGCGATCTTCGCTCAATACGGCAGTAGGCTCTCTGACGCTCAAAAAACCGATATACGAAGACTGGCAACCGAAGCTCAGCCGCCCCTTGAGCGTTTGCGCGCGTTCGCGACGGATAACGGAGATGGGCCGGCGCTGTACCTGAAGCCTTTGATGGAGCGAGAAAAGAAACCTTCGCCGATTCCCGCGGCGCCTAAGCCCGCGGCCGCGCCGAAGAACTCCTGAGGAGCTTGCCGCATGCCTGGCGAAGAGGTTTTCTATCTCCCTGTAAGCGAACTCGCGAAACGCATCGAGTCGAAAAAACTTTCTCCCGTCGATTTGACACAAGCGTTCCTCGACCGCAGCGAGAAGCTCGGGCCGCGCTTTAATGCCTATGCCCGCTTGACGCCGGACATTGCCCTGGAACAAGCCAGGGCAGCCGAAAAAGAAATCCAGCGCGGCCACTACCGCGGCCCGCTTCATGGGATTCCCTACGCCGCAAAGGACCTGCTGGCTGTGAAAGGACTTCCGACGACATGGGGAGCGAAGCCGTATGCAAACCAGGTATTCAATTACGATGCAACAGTAATCGAACATCTGAAGCGGGTCGGCGCGGTATTGATCGGCAAAGCAGCAATGATCGAACTCGCTGGCGGCATGGGCTATCGCTTCGCCTCCGCATCCTTGCAAGGCGAAGCAAAGAATCCCTGGGACACTAACTGCTGGACTTGCGGTTCTTCTTCCGGCTCGGGAGCGATCGTAGCGGCGGGTCTGGCGGCTTTTGCAATCGGCACGGAGACTTGGGGCTCGATCATCTGCCCCTCGGCCTTTTGTGGCGTGAGCGGTTTGCGGCCGACCTACGGCCGCGTCAGCCGATACGGTGCGATGGCCCTTGCTCCTTCGATGGATAAGATCGGCCCGATGGCGCGAAGCGCGGAAGACTGTGCACGAGTTTTTGCCGCTATCGCAGGGCATGACCCAAAGGATCGCGGAACGGTGCCCATCGACAAAGGCGCCTTCACTTATTCACCGTCCCTGGAATTGCATTCGCGGCCTCTAAGAGTCGGCTGGCTCACGAATGCTTGGAAATCTCTTGAAGCAGGAGTCGCGAAGCCCATCGAAGCCGCTAGCAGGGCCCTTAAGAAATATTTTTCAAGCGTGAAGGATGTCGCTTTGCCTGTAGGCCCTTGGGAAGAGGCGGGCGCCATCATCGTTGGCGTGGAGTGCGCCGCTTCCTTCCGGTCCTTGATACGCTCCGGTCGAGTGAGCGAATTGACCGATCCGCTGGGACAAATCGCCGGTTATGTGAATGAGCAGTATTCGGCGGTGGACTATCTGCAGGCTCTTAAGATAAGGGAAATCGCCCAGAAGAAGATGGATGCTTTGTTTGAGAGCTTCGACATCATTGCGACAGCCGCGCAACCGGTTGGCGCGACGCCTCTGAGCCTAAATCTTGAGACCGGCCTGGTTTTTCCCGATCCTCTTGGCGGCATCGGCAATATGAGCGGGCTGCCGGCGATGTCCGTTCCCTGCGGATTCACCGAAAAAAACCTTCCGGTTGGGCTGCAATTTGTCGGAAGAGCGGGCGACGATTTTGCGGTGATACAAGCGGGGCGGACCTTCCAGATGCACACCGACTGGCATAAGAGGCATCCGAAGATTCGCTAGAAATTGGCGCGATCCGAACTAGCGGAACATAACTTCAACTCTGCTTCAGAATGTCGTGAACGGCGCGAAGAAGCGCCCAGCGGCTGAAGGGTTTCGCCAGCAAACGCATGGAGGAATCGCCGTGAACGGAGTCCGCGGCCGCCCGTTCGCTATAGCCGGACATATATAGAACGCGAAGTTCCGGGCGATTCAGCAGCAGCCGCGAGCCAAGCTCCTGGCCGGTCATTCCGGGCATGACCATGTCCGTGACGAGCAAGTCGATGGCTCCTTCGTGCTTCTCGACTCTTTTCATGGCTTCCGCCCCATCGTGCGCTTCGATTACGGTGTAGCCACCAGATTCGAGAAACTCACGCGCGACCTCGCGCACATCCTGCTCGTCCTCGGCAAGCAGGATGGTTTCCGTCCCTCGCGGCGCCTCCGCGGCCGCGTGCGCTGATCCGATCCGCTCGACAGGCTGGTCGACTCGCGGAAGATAAATCTTGAAAGAAGTTCCTCTTCCCAGTTCGCTGTACACCCAGATAAATCCACCGCTTTGCTTCACCACTCCATAAACCGTCGCCAGCCCCAAACCTGTCCCTTTTCCCTGAGGCTTAGTGGTGAAGAAAGGCTCAAAAATATGCGTCTGGGTTTCCGCATCCATTCCCGTACCCGTGTCCGAGACGGCCAGAAGAACGTAACGTCCCTGCCGGACGATGGGGTGCACGGCGTTGTACGCGCTGTCCAGTTCAGCATTCAAAGTCTCAATAAGGAGCCGTCCTCCGCCAGGCATGGCGTCCCGAGCGTTGACCGCCAGATTCATGATCACTTGTTCCATCTGGCTGGCGTCGGCCCGGATCGCGCCCAAATCCTCCGAGCCTCGAATAACTAACTCGATGTCCTCGCCAATCAACCGGGGAAGCAACCTGCCCATCTCTTCGACGACATCGTTGAGGTTCATGACGCGGGGTTGCAAAACTTGCAAACGGCTGAAAGCGAGAAGCTGACGGGTCAAGGCGGAGGCGCGATCGGCCGCGCGGTCGATCTGTTCAATTTTCCTCGAATAATGCTCTGAGGGAGGAAGAACGTTGAGGAGCAGCTCCGTGTGCCCCTTAATGACCATCAGCAGATTGTTGAAATCATGAGCCACGCCGCCTGCCAGGCGGCCGACAGCCTCCATCTTTTGCGATTGGCGGAGCTGTTGTTCGAGAAGATGGCGTTCGCTGATGTCTTGGGCGACCACCAGGCGGACTTGCTTCCCTGCGTATTCCAATTGGTGGGATGTGATTTCGACCTCGATGATCTTGCCGTCTTTTTTCCGGTGTTTCCAATTGCCCTGATAACGCCCGGTGCCGCTCCATTGCTTGGAATGTTCGAGATACTTGACTTTTTCTTCGTCGCTGCGAATGTCCAGGACCGACATGCTTTTGAATTCATTCGAGGAATAACCGTACTGACGGACCGCGGCATCGTTCACTTCCAGGAATCGCAGCGTTTCATTGTCCTGAACCCAGGTGGGAAGAGGGTTGTAGCTGAAGAGCAGCCGGAACATCTCTTCGTTCTTGCGAAGCGCCTCTTCGGAGCGCCGCCGCTCGATCGCCAGCGCAATGTGGCCACCGACGGAGCTAAGGAATTCCAGGTCCCGAGTGTCGTAAGCCTCTTCGATTTGATAATGCTGAACGACGAGGACACCGATGGTTGCAGTTGGTGTTTTGAGGGGAACGCCCAGCCACGAAGGCGACGGTGAACCCACCAGTTCAACTTCACCCTCCGCCGCAAGCCGGTCAAATTCCCTCTGCGGAATCAACATGGGTGATCCTGTGCGGAAAACGTACGCCGTGCAGCTGCGGCCTACCTTTTGTGGAGCCGGCGCGACATCGATTTGGTCAGCGAAAAATGGAAAGCTAAAGGCGTCCGCCTCCGGATCATGGAGAGCCACAAAGCAATTCTCCGCGTAAAGAACCTTTTTCAGCGCTTGATGAATGCCCTGCAACAGCTCGTCAAGGTTCGCGGTTTGGTTGAGGGCCTGCACGACCTCGGAGATGACCTGGCGCTCCGATTCCATCCGGTGAAGATCCGTGACATCCTGAAAACTAGCAACAATGCCTTCGATGGCGGGCACTTTGGTTTTATCGCGGGCTAATACATCGAACCAGCGCCAGTTCCCGTCTTTGCATTGCAGCCGGCAGAGGCGGCCAATTGTCCCCCCTCCGCTGGCCGAAAGCTCATCAAGGCATTCACGCACACCACTGACATCGTTTGCATGGAGAAGGCTAGTAATTGATTTTCCAACGAGATCTTCGGTTCGGTGGCCAAGGAGGTGTGCAAAACCAGCATTGGCAAAGAGAATGATTCCCTGCTCGCTCAGAATCGCGATGAGTTCCCTTGTGGAGTCTAGCAACAGAGAGAGTTGCTCCGGGCCAATGTCGACGCCTTGCCCGGAAAAAGAGCGCTGTGACATGTGGTCGCTGCTCGCGACACCAGCCTGCGCATGGAGCACCGCGGGCACGGTGAAACCTGCATCCTCCGTTAGGAATTCGCCTTCTGAAATGACCCTGAGAACAAGGAGCTAGCTAACTTCATGATTTTACGAGATCGTCCCTTCCCGGAAAGCCGGCATCCAGAACGGTGTTGCGAAATAATGACTGTACAGCAGGACAGGTAGTACAGCGATCAACAGTTGGCTTTTCCTCATACTCTGCGCGTGTTACGCTCCCTCGGTTCTTAAAGAACGACGGCACGTATATCCCTGGAACAGCCCGCGTAACTACTTCGAGGAGGCCATCGCCCGATGCACGACACTTGGAAAGACATGTTTGTTATGGGACTTCCGCTTCTGGAGAAGATCCTCCGTCCGATCATTGTTTATGCGTTTCTGGTGATCAGTCTTCGGCTCTCCGGGAAACGTGAACTCGTCCAGCTCAATCCATTCGATCTGGTTGTTTTGCTAACGCTCTCGAATACCGTGCAGAACGCTATCATCGGCGAGGATAACAGCGTCCTCGGCGGAATCGTTGGCGCTACTTCCCTGCTAGTCACCAACTATCTCGTCGTGCGCTTCCTCTACGATCACAGAAAGCTCGACCAACTCGTCGAAGGGAGAGCCGACGTCTTAGTCGAAAACGGGAAGGTGCGCACGCAGCATTTGAAGAAAGAGCTTATCTCCATGGCACAGCTCGAAGCCGCAGCGCGGAAGCAAGGCTTTGCGTCGCTGTCCGAAGTCGAACAATGTGTGCTCGAGCCTGGCGGCACGCTTACGTTTATTGGCAAGAAGCCCGGTAGCGAGGACGTCCGCCACCAGGAATTGCTTAGGAAGCTAGACCGCCTCGCGCAAGAGATCACCCTCTTGAGGGGTTCGCAACCACCAGCGCGCGCTTAGCCTAGTGAAGGAAGAAACCCGTCAGCGCAAGACCGACGCCCAGCGCACCTATGAGCATGCCGCCGGCCCAAAACAGTTTGCGTTTGGTCAGCATCGTAATGGAACAAATCACCAAGCCGATTTCCAGGAAGGCCTCGCCCCCATCAAAGCGGTCCGCTTTGCGCCCTGCCAGGTCGCGTTCCACTTCCAGGTCTTTCGCGTCCTTGCTTATATCTTCCTTGTCGCTCTGATAGTGTTCGACTTCTTTCACGTACTTCTCCCCCAGCGCCGCACCTTTCTCCTTATCAAACGAGGCAATGATATTCACTACGTCAGAGAATCCCTGCGTTTCGTGAAGCCGGACGCTCTTGGCCTGGTATTGTGCCCACCGGTCAGCGGCCTGACTTTGACGGAGCAACTCTTCCGTATGTGCGCGGTGGCCCATCAAGGTCGCCGCTGCCACAAGAACCGCCATGATGGAGATCGTGATTGAGACGGGCAGCACCAGCGGATCATCCTCCCCGCCGTGGTGCCTCTCGGGAAGTTCGAAGCCTTCGCCCATTCGTTTCTTCTCCCTATTGCTGATCAAACTGCTGAATCAGAATCGATTGCCAGTAGCGATTCGTGCGCCGCTGCCAGCGTTCGGTCAATATCCGTCGACGTGTGCGCCATGGAAACAAATGCAGCCTCGAACTGTGACGGCGCCAGGAATACACCCCGATCAAGCATCTCGCGGAAAAATCTGCCATATCGCTTCGTGTCCGAGCGTTTGGCATCCGCGTAATTTCTCACCGGATCGGCTGTGAAGAAAACCGTCGAGAGCGAACCGAAATCATTGATCTGCGCGGGAATTCCGGACATTCTTAGTTCATCGCGAAGGCCAGAGACCAGCCGCCCCGCCAGTTGCGCCATCTCTTCGTACAGGCCAGGCCTCGTGAGTTGTTTGAGCGCCGCAATACCCGCCTGCATCGCCAGCGGGTTTCCCGCAAGCGTCCCGGCCTGATAGACCGGCCCGAGTGGCGCGACATTGTCCATCAACTCAGCGCGTCCTCCGTAAGCGGCCACGGGTACGCCGCCGCCGATGATTTTACCGAGCGTCGTGAGGTCGGCTTCAATCCCGAAGAGTTCCTGTACGGAGCCATTCCGCAAGCGAAATCCCGTGATGACTTCGTCGACGATCAGCAACGCACGGTTCTTTTTGCTAATTTCACGCAATCCCTTCAAGAACGCTGCTTCCGGCGGAACGACTCCCATATTTGCAGCGATGGGTTCGATGATGATGGCCGCAATCTTGTCCTGATGCTCTTGGAATATTTGCTCGACAGCATTCAGGTTGTTAAACGGCACGTTCAGCGTCAACGCAGCGAGCGCCTGCGGGACGCCCGGGCATTCCGCAATTCCAAGCGTGGCGAGGCCTGACCCCGCCTGTGACAGGAAACTGTCCGCGTGCCCGTGGTAGCAGCCCTCAAATTTGACGATGAAGTCGCGCTTCGTCACTCCCCGCGCCAAACGCACCGCGCTCATGGTTGCTTCTGTGCCGCTCGAGACGAAGCGAATTTTCTCAATAAAGGGAATCGCCCGCGTAATCAGCGTGGCAAGTTCAAGCTCCAGTTCGGTCGTTACGCCAAAACTTGTGCCGCGACGAGCCTGGTCCGCAATCGCCTCGCTGATGGCGGGATTCGCGTGTCCCAGGATCATCGCGCCCCAGGAACACACGAAATCAAGCAGCTCGTTTCCGTCCGCGTCGTAGAGGTATTGACCGCTGCCGCGCTCGATGATCAGCGGCTCTCCGCCGACCGACCGGAACGCTCGGACCGGGCTGTTCACGCCGCCAACCAGCACTTTCTCGGCGCGCTCAAAAATCTCGCGCGAACGCTTCCGCTCGCGATTCAATCTGGTTTGCACTGTACTCATGTAGCGTATTCAGAGACTAGCTATCTAAGCTCATTTGGACTGCCCAGTGATCTAGTCTAATTTAGACTAGTCCCAACTAGAAGCCATCTCATAAATGCTCGGACATCGCGGAAAGGAAATGCTCGGACATCGCGGAAAGGACGGCACTTACAGGATGAAACCGTTGAAACTCAGCCAAATCATCACTTTCCGCCTGATTCCATTACAGCCGGTTTGTGGCTTTCCTGCCACAAAACCATTTATGAGATAACTTCTAGTCTAAATTAGACTAGCACGCCCTCAGCCAGCGTGCGACGTCTTTGGCGTGGTAGGTCAGGATGATCTCCGCTCCAGCGCGCTGAACTCCCGTTAGGATTTCCAGAACCACTCTCTTTTCGTCCAGCCAGCCCTTCTGTGCCGCTGCTTTCACCATTGCGTATTCTCCGCTCACGTTGTACGCACCGACCGGAACATCGAACGTGTCGCGCACTCTGCGGATGACATCCAGGTACGCCAGCGCGGGCTTGACCATCACCATGTCCGCGCCTTCTTCCAGATCAAGTTGCACTTCCTTCAACGCTTCCCGGACGTTGGCGGGGTCCATTTGATAGCTGCGCCGGTCGCCAAACTGCGGAGCGGACTGCGCCGCTTCTCGGAAAGGTCCGTAAAACCCAGAACAATATTTGGCGGCATAAGAAAGAATCGCAATGTCTTCGAACTTGTGTTCATCCAGCGTTTCGCGAATGGCCGCGACCCTGCCGTCCATCATGTCCGAGGGGGCAACAATATCGGCCCCAGCGCGCGCGTGTGACAGCGCCTGCTGAGCAAGAATCGCCACCGTGGGATCGTTGGCCACTTCGCCCTTCTCGACAACGCCGCAGTGGCCGTGGTCCGTGTACTCGCACAGGCACACGTCCGTAATGACGAGAAGATTCAGTTTCGCTTTGCGAATCGCTTCAATGGCGTGCTGGACTACGCCGTGGGCACTGAGGGAACTCGCGCCGCGTGGGTCCTTGGATTCGGGCAATCCAAAGAGAATGATCCCAGGAATGCCGAGCGACTCTACCTCGCGGCATTCCTCCACAATTTGATCCACAGACTGCTGATAGACGCCGGGCATGGAACTAACTTCCTGCCGCACATTTGCACCAGGACACGCAAACATGGGGTAAATCAGGCCTGCCGTGGTAAGGCGCGTCTCACGAACCAGGCCGCGCAGTGCCTCGCTCCGCCGCAAACGCCTCGGTCGATGGGTAGGAAAACTCATGCTCGCTTTGCTCCTGCCTGCGCCTGGTTCACTGCACCTGCGAAATGCACTTCTAACGCTTCAACAACCGCCGCTGCCGTCGTGTCTCCTGCCACTACGATGCGCGCTACACCCGCCTCGCGCAACGCTTTTGCAGTGACAGGTCCAACCGCCGTGATGCTCAGTTTATCTTGCATGGCGCGCAATTGCTCGCTGCCAAACAGCTCAATGAAATGTTGCACTGCCGACGGGCTGAAAAACAAGACCGCATCTGCCTCGCCGCTGGCAATATTCCTTAAGTTCCGTTGATCGATTTCACTTGGCCGCAGCGTGCGATACGCGACTACTTCCGTCACTTCCGCACCACAGCCCTTCAAAGCCGGTGGTAAATCTGGATTTGCGCGATCGCTCCGCGGCAAGAATACTCGTGTCCCTCGAAGCCGTTTTCCCAACTCCTTCGCCAGCGCTGCGCCCGTGTGCGTCTCTGCAACATATTCGGCGGGAAATCCGGCCTGCCGGGCAGCTTCCGCCGTCACGGGACCAACTGAAGCAACTTGCACATTGCTGCCTGTTCGAATCAGCGGTTTCTTGAGCTCGTTGCTCCGCTTCATAACCGCCCGGACCGCCTGCGCACTGGTGAAAATGATCCAGTCAAATTGTTCGATTTGCGCAATTGCGGCATCCAGCGGCGCAAAGTCTTCTGGGCCCGCGAAGGCCACCAAGGGAAGCATCACTGGAATGGCGCCGCGCGCGGAAAGCTCTCTTCCGATCGCCTCGCTCTGCGCCGCGGATCGCGTGATGACAATCCGTTTTCCGGCGAGCGGACCTGGAGATGTTTCAGCCACGCTGCCGGCTCACTTCTTCCAGAATGGACTGCGCGCCCGCTTCCACGAGCGCTCGCGCCACGTGCTCGCCCAGTTGCGCCGCCTGCTCCGCCGGAGCAGTAGCGCGTTGCTTGATGTATTGCGAGCCATCTACGGAGCACACGCAGGCCTCGAGAACAAGTTCGCCGCGCTCGATCCGCGCCCACGCACCCAAGGGTACTTGGCAGCCCCCGTGCAACGCCGACAGGAGCGCGCGCTCGGCGATGATCGCTGTGCGCGTCTCTGCGTCGTCCAGAGGCGCAAGCAAGTCTGCCGCCTCCGTGTCCTTCAACCGGCACTCCAGGGCGATCGCGCCTTGTCCCACCGCAGGCATACAAACATCCGGTGAGAGAATCTCCGAAATCCGCTGGCTCAATCCGAGGCGATCCAGTCCCGCTTTGGCAACCATCACTGCTTCATATTCCCCGCTCTGCACTTTTCGCAATCGGGTGTCCACGTTTCCTCGCAGGTCGCGGAAATCAAGGTCTGGCCGGAGGTGCCTCAACTGTGCTTGCCGCCGCAGGCTGCTCGTTCCCACGCGCGCCCCATCCCGCAAATTCGCAAGCGTCGAACCGACCAGGCAATCGCGCACGTCATCACGTCTGCACACTGCTGGAAACATGAGCCGCGAAGGGATCTCGGTCGGAACGTCCTTCACACTGTGTACCGCCAGGTCGATGGATTCTTCCAGCAGCGCTTCTTCCAGCTCCTTGATAAAAATTCCCTTGCCGCCAATCTGTGCCAATGGCGCTTGCTGCATTTTGTCGCCGCTGGTCTTGATGATCACAATTTCTGCTTCCACGCCCGCGGCGGCAAACAGTTTTTTGCGAACAGATTCCGCCTGCCATTTGGCGAGCATGCTGCCCCGCGTTCCGATCCGCAGGATTCTCACGGCTTTTCCCGGTTCGAGAGGAATAGGTCGCGCAAAGCCTCGACGTTTTGAATCTTTCGCCGCAGCTCTTTCTCGCTCCGCAAACGTTCCGCCGGCTCGAGAAGCAGCTTCTCCAGCATTTCGTCCATCAACTTTTCCACACGCACACGATCCGTTTCCGTCAGATGCTTCATCGACTCCAAGCGCGACCGAAGAAACGCCGCACGCTCCTCCCGCACCCTGGCGCGCAGCGCATCCACAAATCCGACGAGCTCCACGCTCGCCTGCCAGGACAAGAATTTGGTCACATGATCGTCCACAATACTTTGCGCCCGTGGAATTTCACTTTCCCTTGCGTTACGATTCTGTTGCACGATCTCGCTCAGGTCGTCGGTGTTGTACAGGTAGACGTTGTACAAGTCTCCTACGCCAGGCTCTATATTTCGCGGCACGCCCAGATCCATCAGGAACAAGGCTCGGTTTCCCCGCGCCACCATCGCCCGCTCGACGATTTCACGGTGCAGGACCGGCTCTTCCGACGCCACCGAGCACACCACCACATCTGGCGATTGCAAAGCGGCATCCCATTCCGTCCAGCCAACGGCCTTCCCGCCAAACCGCGCGGCCAATTCGTCCGCGCGATCGCGCGAGCGGTTCATCACATATAGATGCGCAATCCTGCGATCCCTGAGATGCGAGAGCACTTGCTCGCTAATCGTGCCTGCTCCCAATACCAGCGCGCTGCGCTCGCTCAACTTTCCAAAAATACGCTCCGCCAGTTTCACACCGGCCGAAGCCACAGACATCGGTCGCGTTCCGAGCTCGGTTTCCGTGCGCACGCGCTTCCCCACTTCCAGGGCGCCCTGGAAGAGGCGATTCAGCACCGGCCCGGTCGCGCCATTCTCGTGCGCGAAGCGATACGCTTCCCGCACCTGGCCCAGAATTTCCGCTTCACCCAAAAGCATGGAATCGAGCCCGGCGGCAACTCGAAACAGATGCCTGACAGCTTCGCGATCGTAGTGGTGATAGAGCGAAACGCTGAGTACGTCCGGTCGCACCGAATGAAACTCGCTTAGAAAAGTAGAGAGTCCCGGGGCGCACTCATGGGAAGATTCCGGCGGCACGCCGTAAACTTCGCTGCGATTGCACGTCGATAGCACCAATGTTTCTTCAAGAATTCCCCGCGCGCGAAGCTCCTCACCGGCACGCCTGGATTGCTCGGCGGTGAAAGACACCCTTTCGCGCACCTCAACGGGCGCCGTGCGATGGTTCAGTCCGACGAGAACGATTTCCATCCCCTTGTTCGTTCGCTCCTAAAAATAGCGGTGGCTGTGCGAGAGATACAGATTCACTACCGTAAAACTCAACACCACAATCACAAAATTAAAGATGCACAGTCTTGAGGCTCGCGCCCCACGCCATGCCGTTGTGCCCGCCAGACGGAAGTACAGCACATACAGCGCGAGCACGATCAGAGTGATCAAGTACTTGGGGTCGTAAAATGAATTCTGGCCCGGCAGTTGGTCAATGGACACGAAGCCCAAAGCCGTTCCTATGGCGATCGAAACAAGGCCAACTAATACGCTCGATCGGCTCATCTGATCGAGTAGTTCCAGTGGTGGAAGTCGCCAGACCACATCGCCGACCTTGTGGTTTCGCAGGAGCCGTTCCTCGCCAAGAAAAATCATGCTGAGAACGAACGAAAGCGCGAACGCCGAGTAGGCAAGGATGCTCAGCGTCACGTGAAACGCAAAAATCAGTCCATGCACGGCTGGAGGAGGAAGCCGGTCCGCCGGAGCAAGGTGAGCGGCAAGAAAAAACACCAGGATGAAAGGCAGCGCGAAAGCTCCGACGGATCGCTGCCGGTGATACAGCTCCAAACCCAAGTAGGTCAGCGCGAGAAGCCAGCCGAACAGCGACATGGAACCATACAAATCGTGGTAAGGAACTGTGTGCAAGCCGCGGGATCTCTCCAATAGCGCAAAGTAATGCGCAATCAGTCCCAGTCCCAAGAGCAGCGTGCCCAACCTCCCTGTGAGTTCTCTTCCCGTGCCTAGGAAGCGGAGATACAGGGCGAAACTCAAGAGATAAGCAAGCGCCGTTAAAATAGGGAATACATGGTTCATTCTTCATACCTGAGCCTGGGACTTATCCCAGTCCAGACCGCATTACCAGTCGCGCTTCAACACAAGACTCGCCTGATTCTTAGACATTTGGAGTATAGCCCACACTTGCAGTCGCTCGCACGGCGCCATGCCTCCGGCACTCGTGCCAGCAAGACCGGCTCGGATTTGCTATCCTTGATTCCCTCTGGCGGGCTATGACCTTACAAGCAGCTTCGATCAACCGAAAAGACTTATTCCTGCGCGCCTGCCGCGGCGAGGCTCTCCCACGAGTGCCCGTTTGGATGATGCGCCAGGCAGGCCGCTACCTCCCCGAATACCGCGAAATCCGCGCAAGGCACGCATTCCTTGAGGTTTGCAAGACGCCTGAGCTTGCGGCCGAAGTCTCGCTCCAGCCCTTCCGCAGATTGGGAGTTGATGCCGTCATCGTTTTCTCGGACATTCTGATCCCCGCTGAAGCCATGGGCCTGCCGCTCGAACTTGGCGACTCCGGCCCAAACTTGCCCAATCCGGTGCGATCCCGGGCGGATATCGGCCGGCTCAAGGTCTTTGACCCCGAGGTGGAAACGCGCTTTCTTCCTGAAGCGATTCGGCGGATTGTGCGGTCCGTCGGCCCCGATGTTCCTGTTTTGGGTTTTGCCGGTGCTCCGTGGACTCTTGCATGCTACATGGTGGAAGGCAAGGCCAAGGAAGGTTTCGCCAAGGTAAAGAGTTTGCTCTACCACGAACCCAAGACTTTCGGCGAGTTGCTCCATCGCATCGCTCAGGCAACGATTCCCTATCTGAAGGCGCAAATCGCCGCTGGAGCGACTGCAGTCCAGTTGTTCGATACCTGGTGCGGCGAGCTCAGCCTCCAGGACTACGAAGAATTCGCGGTTCCCGCCGTCCAGGAAATCATCGCCAGTCTCGGCGGGGCGGTTCCCGTAATCTATTACACGAAGTCGTCACAGCATTTGCTTGCCGCCGCGGCACGCTCCGGCGCGAATGTCCTCAGCGTCGATTGGCGGGTGGATCTGGCGGAGATTCGCACGGCGCTGGGTCCAAAGATTGCTCTCCAAGGAAATGTCGATCCGGCTGTCTTGCTGGGCCCTCCCGAGAAAATTCGCGATGTAACTCTGGGAGCCATCGCCTCTCTCGCCGGCGAAGGCCACATCCTCAATCTCGGCCACGGCATTTTGCCGCATACTCCAGTTGAGAACGCCCAACTTTTTATCGAGACGGGCCAGCGGGCGCTTATCCACCGTGCACGGCCTGCTGCGCAGGTGCGGTAAGGGGAGCTAAAGCATGTCCGTCGCACATCCAAGCCTCCAGCAAATGCGCGGGGAGTTGCACGTCGGCGAGGAATTCCTCGCAAAATACAATCGTCCGGGGCCGCGCTATACCAGCTATCCCACCGCGCCGGTTTGGAACGACGCTTTCGGCCCTGCCGATCTCGAACGAGTGCACGACGAAGCCGAGCGCGCGAGCACTCCTGTTTCCCTCTACATGCACATTCCTTTCTGCGAGAGCCTCTGCCTTTTTTGCGCCTGCAACGTCGTCATTCAAAAAAATAAGAGCGTCGCGCCGCCCTATCTTGACGTGCTGAAAAAGGAAATGAAGCGCATCAGCCGCGGCGTCTCCAAAAATCGCCCTGTGGCTCAGTTCCATTGGGGAGGCGGCACGCCAACCTACCTGACACCCGAGCAGATCGAGGACTTGTTCGCATTCACCAAAGAACATTTCCGTTTCGATCTCGATAGTGAGATTGGCATCGAAGTCGACCCGCGCGTGACCTCCCGCGAGCATCTGGAAACTCTGCGTAAGCTTGGTTTCAACCGTCTCAGCATGGGCATTCAGGACTTTCACGCCGAAGTGCAGGAAGCAGTGCACCGCATTCAGCCATTCGAAATGACGCGCGACCTGCTCTTCGCCGCGCGTGGCCTGGGCTTCGATAGCATCAACGTCGACTTAATCTACGGCCTTCCCTACCAAACCGCGGATACCTTTGCCCACACTGTGGATCAGATTCTTGAACTCGCCCCGGATCGCATCGCGCTCTTCAGCTACGCGCACGTCCCGTGGTTAAAAAAGCAGCAGGGCTCGTTCGCTGCGCATCTTCCTGAGGGCCTGGAGAAATTTGAAATCTTCCGCGTAGGCCTGCTCAAGTTTCTCGAGGCTGGCTATCTTTACATTGGCATGGACCATTTCGCGAAGCCTAGGGACGAGCTTGCCGTTTCGCAACAGAACCGCACGCTGCACCGCAATTTCCAGGGCTACACCACCAAAGCGGGCGCTGACCTATACGGCATGGGCATCACCGCCATCAGCGGCATTCAAGACGCCTACGCGCAAAATTACCGAGACATTCCTTCCTGGGAAAAGGCTGTCGCCGAACGTGGCCTCGCCACCATGCGCGGTTACCAGCTTTCAAACGAGGATCGCCTTCGCCGCGCTGTCATCAGCCGCCTGCTCTGCCACACCATAGTGATCAGGGACGAAATTTCGCGCGAATTTGGCATCGACTTTGACGAACATTTCGCGGAAGAGCTTCGCCGCCTGGAGCCCTCCCGCCAGGATGGCCTCGTGCTCCTCGATCACGGAGAAATCCGCGCCACCTGGCTTGGCCGCATCTTCATTCGTAACCTGGCCATGGTTTTCGACCCCTATCTCGAAAAACAGCAGCTCTTCGCCAAGCCGCTCTTTTCGAAGACTCTTTGATTCCGTGAGGATGCTCACAACGCCTTGACCCGTCAAGTCCCAGCTCTCGTTGTCGGCGGTGGTATTTCCGGCCTTGTCTGCGCTCACGTCCTGCGCAAAGCCGGCATCGACGCGCAGCTTGTAGAAGCCTCCCCACGTCCCGGCGGCGTCATCCATTCCGTAACTCGCGACGGCTTCTTGTTGGAATTGGGACCGCAAAGTTTCAGCGGCACGCCCGCACTCCGCAAGCTTTGTACGGAACTCGGCATCTCCAACGAATTGCTGCAAGCCCCGCCAAGCGCGCCGCGCTATGTCTTGATCGATGGCCAACTCCGCCCCGTGCCTCTTAGCCCTCCCGCGTTTTTCATGAGTTCGCTGATCAATGGCTCGACGAAATGGGCCCTCGTCCGCGACGTCTTCGGGAAAAGCATTCCTCCCGACGGTGACGAATCCGTCGCCGATTTCGTCCGCAGAAAATTCTCAGCGCAGTTGCTTGATCGCCTCGTTGGCCCCTTCATTTCTGGGATTTACGCAGGCGATCCCGAACGTCTCAGCGTCCGAAGCGCCTTCCCGCAACTGTATGAAGCCGAAAAAGCTGCCGGCAGCGTAATTCGTGGCATGTTGCGTCTCGCAAAATCCAGGCAAGGCCCCCGTGAGCGTCCGACTCTCCAGACATTTCGTGAGGGTAACGAAACACTAATACGCGCCCTCGCACGCAAACTCGGCTCGGCGCTTCTTACCGAAGCCACCGTCACTGGAGCCTCTCGCGAAAGCGACTCTTCATTCGAAGTACGCCTGGAAGACAATAGCGGTAAGCATTCGGTTCTAACCGAATCTCTGATTATGGCCACACCCACGGACGTCGCAGGAAGGCTGCTTTCCTCCCTCGATTCGTCCTTCGATTCGCTCCTGACCCCCATCAAATGCGCCGCAGTCGCCGTCGTCTCCCTGGGCTATCGCAAGAGCGATGTCGGCCACTCTCTGAACGGCTTCGGTTTCCTCGTTCCCCGCTCCGCCGGCCTTCGCGTTCTCGGCACCGTCTGGAATTCATCGCTTTTTCCCGGCCGCGCCCGGGAAGGACACGCTCTGCTGACAAGCTTCGTTGGCGGAGCAACCGACCCGGCCGCAACAAAACTCAAGTCCGAAGAGCTCGCAGGTCTCGTCCACCGCGAAATCTCCACAGTCCTTTCCATCAGGAGCGAGCCCGTATTTTCAAACGTCACAGTTTGGCCGCGCGCTCTTCCGCAGTACAATCTCGGTCACGCCGAACGATTAGCGGCGGTTTCCAAGCTTTGCTCGCGCTTCCCCGGCCTCTGGCTGACCGGCAACTATCTCCGCGGGCCTGCCATCGGCCCGTGCGTGGAGCAAGCCTTCTCCGTAGCCGGGGAAGTGCGCAACAAACTTTCAGCATAAGTTCGTGTGCTCTCATCCGGTTATAGAACCATGCCGTATATTGAATTAGGAGATGACGAAGCCCAACCGTGTTCCTGGCGGCTCTTCTACCCACCGCGAATCGCGAACTGTCGCTCGACGCGACTCTTGTGCACCGGCTTCTTCAAAAAGAGGACGTGAGCGCCTTCGAGCAGCTCTATGACCGCCATTGCCGCGCCGTCTATGGACTCCTTCTGCGCATCCTGCAACAGGCGGGCACCGCGGAGGAGGTCGCTCAGGATGTTTTCCTCCAGCTCTGGCGCAACGCGGATCAATATGATGAGTCTCGAGGACCATTCGTTCCCTGGTTGCTTACTCTCGCGCGAAATCGCGCTTTGGACACATTGCTCCTGAAGAGCGAACGCCAGCGCCGTCGTGAGGACCAAACGGAAGAAATGGCTCCTGTTTTCGCCGCGCCCGAGTACGAAAAACAGCTCGACGAAAAACGCCGCGCGGAAAAAGTTCGCGCGCTGATGGGCTCCCTGAATCCGCAGCAAAAAAAAGCCATTGAGCTGGCTTATTTTGAAGGTCTGAGCCATACCGAAATCGCCGCCGCCCTGAAAGAGCCGCTTGGCACGGTGAAAAGCTGGATTCGCAACGGTTTGCTGCGCTTGAAGGAAGGATTGCAGGCCACAACTTGAAAAACTGCGATCAATTTGTGGAAATGTTCGAAGCCTACGCCCTCGGCGCGCTGGACGCCCCAGACCGTGCCGCGCTCGAAGCCCATCTCGCAACTGGCTGCCAGGACTGTGCCAAAGCCGTCGAAGAAGCGCGTTGGCTCGTTAGCCAGCTTGCTTATCTGGCTCCTGAGGCCGCGCCCTCTGACATGCTCAAGGGCCGCTTGATGCAAACCGTCCGCGCCGAGGCGAAAGCGGCGAGACGCCCCTCGCTCTCGAAGGCTGGCATTCCCGTCTGGATGTGGGCCGGCGTCGCCGCCTTGGTTCTGGTCACTCTTTATTCAGCCTGGAACGCTCAGCGGATGCAGCGGGAGATTCAATCTGCAAACGAACGCGCCGCTTCAATCCTGCAGCAGCGCCGCGAACTGCAGGCCCAATTGGACGCGGAGAAAATCACCGCGGCGATCTTGGTCGATCCCGCCTCTGTGAGAATCGCCTTGGTCTCACCCGATTCGAAAGTGCCTCAACTCGAAGCCAGGTGGCATTCGCAACTCGGCATTGTTCTAACAGGGCAGAAAATCGCAGCGCCATCCGGCAATCGCGTTCTGCAACTTTGGCTGATACCGAAAGCGCCAGGCGCTAAACCCGTTCCCTCTCTCACTGTGCGCCCAGACGCTGAAGGAAAAGTCGTTCTGCTTGTTTCGAATCCGCCCGGCGCAATCGCCCAGACCAAAGCCCTCGCCATCACCGAAGAACCCGCTGGCGGCAGCGCCCAGCCCACACCCCCGATCCGTTGGGCCGGCGGCGTCAGCTAAGTCCTCCCAAAATCGGCGGCCAGTCGGCGTCTGTTCCTGCTGTCCCGAGCGATCACACGTGCTCGCGATCAGGAAAACCAAACGGAGCCGACCTCAGTTCCTACTCAAAACTTAGAACTAAAAACTAACTACTTTCCATACCGCAGCGCCAGCCGCGTCTTTCTCCGCTCAGCCGCTTCGCGGAATCGCCGGCGCTCCTCTGCTGTCTTCAAAATCAGTGGCGGAACCAATTTTGGTTTCCTCGTATGCTCGTCAATCGCCACAAACGTGACGTACGCCGTCGTTGTGTGCTTCCGCTCCCCGGTCATCGCGTTCTCCGAATATACTTCCACGCCCACTTCCATCGACGTGTGAAACACGCGATTGACTTGCGACTTAAAATTTACAATTTCTCCCAGGTTCACCGGGTTCCGGAAATCAATATAGTCCACGGAAGCCGTCACCACGTAACTGTTCGAATGGCGGTGCGCCGCAAGCGCCCCAGACATGTCCACCAGATGCATCACCTGGCCGCCAAGCAGCTTTCCCAGCGGATTCGTCTGCGCCGGCAGAACAATTTCCGTCATCTCCGAACGCGAAGCGCTGACGGGCTTCCCTGGAAGCTCCGTCTCAGGCTTTTGCATGCTTCCGCTTTTTCGCTTCATTCGAATCCCCCGCTCCGGAGCAATCTTGGACGCCACCGGTGGTATCCGTATAATACGAGACGACCCAATGCCGGAACAAAAGAAAACCCGCCGCCAGATGCTTGAAGAGTTCCTTGCCAAGAAGCCCGACGACGCCTTCTCTCGTTACGGGCTTGCGCTCGAGTGCATGAACAATGGCGACCTTGCCGCCGCCGACACTCATTTTCGAGCCCTCCTCGAGCGCCACGCAGATTACATTCCTGCTTATCTGATGTTCGGCCAGCTCCTTGTCCGCCAATCCCGTAACGACGAAGCCAAGCAGGTGCTCTCAAACGGAATCGCGGCCGCCACAAAAGGGCGCAACGAACATGCCCGCTCCGAAATGGAAGCCCTCTTAAACGACATCAGCTAATATTGCGGAAATCTGTTGGAGAAACATCGGGCCGCGGCTCGGCCCCGAGAAAATCGCCACTAGTCGGCCGGCTTGATCCCTACAGCCGCATAGACGGCGTCACTCTTGTAGAGAACCCCATTTTTCACCACCAGCCGGCACCGTCGGATATCGCTGATTCTCTCCGCCGGGTTCCCTTGCACGAGCACCAAATCGGCAAGCTTTCCAGGCCCAATCGATCCCAGGTCCTTCGTCTGATTCAACAATCCGGCGGCGTTGAATGTTGCGATTTGCAAGGCCTTCGTGGCCGGGATTCCCGCTTTCACCTCGAGCTCCAACTCACGATGCAGCATCAGCCCGGCCAGCGCGTCCGTTCCCGCCAGGATCGGAATGCCTGCGTCGTACATCCGCTTGGTCATTCGCAGCATCGCTCCATAGGAATCCGCATAAAGTTGGTCATTCTCCGCAGTCACCGGGAGTCCGCCGGAGTACGCGCCGCGTTGCACTTGCGCCGGCAGGCGGCTCAGCACGGGCGCGAAATCGGGAGACACCCTGCCGGGACGCCCCGTAAACATTCCCTCAAAAGTAGCCAGCGTTACATCCACGGTGGTGTGCTGCTTTTGCAGTAACGCGATGAAATCCTTCACGGCTTTCGAATCCAGATCCAGCTTTGCGGCATTGGCCCCCACCGCAGTGAAGCGTTCCGGGGTGCGCGTATCCTTCACCAGCGGCGCCAGAAAATTCAGGAAGATAAAATTGATGTGTTGCAGCTCATCCGCGCCTTCTTCCACAAACTGGCTGGCGATCATCCCGTTCGGCACATGGCCGCTGACTCGCAGGCCCCGCTGATGGGCGGTCTTGATGATGCCCGGCACCAGTTCCGGCTTCAGCGAACTGTACAGCTTGATTTGAATGTAGCCGAGGTCCGCGTAACGGTTTACAGTCGCCCGCGCCTCTTCCGCGGTATCCGCGAACACGCCAGTTGGTGCCTGGAATGGTCCGTGTCCATCAATGAACCCCGATTTCCATACGCGCGGCCCAATCGCCGCGCCGCTCTGCCATTGGCCTTGTAGGCGTCCCAGCTCTTCGATGTCGTTTCCCATGTCGCGCACGCTGGTCACGCCGCTCGCAATATTCAGAAGGCCGTCCAGCGGTTGCGCATGCGCATGCATGTCAAACAATCCCGGCACCAACGTTTTGCCGCTTCCGTCGATGCTCTCAGCCTCTTTAGGAATATGGATCGAGGCAGCCGGCCCGGCCTGCGCAATTCGCTCGCCCTCGATCACCACCGTCTGATCTTCCCTCATCGTGGCTTGTTCAGAATCAAATACGCGAACATGCTCAATGGCCACCGCGTGCTTTGGGTGCCGGGCCAGCTCTTTCGCGAGACGTTCGTAGCGGACGTCGTCAGCCTTTCGCTGCAGGGCATACAGCTCCTGGTTCTTGCCTTCCCACCCTTCTCGCAGGAACGCGAACACCACTCCCGGCACCCCAAACAAACGGTATTCATCGTCAAGCCAGACGGCCTGTGGCTCGAAGGAAAGTCCGGTCACGGCGAACTCAGTTACATGAATTCTCTTCTGATGATCCTCGAGTGTGGCGTCATTCAGTCTCTCCAACCGCGCCTCTCCCGCCGGAAGGAGTTTCACAGGACCATTCTTCGCCTTCAAAAGAGCAGCTACCAGGACCGCCAACTCCGCCGGAGGCCCATTGTTGCTGACGTAAAACCCGCCTTGCGGCGCCGAAGCGTCTTCTGATGTGCTTTTCCAATGTGCTCGGCCGTTCTCCACTGCGAAGCGTTCATCAACAGGTGCTTTTAGATAATCGTTGCCGGTGATGTCCGTGCGCAGTGGCAGCCCGTTGGTTCCGATCACGTACTTCGCAGCGATTTTCGGGCCGCGCCCGCGGTCATTAAACTCAAACGCGCTCTCTATCCGGCCATCCGGACTGTATTTGTCGACTTCGCTTCCGGCGATTGTCCCGCTCGATAAGACCGAGTATCGAAGCGTTTCTTGCGCTGAGGCGCGCTCAACCCACCATGGAGAACCCGCACAAACCAAGACAAGGACCAATCCGAGTCGTTTCGTAGGCTTCGTAAACATAGTTCCGGCATTCTGCCACTATTCAAATCCGAGGCCAACCTGAATCGTCCGCGCGCAACATTGCCAACCGCCGCGGGCGATTTCGCTATCCCGAGAGGAAATCAAAAAGCTAAGTCCTAATTCTTGGTCAGAGGTACGAATTGTTCCAGAAGAGACTTGAACCGGGCGTTCAATTCTAATTCTCGACTCGCCTTCGTAAATAATTCTTGGGGATCCTCAGCTGTCTTCAGGGCATAGCGGAAGTACGACAATCGCATCAGCCATGTCGCGTGCTGTATATCCTTATCGCTTCGAACGCGAAACGTGGTCCAGCCTGAATTGGGAACCCAATGATGCTCTTCAGCAAGCCCCTCCGTTAAGAGCGCGTCGCGAATGGAACGCGGGAATGGAATGTCGACGATTCCACCGTCATGCACATGACCGACTTCGGCGTTTGCGAAACGGAACTCGCGGCCTCCAAAGCGATGCGGGTGGACGGAGATCTGGGGCCACGACGCAACAGTGTCTTCGAGCTTCTTCAGCGGCTTCATATCCTGACTCCTCAACCCGTTGGATGCCTGAGCAAACCCGCTCGGTTCATGTTTTGGGTAGCCAAACCACAGAAAGCGGCCACACGTTTATTTCGCGAACCGCCGAACGCTGAAGGAAATTGGCAGACCTACCACTACCATGTGCACAAGGAGCCCTAGAATCAGGTCATGAAGTTTGTAAGGGCCCTTGGAGTGAAGCGCGGAGAGCGGCAAGACGATAAATCTCATCACATCTTCAACCGCCGCGCCAAAGAACAAGCCACACACCAGTGGGAACTCGGTCAGAAAAACCAGCTTGCGGCTTGCGGCGTAGTAGACAGCCGCCGCTGAGCACGCGATAAAGAAGTGCAACGCGACACCGAGAACATAGGTGCCGGCACCTCCGTGAAAAGCATCCCGTCCCAGCAGGCCGCCAGCAATCACGAGCGGAATGTCCCATCCAAACAGGATGCAAGCTTGTAAGAGGTCCAAAGTTCCGGCAATCCCGCCCCCCACTGCGATTGCCAACAGAGCACTGTTTCTCCCCGATGCCCCAGGTGCAGAATCTCCAATCATTTAATATCCTCTCTTTCGAATCTTATTTTCTTGCGTGCGCAATGCCACCATATCCATGTGAGACGAGAGAAGTCCTGAGGTAAGGCCTGAAATACTCTGAATAGTTCTGAAATTGCGCTGCAGCACTTGTAGAGTAGAGGGGTAACGCCGCCAGGCACGAGAACGGGCCGGCACGCGGTCGGCTCTTCTCATCGCTGTGGTATAGTCGGCGGGCGCCGCTCTTCTATTTAGAAATGGGCTGTAGTACTAACGATTCCTGCATGGAACGTCCAACCGCGACAATACTTCGCATCGGCGCCTGGTGCGTAAATCCGGCGTCCAGCCAGATTTCACGAGATGGAGAGACCGCCCGAGTAGAGGTGCGCACGATGCGACTGCTGCTCTGCCTCGCCGAGCACGCCGGGGAGGTCGTCAGCATCGATGATTTGCTGAGCCAGGTATGGTCTGACGTAACCGTCGCTCCGGACTCCGTCTACCAAGCTGTGACATCGCTCCGCCGCCTGCTCGGGGACGATCCCAAACAACCCACGTACATAGCGACGGTGCCGCGGCTAGGCTACCGGATGGTAGCGACAGTCGGACACTGGGCTGATCAGTCCGTCCCTCACACAAACGCACAGCCAGGCGCACAGACGGCATCTTTGTCGGCTTCGGACCACAACCAGTTGACTCCGGCGCCCGAGGCACGGACGATCGATGCCCTCGATATCCCGGAAAAGACCGGCTCGCGCCTCAGAGCGGGCTTCACATTTGCCGTTGGCGCGGCGCTTTGCCTCGCGCTCGCCCTTGCCTTCCTGTTCCACGCCAAGCTCGCGAACAACAATCGCTCCGAGTCACCCGGAGCTGCTCCGCCGCAGAAATCCGTCGCAGTGCTGCCGTTTCTCGACCTGACCAAAGAGATGAACGAGGAGCCTTTCGCCGACGGTATGACCGAGGAACTGATCGACAAACTCAGCAAGATCCCAGGGCTTCGCGTACCTCCTCCCACGTCTTCGTTTTATTTCAAGGGCAAACTGTGGCCGCGCTCGCATGGAACTCCGCAAATCACCATCGCTGAAGTCGCTAAGACGCTGGGTGTCGCTTATGTGCTCGATGGCAGCGTGCGCAAATCAGGTGCCAGACTGCGCGTCGACGCGCGCTTGATTCGTGCGGACAACGGGTACGTTGTCTGGTCGGAGACCTACGACCGCCCTTTCGACGACATCTTGATGGTCCAGGACGACATCGCGGGCGAAGTGGCGAAAGCACTGAGGGCATCGATCGAGGCCAAGCCGGACCATTAGCAACAACACAGCCAACCAACGGCTACTAATCTTCCAGCGTTGGCAACGTCTTCAATACTTCCGAGGCACGCGGCCGATTCGTCACCGGATCGTCTTTGCGAATTTTTCCGTCGCGAAACACCATTACCCGTTTCGCGAACTGCGCCACATCAAGTTCGTGTGTGACCATAACGATGGTTAAACCTTTGTCGTTTAGATCCTGAAAGACTTCCATGATCTCGACAGAGGTTCGGCTGTCAAGATTGCCCGTCGGCTCATCCGCCAGCAGAATCGATGGCCGGTTCACCAGCGCCCGCGCCACCGCCACTCTTTGCTGCTGTCCCCCGGACATTTGAGAAGGATAATGTTCCATGCGGTCCGCCAGACCGACCATTTTCAGCGCCTCGACGGCGCGTTTCTGGCGTTCCTCCGTATCGATCTTTGTGTACAGCGTCGGCAAGGCTGTGTTTTCCAGTGCCGTGGTACGGGCCAGCAGGTTGAACCCCTGGAAAACAAATCCGATCTTTTGATTCCGGATTCGCGCCAGCGCCTTCTTGTCGTGTCTCGAAACATCGGTATTTTCCAGCAAGTATCTCCCGGAGCTGGGCCGGTCCAGGCATCCGAGTATGTTCATGAATGTAGATTTGCCGCTGCCGCTTGCTCCCATGATGGCCAAGTACTCGCCGCGTTCTATTTCCGCGCTTACTCCGCGCAGCGCGTGCACGCGCGTTTCTCCTAGTTCGTAATACTTGTGCACGTCTTCGACGCGTATCACCGTGCTCGTCGCCGTGGCGGCTCCTGTGACTTCGACTTGGTTGGCAGATGGCATCATTTCCGTGGGATCGCTCAACGCACCGATTCTCAGCGCCGCAGAGCGCCCGGAGCCTGCGTCTTTGGCGTCACCGAGCGAATAATCAACTCGTCGCCTTCCTTCAGTTCTCTTTTCATGACCGCCATCACCTGCGTGTACGCGTGGTCTGTTATGCCCAGCGAAATCTTTACCGGCTCCATGGTGTTATCTGCATGCAGCTTCCACACCACCGCGTTCTCCGCTCGCGGTCCGCGTGGCAGATTTTGACTGTCTCCGATGGGCTGGGAGCGCCCCGGCGCGGGAGGATCATCACCAGCCTGCTGCCTGTCGTTTCCCTCTATTCCGTATTGTTTGTAGATCGCCAGAATCTCCTCTGGTCCCAGCGGCGGCTTGTAACGAAGCGCGGTATTCGGCACTTTCAACACGTCCTGCACCGTGGCCACCGGGATGGTTACGTACGCCGTCATTCCTGGGAATAACTTCAGCTCCGGATTCGCGAATTCTATGATCGTGTCGTAGGTGACCACGCTTTGCACCGTGGTCGGGTTCATCCGGACTTGGCTGACCACTCCGTGAAAAGTGTCCTTCGGGAAGGCGTCGACTTTGAAGGTGACAGCCTTCCCAGGCTTGATGTTGCCCACGTCAGACTCATCCGTCTTGGTGTATACCAACATCTTGGTAAGGTCTTGCGCGATTGTAAAAATCGTCGGTGCTTGCAGGGATGCCGCCACCGTTTGCCCCACATCCACATTGCGCGCCACCACGGTGCCATCGATCGGAGATCGAATCACCGTGTAATTCAGGTTGGTTTGCGCCACTGTCAGAGCCGCCGCCTTCTGGCTAACTTGTGCCTCTGCCTGGGTAACGTTCGCGGCTGCGGCTCCCACCGCAGCATTCGCTGAATCATAGTTGGCTTTCGCGAGATCCAGTTGCTGCTGGCTCGTGATGCTGTCTTTCGTGAGCTGAGCGGCGCGGTCGTAGTCGGCTTTGGTCTGCAGCGACGAGGCTTTGGCCTTTTCCAAGTTCGCTTTCGCCGCCACCAAGTTCGCTTTGGCATTATCCACATCGGCGGAGGCCTGCAGCAGCGCTCCCTGGAATAGCGCGGGATCGATTAGTGCGACGATGTCGCCCTTGTGGACGCGTGAGTTAAAATCGACATTCAGTTTGGCGATGGTGCCAGACACCTGGGATCCAACCTGCACCGTAATCACCGCGTTGATCGTTCCCGTGGCGTCTACGACGTCGTGAATATCGCCTCGCTCAACCTTGGCCGTAAAATGTTGTGCCTGAGCGCTGCGGTTCAGTCCAAAAGCTGCAATTAATCCAGCCAGGACTGCGGCGCCGATGAGGATGAGCCACTTGCTCTTCAGTTTCATGTCCTGTCCTGAGAATCAAAACCTGCGTGTTTATTCATATCGCAGCGCTTCGATGGGATCGAGCAGCGACGCCTTTCGCGCCGGGTAATATCCAAAAAACACGCCCACCGCCACGGAAAAGAGTGCCGCAATCACCACGGATTCAAGCGACATCTGTATGGGCCAGCGCAGCGTCTGCCCGACGAGGTAAGATCCAAACACGCCGAAGAGTACTCCGGCGCCGCCCCCGACCAGGCTGAGCATCACCGATTCGCCGAGGAATTGCAGTTGGATGGCCTCTTCGGTGGCGCCGACTGCCACACGAACTCCGATCTCTCGGGTCCGCTCGGTGACTGAGACGAGCATGACGTTCATGATTCCGATTCCGCCAACGATTAGGGAAATGGACGCGATGGCAATCAGAAGAATCGTCAGCGTCCGGCTGGCATCGAGCTGCGCTTGAATAACATCCTCCGGATTCCGGACATTGAAATCATCTTCTTCTTCAGGACGCAGATGATGGCGATCCCGCAGAACGGCTGTGGCCTCTTGACCGGCCACTTTGACGGCGTCTGCCGAAACCGCCGAGCACAGAATGTCGTCGAGCCAGGTAATCCCTTTGAGCTTCTTCTGAGCCGTGGTGTAGGGGAGGATAATGGTGTCATCTTGATCCTGCCCCGAAAGGGATTGCCCTTTTGGATGAAGCGTAGCCACGACTTTACACGGAAGATTTGTGACTCGTATCACTTTGCCAATCGGATCTTCCACGCCAAAAAGCTGATCGCGCACACTTCTTCC
>WNFC01001216.1_pt1 | contig 27199 bp, 25 predicted proteins | sample 5400541 | NCBI WGS metagenome assembly WNFC01 (sample SAMN13153342, study PRJNA577476) | soil metagenome | isolation source: 120 cm saprolite under Douglas fir tree site 2 hole 2 replicate 1 | place: USA:California | collected 2015-04-18 | reverse complement strand
AGTTCGCGCAAATAGGCCGTTCTGTGAGACCATCCATGCATCGCCTTCAGAAGCGATGTACGAGACCTCGTAGTAGTTGATGCTCCCAGTCGCCGGCGCAGGGTTGTACACAGTGCTTCCCGCACAGCCGTCACACCGCGTCCATTGAGCGAACTGAGTCAACGAGCCGCCGCCGATCTTCCCGTACCCGACTTGCGCCCAGCCGTCTGCGACGCCGTTCCCAGTAAGCATCGTCCAGGCGGTACTCGTTCCAGGCCCGCTACCACCAGTACAGACAGCGGGCGATCTCGTTTCTATCTCGGCATACACGCCGTAGTAGTTGTTCGTGGACGTGTTGGCGCCGTCGAAATCGTTCTCGCTGAACCCTGGACAGGTCCCAGCGGCGGCTGCCGCATGGGGAAGCGTCAAGCCCAGCGCGGCGACAGAGGCAAGGGCCGCGAGTAGCAGCGCGTAGCGTGGCTTCGCGAGCCGATACGGCTTGTTAAAAGTCAAGAGTGATCCCCCCTTTCTCCTGTGACGGAGGCAGGCTGCACGCGTTCAGCGGCGAGGGCAATGGTTCGCGCGATTGAACGTGGTTCTTGACGGTTGGGAGCGTGAGGTGCAGCTCCGCTGCGATCTCCTTGTTTGATAGATCACTCGTCACGAGTTCCAAGACTTCCCGCTCGCGACGTGTAAGCCTCTGCGCACGGGCATCAGGCAGTGCCGGAGGGGTGTCACGGAGCCGGCGCAGGAGGATTTCAGAAACCGCCATCCCACCGGCTGCGTCGGGCGCAGCAGCATTCAAGGCCGCGGCGATCACGTCGTCTAGTGGAGCATCTTCAGGAACCAATGCACTGGCGCCAGCCTCCGCGCAAGCGATGACAGCTGCTTCGACAGGCGGTACGCCGATCGCGAGGACCGGCGCCGCTCCCGCCAGCGCCGCAACATTCGCCAAGTCTTGTGGTCCTTCCGGCCCCGCGACATCGACGAGAACGGCATCGACCTCGACAGCCTCCTGTCGATCGAAGAGCTTACGCGGATCCGCGACAGCCACCTCAATTCGCTGCCGCTTCGCGATCGTTTCCGCAAGCGCCTCCCCAAGAGCGCGTGTCCTAGCGACGACGCAGATTCGCGGCTCGGCATGGCGCGGCGGGGTGTTCCGATGTTCGTCCTGTGGCATAGCTTGCGAATTCGGACAACGGCCGCAGGACGTTGCATTTGATGCCTCGGCCGCATCGATGGCGGCTGCCAACAGTCAACCACAAGCGGAATGTTGAGCGCCCTCCTTGCCCGGGCCCGTTGAGCCCTCGCCCTGCCCGCGCCGCCCGCAGCCCACGAGCCGCGCTGGAAGCCAGGGCGTCCGCTCAGGGCTCAAGCAGCCCAGGTCGTCGATTCAAGAGGTGCTCGCCCTTTACTTGCAGGGCCGCAGGCGCGCCGAACGAGGCTTCGGGCGCCGTGTTTCCCGAAACCTGGAAGCTGAGGTCGCCCCAGTCCTCGTGGACTGAGTTCCTCACGGGCCATCCTCTCGCCGCTGTTCCTTCTGCAGCGGTGACAGTTGTGTGACCGTTCAGTGACAGCTCCGCTTCGCGCTGTGACTTCTGGGCATGTTTTCGCGCATTGGGTCCATGGGATGCGGCAGTGCGACCCGACCCGGACCCTCGAGGTTGACCCCGATCGCGCGCCGAAAGGGCCTTTCTAGATGGATGCTCTTTGCGGTCACGAGGGCCCGGAACAGGCGTGTCGGGGCTGTGCCTATTTCAGCGTGTCCGGGACCTTTGTCTGTGGAGGCGCGGCATCGAACGTTCGTTGGGTGTTCGAAAGGTGCTCCTGAAAGCGCATTGGATGAAGGGATGACGATGGAGTCGGCGAGAACGCGATGGTCGGGACGGCGTGCTGATCGGACGGCCGTGAAGGGGCGCTCGAGTCCAGCGTGCGGCGCTGTGCGGGCCGATGCGAGCCTAGCGCTCCTCCCGCCCCGGTTGCTGCCGCTGAGCGCCGAGCAGCAGTCGGAGGCGGCTGAGCTGTTGTCTGAGCTGCTGCTTACGGCTGCTCGCCGGGACGAGCAGCCCTCGAGTGTTCCAGGCGATGGGTCCGGCGAACGTGAGCCCTCGCGCCGGGAAGTGGCCGCCTGCCAGCCGGGGCGGCCGGCGGCGTGAGCGTTTTCGGCGGCGTTTGCGCTGGCGTTTTCGACGGCGTTTTCGAGGTCGCGCGCAGGAACTCGCGATTTTCCCCGGGCCCGCGGTGCATGCGCGCTTGTGCGACGGCGGCGATCCCGACAAAGGATGGTCACTCGATTGTCTGATTCGGATCGCAGCCGCGTTCTGCGCTCTCGCGCGGTGCGCGTGAACGCCGAGCGCGTCTTCGAGCTGGCTCGTCACCTGACCGAGCGCGACCGCGCGATCGCGCTCGCACTCTACGAGCACCAGCTGCTAGCCACAGACCAGCTGACGCTGCTCTTCTTCAGCTCTAGGCGCAGAGCACAGGATCGGCTGCGTTTTCTCTACGAGGAGCGCGTGCTCGATCGCTTCTATCCGCCGCGGCCGTACGGGCTGGGCAAGCCGCAGGCGCACTGGCTTTTGGACGAGGCTGGGGCGATCCTGGTCGCCGCCTCGCTCGGTGTGGAGCGCAAGCGGCTCGGCTGGCAGCGCCGTGACGACTGGGGATCGCATCCGCAGCTGCTGCATCGACTGGAGGCGAACCGCCTCGTCACCGATCTGATCGCGGCCACGCTCACCGACGGCTCACCGGGTGTGAGCGAGTGGTGGGGCAGCCGCAGCGCCGCCGCCCGGCTGGCCGACCCATCACAGCAGGGGCGGCCGATCCCCGACTGCGGCTTCTTCCTCGAGGCGGCCGCCGGCCCGATCGAGTGCTACCTGGAGTGGGATCGCGGGACCGAGACGCTCGCCCGTCTGACTCACAAGCTGAAGCTGTACTGGCACGCCGAAGTCCACTCGAGCGAGCGAGACCACATCAACGTGCTCTTCGTCGTGCCAACCGAGCGGCGGCTGCAGGCACTCGTCGACGCCGACGCCGCCGACACGAAACGACGCCGGCAAACACGCGACAACTGGTTCACACCCAGCTGGCCGCTGCTGGCAGCACTCACACCCGAGCTCACAGCGCAGGGACCGCTCGCCCGCGTCTGGCAACCACTCGCCGACCCCGCGCAACGCCTGCGACTACCCGAGTTGACAGCGCGAACGGAACTGGCGCCGATCGAGCTCGTGCGCTGCCTGGGACGCCGCTGGCGCAAGGAGCAACCCGACTTCTGGCAGACCCTTTCACCGCTCGGCACCCCGGCCACGCGCTCGGTTGCCGCGGCAATGCCGCAACCCGAGGAGCCGAAGGCGCCCGTAACCGCAGGGCCGAGCCGCGTCGAGCAGATGCGCGAGCTGCTGCTGGCCGAGGCTCGCCGCGATGCCCAAACAGCCACAGACGGCGCGGCCGCCGCGGCCGACTGGACTTCTTCCGGGATCGATGGTCTCATGCTCGACCCCGACGAAAAGCCCGAGTCTCAGGAGTGGCGATGACACGCGTTTGCCTCTACACCCGCATCTCGACCGACGAGGAGAACCAACCGACGTCGCTGCACTCCCAACGCGAGCGGCTCGAAGCGTTCTGCACCGCGCAAGAGGGTTGGCGGATCGTCGCGCACGAAGAGGACCGGTCAACCGGCGCGAAGCTCGACCGGCCCGGGCTGACGCAGGCGCTGGAACTCGCGCGCGCGGGCAAGATCGATCTGCTGCTCGTCTACCGCGTCGACCGCCTCTCGCGCAAGGTGCGCCAGCTCGCCCAGCTAGCCGAGGAGCTCGACCGGCTCGACGTCGTGCTCCGGTCGGCAACCGAACCATTCGACACCGGCTCCGCTGCCGGGCGGATGATGCTGCAGATGCTCGGCGTGTTCGCCGAGTTCGAACACGCCACCATCGTCGACCGCGTCAGCGCCGGCATCGAACGACGCGCCAAGGAAGGCAAGTGGGCGACCGGACGACTCCCGTTCGGCTACCGCCGCAACAACCGCAAAGACGTAATCCCGGACGAGCGCACCGCGCCGACCGTCAAACGCATCTTCGAGCTCTACACCTCAGGCAGGCTCGGCACCGCCGCGGTCGCGCGCCAACTCGTGGACGAGCAGACAGCGGCGCCACCCGCAGGCTGGCAACCCGCAACCGTCCAGCTCGTTTTGCAGAACGAGGCCTACCTCGGCCGTGTGCTCTGGCGCGGCCAGAGCATGCCCGGCCTCCACGAGCCGCTCGTCGACGAGCTCACCTTCCAGCGCGCGCAACGCCTCCTGCGCGAACGCGGCGAAGACATGGCGCTGCGCCGCAGCAACCCCGGCGACTACCTGCTCTCCGGGCTCGTCCGCTGCGGCCGCTGCCGCCGCGCCTACGTCGGCGCAAGTGCACGGGGCAACGGCGGCCTCTACCACTACTACGCCTGCTCCGGCCGACAGAAACTGGGGCGCAAAGGCTGCGACGGCGAACGCATCCCCCGCGACCAACTCGAAACCGCCGTCATCCACCAACTCGCCGCCCTCTACCGCGACGGCACGCTTATCCGCGACGCGCTCGATGCAGCGACCGCGAAGGCGCAACAATCCCAACCGGCACTCGAGGAGCGGCGCCGAGCGCTCGCCGAAGAGACGCGCCGCGCCGAACGGGCGCTCGTCCGCTACTACGCCGGGTTCGAGGCTGGCGAATTGGACCCGAAGCGTTTCGAGGCGCGCGTGTCCGCCCTCGAGGCGCGCCTCGACGTCCTCCGCGAGCAAGACGCCGACCTCGCCCAACAACTCGCCCCACAAGCCGCGACGTTGCCCGACGCGGCCGAACTCGCCGCCGTCGCCGACAACCTCGAAACCACCATCGCCACCGCCGAGCCGCGGCAGGCGAAAGCCCTGCTCCGGCTGCTGATCAAACACCTCCGCGTCAACGCCAGATCGGAAATCCTCCCGACCTACCGCATCGTCACGCCCGCGGTTTGCGCACTGCCAAGTTCAGTGGGCGGTACTGGGCTCGAACCAGTGACCCCCAGCTTGTCGAGCTGGTGCTCTCCCAACTGAGCTAACCGCCCTGGTGAAGCGGCAAGTCTAGCCGAGGCTCGCGAGGGTCAAAAGATCTCGGGACACCACGGAAGGCGGTCCCAGGGGAAGAGGGCGTCCGCGCGCTCGATCGCACCTTGTTTCAGTTCGACGAGTCGGCCCGCGCGCCGAAGCCTGGCGAACGAGACGCCCCCGAGAAGCGCGGAGCCGAGGGACTGCACGGGCAGGGAGACGTCGGGCTCATCCTTGCTGCGCTCGGCGCGACCTCCTTCGAGCTTCCAGCGCCCCTCGTTCCACGGACAGAACTCGTCCACGACGTCGAACACGATCGAGCCGTCGGTGGCATAGCTCCGGCCTGACAGCGCCGCGCCGACGTCGACCAGGCGGACCCAGATTCCGTCTCCCATCCGGTAGCGCATCCGCCGAGGCGTCGCCAGTAAGAGGAACAGCGGGTGGTCGGGCGGCAGCAGGGAGGCTTTGACGGTCGCGATCCAGTCGACCGCGAGCAAATACGCCCACAGATCGCGCAAGGCCTCGGGCGAAGTGCCCAGAGCTTCGAGGACTCGCAGCTCAGCGTTCGTCGTGCCCGCCTCGAAGCCCGGCTTGTGCCGGTAGACGGCGTAGCCCTCGATCGATCCTTCGCGTTCGTAGGCGACCCAGCGCTTCGGCCCCGCTCCGTCGCGCCGTTCCTCTGGATCGGCGATCTCGCGGTTCTCCCACCACAGGCTGTTCCGCGTGAACATGCCGGGCCAGTCGGGCCGGACGCGCTCGTACACCGGCGGGATCGCTTCCTCGGCCTCTTCCGGCTCGATCAGCCGAAACGTCCCTTCCGGCTCGAACGGGAGCGCGAACGCGGTGTGCTCACGCGCAAGCGTGATCTCGCCGCAGAACGAAGCGAGCCCGTAGCCGAAACGACCGTAGATCGACTCCTCGGAGGCCCACAGCGCGGCGAGTGGCTCGCCGCGTTCGTGCGCATCGTCGATCTGCGCGCGCATGAGCGAGCGCAGGACTCCGCGCCTCCTGTGGGTGGGCAGGACACCGACGACACTGACGCCGGCGCACGGCACATCGCCGCCCGGCACGGTCAGGTCGAACGCGAATGAGCCCGCCCCGCCGACGATGACGTCGTTCGACCACGCTCCGTACATGCGCTCGAGCGGCAGCAGTTGCGTGAAGCGCTGCATGCGCTCTTCGTTCGGGACCATGCCGAAGTACTGACCGATCGCGAGGACCGCGCCGGTGAACTCGTCGAGGTCTTCGACCTGCCGAACCTCGAAGGCGGTCAGAAGTCCTCCGGGCAGAACGGCGGCCGCGGCGTGCGGAAGAGGTCGCTCGCGCGCTGGAGGGCGCCGGGCGTCAACTCGCGGATGCGTTGCGCCTCTGCGAGCTGCCCGAAGTCGAACGCCCCGAGATAGGCCGACGCCAGGTCGGCGATGTCGAGCTCGAGCTCTGCCTCTGCTTCGGTGCGCCCGGCATCGTTTCCGATCCTCCACCTGCCCGCGTTCCACGGACAGAAATCGTCCTGCACCTCGACGACCACCGAACCGTCGGCCGCGTACGAGCGGCCGGTTAGAGCGGCGCCGAGATCGACAAGTCGAAGCCAGAGGCCTTCGCTGACACGGAGCTTGAGGCTACGCGGGTCCACGACCATCAGAAAGAGCGGCGATCCCGGGTCAAGCCTGCCTTGAATGCGTTCGACAAGGTCGATCCCGAACAGGAAACGCCAGACCTCGCGCTCGGCCGCGGCAGACGTTGCGCAGGTCTCCACCACTTTGACCCGGCTCTTTGCGAATCCCTCGTGCCAGTCGAGCTTGATGCGATAGAGGGCATAGCCGACCGGCTCCCCGTCGAATTCGAGCAGCGCATAGAACTTCGGCCCGGAGCCGCGACGCCAGTGCTCCGGATCGGCCAGCCGATACAGGTCCCAGACGAGCTCGCTACGGCGCGTGAAGCCAGGCACCCGGCGGCGAACGGCGTCATAGACGAGCGGCAGCACCTTTGCGGCTTCTTCCCGGTCGATCAAGCGCACGCCGCCGCGCGGGCCCGGATCGTCGCGAAGCGAAAACCGCGACCGGTCGGCGTCGAGCTGCAGCATGGGCGCAGAGATTCCGTAGCCGAACCGCCCGTAGATGGCCGCCTCGGAAGCCCAGAGGATCGCGAGGGGCTCGCTACGCTCGTGCAGTTCCTCGAGTTGGCGCTTCATCATCTGCGTGAGGATTCCGCGGCGCCGGTGACTCGGGAGCACGCCCACCCAGGTGACGCCGCCCGCTGCGAGCTCGCCACCCGGCACCGTGAGGTCGAACGGCAGGGACGCGGTCGTGCCGACCGGGACCTCGCCGTCGTAGGCAACGAGGAAGCGATCGCGCGGCATCGCCTTCTGGTGCCGGTCCAGATCCTCTTCCTTCTGCTCCTCGCCGAACGCCGCTTCGACGGCTTTCATCGCCTTGCGCAGCTCGTCCTCGGACGGATTCCGGATCTCTACGGACACGTGCGGACCCTACGGAATGCGTTCGAGGGGCGCGTAGTCGAGCATGAGCCGGCGTTCGCTTCCGTCTGCGAAACGCACGGTGACGACGCCGCCGGCCTCGATCTGCGTCACGACGCCCTCGCCGAGGGTGCCGTGACGAACCGAGTCACCCGTGGATAGAGAAGGCACGTCGTCGCGCGGCGCGACGCCTTGGGCGCCGTACGACGACCAGGAGGCAGGCCGTAGCCGTTCGCGCTCGATCGAGCTCGGCAGCTCGTCGAGGAAGCGTGACGGGAGGTTGTAGCCACGCGAGCCCCAGAGGGAACGCGACGACGCGTGCGTGAGCGTCAGCTGCTCGCGTGCGCGCGTCATGCCGACATAGGCGAGCCGCCGCTCTTCTTCGATGCCCTGCTCCTCGATCGACCTGCTGTGCGGGAAGATTCCCTCCTCCATCCCGATCAGATAGACCGCGCGAAACTCGAGCCCTTTCGCATTGTGGAGGGTCATCAGCGTCACGAGGCTCTCCTCGCCGCGGATCGAGTCCTGATCCGAGAAGAGCGAGATCTCCTGCAGGAAGTGCGAGAGCGACGGCTCCTCCGCCGTTTCCTGGTACTCGCGCGCGACGCCGACGAGCTCCTGCAGGTTCTCGAGCCTCCCTAGCGCCTCGATCGTGCGCTCCGCCTCCAGCGCTTCGAGATAGCCGCTGCGCTCGAGCGTGCGCTCGAGGAGCTCCGAGACGGGGAACTCGAGGGCACCGGACTGCAGCGACTGCATCATGGTCCGGAACGCCTGCACCGACTTGAGCGGGGCAGCGCCGACGCCCGCCTCCTCGGCGAACTCCATCGCCTCCCACAGCGAGCGTCCCTGTGCATCAGCCCAGCTCTGCAGGCGTGCGAGGCTCGAGTCGCCAATCCCGCGCCGCGGCCTGTTCGCGATCCGCTGCAGTGAGACGGCGTCGTACGGGTTGTCGATCGCCTGCAGATACGCCATTGCATCCTTGATCTCGGCGCGCTCGTAGAAGCGCGGGCCGCCGATCACCTGGTAGGCGACGCCCTGACGGACGAGGACGTCCTCGAGCACGCGCGACTGCGCGTTCGTCCGGTAGAAGATCGCGACCTCGTCGCCCGAAAAGCCTTGTTCCACGAGCCCCGCGATGCCGGCGGCGACGAAGCGAGCCTCGGCGTGCTCGTCCTCCACCTCCAGCACGCGCACGGGCTCGCCGTCGCCGAGCTCGGACCAGAGCTCCTTGGGCTTGCGTTCCCTGTTGTTGGTGATGACGGCGTTCGCCGCTTCGAGGATCGAGTTCGTCGAGCGGTAGTTCTGCTCCAGCGCAATCGTGCGTGTGCCCGGGAAGTCGCGCTCGAAGTCGAGGATGTTGTTGATGTCGGCTCCGCGGAACCCATAGATCGAGTTGTGGGTGACGAGACCATTGGCAATGAAGTTGTGGGTCTGGTCGACGTCGATGTCGTACACAGGCGCTTCGAGCTCAACGGGGTCGACAGCCTCTACGACCTCGAACTCGCCCGTCTCGTTCACCATGAGCATCCCCGGCCGGACGGCCGACGCCGGCATGAAGGGGAGCGAGTTGCTGTCCTTACCGGGCAGTCCGCTACGCGCAGCCAGCCGGGCCGTAAATCTGACGGAAACATCGACCGCATCTTCAATTCGCTCCACCGTCTCGATCAGGCTTGAGAAATCAGAATGGGATGACTCGACGCGCCAACCGGTCGATCCCTTGTAAGCCGGGCGGACGGGAAGCCCAGTCTTCTCGAGAGCTCTGCGGCCTTCATCGTCGTAACCGAAGAGCGAGAGCCGGTGAAGCGTTCGACCGACGCGTGGATCTCCACAGAGCGTCACCGTAAGTCTTCTACGCACCCGCTTGCCGCTCGTCGTAGTGGCCGCGCTGAAATGCGGGTGGTCGAAGCTGAGCCCTTGCTCGCGCAGGAGTTGACGCCCTGCAGCCTCAGTGTCAAGCCCGCCGAAAATCTCATCGATCAGCCCTTGGTCCGCAACGAGGCTCCGGCCTTCATGGCCCTTATATGGCCGCGCAACGAACGGCAGTGTAGGCAGCTGATACTTCAGCGAAAGGAGGGTTTCCGATGCACGCGCCCTGGCTTCTGTCGGATGGAGGCCGATGATCCAGGTCGCATCCGCGTGCTCTCCGTTCATCCGGAACGCCGGTCCCGCTACCGAGCGGGGTTGTCCGTTCGTATACGTCCGCGACGTGCCGATCCGGAACCCGCATCCGCGCTTCCACATGAGATACGTCATGTGCCGCTGTGGCGTCTTGCCAGATTTGAAGCCTGCGAAATGGGTGTGCTCTGGTGTCGAGACGATCCGTCGTCCGCTGACGGTCGTGATCGCGACGCCTGTTCTCCTCGAGGAGCTGTGCCGACGCGTCACTTGCGCGGGCCCGAACCTGCCGCTTCCGTAACAGGACAGAACCTGATCACCCACGCGAACGTCCTCGATCGGCTTCTTCGTTCCGTCCGCCATCGTGATGAGAGTTCCCGCAACCACGCATTGATCAGGATCGCCGACGGCGCAGACGTTGTGATGCTTCTCCGCGAGCAGCTGCAACAACCGGTACTGCGCGTGGTTCGTGTCCTGGTACTCGTCGACGAGGATGTAGCGGAACGCCTGCTGCCACTTCTCGCGGACGTCTGGGAAGCGCTCCAGCACGTCGACCGTGAGCATGAGCAGGTCGTCGAAGTCGACCGCGTTCGAGGCGAACAGACGGCGTTGATAGAGCTGGTAGACGTCGGCGACGGTCTGGTCGTAGAACGACTGCACCTGGTTCGCGTACTCGTCCGGTGAGATCAGCCGGTTCTTCGCCTGGGAGATCTGGTTGTGGATCCCGCGCGGGGTGAACCGCTTCGGATCGCGTTCCAGCTCCTCCAGGCATTGCTTCACCAACCGGATCTGGTCGGCCTGGTCGTAGATCGTGAAGTTCGACCGGTAGCCCAGCCGCTGTGCCTCGCGTCGGAGGATGCGTCCGCACGCGGCGTGGAAGGTCAGGATCCAGAGCCCTTGACCGCTGCGCCCGAGCAGGCGCTGGAGGCGCTCCTTCATCTCGCCGGCCGCCTTGTTCGTGAAGGTGATGGCGAGGATCTCGTTCGGTTTCGCGCCGATTGCGTTGATCAGGTGCGCGACGCGATACGTGAGGACGCGGGTCTTGCCGGAGCCGGCGCCGGCGATGACGAGCAGGGGCCCCTCGGTGGTGAGCACGGCCTCGCGCTGAGCGGGATTGAGGTCCGCGAGGTACTGCTCCGGCGAGGCGACGGCCATGGGTCGATGCTAGCGATGGCTTCCCGCCCCGGCCCAAGCGTGTCCGAACGTCCCCCGACCCGGCTGGTCCTGTCTGGGGACTGTCCCTGGACGTGGCCGGCCGAGACGCGGCCGAACTGCTTCGAAGGGACATGGAGTTCGCACTGAAAGCGTGACTTTTCTTCCACGCACGGCGGGTTCGGACATGCATAGGCTTCCGCTCCGTGCGGCTCGCGCTCATGATCGAGGGCCAGGAGGGTGTGACCTGGGACGACTGGGCCGCGCTTGCGTCGGCCTGCGAGGAGCACGGTGTGGAGGCGCTCTTCCGGTCCGATCACTACATCTCGTGGTTCGACGAGAACCGCCGCGTCCTCGACGCGTGGGCGACGATCGCCGGGCTCGCTGCGCGCACGACGAAGCTGGAGCTCGGCACGCTCGTCTCCCCCGTGACGTTCCGGCATCCGGCTGTGCTTGCCCGCTCCGCAGGGACGGCGGACGAGATCTCGGGCGGGCGCGTGACGCTCGGCATGGGAGCCGGCTGGCAGGAGCGCGAGCATCGCGCCTACGGCTTCGAGTTCGGCACTGCGCGTGAGCGTGTCGCAAGACTCGGAGAACAGATCGAGATCGCGCACGGTCTCCTCCGCGAGGACCGCTTCGACTTCGAAGGAACGTACTACCGACTCGAAGACGCGCCGGGCTTCCATCGCCCTGACCTCTCGATTCTCGTCGGTGGCAGCGCCAAGCCCGGCACCGCCGTGCCCGCCGTCAGGTTCGCGAACGAGTACAACACCCTCTTCGGCACGCTCGACGAGGTCCGGGAACGCAAGGAGGCGCTCGACGAGGCCTGCGAGCGCGGCGGCCGGGATCCCTCCACCCTGCGCTACTCGCTGATGGCCCCGTGCGTCATCGGCCGCGATGAACGCGAGGTGCTGGCATCGGCCCGGCGCATCGGTGCACGCTTCGGCCGAGACCCGGGCGAGGTGCTCGAGCGTTACCGCGAGCACGGTCCCGTCGGCACGATCGCCGAAGCAGCCGAGCGCCTGAAGCAGATCGAGGAGATCGGCTACGAGCGCGTGATGTTGCAGCACCTCGTACACGACGACCTCGAGACCGTGGCCCTGATCGGGCGCGAGCTCGCGCCGGCCGTCGCGTAAATCCGCGGTGCCGCAAAAAGAAAGAGCCCCGCCGAAGCGGGGCTCTCGAACCAGATGCGATGCTCGATCTAGTAGTCCTCGCGAACGACGGCCCGGCGTCGTCCGTCGGCTGGGGCGCCGAAGCCGCCCCAGCTGGACCAGAAGATGAGCGAGAACAGTGCGCCGAAGGCGCCGACGGCGAGCAGGATCCAACCGATCATGTGGATCTCGATGCCGCTCACCGTCGCGTTGACAGCCCAGACGAGGACCGCCCCGACCGCGACGAGAAGAAGGCTGACTCCCATACCCATGTTTGGTCTCCTTTCGATGGACAGCGAGAGGAACTCCGTGTCTGCCAGGGAGAACGCAGAAACCCGCTGCGAAGATACGGGCGATGGAACAGCTGCAGAATCAGCGCGCCCACCTGTGCAGGCTCACCCCGGATCGCGCCCTCGAATCGCCCGAGGAAGCGCATGAGTTCCTTCGGGACCGCGGGATGCTCACGCGCACGCCCGACTCCGCGCTGCCCAGCCTGTTCGAGGCCTGCCACGAGGAGCCGTACGCCGCCGGCAGCCGCGGATTCGGCTCCTGGCCCGCCACGAAGTACCCGTGGTACTTCCAGCTCGCCGAACGGCCGGACGTCCACGAGCTACGCGTGCACAACGGGAAGTCGATCCTCTTCACCGACGAGACCCTCGCGCTCGTGGATCCGATCTGTCGCGCCGAGCTCGCCCGGATGGAACAGGACGAGACCTGGGCTTCGTTCCTCTTGCACTTGGCCAATGCGGGGCCTTCGACACTCGACGACCTGCAGACCGAGCTGAACATCAGGCCGAGAGATCTGAAGTCGTTGCGCGCACCGCTCGAACGGTGCGGCGCGATCGTCAGCCGCAGCCTCCGGATAGCGCTCCCCGAAGGCGGCCATGCGCACACGAGCGAGCTCGTCCGCTACGACCAGGCGTACCCCGAGCCGTCGCCGGAGGGTGGCATCGACGACCTGATCGTGGCGGCGGTGAGAGGTGCAGTCATCGCGCCCGAACGTGAGATCGTTCGCGCGTGGTTCAGCTGGCGGTGGCTCTTCGACGAGGACCTGGTCGACCGGCTCGTCAGCGAAGGACGGCTGACGCGGGTCGAATCGGGTTGGGTGACAGCTCCAGCGTGCGCGTAGCGCGGAAGTCGGCGAGGAAGCGTCGGTCGTGCGTCACGAGCAGCACCGTTCCCGGGAAACGATCGAGCGCGCGCTGAAGCTCTTCGATGGCGGTGACGTCTAGGTGGTTCGTGGGCTCGTCGAGCACGAGACAGTTCACTCCTCGAGCCGCGAGCAGAGCAATCAGCGCGCGCGTCCGCTCGCCTGGCGACAGCGACGCGGCGTCACGCAGGACATGATCTGCGCCGAGACCGAACTTTGCGAGCAGCGTTCGAGCCGCCTCTTCGCCCGCCCCGCTTGCCTCGATGAACGCGGGCAGCAACCGCCCGTGCGCAAGCTCGATGCGTTGCTGAGCCAACTCGCCGAGCACGACACCCGGCCCGCGCCGGAGTGTGCCTTCGGCGAGCGGCAGTCGTTCGAGAATCGCATCGAACAGCGTCGTCTTGCCGCTTCCGTTCGGACCGACGATCGCAAGCCGATCGGCCCAGGAAAGCTCGAGGTCGAGCGGGCCGAGCCGGAACGTGCCCCGCTCGACCACCGCACGCTCGAGCCGCACGACGACGTCGCCGCTGCGGGCCTGCGGAGTCAGCTCGAGCCGCAGCTCCCAGGGCTCGTACGGCTTGTCGACCGCACGGAGCCGTTCGATGCGGCCGCCGATCGACTTCTTCACGTCCTTGGTCTTCTTCTTCTTTCGACCCTGGCCGTAGCCTCGCTCTTCCCAGCGCTGCATCCGCCGCAGCTGCTCTTCGAGACGGATCTTCTCGCTCTCGTAGGCGCCGTAGGCCTCCGTCTGGCGGCGCAAGGCGTGGGCCCGCGCTTGCTCGTATTCGCTCCAGCCACCAATGAACTCGGTCGCGTGATGCGTCCACTCGCCCAGCTCCACAACACGCTCGACCGTCCGGTCGAGGAAGTCGCGGTCGTGCGACACGACGACGACGGAGCCTCGGAGGCCCAGCACGAATTCCTCCAGGCGATCGAGTCCGGCGAAATCGAGGTCGTTGGTCGGCTCGTCGAGGAGAAAGACGTCGAACCGGGCCAGCAGCACCGCGGCGAGCTGCGCGCGCGCTCTCTCTCCGCCTGACAGCGCGCCGAGGGGCGCGTCGAGCGAGACCTTCAATCCGAGCTCCGCGCAAACCGTGCGGGCGCGGGCTTCGAGATCGCCTCCGCCCAGCAGAAGGAAGCGGTCGAGCGCGTTGGCGTGCTGCGCCGCCAGCTTCGGGTTCGATCCCAGCCGTTTCGCAAGCCCGTCCATCTCCGTGGCTACGGCTGCGACGCCTGTGCGACGGGCGAGGTACGTGAGGAGCAACTCGCCAGAGTCCGCATCGCTCTCCTGTGGCAGATACCCCACCGCGAGCTCGGCGGGCAGCCGCCGCACGGTTCCCGAGTCGGGCTCGTCGAGCCCGGCGAGCAGGCGGAGCAGCGTCGACTTTCCGGCGCCGTTCGACCCGACCAGGCCGATGCGACTGCCCGGCGGAACGACCAGCGTGACGTCACTCAGAACGAGCTGCGCTGCGTGACGCTTCGTGATGTGAGCTGCGGCGAGAGTGCCGCTCGAGCGTCGCAAGAGAGGACCTCCTCGGAAGGCGGAACGAAAGCGTGTGTGTGTCTCGCCTAGGCCCTCGTAGAACGGCGCGTGAGCGCCGGCCAGGATGCTAGCGGAGCGGGAAGGACTTCCGTGCGAGCGCGGGCAACACCTGTGACGTCACCCACACGGGAGTCGCTCCGTATCGGCGCGAGTAGCGAAAGCTGCCGTCAGCGCGCCGCAGCCCTCTCAGGTAGCGAAACGCCCCGGCCGGAGGCTTGACGCGCGCGGCGACGAAGGCCTGGATCGCCCAGGCCGTCGACTGAGCGTCTGAGCCTCGTCCGGCAGTGAGCTCGAAGCCACCGTCGGCGTTTTGCAGCCGACGCAGGTAGGCGATTCCGCGCGCGATCGACGGTCCTCGCACACCTTGCGTGCGGAGCGCCTGGATGACCGCCGCGGTGTCGTTGGAATCGGGCCCGGCTCCGGCGATCCACCCCCACCCACCCGACCGCTGCTGATGACTCAGGAGATAGGAGACGCGAAGCTTCACCGGACGTCCCACCTGGGCAGAGGCGAGGATGCCCCACGCCGTCGAGTTGATCGCCGGACCAATGCGCCCGTCGGGCTGACCGAGCGCGGCGAAGCGTGCATAGAGGGTGTCGGAGATACGGGCCGTCGCGGCTTCGGCGATCAAGGCAAGCTCGATGTCCGTCGCCGACTGCAAATCGCGCTCGTTTGCGACGAGATAGTCGTAGGCGGTTCCGGTCGGCCAACCGGCCGAACGAAGGCCCAGCATCGCCCAGTCAGTTAGCCCGGGCGTCGACCGCGAGCCCGGCTCGGCAAAACCTCCGTCAGCCTGTTGTCGCGACGTCACGTACGACGCAGGGCTCGTAGTCAGGAGCGCCGCGGTCAGGAGAGCGGCTAGGCCCATATGACCTCGGTGTGCAGGCGTCGCCCATACCGATCGAGCAGGCGACGTAACTCCGGGCCGGCGGCCAGCGCGATCACGACATTCCCGATCGCGTGGGCGAGGTCGAACGGTAGCCCGCGCGCGTGCACGGCGACGAAGGTCTGCCAGGTGTGCTGGTCGTAGAACGTAAGCCAGTTCCAGACGTCCATGTACGCGCTGAACGCCAGGCCGAGCACGAAGCAGAACGCGGCGAGCACGACTCGGCGTCGAAGCAGCTTCGGCGCCATCGCCCCGGCGACCCCGCACGCTCCCCAGCCGAGCATCTGCCAGGGAGTCCACGTGCCCTGTCCGAGAAAGAAGTTCGAGACGAACGCCGCCAGAGCTCCGACCGCGAACCCGCTCCGCGCACCGAGCGCGGCGCCGGCCGCGACGGTCATCACCGTGACCGGCTGGACACCTGGGATCGCGGCAAAGAGGACGCGGCCCGCAGCAGCCGTGGCGCCCAGCGTCGCGATCAACGCCAGCTCCTTGGCGGAGTCCGGGCCACTCTCGAGCCAGGCAACGCCGACAGCGAGCAACGCGAACGCGACCAGCAGCAGCGACAAGCCGTCGTGAGATCGATCCAGAGCCGCCCAGACGGCTGCGGCGAAGGCGCTGGTGCCCGCCAAGAGCAGAGCTGTCCTAGACAAGGACCGTCTCCTGCCCGAGCAGGACCGACCGATCGGCCACGGCCCGTGCGAAGTCCTCGTCGTGCGTGACGACGAGCGTCGCACGGCGCTCGGAGGCGGCATGCAGTAGCTCGGCGAGCTCGGCCTTGCGTTGCGGATCGACTCCGCGCGTGGGCTCGTCCAGCACGAGCAGGTCCGGGTCGATCACGAGCACCGAGGCGAGGGCGAGCCGTTCGCGCTCGCCGCTCGAGAGATCCCGCGGATGGCGGCCCTCCATCCCACCGAGCCCGAGCGCGCCAAGCGCTTCGCGGGCGCGGGCGCGATCACCATGCACGCCGACCGCGACCTCCTCGTCTGCGCGCTCGCGGATGGAGTAGCGGGTCGGATCCTGCAGAAGCATCCCTGCCCGGCCGCGCAGGTCGGCCGTGCCCGAATCGGGAGTCAGCAGTCCGGCGGCGAGCTTCGCGATCGTCGTCTTGCCCGTGCCGTTGGCGCCGACGAGGACGACGATCTCGCCACGATGCAACTCGAGGTCGACGTCGTCGACGACTGGGAGGCCCTCGCGATAGGCGAACTGCACGCTGTCTAGGCGGCAAACACGCTCCGCCTGCGCCGCGGCACGTCCGTTGGCCGCGGCTCCGAGCCAGGCCGGCCGGTTCTCTCCCAGCCAGCTCTTTGCAGCCGGCACGGCGGCGTCCAGCAGGACTCTGCCCCGTTCCAGGAAGAGGACACGGTCCGCATGTTCGAGGACCCGGCGAGGGCGGTGGTCAGAGACCAGCACTGCGATCCCGAGCCCTGCCACGTGCTCGAGGAACGCATCGGCGGAGCCCGGATCGAGCTGGGACGTCGGCTCGTCGAGCAGCAACAGCTTCGGCCGCAGCGCGACCGCCGAAGCGAGACAGACACGCTGCAGCTCTCCCCCGGACAGCTCGGCGACCGCGCGATCCGCGAGGTGCTCGGAGCCAACCGCGGCGAGCGCCTCGTGTGCGCGGCTGAGGATCTCCTTCGGCGCGGTGCCGACATTCTCGAGCCCGAAGGCGACCTCGCGGATCACGAGGGAGAGAACGATCTGCTCCTCCGGGTCCTGGAAGACGCTGGCCACCGTCCCGGCGAGCTCGGCCGGCCGCACCGACCTCGTGTCGCGACCGGCGACCTCGACGCGCCCTTCGAACCGGCCGCCGTGAAAGTGCGGAACGAGGCCTGCAAAGGCGCGCAGCAACGTCGACTTTCCCGAGCCGGACGGGCCGAGCACCGCGACGACCTCGCCCGGTTCGAGCTCGAGCGAGACGTCGCGAAGCGCCGGGGTGCGAGCCTCCGGATAAGCGAACGTGAGCCGGTCGGCACGTGCTAGAGCCACAGCGCTCCCGCAGTCACAATCGCGGCGGCCAGAACGACGGCGGCGCTGTCGCGTGCACGCCACCGGGGTCGCGGGAGGCTCGTTCGTCTTGTGCTGCCGTAGCCCCGAGCCTCCATCGCCTCCGCGAGGTTGAGTCCACGCTCGAGCGCACTGGCAAGCAGCGGCGAGAGCAGGACTGCACGGCCGCGTACGCCGGTCAGTTCGACGCCACGACCTCGCAACGCTTCGAGGAAGCCCGCGGCGTCGCGCTCCAGCGTGGGCATCAACCTGGTCGCGAGAGCAGCAGGGCGAGCGAAGCGAACGGCCTGGAGTAGCCCGTCGTGGTCGAGCAAGAGCGCGTAGGCAGCGAACGCGAGTCCGACCGCGGCAAGACGCAGGGCGTTGACTCCTGCGCTGATGAGCTCCTCGTGGGTGACGTCGAGCTGTCCCAGCACGGGCACGATCGGTCCCGTCCAGATCGGATGCGAGCCGATCGTCTCGATGAACGGCGTCAGAACGAAGAGCGCTCCGGCCGAGACGAGCGTTCCGATCAGGTAAAAGCGTCTGCGCTCTTTGGGTGCGCGCAAGCAGATTGCGAACAGCACGAGAGCCACGACCCCGACAGACGCGAGGTGATGGGCGAGCAGTGCCGCGGCTGCGAGAGCGGCGAGCAGTGTTACCGCGGGGGCCGGCCTCACGGGCTCACCTGATAGTGGAACCGCCCGAACGGAACTCCTCGCAGCAGCAGTTCGGGATTGCCACTGAACGTGAACACAACGGGGTCTCCTGGGGCCGCGCCGCCGGCCGCGCTGAGCGAAGATTTCTTCCCGGGCACAAGAACGAGCGAGTTGACCTTCTGGTTCGAGACGGCGTTGCCACTCCTCGTCGCCCGGCCACCGAGAAGCCTCGCCAGTCGTTCTGCGGTTGGGCGTTGCGAGTCGCGCGAGAAGACCACACGAGCCGGGAGGGTTCTGCCTTCGTAGCCGTGCAGGAACGGCTCCGGAAAGGCCCCGACCACGATCGGCTCGTGCATCCGTGTCCGCCACGAGCGAAAGTCCCACCACTCGACGTCGCCATTGCGGAGCCGGTACTCGGCTGCACTGCGGTCGGCCTCGTAGCCGTTGATGAAGTAGAACCAGTCGCTCTGCGCGGCGATCGAGCCGTCGATCCCGTCGATCGACTGGACGAAGCGCCCTGCATAACGCGTCTTGATCGCCGCGATCCGGTCCAGAGCCTGCATCGCGGTCAGTCCGGCCGGCACGTTGCGCTGCAGGATCACGTGCGCGCCCAGGTCACGCGTGATCCAGAGCGTTGCGGTACCGCCTTTCTCGCCGCCGCAGCCGGCGAGGACCGCGACGGCGAGGACGAGAACGATACGTTTCACGCCACTGCATTGGAGCGAACGGCGCCGGCGAGCATTGCGCGCACAAGCAGCCCGCGATGCGGTCCGACGCAGCCCACCGCCGCCTGGTTGGCTCCTTGCGTCTTGACCGTGCGCTTCCCGACGTGCAGGACGGCGCCGAGTGCCGGAGCGAGGTTGCCGTTGTCGTCCTGGGCCAGGACTCGGTAGCAGGGGGCCTTCCCGACCCTGGAGAGAACGAGCGTCTTGGGACCGCCGGCGACCCCGAACTCCGCCCAGTACCACAGCACCGTGTCGCCGGCAGCTAGGCGCACTTGATCCGCTCCGACCGGGGGCGATGCTCCGTTGACCTTGAACACCCAGCCGGTCTGGCCGACGGCGGCATAACGCCCGATCTGGTCGACGTATGGTCCAAAGCTGCTCTGAGTGACGTGGTAGTAGAACTCGCCGAACACGCTTGCCGATTCGAGCGCGTCTAGCGCGTTTTCCGGCAGCGCATTTGCGCGTGGAGTCGTCACGTCGATCAGCGGCGCAGTGGCCCCGAAGATCGTGCGTTCCTTGCCTTCCACCCGGATGTGCACCTGGATGGCGAATGCAGCCGGCGCGGCGAGCAGCGCTGCGACGATTACCGCCATTACGACGATGAGTCGGTGAGACACGAATCCTCCCTTCCGCGAGGGGTTCGACTTAGCCGGCGGCGGAGGTCTTCTGACTCAGGGCTCCCTCCCTCGCCGCCTTCCCAGCCCGTGGGCCAGTGGCATGTGGCGCGGGAGCGTCTCCCCTCACAGCGGCGGGACCGTTCCGGACTTGCACCGGATTCCCTTGCCGCTCGCCGGTTTGTGGCCGGAGACTAGCATCGGGCGCCGATGACGAGATCGCGACTCCTGACGGTCTGGCTTCCCGTCGTGGTGTGGGCTGCCGTCATCTTCACGTTTTCCTCGATCCCGAACCTCTCGACCGGGCTAGGGACGTGGGACACGATCCTCCGCAAAGGCGCGCATGTGACCGAGTACGCCCTGCTCGGCGCGTTGCTCTACCGCGCGCTGAGCCGAGAAGCGCTCGCGCTCGCCGCAGGCATCGCGTACGCGGCAACGGACGAGTTGCACCAGCACTTCGTTCGTGGGCGCCACGCCTCCCCCGTCGACGTCGCGATCGACGCGGTCGGGGTCGCTGCCGGGATGCTGGTCTGGCTTCGGCTGCGCGACCGATGAAGGCGGTGGCGATCAGCCTCTCGGCGCTCGGCGACACGGAGCCGCTCTGGCGGGACTGGCTCGAGGATGCGCGCCGCCGCTTCCGCGTCGACGTCGAGGAGCTCGATCGGGAGCTGCCGAACTGGCGCGAGCTTCTGCAGCGCTTCGCAGAGGAGCGCGCACCGGTCTATTTCCGGCGGGATGCAGACGTGAGCGCCGTCCTGCGGCAACTGCGCGCAGGCGGCACTCGCATCGGTGTCTTTACCGACGCACCCGACGAGCTCGCGCGCATTGCGCTGTCCCATCTGGGTGCGGAACGCCATGTCGACGTGGTGGAGAGCGGTCCCGGTGCGCGGCAGCGCGTCGCGGCGGCACTCGGGGACGGAGCGGAGGTGATCGCCACCCGAGAAGAGCTGCTCGCCGTAACATGAACGGGATGGAACGTCCCGAGGTCGGTGATCGCCAGCTCGACGCTCTCCTCGAGCGACTGGATCGCCTCTGCGAGGAGATGCACACGCTCAACCGGCGGCTCGACTCCAGCGACCAGCTGCTTCGCATCTCACGTGAGCTTTCGACGCTCAACGAGTCCTTGCAGGCCCTCGCCTACGCGGCACTGGGGCAACAGTCGCCGACTGTACGGCGGCGCCGGACCGGCTGACTACCCGGCGAGCCTGAAAATACGTCCGTTTCCCGTCCCGAGATAGAGCTCGCCGGCAGCGTCTTCGCCGAACGTCGTCAGAGAAGAGACGCGGAAGGGCTCGCGGCGGACGTCGGCGGCACTTGCGTCCTGAATGCGCAGGCTCCAGACGGTCCCGGAGCAGTAATCACCGAAGAAGTAGCGGCCGACGGCCGCCGCCACGGCACGGCCGCGGTACACGTAGCCGCCCGTCACGGAGCAATTGCTGTCGGCATGGCTGTACACGTACACGGGCGCGACGAGCTGGCCCGGTCCAAGTGCAGTGTTCGAATAGCGAACGCGACCTTCGAACGCCCTCCAGCCGTAGTTGGCAAGCGTCGAGATCGAGGCGGACGGACGGTAATCGATCTCTTCCCACGCGTTCTGGCCGACGTCACCGATGTAGAGATCGCCGTTGGCCCGGTCGAACGAGAAGCGCCAGGGGTTGCGAAGACCGAGCCCGACGATCTGCCAGCGAGCACCGGCACGAAGCGGCTCGATCCGCATGAGCTTTCCGAGCCGCTCGTTCATGTTCTGGGCGCGGTTGCCCGGATCGCCGGCCGAGCCTCCGTCCCCCATGCCGACGTAGAGCCGGCCGCTGGAATCGAACTGGAGCTCGCCGCCGTTGTGATTGGCGTAGGGCTGGCGAACGAACAGGAGCTGGCGCGCCGTCGACTTGACGGCGAGTCCATTACGTGAGCGGAACTCGACCACGCGAGTGTTGCCACTCTTGTCGGTGTAGTTCACGTAGAAGCGATGGTTGCGCGCATAAGCGGGATGGAACGCCACCGAGAGCAGACCCTGCTCGCCACCGCTGAGGACGCGGTCGCGGATGTCGAGGAAGGTCCCGCGCAGCTTGCCGTTGACGAAGTAACGGATTCGGCCCACCTGTTCGACCGCATACAGGCGCCGGGGCTCGGCGGGCGTGGAGGCGATAGCCGTCAGCCCAGACAGACCCTGTGCGAACGGCCGCACCGACAGCTCCTGCTGTGCTTGTGACCCCGGGAGCGCCACGGCGACGGCTGCAAGCAGGTGGGCGAGCACTCGCCCCAACCTACCCGCCGCCGAACGCGGCGGATCGACTCTTGACGAAGGTCTTACCTACTTCTTAAGCAGGATCTGGCGGAGTTCGTCTTCCTTGCCGGGCTGGAGGACGGCGAGCACCTGGTCGCCCGGTTTGAGCTCGGTCTTGCCGACGGCGATCTCTGCCTTGCCGTCGCGCGTCACGGAGATGAGCCGCGCGCCCTCGGGCAGCCGCAGCTTCTCGACCGTCGTGCCTGCGCACGGCGACGCCTTGTCGATCTGCACCTCGACGATCTCGAGGTTCTCCTTCCGGAGCTCGAGCAGATGCACGAGGTCGTGCTCCGGCACCTCGTGCTCGACGAGGCCGAGAATGCTGGAGGTCGCGCATACGGTCGGCGAGATGCCGAGCAGGTCGAAGTGCGGCTGGTTGCGCGGATCGTTCACCCGCGCGATCACCTTCGGCACGCCGTACTTCTCCTTGGCGATCTGTGCGATCACCATGTTGTCCTCGTCGTCGCCGGTCAAGGCGAGGACAAGATCGGGCGGCCGCTTGACGCCCGCCTTCTCGAGGACGAAGAGCTCGGTTGCATCTCCCTGCATGGCCTGGTGCTCGAACTCGGACTCGAGCCGCTCGAAGCGCGAACGGTCCTGCTCGATGATCGTCGCCTCGTGGCCGTTGCGTAGGAGCGTACGCATGACGTTGGCTCCGGCCTTCCCACCGCCTGCAATCAGAACGTACATCTAAACCGGGACCTCCTCCCGCGGCTGCGGGATCTCGCAAGAACGGACCGCGTCGCCGAGGGCGTCGATCGCCGTGGACGTGGGACAGATCGTGCGGAGGCCGCGCTCGCGATAGAAGTCCGCGCGCGCCGGATCCAGAATCCGGACCACCGTGCATTCGATGCCGAAGCGCTTCTGGGCGACCTGGCCGATCACGAGGTTCGTATTGTCGCCGTCGGTCGAGACGACGACGGCGTCGGCGTCCTCGATTCCGGCCTCGCGCAGGACGGCGTTGTCCATGCCGTGGCCCCGGACGAACCCGCCGGTCCAATTCTCTCCAAGGCGGTTGAGTGCCGACTCGTTGTCGTCGACGGCAGTCACGTCCCACCCTTCGGCGGCGAACCGCTTCGCGACGGTCGAGCCCACCCGGCCGCAGCCGATAACGATGAGCTTCACGTACTCAGCGTAGCTCGGCGGTCAACCCCGAGGCTGGCCGCCGTCCCCTTCGAGGACGCCTTGCGGGAACGCGACGATCAGAACCTCGCCGGGTGCCTTCTTCAGGACGTAGTCGACCGTCGGCGAGAAGAACCGGGACTGCCTGCGCCAACGTGGCGCGGACCCGAGCACGATCAGGTCGGCGCCGACCTCCTGTGCCTCCTGGACGATCGCCTGCCCGATCGAGCGGGCCCGGACCGTTTTCCCGTCGACCGCGACGCCGTGGTCTGCCCCGAGGAGCTTCGCCTCGGCGATCGAAGCCTCGGCCCGCTCCTCCTCGTCGAGCAGCTCCGCGTCGAGCGGGAGCTCCATCGGGACGCGGATCACGTGGAGTGCCTCGACCGACGCCCCTCGCTCCTGGGCGAGCTTCACCGCCGTGGCGATCATCTCCTCGCCGATGTCGCCCAGCTTCATCGGGACGAGGATGCGTGAGAACTCGGCCTCGGCCAGGCCGCGGTGCTCGTCCGCCGAGACCACCCGCTCCAGCAGACCCTCTCCGCGCGACTTGCGGACGACGATGTACACGACGAGACCGATGCCGAGCCAGGTCGGCCCGGCGAGGCGCGCACCTTCGTGCGTCGCGATCGCGATCAGCCAGATGATGAAAGTGAGGATGGCGCCGACAACAGAGGGGACCGGGACACGACCGACGGTGAATGGCACGCGGTAGGGCCGCCGCCGGGTCGGTTCGCTGAACCGCAGCTTGATCACTGCGAGCTGGGCGGCAGTGAACGCAAGCAGCACGCCGAAGCTGAACAGGCTGGCAAGGAACAACACCGGATGCGCGAGCGCCGCCGTTCCGACCAGGAGACCGATCGAGATCAGCGCCGCGACGACGATCGACTCCGGCGCGACGACTGTCCGCGGCCTGAGCATCCCGAACCGGCGTGGCAGCTGCCCGTGTTCCCCCAACGAATACGCCAGCCGGCCGAATCCGGAGATGGACGTGGTCGCCGCGGTGAGAAGGATAAGGGCGCCGGAGAGCCCAACGAAAACCTGCAGCGGGGCGCCGATCACGTTCGGCACATGGTCACGGATCTGGCTGACGATCCCAACGAGCGGTGCCCGGATCCAGTTGCTGGCGAGCAGCGTGCCGTGCTTCGGCGGAAATGCCGAGAGGCCGACGACCGCGATCGCCACATAGATGAGGACGACCAGGCCGATTGCGCCGAAGAGGCTGCGCGGCAGATCGCGGCCGGGGCGACGGGTCTCCTCGGCGAGGTTCGCGACGGTCTCGAGCCCCGTGTAGGCGAGCATCGCAAGCGGGAGCGCGAAGGCGAGGGAGTGCCACGTGGGCGACGTGCCCAGCGAGGTCCCGGCGGTGAGCGCGTCCGGCGAGAACAGGAGTGCCATCCCTAGTGTCACGATCAGGAGCTGCGTCGCGAGATCGACCAGCGCCACGATCAGGGCCCACCGGTGGAGACGCGTGCGGTGCAGCAGCCGGACGACAGCGACCCCGGCGATCACGCCGCAGCCGGCGACCACGTCCCATGGACGGTGCACCTTGGTGAAGAACGCGCCCGCGACATAGTGCGGGAGGAACAAGGCCGAGAGTGCGATCACGATCAGGTAGTCGAGGAAGAGCACCCAGCCGGTGACGAACCCCCAGAAATCGTTGAAGGCGATGCGAACGAACGTCGCGGCGCCGCCGGTCTCGCGAATCGCCGCAGTTCCCTCGGCGTAGGAAAGGGACACGATCAGGAAGAGCAGGCCCGTCGCCAACAACACGAGCGGCGTGAAGCCGAGTGCGTGCAGCGTGATGATCCCGAGCGCGAAGTAGATCGACGAGGCAATCTCGCCGTAGGCGATCGAGAAGAGGGCGGGGGCGTCGAGAACCCGCTGTAGCCGAGGCAGCTTGCGAGCCACTAGTGCCCCTTCCAGTGATGCTGTCGAGCCTCTGGGTCGCTAGCACCAAGCCAGAGGCCGCACTCGTCCGCAGCCAAGGCTTGAAGCCTTGGTAAGGACGAGGGTGGACTCTGGCGCAGCGTGATAGCGGGCCAGAGGCCGACGCGCATTGCTGGGAGGGGCACTAGTTGAGGTTAGCGCCGCCTGCGGACCAGGTAGAGACGGCCGACGCCGAGGGCGAAGAACAGTGCGCCCATCAGGTATCCGAACCCCGCTCCACCGTGTACCGCCGTGACCACGACGAGCGCGATCCCGATGCCCATGAAGAGGAAGGCGAAGACCACGACCAGGGTGCGATACGCGGTCATGCAGTCAAGCCGCCTTCTCCCTCGCCTTCGGCTCGGTCGCACGGGGAAACCATGTTCCCCCCCGTGGGCCCCCTTCTTCTGGAGAGTTCGCTTCGACGTCTGCGCCGCTGCGATCGCCGCAGACATCGAAGAATGCTGTAGGGGAAACCTCCCGGTTTCCCCCTTCCCTTTCCCCAAGGCGGCGAGACATCACGCCGCCTTCCGGCCGGCAACGACCATCACTCTGGAGGGAGCGTGCTTCAGCACGAAGTCGACCGTGTCGCTGAAGACACCGCGCCCCCTCGACCCGCGTGGGGCGCCCATGACGATGATCTCGCTCTGGCGACGCGCTGCCTCGTCGACGACGGCACGGCCGGCGTGACGCGCGCGGACGACCCGCTCGTTGAACTTCACGCCGTAGAGCTCTGCGATCGCTGCGGCAGCGTCGAGCGCCTCGTCGGCTAGTCGCTCCTCTTGCTCGAGCCGCGTGTCCAGCGGTTGGTCGAGCGGCACCACGATGACGCTGAGCGCGGCGATCGAGGCGCCTCGATCGGCCGCCAAACGGCAAGCGAGGTCGATCGCCTCCTCCGACGCCCGGCCCGGCTTCACCGGCACGAGGATGTTCCTGTACTCCAGCGCGATCGCCGGGCCGATGATCACCGGCGCGTGCAAGGTTGCCGTCAGGGGCTCGTGCAGGACCCTGCGGCGGTACACGACGTACCCGATCAGTCCGATCACGAGCCAACCCAACCCGGCCCACCGTGGCCCGGGCTTCTGGACGACGACGACGATCCAGGCGATCCCCGTGCCGAGCCCACCGAAGATCGCGAAGAGCGGCCAGTCCACCCCCCGGATCCGGATGCTCGGGCGCACCTTGAACGCTTCCGGATCGTCCCTGGTGCTCCGACGCAGGGCGATGACGGAGACGTGCGCAATCGTGAACGAGAGCATGGCTCCGAACGCGTACATGTTGCCGAGGAAGTCCGTCTTGCCGGGCAGCAGCACGACGATCGACAGCAACCCTGCGAAGACCAACAGCGACAACCAGGGAGTCTTGAACCTCGGATGTAGCCGGCGGAAGACCTCGGGCAGCTGCCTGTACGACGCCATTGCGTATGTGATCCGCGACGCGCCGATCACGCCGGCGTTGGTCGCGATCAGGAGGATCGTCGCGGCCAGGATGCCGACGTAGATCTTCGAGGCCTGCAGCACGTGGCCGTGCAGGCCCAGGTGCTCGACGAGGCCGAGCACAGGATCGTTCTTGAAGCCGCCGCGATCCGGCCCCACGCCGAGCAGCGTTCTGTAACCGCCGGCGGTCTTCTCCACGGGCAGCGCCGAGAGGGCGATCATCGGCAGCGTGAAGTAGATGGCGAAGACCGCGCCGGCGACCCAGCTGATCGACCGCGGGATGTCTCGCGGCGGGTCGCGCGCCTCCTCCGCGAGGTTGGAGACCGTCTCGATCCCCGTGTAGGCGATCATCGCAATCGGGATGGCGAGGAGGAACTGCCTCCATGTCGGCGCCACGCCCCAGTGGAGGTTGGCGGAGAAGACGACATGGGGGTGGAAGATCAGTGCGAACCCCACGACCACGAGCAGCAGCTGAGTGCCGAAGTCGAGAACGGCGAGAAAGATGTTGAGGCGGGCCGCTTCCCTGATCCCGACGATGTTCAGCAGGACGAGCAGGACGACCACGACCGCGCCGCCGACGATGTCCCAGGGGTTTTGACGTAGCGGGCCCCAGAAGATCGAGAGGTAGTGCGGGACGAAGAACGCCGAGATGGCGATCGTGATGATGTAGTTGAGCATCTGCGCCCAGGCGGCGGCGAAGGAGACGAGCTCGTTGAACGCATGGCGCGCGAAGCTCGACGAGCCGCCCGCTTCCGGGTAGCGGACGGTGCCCTCGGCGTAGGTCGCGGCCGTGGCGGCGAAGATGAGGCCGCTGATGAGGAAGACGAGCGGCGTCAGCCCGAGCGCGATCCCCGCGACGAGCCCGAGGGCGTAGTAGATCGAGGAGCCGACGTTTCCGTACGCAGTGGCGAAGAGCGCGGGCGTTCCGAGCACCCGCTCGAGCGTCTG
>WNFC01002317.1_pt1 | contig 27229 bp, 14 predicted proteins | sample 5400541 | NCBI WGS metagenome assembly WNFC01 (sample SAMN13153342, study PRJNA577476) | soil metagenome | isolation source: 120 cm saprolite under Douglas fir tree site 2 hole 2 replicate 1 | place: USA:California | collected 2015-04-18 | reverse complement strand
GTTTTGAACTGAATGGATTGCGAATGAATTTCTCTGCCGTCAACTCCGGCCGGTTGAAGTAACCCCGTGCCAGGCCGTCCCCGCCGATGTACAGCTCGCCCGCCACGCCCACAGGAAGCGGCTGCAATTGGGCATCAAGCACGTACATTGTGGTGTTGGCCATGGGTCGGCCAATGGATGCGGTGCCGGTGAGCCCCGCAGGCACACGATACACCGACGACCAGATGGTGGTTTCCGTCGGGCCATACATGTTCCACAACTGGCGGCAGCGCGGCAGCAGTTGCCCGGCCAGGTCGGCTGGCAGGGCTTCGCCGCCGCACAACACTTTCAGTTCCGGCGACCCCCTCCAGCCCGCTTCAATCAGCATCCGCCAGGTCGCAGGCGTTGCCTGCATCACCGTCGGCTTTACTTGCGTCATGAGCGCGAGCAGCCGCTGTCCGTCCGCGGCGTCCTCCCGGGACGCCAGCGCAATCTCCGCGCCCGTAATCAATGGCAGATAGATTTCTAAACCGGCGATATCAAAGGAGAGCGTGGTCACTGCAAGCAGGCGGTCCTCAATTTTCAGCCCCGGCTCTTTCTGCACGCTGATCAGGAAATTGACCAGGTTGCGATGCTCGATCTGCACACCCTTGGGCTTTCCTGTGGAGCCAGAGGTGTAGAGCACGTACGCGAGGTCCTTGGGAGACGCCATCGGAGCCGGATTGTCGCCTCCCTCACGCGAGATTAGTTCCCAGTCAGAGTCCAGGCATATCAATTTCGCCGTGCTCTTTGGAGCCGAAGCCATCAGCGACTGTTGCGTGAGCAGCACCGGAGCATTCGCGTCTTCGAGAATGAAGGCGATGCGTTCCTTCGGGTATGCGGGATCAAGCGGAACGTAGGCGCCACCAGCTTTCAGGATCCCGAGCAGCGCGACCAGCATGTCGAGGTTGCGTTCGATATACACTCCAACGAGTGTGTCCGGGCCTACCCCCAGTCCTCGCAAATGGTGCGCCAGTTGATTGGATCGCGCATTCAATTCGCCATAAGTGATTTGCTGAGCACCAAAGAACGCTGCCACTCGATTGGGAGTGCGCACCACCTGTTGCTCAAACAGCTGATGCATGCACAAATGCCGGGCGAAGTCGGAGTCCGTGGCGTTCCACTCGACCAGAATCTGCTGCTGCTCGCTGTCCGTCAGCAGCGGAAGCTCGGACAGCTTCATCTCCGGATCAGCTACGGCTGCTTCGAGCAACACCTGGAAGTGTCCCAGGAGTTTCTCGACCGTTGAAGCGTCGAACAGATCAGTGCTGTACTCCAGACGGCCCTCGAGTCCTTCGGAGGTCTCATGCATGGAGAGATACATGTCCCCTTTGACCGTCTTGAGTCCGCTGGGCACGTGTTTCAACTGGAGACCCGTGAGCTGCAGCGTTTCTACCGGCGCATTCTGCAAGACAAAGAAAACCTGAACCAGGGGACTGTGGCTGAGGCTGCGCTCCGGCCGAAGTTCCTCGACCAGTTTTTCGAACGGCATGTCCTGATGGGCATAAGCGCCGAGCGCCGTTTCCTTTGCCCGGGAAATAATCTCGGCAAAACTGGGATCGCCGGATAGTTTCGTTCGCAGCGGAAGCGTGTTCAGGAAAAATCCGATCAGATTTTCCAGCTCAGGCTGGTTGCGATTTGCGATTGCAGTCCCAACCACAACATCATCCTGCCCGCTGTAACGCGAGAGCAATGCCTGGAAACCCGCAAGCAAGGTCATGAACAGCGTTGCTCCATGCTGGCGGCTCAACTGATTCAGCTTGTCATTGAGTTCGCGGGAGAGCGAAACATACGCTACCTCCCCGCGAAAACTTTCAGTGGCTTGGCGCGGACGGTCAGTCGGTAGCTCCAGTACCGAAGGCGCGTCCGTGAGCTTTTCCTTCCAATACGCAAGTTGTTTTGCCATCACTTCGCCGCGCAGCCACTCCCGCTGCCAAACAGCATAGTCGGCATATTGCAGCGGCAACTCAGGAAGATCGGCTGTCCTGCCTCGGATAACCGCCTCATACATGGTTGCCAGCTCCTGCGTCAGAACGCTCATGGACCAGCGGTCGCTGATTACGTGGTGAATATTGATCAGTAAATAGTGTTCGTCCTGGCTGAGATGCAAGAGCATGGTCCGCAGCAGCGGCGCTTGCGTGAGGCTAATGGCACGGTTCGCGTCCTCCGCAATCAGCCGCCGTGCTTCAGTTTCACGAATCCCAGCATCCAGCGGCGAGAGGTCAATCTTCCTGAATGGAACACGGACGGAGTTGTGAATAATTTGGACAGGCAGTTCCGCCTCGGTGCCAAACGACGTCCGCAGAGATTCGTGCCGCTGTGCGACGAGATTCAAGCTCTTCTCAATCGCATCAGCATTGATCGGGCCCGTGATCTTCAAGGTGTACGCAATGTTGTACGCCGGGCTATCAGGCTCGAGCTGATCGAGGAACCATAGTCGCTGCTGGGCAAACGAAGCTGGCAGCGGTTTGTCGTGAGAAACAGGTCGGATGGGCGGAACCTCGAAGCCGTGTTTTGACGCCTGGATTCGCGCCGCCAGGATCTCCAGCTTCGGCGACTCGAACATCGCCTTCAGCGGAATCTCAACTTCGAAGGCCTGGCGCAAACGCGAAATCACCTGTGCCGCGAGCAGCGAATGTCCGCCGAGAGCAAAGAAATCGCCGTCTGCACTCACCTGTCCAAGGTGCAGGACTTCAGCCCAAATGGAGGCGACGCGCTCCTCGGTCGGAGTGCGTGGAGCGATATAGCTCTCGCCCGCATCTTTCTTGTACTCAGGCGTCGGTAGGGCCTTGCGATCAATCTTTCCATTGGGCGTGAGCGGGAACTGCTTCAGCCCAACGAACGCCGAAGGAACCATGAAATCTGGCAGGCTTTGCTTGAGGTGATTGTGCCGTCTGGCAGCCAGCGGCACAGGTCGCCGGTTTTGTACATCCGCGCGTTCTTTTTCGTGCTGAATGGGTTTGGTACAAAACGCTCGCTCGTGAGGTCAGGTCGCCCGAAATATCCGCGGGCCAGACCTTCGCCCGCAAGATAAAGCTCGCCCGGCACGCCGATCGGGAGAGGATTCAAATGCCCGTCCACGATGTAACACTGCTCATTGGCGATCGGCTTTCCGATCGTAACCCGCGCACCGCGCGGCACCGGGGTCCAGGTCGAATATCCGCTCTCGGTTGGCCCGTATAGGTTATGAACCTTCGCCACGGTGCCGGTGCGATAGATATCCTCTACCAGTGAATCCGGCAGCGCTTCGCCAGCCAGCGCCACCGTTTTGAGCGATTCCGGAAGCGCGTTCATGCGCACCAGTTCGGCAATCGCTGAAGGCACGGTGTTAATCAGCGTGACTTCGTCCTTCGCCGGAAGGGTTGGCAAATACAGCGGGTTTTCCGCCAAGATGATCTTCCCCCCCGCCGCCGCCGTGATGAACATTTCGAAGGTGGACATGTCGAAGCCGATGGACGTGCAAAACAACACGCCCGCAAGCTCCGCCGGAGTAAACACGGTCTGCGCCCACTGCACAAAAGTGACGTTGTTGTGATGTTCGAGCGCCACTCCCTTGGGCCGGCCGGTTGAGCCGGAGGTGAACAACACGTAGGCCAAGTTTTCCGGACTGACCTGGGTCGCGGGATTCTCGCGAGGTTCTTGCGCGATCGTCGGCCATTCGGAATCGACGCAAACAAATCTTGCGTTCTTGCCCTCGAGCTGCCCGGTGAGCGACTGTTGCGTCAACACAATTTGGGCCCCGGAGTCTTCGAGAATCGCTGCCAGCCGCTCTCGCGGATAACCGGGGTCAAGCGGAACGTAGGCGGCGCCGGACTTGAGTGCGCCAAAAATCGCGGGGACCAACTCCGGCGTTCTCTCCATGAACACACCAACGAGAACGTCAGGGCCGGCACCTAGCTTTATCAGGTAGTGCGCAATCCGGTTCGCGCGCTCATTCAGCTCGCGATAACTCGTGCGCTCATTTCCGCAGATCAACGCGGCCGCATCCGGTACACGTTCAGCGCTTCGTTCCAGAAGATTGTGAATGCACAGCCGCGGGAAGTCGGCGTCCGTGGCGTTAAATTCATCCAGAACCTGGCGCCGTTCGACGTGCCCGAGCATTGCCAGTTGGGAGATTCGTTGATTCGGGCTGGCCGCCGCAGCCTCGAGCAGTTCCCGGAAGTGTCCCAGAGCGCGAGTGATGGTGGCGTGCTCAAACAGATCGGTGCTGTATTCCGCCCGCACCATCAGCCCTTCCGGCACTTCAATCGCAAACCACGACATATCAAACATCGAAGTTCCGGTATAGACCGGGCTGCGTTCTAATTTCAGGCCGGGTAGCTCCAGCGCTTGCATGGGCGCGTTCTGCAGTGCGAACATGACCTGAAAGACCGGGCTGTGGCTCAGGCTGCGCTCGGGTTGGAGTTCTTCGACCAGCTTCTCAAATGGAGTGTCCTGGTGCGCGTAGGCCTGCAAGCAAACTTCTTTCAGGCGCGCAACTAGCTCGCGGAAGCTGGGATCGCCCGACAAATCGCCGCGCAACGCCAGCGTATTCACAAAAAAGCCGATCAGCGGCTCGATCTCCGCAAAATTCCGGTTCGCGATGGGAGAGCCGACCACGATGTCTTCCTGTCCAGAATATCGCGCCAGCAATGTCTGGAAGGCCGCCAGCAGCGTCATGAACAGCGTGACCCCTTCGGTCTGGCTCAGCGCCGTCAGTTTTTCCACCAGCGCGCGTGGCAAAATGACCGACTGCGTGGCCCCGCGCAGCGACATCACCGGTGGACGAGCATGGTCCGTCGGCAGCTCGAGCACCGGAGGCGCTCCCGTCAAATGTTCTTTCCAGTATTGGACGTGCTCGCCCAGCACCGCTCCCTGCAGCCACTGCCGCTGCCACGCGGCAAAATCGGCATACTGGATTGCAAGCTCCGGCAGGGGAGAAGGTTTCCCTTCCGTAAATGTGCGATAGTGCGCTGCCATCTCTTCTGACATCACACCCATCGACCAGCGGTCGCTGATGATGTGGTGCATCGTCAAAAGCAGCACGTGGTCTTCCGCCCCAACCCGCAGCAGCTGCGCCCGCACCAGCGGACCAGCTGCCAGGTCAAACGGACGCCTCGCCTCTTCGCTTGCAAGTCTCTGAATTCTGGTCTCCGAATCGGCTATCCTTGAATCGGACAACCCGACCGTCGGCAGCGGAAGGTGGAGCCGAGAAGCGATCACTTGCACCGGCTCACCGTCCTGCAGCCCAAACGTTGTTCGCAACGATTCGTGACGTTCTGCGATTTTGTTCAGGCTGCGATGCAGCGCTTGCACGTCCAGCTTTCCCCGCATCCGCACCATCTGCGGGATGTTGTAGAGCGGATTGCCCGGCTCCAGTTGGTCCAGAAACCACAGCCGCTGCTGCGCAAAACTCAGTGGAGGATTTCCACTCCTTGCCGCTCGGGTGATCGGCGGCGCCTGCAACTTGTTTCCGGAACCGCGCGCGTTTTCGATGCGCACCGCGAATTCCGCCACCGTCGGAGCCTCAAACATCGCGCGCAGCGGCAGTTCCACGCCCAGCGTCTGCCGCACTCGCGCCACCGCCTGGGTGGCCAGCAACGAGTGCCCACCTAGGGCGAAGAAGTTGTCGTGAATGCCGATCCGGTCCCGGTTGAGCAGCTGCGACCATACGGCAGCCACCATTTCCTCGATGGCAGTTCGCGGCAACACAAGAACTCCGCGCGCCTGGTGACGGCTGACGCGCTCCATTTCCATGGCGCGAGAAATACTGCTGACGTCGCCGAACTGCGCGGCAATTCGGGCCAGCAACTTGTTCTGCCCGCCGGTCTGCGAATCTGCGCTTCTTACCCGTGGGCTTTTGCCGCTTGCGCGCTCCTCACTAGAATCGGAATCGGGATTCGCCGAGCTGAGCTGCTGCCGATGCACCTCCGCCGCGTAGCTGGCAGGGAAGTCGTATTCGCAATGGCCGTCTTGCAAACATCCGTCTCCTCCCTGCTGAAATTGCGCGCCTACGCTGTTGAGGAAATCAAGCGCCGGCTGGTTTTTCTTGGTCGCAACAAATTTCGCCACCACCCGAGGCAGATCCTGTTCCCCGGCAATTTCCCCCAGTCGCGAAAGCATGTTGTGTTCCACCTTGCGGCCCAGGACGCGGCAACTCAGCAGCAGAGTGTCCACCGCCAGCGCTGACTCTTCGACCGAATACAAAATCACTCCCACCAGCCCGTAATCCCCGAACCGGTCGCTTAGGTTCACTACCAGACACCGGCCGCCGTTTTCTAAAAACTGGCGTACCTCGGATTCACTCCGGCGGATGGTCGTGAAGTTGAACTGGTTGGTGCGCTCGGTGAGCTGTGAAACTCGCGCCAGGTCGGACTCCTCCATCGCGTGGATATCGAGTTTCAGTTCCAGTCCAGCGAGAAAATCGTCCAGCGAGAATGCCTGCTTTCGGATCTGCTCGCGCTCCGCGTTCTGCCGGTACATCTCGGTGCGCCGCGCATCTTCCGCCGTGATCTTCCAGTGGTCGAGTGCCCACACACTGCGCAGGAAGCCGGGAATTTCCTCCGCATTCTGTGGCAGCAGCAGGGCCAGAACCTGCGGACACTGGGCTTCAACCTCGGCGCACTCAATCGGGTTGTCGTCAACAAATACGAAGCTGTCCAGCCCCAGTTGCAACTCGGCTGCGAGTTCGCGCAGGTTCTGCGATTTGGGATTCCAGTTCACTCGCCTGGCTGCGATGTCCCGCTCGCGCAGCGCCATGCCGGTGTTCTGCCTGAACACGGCCTGCACATCTTCTTCCGCATTCTTGCTGCACAGGCAGATCAGCATGCCGGCTTCGATCTGGTGAAGCATGAACTCCTGCAGCGTGCGCCGCGGAGCATCTACCAGAACTCCAGTGGGCCCTTCCTCGCCGCAAACGCCTTTCCACAGCGTGTTGTCGCAATCCAGCACGATGACTTTGCGCGGCGCGCTGCGCACAGAGAAAATCCTCCGCGCCAGCATGCTTCCCAGGGCGGTGAAAAATTCGGGCGTATAGGGAATATGCCCCAGCTTGTCGGAGTACGCGTCCTCGTATTCCTCTACCGGATACAAGGCGGCGATCTGTGCCGGCGTGATCACGTGAACTCCGGCAATCGCGTCCAACTTAGACGCCAGCCTTTGCTCCATGCGAATCAGAAATTCAGGCCACTCGGAGTCCGCCGCGAACTTCCGTTCCGTCGGGCACAGGCAGACCAGCATCGGCGCGGAAAATCCCGAAGCCGTCCCCTGCAGCGTTCGCAACAGTTCGCGAACATTGCGCTCTATCTTTTCCCGCGCAGCGTCCGCGCTCGCATTCTCTTCAAATCGCTGCCAATCCGTGAGCCGCAGCAAGACCACGTTGACGCCATCGCGGTTGCGCCGCACCAGGCTCGCCGGATCCAGCAGTTGTTGGAAAACCTGGTTGTAAGGTGCGAATTCAAATTCAGCCGCGATCCCCAGTTCCTTCATCCAGAACGCCAGCGGTGCTTCGAGCGGTTCAGCCGTGAATGTGGATGTGATCGCAACCTTTTGCTTTTGTTCGCGGCGCCGCGCAGCCTCGGCCTGCTCGATCATTGCTTGCGGAATGGCAAAATCCGAAACCCGCCGCGCCGGATCATCCGCCAGCGTCTCCAGCACTCCGATGAATCCCTCTAACAGACTCTGCACCGATGCGCGATCGAACAACTCGGTCTTAAACTCACAGTCGATTTGCAGTCCCCCAGCCTGTTCGACGGCGAGGAACCTCAGATCCAGTAGCGCCGTCTCGCTCTTCAGATCCACGAACTCCGCGCTAAACGCGTCGCCGGTAAACTTCGTCCCGGCATAGTTCTGCAGCAGCAGGGCAACGTTGTACAGCGGGCTTTCGGTGATTCGCGCCGGTCCAGAGGCGGCGGCAATCTTCACGAACGGACAGTCCTGGTGCGCAAATGCTTCCCTGACAATTTGTTTCTCACGGCCCAACACGTCCGCCACGGGCTCGTCAGCGGAAACCGAATTCCGCAGCGGCAGGAAATTCAAGAAAACGCCGATCACCCGGTCCGATCCCGCCCGCGTCCGGTTGCTCGCCACCGTGCCAATCACCATGTCCGCTTGCGACGTCCAGCGGTACAGCAGAATGCGCAACGCCCCCAGCAAGACCGAAAACAGCGTTGACCCCGTCGACTGTGACAGCGCTTTCAAGCGCGCGACGGTGGCTTGTGGGACCAGGACGCCGCACTCTTGACCCTCGTGCCCAGGCCGCTCCGGACGCGGCTTGTCGGTTGGCAAATTCAGGCTCGGCGGCGCGCCCTCCAGATGCGAGCGCCAGTACTCGATCTCTTTGTCGAGACGCTCTCCCTGCATCTGCTCGCGTTGCGCGGCCGCGTATTCTGGATACTGGAACGGCAATTCCGGAAGCCCCGACTGCTTCCCGGCCAGCAGAGCGCCATAAATTTCGCTGAGTTCATCAAAGAAAATAGTGCCCGTCTGCCCGTCGGCCACCACGTGGTGCATGACGATGACCATGACATGATCGTCCCCGCCCAGTCGTAGCAACAGCGCCCGCATCGGCGGGTCGGTGGCTAAATTGAACGGTAGTTGTGATTCACTGAGAGCGACAGCCAGCGCGGCATCTTCCCTGGCATCCGCCGCAACCCCGCTCAAGTCGCGTACCCGCACCTCAACTCGCCCGAGCGGATCGATCACCTGCCCCGGTTCTTCCGCGACCGCCTCAATCCGCGTACGCAGGACTTTATGGCGGCGGCAGATCTCATCCACCGCGCGCTGCAGAATATCAGCGCGAAACGCGCCGCGAATGCGCGCCACCCGTGTCTGGTGATACAGGTGCCCGAGCGGGTCGATCTGGTGCAACAGCCAGTACATCAATTGCGCAAACGAGAGAGGCGCAGTTTTCACCGGGGCCGGCGAAAGCTTATCCAATGCAAGCCGAGCCGATGGCAGGTTTGCCTCTGCCGTCCCGCTCTCCCGTCGCAGGTCTTCTGCAACCGCCGCCAGATGAGCGACGGTAGGACCTTCAAAAAATGCAATCAGCGGGATCTCGACATGCAGCAACGCCTGAACCCGAGAAATTACTTCGATCGCCTTCAGCGAATCGCCGCCAAGATCGAAGAAGTTCTTAGTGATCTCGATCTCGCCGGTCTGCAACACTTCACTCCAAACCCTCGCCACGGCAGCTTGCGTTGCTGAAACTGCACCCGGGCCGCCATTTCCTGAATCCGTCTTCTGCAGCAGTCGCAGTTCATCGGCAACCGCCGCCAGGTGAACAATGGTCGGATCTTCAAAAAATGCGATCAGCGGTACCTCGACATCCAGCGATGCCTGCAGGCGTGAAATCACTTCGATCGCCTTCAGCGAATCGCCTCCAAGATCGAAGAAGTTTCTCGTCGCATCAATCTCGCCGATTTGCAGGACATCACTCCACACCTGCGCCACGACCGCTTGCGTCGCTGAAACGCCCGACCCTGGCGCTTTCTGTATGGGGGATGTCATCTACCGGCCCGCCTGACTTGTAACCGCATCGCGTCCCGGTTCGTTCCACGTTGCGAGAACTTGATAATCAGTTTTTCCGCTGGTCGTGCGCGGCAGGCCCCCAACCGCTTGCACGCGGAGCGCATTCTTCGGCACCCCAAATGTGTCGCTCAGCATGGCAACCACGGCATCTGCATTTTCACAGTCCGCCTCAACCGCTACCATCAGTAGATCATCGCGACCAAAGCATGCCGTTGGAAATCCAAACCGCCCCTGCACGATCTGTTCGACCTCATCCAGGTTGAACCGCTTTCCAAACATCTTCAGAAACCGCTTCATCCGGCCGGTCACATAGAAAAACCCATCGGCATCCTGCCGGGCCAGGTCGCCTGTTCTCAATACTCCTACCAATTCGTCGCCCTTGGAGAGATCGTCCCGGCACTCGGCATAACCCATCATGACATTGGGTCCCGCGTAGATCAGCTCTCCAGACTCCGGGTCAACCTGCAACGAACCGCCTGGTATGGCAACCCCGATGGATCCAATTTTTGCGGGCAGAGCCTCAAAAGGCAGGTACGAAATTCGCGCCGTCGCTTCCGTCTGCCCATACATCACGAAAAACTTAAAACCGCGTTGCCGTGCCAGTTCGTGCATTTGCCGGACGTAAGGCTCCGCCAACGCCCCGCCCGCCTGGGTCAACGTTCGCAGCGTCGCCCCTCGTTGTTTCAACAAACCTGTCTGCAACAGCATCTGATATGTGTACGGCACACCGGCAAACGAGGTACAACCATAGCGATCCAGGCTGTCCCAGAACTCGCGCCGCAACACGCCATGCTCGTTTAACACCAGCGTTGCCCCCGCCAGCAGATGGCTGTTAATCACGGAGAGTCCGTAAGAGTACGCCATCGGCAACGATGTGATCGGCTTCTCCTCCGCAGTTAGATTGAGGTATGACGCAATCGAGGCCGCATTGGCCTGTAGGTTTTTGCCACTAAGCCGAACCAGCTTCGGACTCCCGGTCGAGCCCGACGTATTCAGCAGCAGGGCCAGCGATTCGTCAATCGCCATCGATTCCGGTTTCTCGTTTTCCCACAGCCAAAGCTCCTCTGCCTGTCGCTTGCGGTAGCCAGGGAAAGCTATTTCGCCCGAAGTCCCACAAATACGATCCGGACGATACGTATCGATGAGTCGCAGCAGCAATTCGCGATTCAGAGTCGCGTCCACCAATACCAATGCGTCGCCGGAATTCAAAGCTGCGAGGTACGCCACCAGGCAGTCACAGCTGTTCTGCGTCAACAGCATGATCAGAGACTTTCTTTCGGGCTTCTGCGTTTCCGCTGCCATCGCCGCCGTGGTTCGCCCTACGTCGGCGCGGAGCTCACCGTAGGTTCGCTCCCGGCCGGCGCGCACATCCACCACCGCCAACTTCTCCTGCGGATGTTCGAGTTTCCAGAAATTCACTGCCATCTCAGCATCGCCAGTCTAGTATGGTCGTCCCAAGGCCGAAAAGCTAAGACCTCGCAACAGGGACTCTATGAAATCAATGGGTTGCCGGCCTTTCGGGGGCAGATGATTCGCTTGAATGTGGCGGACATTCCTCTCCCGAGCGGTAAGTGACAACCAGGGGGAGGGTGTGAGCCAATAGGAAGGTTGATCGAGGACTAACCTTCTTTAGCTTCGTTAAAAGGCTTGCACAAACCATGCCATTTGTCCAGATTACTGCGTAATTTGACCCAGATCCCTGGTTTTGGCCGAAAACTGACCCATGCTACAATCCAGACGATTTACGAGGCTGCCCCCAGCATCCGATCCCGAGGAATTGATGAATCGCCATCGCAACCTTCCAACCAGGATTCTCACTCCTCTACTAATAACCCCTTGCGCCAGCGTCAAATTCCTCAGAGAGAGTGTGGGAGATGCCCCCGCCGCACTACGGCCGCGGCTGCGCCGACGATCCCATGCCTAGAGAGTCTGGTTTTCGCTCCATCCTCGCATCGCTCTGGTTCCGGCTGATCAGCTTGGGGATCGTGGCCTTGGCATTCACCGAAGCGCTCTTTCTGGCGCCGGGAAAAGTTCAGGGTTGGTCGTACTACCTCACCCCTTCGGAGGTCATTTTCGAAGTGCTGGTGCGCCTGATTTTCGCGGCTCTGGCGGGTATCGCTCTAGGGAGCCTCTGCACCGCGATCCTTGGGCCCTTTCTTTGGCATTTCAGTGCATCGCGTGAGCGTCTGGCCGAGTGGACCATAAAGATCGCCGTGGTTTTGGTCGTATTCCTGGATTCCAGATTGGCTTTGACTACTTTGATCAAGTGGTCGAATCGCGGCGTGAGGTTTACTTCCGCTTTGCTGGTAGCTCATTTTCTGGTTTTCGCGATAGCCCTTTGCATTCCTCGGGCACGGAAAGAAGTTGTGACTAGCCTCGACGGGTTTGTGGGCGAAAAGACGTCGCGACGTACCGCTATCGCAATGGTGGGCGGAGCCGCTGCGATGATGGCCACAGAATTTGTGCTGGGCAAGACGGCACACACCGTAAAGGCAGCGCTGGTTCCGCAGCGGCCTAAATCCAATTTCCTGCTGATCACCTTTGACGCTTTGAGCGCGGAAGATATGTCCCTTTACGGGTACAGACTGCCGACCACGCCGAACATCGAGGCTTTTGCCGGCAAGGCTACGACCTTCACTAATTTCTTTTCCGCCTCCACCTTCACGACTCCCTGTGTAGCCACCATGTTGACGGGCCTCTATCCCTCGGAAAGCCATGTTTATCAGATGAAGGGCCGCGTGGGCGGGCAAGCCTTGGAGAAGAGCTTACCCCAGTCGATGCGGGCCGGCGGCTATGCTGCCGGCTCGTTCTTCTCCAACCCGTACGCATACTATCTTGCAAAAGGTCTTAAGAGCCAGTTCGATTTCCTGCCCGAGCCAGTCTTCCAGCAGGGAGGGCTGCAGCATCTATGGAACGCGACCGGGCCACTGCACCAAGATTCAGGGTTTGGAAGCCGCATCGACGAGTACGTGGACCTCGCAAACCTGTTCAGTTTTCTGGGCCGCCTGCCCGTCAACCTCATCGAGCGCTTCCGCGCGGCCGCGAGTTTCGAACAGGCGCGGGAGATACTCGGCAAATTGCCCGATGGATTTTTCCTTTGGGTCCACGTCATGACGCCGCACGGTCCGTATCTTCCCGACTCAACGGAACGGGGACGATTCCTTCCCAGCAACGTGCAGCAACTCTTTGAAGGGGAAGGCAAACCCCGATGGAAGCCGCACTACGACCCCGACCAGCAGAGCTTGGTGGACCAGTGGCGCCTCCGCTACGACGAGTTCATTCTGACCGCCGATCGGGAGTTCGGCGCCTTTATGTCGGAACTGGAAAACGGCGGGAGATTGCGGGACACAACCGTCGTCGTGTCGGCCGATCACGGGGAAAGTTTTGAGGGCGGCGTCTTTCAGCATGACAGCGCCTATCTGACCCGGCCGGTTATCCATATCCCTCTCATCATCCGGAAGCCCCGCCAGCAGGGAAGCGCCAGAGTCGCTTTTACGGCGGATCAGACAGCGCTTGCCCCGACCATTCTCGAACTCGCCGGTCAACCCAAACCCGATTGGATGCGCGGCCAGTCGCTGGCGGGATGGCTGAGCCGGGATGGCCAAGGGGAAGGCGAAGGACTGGCATTCTGCCAGTATCTGGAGACAAACAGCGTCTTCAAGCCGCTGCACCACGGTACCGTAGGGGTGATCGACGGGCGGGACCAGTACGTACTCAACCTTAATACTCTGGAGGGAGCGCTTCGACCCCTGAAAGAAGCGCATATCTGGAACCTCGATCGCACGGCCGAAAATCCTGCCCGGGCCGAGGCATTACGCGCCGCGATCTATTCGCGATTTCCCGCTCTCCCGCAAAAACCGTGAGCCGTCAATAGCTGAACCTCGCTGCCGGTGTCTGGCAGCACTCATGCCGAATCCTTACTTTGCACCTTCAGGTTCAAGCTTCAAAGCACAATAGCTACCGTCGCCCACCTTGTGCCACTCTGGTCCCGGCGCACACACTCCGTTAGGCGGAATCTGCTCCGCCACGATTGCCGTGACACCCAAGCGACGAATTGTCTCGATCACCTGGGCCTGTGCGTCCGGTTTCGCGCACCAGAAGTTCTCCGAATATTCGATCGGAATTTGCGCCACCACCGTCACTCGCAGCAGTCGCGCCCACCCGAGGCCAAAATGAGTAGGAAGCCTTCCCACCCGGTCTCCCGGCTTGATTCCTAATCTTCGCAGATCCTCTGCCACCCGCCAGTGGTTGTGAGGCTGTCTCCTGAAGGCCCGTTTCGTGTGGTCAACCACTGACTCGGCAATGGGACTGGTCACGGCAATGACCACAGCGAGTGTTACCAGGAAGGCCAGACGCCGGCCTTCGCGCCCGCGCGGCATCTCTAGTCCCGAAAACAGTCCCACCCAAAACAAGGTGACGAATGCCGCGATGTAGCGCAGCTCGACATGCACCAGCGCATACATCCCCAACCCCGCCAGACCGATCACCCAGACCGGCCACCGCGCCGTCAGCGACTTGAGAAAGAGATCTCGTCCTCCCATGAATGGGAGCACGACAAATCCAACAAACAATGCGGTCTGCGAAGTGAACAGCATATCGAAGTAAAACGCCAGCCAATCACCAGTCACCGACAGTTGTCTCTTCAGAGAAAACCGCGGCACAGCGCCGTCAGACCAATAGGAGGGGTCGTCCCAAACCGGCAGGGTGCCCTTTATTGGAGTGGCAAATTCATAAACCGGTGGAGAGTCGAATATCTGGCGTACCGGGTGCGTAAAGTGGCCGGTGGCAATCCCCAGATTCTGAAAATACCCGGCAGGCCCGGCGCCATCCAGAAACAGCACATAGTTATACCTTGCGCTGTCACCGAACATGAATCGGCCTTTGGCTCGGGAAAGGGCCATTATCCAGGGCCCCGATACCGCCAGGAAGGCCAGCATTGCAACGAGTACTCTCGGAGTCGCTCTCTTCCACCCGCCAGCCAGAATCCATGCCGCTGCAAAGAAGACGAATGCCAGAGGGAACATTGGCGCCTTGGCCAGATAGCCGAGGCCGAGAACAGCGCCTAACAGGACAAATCGCGAAAAACTCTGCGGACGGGCCCAAGTCTGCAACAACAGTCCTACTGCCAGGTAGAGGAACCCGGCCATCAGCGTTTCGGGACCAACCACTCGAATAGTGATTACGCTGACAAACGACCATAGAAATACCGAGTAGCCAACGGCGAACACTGCCCATTTCGGCAACCGGTTTGTCCCGCTGGCAACGCCAGCCGTCCCAGCTCCAGGCCGATCTGCCACGGCTACTCCCAACAAAAAGTCGAAACACCCCAAGGCGAACAAGTAAATCAGGAAATTCACGAAATGCACTACGCTAAACTGGGAGTAAGCGCCGGGTTTGAAAAGCCTAAGGGCCAACCCTTGCAGCCACGGATAGAGCGGACTCCAGTGCCCGTTAACGGCTGTGTTCCAATCGCCACGAACAATCGCGTCGCCCATGTCGAGATAGGAAACGCCATCATCCTGAATCGAGTGCCGGCTAAAAACCGCCTCGATCACGCCGATAGCGGTCATAAGACACAAGGCAGTGGTGCGGAAACGAGAAGTCAGGCGGGCTTCCTCTGCGATCGCCGGAGTAGCGGTTGCTTCGGATTCCAGAGCACGGTCAGAATTGTTCAACATTTATCTCCCAAACCAGCACCGCATACGCCGATGCCGCAATAGCTGTGTGGATGCTCTAGGACATAATTAAGAAGACTTGCCACCTTTTGCGCCGGTTTTCACGGGATTGGCGGGAGCGACGCCGGGATTAACCGACTCCGGGACGTAGTAGATCAGCATCGTTTTACCCACCGTGGTAACCAAACGTTGTTGAGCCAGCCACGGATAACACTCACGATAAAGTCGTGCGCGGCGTACCTCCACGGCGACCCAACCCGAAGGGGTTTCGCCACATTCGACGTATTGCACGTCCGGAAACCCCAGCGCATCCGGATCAAAGTAATTCTCGTACGCAATGCTGACTTGTTGCACCTGGTGCTCGCGCAAATAGGCCGCAAGGCGACTTAGGTCTTGCCCCCAGTCAAAATCGCTGATGACCAGAATATTTTCAGGATGGTGACCGCCAAGTTCGTTGAAGTAGGCAAGATAATCTGGGTGAGCGCGCGCAGAGGACACGATGAACCACGTAAACAGTATCGCTACGGCGACCCGCCCAGCCCATGATGGAAATTTCCGATCACTTCGTGAATCGTCGCGTACCGGGCGGTAATTCCAAAGCTTGACCGCGCCCACCGCTGCCAGCATGGAGAGAAACGCGAACACCGGCATCACATGCCGGACCCCGATGTCGAGACTGGTTGGGGCCGCGATCACAATGGGCGCCAGGAAGGCAACGATCGGCACCGCAGCTTGCCAGTTCGTGCGCGTCCGAAACCAACTCACTCCCAGCCATGCCGCGCCGATCAAGGCAAGCAAAAGCACGGCCAGCGGAGTCTTCACGGCGATTGCGACGGGATAGAAATACCACCACCCACCTCGCTTCACGTGGCCAAGCAAATAGGAAGGCGGATGAGCGGCGTTGATGTCGCGCAGCTGACGCAGGCCTTCTAACAACTCCGGCGCAGGCAGTTGCACCTTGGCGGCCAGAAAGTGGATTCCTCTCGCGGCAGAAGACGAGCGGCCAAACACTCGCGTGGCTATTTTGTCAGGAGCAGGGGATATCTCGTTGATGGACGCGTGCGAGAACCGGTAGGAACCCCACAAGATCAGGAAAGCGCAGACTGTCGCGACGACAATCGAACTCATCATGTTCCGCCTGCTTCCGAAACCCCATCCTTTCCCGTCGCCTTCCGTGGAGGTCCGCCGTCTTGCTTCAAGATACAGCGGCAGAATTCCTAGCATGGTCGTGGGAAGGAAAGCCAGCGTCGAAAGCTTGGTCGCGAGGGCCAGTCCAGTCGCAATTCCGAAACCCGCTGCAGTCCGCCAATTGGGAGCTTCGAGCCAAAGGGTGAACGCGTAAACCGCGATTATGTAGCAGGCGGCCAACGCAATATCGGTGGTGGCAAGCGCTGAGTGGGCCAGCACAACCGGGAGCATACTGAAGATGCCGGCGGCAACCAGTGCAGTGGCGTAGCTATACACTCGCCGTGTCCACAGAAAAATTACCACGATGGCCAGCACAAAATACGGCAGCACGCCGATACGTGCCAGCGTAAGGCTGCGCCAGTAACGGCCACCGCTGGAAAGGACCAGGACCCCTTCATCCCAATAGGAAGGGTTTCCGTAACCTCGCACACCGTCCAGGTACGGCAGCAGCGCCACTGAAACGCGGGCGAGCGGAGTATGTTTCTGGTCGTAGGTATAAGCGCCCTGAAACCACTGGATTCCGCACGCCAGATGGGCACCTTCATCTATGGTGTGGTTGAACACGTGGTAAGTCGAGACAATCCGAAGAATGCCAACGGCAATCAGCAGTGCCACACCAAGCAGCACTCCAGGCCTCTGCCGCAAAGGTGCCGGTCGCAGATGAGTAATGCCTGGCTCTGGATTGGTGGATGTGATCGTGCTCATGAGTTCAGACCACGCCTGCGCGAAACGTTACAAGGAACCAGTCGCGACTGGAGTTGGATTGACCACCGGCATTGACACTCGGCGCTCATCCAGCGACGGTCCCTGAAACTTGCCAAGCCTGGCCGCATAAAGGTCCTTGGGCAGGCCTTTCATGTCCAGGACCACTTCGCGGACGGTGTTGCTGTCTTCCTTGAACTGAAACGTCATTCCCGGAGGAAGGCCCGAAATGCCGAACGTGTCGGAAGAAATGCGCTCCAGGCGGAACGCGGGCTGATTGTCAAAGAGTACCGCTAGCCTGCCGTCGATCAATCGAACCGAAGCCACCGCTCCCCGGGCCAGGGTCGCCAGCGGTTTGCCAATCACGAACATGGGCATGACCTCGCCGGGGATGCGGAAATCACAGGCAAAGCGGCGCAGCTCCGCTTCGGATGCTGGCATCGGCTCACGCGTCACCGAAATCCCTTCTGCCCTTCGCCGCGCAATGTAATCCTCGGGAAACAGGCTCAACACGAAGTCGTTGATTTGGACGTCAATTACCATGTGGACTCGCACTACCTGGCTGTCGTTTTTCACTGAATGCACTTTAGAGAAATCCCCAAACCACAGTTCGCCCGGGTTCCAAATCACGCGCTGCCCGTCAATCATGAAAATCACATCCGGATGAGTGATGATCGGAAGGTGCAGTCGCAGCAGTCCGAACTGAAAGCTGGTATGGAAATCGAAGTGGTCTTTGATGTAACCGCCGGGAGGAAGGAACAGAATCCGCACAACTTCCTTGGGGCACTTCAGATCGTCCAGCACATACTTAAAGTAGGGCGTCCGCTTCAGATTTTCCGTTTCCTGATAGTGGTCCATACCGGCGGCGCTGGGAAAAACCGAATCCTTGCCGCCCATCGAGTGCAGCGCAATCCCCGTCCACTCTCCCGCGTGATAAGGCCCCGGCTGGGGCGCGCCCTGAACGTCGCGCAGGATTTGCAAATCCTGCCGCAAACGCTCTACGTCGTAAGTGCGGGGCAGCCGAATTGCGGCCACTTCTTGCTTGTTAGAGGCGGTCATCCGATGACTCCCAATTCAAGACGATGCGGCACAATTATATGACAGCGAATATCTGGCCAACTCCGCACCAGAAGTCCGTCGAAACGTCACGGGCTTGTAAATCCGCTAGACGCTTTGCATCAATCGTAGCGGGCCCCGGTCAATCAGCTTGTAGGGGCCGAATCCGAATTTCGCCATCAGGTCTTTGTTCTCGGAATCGGAGAACATGCGATAAAACGGATATCCCTTCACCGAACGATAAACTGCGTGTATCGCATTAAAAACCGACGCTTCACGGGGGTGGTAATCCATCACGTACGGCTTACCCCGGCAGATTGTGGACAGGCGCGTCAGCCCATCGTCGGTCAAATACGGCAATAGACCAAGCCCGACGATGAAGTCGAATGATCCGTAAGCGTTTGGATCAAGATCTTCGACCGCGGCAGCGCGGACCTCTGCCTTGACCCTCGACCCGGCCGCGGCCAGCACATTCTGACGGGCTTCCTTCACGGCTGACTCCGCGATGTCCATGCCCAGATAGTTCTTGAGGGTCTTCGATGCCCCGATCAGTTCCACCGCAAAATCGCCGGTGCCGCATCCCAGATCGAGCACCGAAGTCGCGCCCGAGTTAACTACAATCTCGACTGCCAAATGCTGCCGCAGAGGCAGGTGCTTGCGACATGGCTGCGCCACGCGCTCAATCAGCGGCATGCTCCTGGCTTTGTTGTAGGAGCTGTTCGACCAGCCCGTGATGTGCCGGTCCCAAAAAGTGCGCTGCTCTCTTGCGTCCATTTTCAGTGTCTCCGTCCCGTGTGAGTGATTAACTTGACTCCAAATTCCGCTTCAAAAGCGGCCCTGCCGAAGGCCGTAACCGCGCCCAGATCGCCTTGCCAATCATATCCGGTCTCCAGTCCAGCTGGTTCAATGTTCGAGTTACCGACGTGAACCATAAGTTCAGAGACTCCCGGTGGCGCCGCCTGTCCCACCCGGCGAACCAGCGACCCAGTCACATGCCCACCCTCGGAAAATCCGTAGAAGTTCTGCGGAAACTCCAGCTTTCCGTCCCAAAGGCGCTTCGAGCACAGCGCGAAAGAATTCAGCATGAGTTTGCTCGCGAACCGCGACGCCGAAGCTCGCTCCGGACGCCACCCGACGGCTTCAACAGGTAACCGAACGTGCCCGATCCCGTAGCGCTCTGCCAGCGCCACGACCACCCCGGCTACCCGCGGGTGAGCATGGCAGTGTCCATGTCCGTCAATGTGTTCCAACTTAATTCCTCGCGCCAGCACTTTCTTGATCTGCGCATCCCACTCGCGAAACGCATCATCCCGCATCCGCGGGTCCGCGGTCATCTTCATAAATTGCTGCCCCCGCGAGCGGAACCCTCCGTTGCTGTTGACCAGAGTCGGAATTTCCGACGGCGGAAGCGCCGGTTCATGCTCATCCAGCACTAGATGGATACCGATCCCCAAACCCTGGTGTTGCCGCGCCAGTTCCACCGCTTGCTCGAACGCTGCTCCCATGGCAACCATCGAAGCGCTGGTGAGAATGCCCCGACGAAAAGCCTCGACAATGCCGGCATTCACTGCTTCGCTGCGCCCGAAGTCGTCAGCATTGACGATCAGGAAGCGGTCAACCGACCCCGTCATTCGCGCGCGTCTCCATGGTCCGCAGCGGCCAAATCTTTCGCAACCTCATGGGTTATAGGCTGCGCATCCCGAGTCCAACCCTTCACCAGATACAGCGGACGGCGCTTCACTTCCTGAAAAATCATTCCCACGTAGATACCCAATATTCCGGTTAGGAACATCGAAAAGCCGCTGCTGACTGTAATCACCACGATCAGCGAACTCCAGCCGGGAACCAGTTTTGAGTTCGTTCCGCGCAGCCAAAAGCTCAACACGTACGCGATCTCGGCTCCCGCCAACAACAAAAAAACTCCACCCAGCAACAAGCCAAGCCGGAGTGGGGCGAGCGAAAACGAGAACATACCGTCGGCAGCCAAGCGCAGCATTTTTCGCAAAGAGTATTTTGATTTCCCGGCAATGCGTTCCTCCGGGACAAAAGGAAGCACCACCGAGGAGAACCCTATCCACTGCACCATGCCCCGGTAGAAGCGGTGGTACTCGGGCAATTGGCGCAGAGCTCTGACCGCTTCTTGCGACATCAAACGGAAATCCGCCGAGCCCTCGGCGATTCTGGTTTCCCCGAGGCGATTGATGGTCCAGTAAAATCCCCTGCTGGTGAGCCTCTTTAGAAAAAATCCGCCTCGGCCATGATCCAAACGTTGGGTATGAACGATGTCGTAGCCGGATTCAAACAGCCGGAGCATTTCTGGAACCAGACTTGGAGGATGCTCGCCATCGCCGTCCATCATGATGACCGCATCCGCATTACACACGTCGAGTCCGGCGCTCAGCGCCGCTTGATGTCCGAAATTTCGCGTGAGATTTATCGCGCGCACCCTGGAATCAGCTGCGCCTAATTCTGCCAGTACTTTAACCGAATCGTCGCTCGACCCGTCATTGACGTAAAGAAAACGAAATGTGTACGGCAATCCTGCCGTTGCCTCGCTCAGCCGGGCATGAAATCCATGCAGGCTCGCGCCTTCATTGAAGACGGGTATTAAGAAGTCCACTGTGCGAGGAGAAGTCATGATTTCAGGTACGCGTTGTCGTCTGCACTCGGTCAACACTCTGCGCCGCCTCATTGTTCCCGTCGGCGGTCTCTTCCAAATACCAGTTGTGCTTCAACACCATTGCGCCGTTCCACGGCACCTTCCCGGTTCCGTAGAAGTCCGCTTCCAAGACGGTGATCTTGGCCGCATCCTCAATGGCATCGGCCTCTGAGCCTTTCAGATCCAGCCACACCTTTACCGTGTATTCTCCGGGCGTCAGCGTGAAGCTGGGAATCTCGCAGGAGAGAACTTGAGCCCCCAGGCGTTCTTTCTCCCAGCGATTGGGTTCGAAGACGCTGTGCGCTGTAAAGATGCGATGGCCATAGCTGTTGTTGAATCCCAGCCCTACATTGAAATTCGCGGTCGGCTTGGCAAGATCGAAATGAACTTTAACCTTCAGCCGCGACCCAATGGCCAGGCCTTCGGTCAACGGCTGCTCATTCTCGGTAAGAAATTCCAGCCGTCTCAGCAGCCGCGCCACAATGGAACGCCGGTCTCCCACCCCGTCCAGTTCAACCACATGTCCCGTTCCGCTTCGCGTTGAAACGCTGTTCAGGTAGTACTGAATCGCCTCTTTGGAGCTCCCGTCAAATTGCAGCTCTCCCTGGTGCAGCACGACTGCGCGGGTGCACAAGTTTTCGATGGCCGCCATGTTGTGCGAAACGAAAAGCACCGTGCGGCCGCCGCGGCTTACCTCGCTCATTTTGCCCAGGCACTTCTTTTGAAAGGTGAGATCGCCGACTGCCAGGACCTCATCCACCACCAGAATCTCGGGATCGAGATGCGCCGCCACCGCGAACGCCAGACGCACATACATTCCGCTGGAATAATGCTTCACTGGCGTGTCCAGGAATCTTTCAACTTCCGCGAAGGCCACAATCTCATCAAAGCGCTTGCTGATTTCGGCCCTCCGCATCCCCAGGATTGCCCCATTCAAAAAAATATTTTCGCGTCCGGTCAGCTCAGGATGGAACCCGGTTCCTACTTCCAGCAGGCTGGCCAATCTTCCCCTAATCGTTACTGCCCCTTCCGTCGGGCTGGTGATGCGCGACAGAATTTTCAGCATCGTGCTCTTGCCAGCTCCGTTGCGCCCGATGATTCCGATCACATCCCCTTGCTTCACGTCGAAGCTGACTTTACGCAGCGCCCAAAACGTGTAGAGGTCCTCTTTAGCGACGTTATCGTTTGCTCGTCCGGTGAGCGCGCGAAACGGCGCGCTCGCTCCCCGCTGCAGCAGTTCGCGGAAGTTTTCCGTCCTCCGGATGCGCTTTCCGCCCAGCTTGTACTGCTTGGAGACGCTCTGAATTTCCAGAATCGGTTTCATCAGATAATGTCCGCGAAGCGGTCTTCCATCCGCCGGAAGATCAGCAACCCAAACCCAAACATCAGCGCGCTGATTCCCAGCGACAACCCCATCACTTGCCAGGAAGCCTCGCTCCCCAGCAGGGCGTGCCGGAATCCAATCACCACTCCTGCCATCGGATTCAGTCCCATCAGAATCTGCGCCCGATGTGAAAGATAGCGCGCCGGATAGATCACCGGGGTGAGAAACAGCCCAATCTGCACCAGAAACGGCACCGCATATTTCACGTCTCGAAAACTGACGTTCAGCGCGGAAAGGGTAAGTCCGGCGCCCACGGCCGTCAGCACCCCGGCAAAGAGGAAAACCGGTAGCCAAAGCAAAGCCGGGGTCACCGGCCAGCGATAATAGACCATCATTCCGCCAAACAGGGTCAGAGACAAAACCAGATCCAGTAGCAACGCCCCAATTGCCCCTAACGGTATGAAAACCCGCGGGAAATACACCTTTGAAACCAGTTGCTGGTTGGCAATAAGACTGTTGCTCGACTGCGTCACCGAAGTGGAAAAGAAAGTCCAGGGCGCCAGTCCGGCATAGGCAAAAAGTGGGTACGGCGGTCCGTCACTTTTCACACCTGCCACACGGTTGAAAATGAAGGTAAAAACCAACATGGTGATAAATGGCTGCAGGATCGCCCACAGGCCGCCGAGCAGGGTCTGCCGATACCGGATCTTAATGTCCCGCCAGATCAGGAACGCGAGCAGCTCACGATAAAGATATATCTCTTTAAAATCAATAGCTTGCCATCCCTTGCGCGGTCGAATGGTCAGCTCGAACGTAGTGGACAATTTAACTCCAGGAGCAGGTCAAGAATCTCGTAAGCGCACTAGGGAGAGGTAAACGGAACTTTGCCAACGGTGGTCCGCAGGTCATTATGCTGGCAGTAAAGGCAACTTTGGATCACCTTCTCCCCAGAGATTTGCACACATCATGCCACTTGTCCAGATTACCTGCAATATCTTGCCGCTTTGCCCCTGGGAAACGGGAATCCCGAGTGGAACGCGACTTGCTCCTTGGTATAGTGTTCCAGACGGATGGAGGGCTTTATGAGATTCGCCGCCGTGGCTGCGATCGTCCTGATTTCGGGAAGTATGGCGCTGGCCCAGAAGACAAAGCAGCCGACCGCGCACGAGCCTCCAGCCCCCGGCGTTTCGGTACATCATGCCGTCGCGCCCGCGCCGAAGGCGGCCCATCAACCTTCAACCAGCGTAAAGTCAACACCGGCTCTTGACTTGGGCAAGAACAGACCCGTCCGAACTGGCAGATCGTCACGGCCCACCAATGCTGGCGGCCACTAGCAACAGCAACGTGAAGATCGCGAAGCCGCCCTGGAAATCACGGTTTGCCGAGGTCATTCGCGGAGCTTAGGAACTTGACGTGCAGGTGAGGATCGAAGGACCCGCCACGTTCCTCGAAACGAAAAAGATTATTTGGAACTGGTCGACGGTCTGGGGTATCAACGAACAACTTACGGAACAGTCACCATCGAAATGAAACCTTCCCGTGAGTACGGAGAGAGCATTGGGGTTCCGCCTGCGGCGTCCCAGCAGCCAGCCCTTCAGCTTTTAAAACAAGGGCCGATGCCGGCTTCAACTACCGCAATCCGATTCGCGTTCTGGACCGTAGGGATCTTGCTCGCCGCAGCGCAGGCATGGGTTTACCGTTTTCAGGTTCCCGCGGACTCAATCTCTTACCTGGACATGAGTGACGGAGTGCTGCCAGGCGGCGATTGGCATCGCCTCATCAACGGCATCTGGAGCCCGCTTTATCCGTTTCTGATCGGCTTGGCCCGCCGAATATTCCCGCTCTCCGCTGCAAATGAAATTGCCGACGTCCACCTGTTCAATATCGGCTTCTTCATTTTCGCCTGGGCTTGTTTCGAGTTTTTTCTGAGCAGTGCAATCGGCAGAGACAGAGACAGAGAAAGACCGGGCCAGATGGCTTCGGCCAAACCCGGTGCCCTGGACGTCCTTCCGTACTGGGCGAGTCTGTCCGTCGCCTACTCTCTTTTCTTGTGGGCGTCGATTTCTGGGATTTCGTTGCGAACTCTGCGCCCCGATATGCTCATGTCCGGTTTCTTGTATCTATCGGTCGGAATACTCCTGCGAATGCAAGGATCTCCTGCGCGTTGGAATCGGTATCTGGTGCTTGGTGCCGTGCTCGGAATCGGTTTCTTAGCCAAAGCGCCCATGCTCCCGATTGGGATCGTGATCCTGGCAGCCTCGTTATTCGTGGTCGAGAAATGGCGTCCAGCCGTAAAGATGACGGCCGCTGCTTTTGTCTTGATGATGGTGATCGGTAGTTTGTACTTCATTCCACTGTCGCGCGCTCGTGGCCACTTCACGCTCGGCGAGAGCAGTACGTTTAATTATCTCGTGCATGTGGATCTTGTCCGGCCGGGCTGGTACTTGCAGGATCCTGGTCTCGGCCGCGGTTCCTTCGCTCATCCTCCCCAGCAGATATTTTCGTCTCCTCCGGCTTACGCTTTTGCACTCCCTAATAGCGGCACTCATCCGCTTAAGTTTGATCCATCGGACTGGATCCAGGGGGTTCGTCCGCGTTTTGTGTTGAGACGGCAGATCGCAGCCGTCCTCACCAATTTGTTGAGCAACCCTGAACTTCTCCTGGCCTTCGGAGTAGCTACAGGTGCGGTCCTGATGCTTGGCTATTGCTATCGCCGCGGAAACGACATTTCGATGTTCCGCGGCACTTGGCCCATCTGTGTCATTGGGATTGCCGGTTGCGTTATGTATGCTCTCGTGTACGTAGAGTCCCGCTATGTAGCCGCTTTTCTCGCGTTGTTTTGGTGCGGAATCCTATTCAGTCTCAGAGTTCCACAGACGGTCAGCCCCAGAGTCGTGACCGTTATCACGCTGCTGGTGATCGCTGCCTTTTTACTGCCTATAGGCCCTCTCACTTACCTCAGGCATATGCAGGGCATGGGCAAGATCAACAATGATGCGCTGGCCGCAACCGAACTCGAAAGGCTTGGAGTGCGTGCAGGAGACCAGGTAGCCTGCATTTGCCCAATTAGGAGCGGGCACGATCTCGGAATCGAGCGAATAGCCAGGGTAACGGTTGCCGCTGAGGTTGACCTTGACCACGCGGCAGAATTTTGGAGCGCCCCGATCACGACTCAGCACGATTTGTTGCAGATTTTCGCTGCTCGTGGTGTTAAGGCCGTAATCACAGCTTCGCCGAAACTCAACGCTTCGAACCAGTCCGAGTGGAGGCGCCTGGGCTTAACCCAATACTGGGTCTGGCGGCCGGGCAGTCAGTGATCCTATGCGTGCGCGGCAGTCTGGCCCGCGCGTCGTCGCCGCCTGGCAGAAGGGCCTCGCTTAAGGTTGGATTGTTCGGCGGCGGGGTGATATGCTCCCGCGTGCCTTGCCTGGTTTAGCTGGAAGCAAACCGCGAGTTGAGAAGCTGAAATCTCGGGCGGGACGAAAATGAAGGCCTTCAAAGACTCAGCGAACCTGGACGTACTCCGCGCCATAGCAGTCATGTGCGTATTCTCCGCGCATCTGTTTCGTTTCAGCAGAGGGTACCATACACAATTCCAGTTACTTATGGGCCAATTGGGCGTACTCATGTTCTTCGTCCACACTAGCCTGGTATTGATGTTCTCGCTGGAGCGCTCCAGATTGGACGGGCTGCCCCTCGTTTTCTCCTTCTATGTCCGCAGGGCCTTCAGAATCTACCCCTTGAGTATATTTTGCGTGCTGCTGGTATATTTCATCCGCTATCGTCCAGACCCTGACTTACCCTTCGTACATTGGACGTGGACCCACACAGATCTATTCGCAAATCTTACTTTGGCACAGAATCTATTCCAGGTGCGCGATTTTCTCTCGGTTCTCTGGACGTTGCCCCTGGAAGTGCAGATGTATATATTTCTGCCGGTTCTCTTTATCGTATTTCGCTCGCGTTCAGTGCGCCCGGTATTGCTGCTCTGGCTGGCGAGTATTCCGCTCGCCCTCCTACAACACCACTATGCTCCCCGCTTGAATCTGTTTAGCTTTGCACCTTGCTTTCTCGCAGGGGTCATCTCCTGGCGCTTGCACGCCCCGAAACGCGACAGATTGCCGGGATGGCTTTGGCCAGTTTGTATCCCCGCTGTTTCTCTGATCTGGTTGTTTGGCGCCCCCCGCCACCAGTTGTACTTTCGCTGGGTGTTCTGCCTGATTCTCGGATTTACAATTCCGTTTTTTGCGGAAATTTCATTCAGCGGCGTGCGCGTTGTCGCGAACATTATCGCTAAGTACAGTTACGGCATTTATCTCACGCATACTACCGCGATGACCATTGGATTTTTCTTGTTTAGAAACCATCTCGCACAGTGGTCAGTATTTCTGGTATTGGCCACGGCGCTACCTCTGCTGATGTACCATGTGATCGAACATCCGGGTATTCAAGCCGGTAAGAAGATCGCAAACTGGCTTTGGGAATCGCCCCACGCAAGTTTCCACTGGTTCGAGAGGCTCGGTTCAAAAGTGTAATTCAAAAGTCCAGATAGGCGTGCCCGCGACTAGCTGAGGATGCAGGATGAAATTCATTGGTCGGGCGTCTGCGATTCGAACCTGGTTTCCGCATTCTTCGGGGCAAGAAAAAAACCGCGGCTTGGGTTGACCCAGCCGCGGCTCCTGCAATTATTGCTTCGGCGCCGATGTCGCGGCCGTCGGTGGCCGCATTCATGTAGGGACTGGCTGCGGTGCAGGCGGAGACGGGATTGCCGGCTCCCTGGCACAGCCGGTAGTCTCCGCCGTTGCCGTTGTTAAAGTTGGCAAAGCCCACCGTGGACACTGAGGATGGCTCGATAGCTCCCGCTGTGATATTGCTCTTGCCCCCAATAATCACGTTGCCGGCAAAGGTGTAACCCGGAGCGCAGGTGTTCAGCACGGCCGTCCCAAACAGCGACGAGCAACCCGAGATGCCGTACATTCCACCCATCTCCAGATTGTTGGTGAAGCTGAAGTTTGCAAACATGACGTTGGTGGCGGTCAGCGACAAGAACCCAATTCCGGTGGTCAGTCCGGTGTTGTGGAACACCAGCACGTCGCGGGG
>WNFC01001416.1_pt1 | contig 27232 bp, 11 predicted proteins | sample 5400541 | NCBI WGS metagenome assembly WNFC01 (sample SAMN13153342, study PRJNA577476) | soil metagenome | isolation source: 120 cm saprolite under Douglas fir tree site 2 hole 2 replicate 1 | place: USA:California | collected 2015-04-18 | reverse complement strand
TGATCATGAAGTTCGGATAAATCCAGAGATAGAACGCGCGACCCTGCCTTGTCGCGGCGACGCCCGACTCTGACTTGGAGTCCGAAGAGAGCGGGCTGGATTGCAGGCACGCGCGCTCGAAATTCTCAATGGTGTATTTCGTATATTCGATCACGCTGCTCAGTCCTTTGTGCGCGTGCGGGACGTGATAGCCGCCGTCGAGATAATTGTCTACGTAGACTTTCCAGTTGCAATGTAGCGTATAGATGCGGCGGTCGAAATATTTCACTTTTTTCTGCAACTGCAGCGGCGCGACCAGCTCCGGAACTTTTCCGAGAAATTCCAATAGCGGAGCAGCGCGGCCATCCAGGTTGACGAAAACAAGATTTTCCCAGGTCTCCACCTTTACCGGCACAAGCCCGTTTTTCGTGCGATCGAAATTGCACACGCCCTCGAATTCCACCATGCCTTTCAGCGTGCCATCGTTTCCGTAAGTCCAGCCATGGTAAGGACAGCGAAATTGTTTTGCGCAGCCCTGCGCTTCCGTCACCACGGCGGCCGCATGATGACGGCAAACGTTATAGAAGGCGCGCAATTGCCCATCGTCGCCCCGCGCCACCACCAACGGCTCGCCCGCGAGATCCGCGGTAAAAAAGCTTCCTTTTTCCCGAACTTGATCGGCGCGGCCGACCACCTGCCACGTTTTGGCAAACACACTCTGCTGTTCGAGCTCGCCAATGCCTGGATCGAAGTACCAGGGCGAAGGGATGGTCCAGGCATGATCCAGCGGATCATGTGGATTGTAGAGATTAAGAAGGTCGCGAATCTCACGCTCCATCAATTTCTGCCGTCCCTTTCTTCGTCGAGCATAATCCTACGGGAAGCGATGCACCCTTCATACCGCGAAACGGGGCGGAGGAGAAGTAGAAAGAAAATGACCCGTGACCCATGGACGAAAGAAACCTTGGTGGTCAGCGGGTGATCCGCTGCGTCGGCGACTCCGTGGCTGGTTAACCATAACGCTCCATGCCCCCGGGCGTCTCGGATGTGTGGCAAACACAAGGGTTAGAAACATGCGTTTTTGGAAGTGTGGCAATGGTTGGACTTACGGGCGAATTTTTGGAAGTGTGGCAGGGAAAGGAGTTACGGCTAAGGAGTGAGGAAATAGGGATCAGGCTAGAGCAAAAACCAAGAGGGCGGCGAGGATGGGATTCGATATACACGGGAGAGAATAGCAGGAAATAGGTTGCGTGTCAATGTATTTTTTTGATATCATTCGAACGGAGATGGTAAGTCGTTGAAAATACCGGCAGATACGAGCGAAAAGAGAGGAGCGCGAGGTCTGGATGGGAGGCGGGTTGAGCGGTTGCACGGAGGCGAGACGAACAAGAAAAGAAAAAAGTCAAAAGCCCCACACGCAAACCCAGCGTGACGGGGCACCCAGATTCCTCTTCGGATTCATCGTCCGGGGCACCCGTCCTATAGTGGGCCGACCTCGACCACTCGGCCGGCCTGTATGGAGTGAAGAGCTTGAGCACAGGCGGGCATCAACGGCAACAAATCCTTCATCCGGTTTGATTTCGCACAAAGGATCAGAATCGAGATACTCCGCCCACTCACGTTTTGTTGGTACTTGATATTCCGGTCGCTGGTGAGCAGTACATCCCATCGGCCCTCAGCAAGCATCAGGAGCTCGCCGTTCTTCTTGGACCCAAGACCAGCCTGCCGGACCGTTTGGCACTCGTGTCCCAGCGTCGTGAGGTTCCCCTTCAGTGCAACAGGAAGGCACTCATCGATCAGGATTTTCATTTCCCAAAGCGTGCCAGAATAAGCGCTTTGGCTTCTTCAAGCGCGGCGATGGCATTCTCCCGGCTGACCCCAGGGTATTGCTCTAGGAACTCATCCAGCGTTTCCCCGCCTTCCAGGTAGTCAAGCAGAGTCTGGAAAGGGACGCGCGTGCCGCGGAAAACGGGTTCTCCGCTGTGGATTTCGGGATCTTGGACAATGACGCTCTCAGACACAGTAGCCATGGCGACCCTCCTACGCGCATCCCGATTATCTCATCCATCCGCAAGAACCGCTCCGAAAAATGCAAATCGCCCAGCATGAAGTTGACTCTAAACCCGGACAGAATCGTCTCAGAATTTATTGTCTGTGCCACCCGCCAACGAGAAAACGCGTCCTGCAGCGATTGGTCTACGGGCCCACCGAAGTGAATGCTTCCCTTTTTCCAGCCATCTCCAAGTCCGACAACAAATTTGAGCTTTGCTGCGAACCCCGGTAAGGCATCTTGGTCAGCATTTGCTTGCGCAACCGCGCGCGCTCGAGCAAGGCACTTGGGACCAAAAGCAGCTCTCGCCAAGTCGAGGGTCCTATTGTAGTGTTCACCCGTAGGAAGAAGTCCCATTGGGTCGCTAAATTCAGTGGGCTTGTTAGCGACGTATGCATAGAAATTGTAGCCCGCGCCAAACCTCAATAGGTCTTCAGAAGGAAACCTTCCTGTTTGCACATCGTAGTATCTGGCGCGGTAGTAATATAGGCTCGCCGCTGAATTAAATTCGCGGACAGCAACGTCGTTGCTGACTTGGCCTAAATCGGGCATGAAGTTAAGTCTAAACCCGCACACGCAAAACCGGCGTATGCGGCACCCAGAATCGTCTCAGAATTTATTGTCTGTGCCACCCGCCTGAGCTGAGTTTGGACAAGGCCATGCTGCAGGACGTGCTAGCAAAAAAATTCTAAAGCCCTCATGCCGCCGCCCAGTGGTGCACTACCTGTGCGGCGCGTATCGAGTGAGTCAGCGCCGGGCGTGCCGCACGGCCCTTGATCGCAGAATCAACTCTTCGATACCAGAGCAGGCGCGCACCGCGGACCGCTCTGCGCGTCCACTGCATCTTGGGGAGTTGCGTAGGCTGGTATCGGGTTGTCAGCGTCACCGTAGGTCTTGCCGTCGGGTGGGATCACCCCATAGGTTTGATCTCCCGATCCGTGCCCCTGTCCAGGATTACCACTGCCTAGAATAGGGACGCCGGTGTTGTTTGTAGCGGTTGCGAGACCGATCGGTTCAATCAGACTAGACGGGTTACTAAATGTATATACATAGAAATTGACCGAACGGCCTGATATCTAGTTGGGTCTTCGGAAAGGAACCGCCCGTTTTGTGGATCGTGGTATCTGGCGCGATAGTAATAGAATTTAGACTTGGATGGGATTAAAGGCCTGCCACGCGCGCCGTCCTGTTCTCCTGAGGAGCCGTCGGTGAGCTTGCACTCTGGCTGGCATTAGTGTCGGATCGCCCGCTTCTTCCAAGTCACCGAGCGATAAACGAGATAGCCGTCCGCAAATATGAACGCAGCGACTACTATTCGATATACATTGTATTCGTTTTCGGATCTCTTCTCTGCGGTCTCCAGCCTCTTCTTGTTCTCGGCGGTCGGACTGTGATACCAGTCAAGCCAAGCTGACCGCACTCGAAAGCTATGCCCAGGGTTAAGGCCAAGAAGTACGGCGAATAAAACCACCCCGATAGCGGTCGTCATAATCGTCGGAAGCAGGGAGACGGCTTTAGTATGAAACACGTTTTTGCCACCACCTTCTTACGTTTTCGTTCCAATAGAATTTGGCAGCGTGGTCGTCATTCCAGTCCGCAATTGGTTCTGCTTGGTCCAACATTCGCTGTACCCCCTCCAAATCTCTCTTCTCGTCATCGGTCAAGCATTTCTTAGCCAACAAATCCGCTTTTCGTTTTCTTAAAATCTGCAGCTCTGCCACGAAGCCTAGTTTTTCCTTAAACCACGGAGGAACCTGGTCACGCCAGCGAAGGCGATGATCCGCCTCGTGAGCGTCTTCGGCCTGAATCTGAGTGGGAGTCATAACGTTTGTGCAATACCATGCGTCCTCCGTACATCGGGTCCAGGGTAGAGGAATGGTTATGGGTCCAATCGTTACGGAATCGAGCCCCGACGGGTCTATCAAGTTGGGTGGGTCGTTCTCAACGTACGTGTAGAAGTTAATTCCGCCATCCAGCCCGATCGGGTCTTCGCTGATGAATCTCCCAGCGTTTGGATCGTAGTATCTGGCGCGATAGTAATACAGTCCCGTTTCCATGTCCGATTCGCGAGCGGTGTACTGGAACGGATTGACCAGCGAACCTGTGGAGGCCGTCAGCTTTCCGAAGGAGTCATAAGTATAAGTATTGGCAATCGAACCGGCGGCGTTGCTGAGAGAAGTGACGGAGCCGAGTCCGTCGGCGTGGAAATAACTGGTTCCACCGCTTCTGAGCATTGCCAAAGGTTCATCAATGTTTTGCGTCGGCTCGTAGCGGGCAACGACTGCGCCGGAGGAGTTTGTCTCTTCGATGAGGTTGTCGCCGTCGTAGGCGAAGATGCTCGTGGTGGTGGACATGACTTTCTTTATTCGGCGGCCAAACGGGTCATAAGCGAAGCTGACCGTGCCGCCCGTACCCGGCAGGGTTACGCTCGTCATACGGTTCTCGAAGTCCCACGAATAGCTCGTGGTATTCGATCCAACTACCTTCGTCTGCGTGTTGCCGTTGTAGTCGTAGGTATACGTCGTCCCAGGTATCGACGTGAGCTCGTTCGACGTGTTGTTGACGTACGGCGAAACGCCGAGCGAACTGAGGCGGTTGCCGACAGAATCGTAGGTGTAGCTTTCCGTTGTGGTGCCGCCCTGTGTGGCGCTCAGCAGTTCGTAGATATTGTCATAGCCGAAATTCGTTGTTGTGCCCGAGGGCTGCGGCGTGCGCGAGGTGCGATTCCCGGCGTTATCGACCCCATAGGCCGCGCCGTCCAACGTGGTAGAGCCGGTCTGATGCAGCACACTCAGCAGATGTGAGAGGTTGTCATACGCGTAGACGGACTTCAGGCCGTTCGGACGCGTCATTTGCGTGCGGCGGCTGAGGGCGTCATAAGTGAAGCCGAAATTGCCCGTGGCCGTGAACGCCGCCGGCGGCGTGAGCGTTTGCAAGCGGTTCAGCGTGTCATAAACGTAGCTCGTCGCCCCGCTTTCGGGATCGGTGAAGCCCGTTCGGTTCGACGCCGCGTCATAGCCATAGCTGGTCGTGAAATTCCGCCCCGTGAGGAAGGCGTAGCTGGTGGTCGTGTTTGTGAGCCGCCCCATGTTGTCAAACGTGAACTGATAGGTCCCCGTGGGGTCAGTGACCTGGGTCAAGCGGCTGTCGTTATCGTACGTATAATTCACGGTGGTGCTATCAGGATAGAGCTTTCCAGTCAGCCGGTTCAACTGGTCGTAAGTCCAAGGCGCGAAATCGAGACGAACAAAAGTCCCTGCCTCACAAAACGAGGGCAGGGCAGTTTCGAGGACGGGGGGCGCGTCGGCATTGACCTGCTGCAACACCGCCTGTATCATCCGCGCGGCCCAATTTCAATCCTATCCGAGAGGTACACCATGTTGAAGCGTACGAAGTTTGTTGCAGCGAAATACGCCGCAACGATCGCAGTGGTGCTGATGGGTGCTCCTTGTTTGTTGCAGGCGCAGCAGCCGCCAATCAGTCCTGAGGTGTACGGGCAGCTTAAGTATCGGTACATCGGGCCGGAAGGCAACCGCGCCACGTCTGTTGCCGGAGTGCCGGGAAAACCGAACATCTGGTATGTGGGCGCGGCGTCGGGCGGGATTTTCAAGAGCAAGGACGGGGGGATCCACTGGGATCCCATCTTCGACTCGGAGCCGGTGGCGTCCATCGGCTCGCTGGCAGTGGCGGCGAGCGATCCGAACATCGTGTGGGCGGGAACCGGCGAATCGTTTATCCGCAGCCACATCTCGGTGGGACAAGGGATTTACAAATCCCTGGACGCGGGCAAGAGCTGGTCGTTGATGGGATTGGAGAAAGCAGGGCGCATCGGCCGCGTGGAGATTGACCCGCACAATCCAGACGTGGTGCTGGCGTGCGCGCTGGGCCACGCCTACGGGCCGCAGCCGGAGCGCGGCGTCTTCCGCACCGCCGACGGCGGAAAGACGTGGGACAAAGCACTCTTCGTCGACGAGAACACCGGCTGCTCCGACATGGGCATGGATCCCAACAATCCGCGAATCCTTTTTGCAGGGATGTGGCAGATCGAGATTCACACGTGGGGGCGCACCAGCGGCGGGCCGGGCAGCGGGTTGTTCAAGTCCACAGACGGCGGGGTCACATGGAAGCGCTTGGAGGGTCATGGCCTGCCGCATTCTCCCGTGGGCAGAATTGCCGTGCGCGTGGCCAAGAAAGATTCCAACCGCGTGTACGCGGAGATTGAGACAGGCGACGGCGTCCCGCAGCCGAACAGCCTCGGGCAGCTCGGGCAACTGTGGCGGTCCGACGACGGCGGGGAGAACTGGGAGATGGTCAACTCCGACCGGCAACTCCGCGGGCGCACGCACTACTACACCCGCACGGAGATTGCACCGGACAACGAGAACGAAGTGTTTTTCTTTTCCGCGTCATTTTCGCGGACGCTCGATGGCGGACACACGCTCACCAAGATGGCCGCCAATCCCGGCGGCGATAATCACGAGATGTGGATCGATCCCACCAACGGGGATCGCATGGCGGTGGTCAACGATGGCGGCGTGAATATTTCCGTGGATCGCGGAGCCTCCTGGAACCACGTTAACCTGCCCATCGCGCAAATCTATCACGTCACCGTTGACGACCAGATTCCCTACTTCGTCTATGGCAACCGGCAGGACGGCCCATCGTGGCGCGGCCCCAGCAACAGCCTGCAGTTCGGCGGCTACTCCGGTAACAGCATCCCGCGCGGCGCGTGGCACCCGGTGGCCGGAGGCGAGAGCGGCTTCGCCATGCCTGATCCCGTGGACAACAACATCGTCTGGTCCACGGGCACTGGGTCGGGCAGCATCGGCGGTACGGTGACCCGTTTCGACGAGCGCACGCACCAGAACCGCGAGGTCGAAGTGTGGCCCGATTATGTGGCGGGCGCACCGGCGGCGGAGGTAAAGTACCGCTTCAACTGGGAATTCCCTATCGCCATTTCTCCCCACGACCACAACAAAGTGTACGTGGGCAGCCAGTTTGTGCACGTGACCACCGATGGCGGCAATAGCTGGCAGATCATCAGCCCCGACCTGACGCGCAACGACAAGAGCCGCCAGCAGATTTCCGGAGGGCTCACTCCCGACAACATCGGCGTGGAATATGCCGGAGTAATTTTCGCGCTGACGGAGTCGCCCAAAGAGGCGGGCCTGATCTGGGCGGGCACCAACGACGGGCAGGTGCAGGTAACGCGCGACGGCGGAAAAAACTGGAGCAACGTAACGAAAAATCTTCCTGGCTCCCCCGAGTGGGGCACGGTGGACAACATCGAAGCCTCGCGTTACGACGCGGGCACGGCTTACCTGACCGTTGACGGCCATCAGGTGAACTTTCGCGACCCGTTTGTTTACAAGACCGCGGACTACGGCAAAACCTGGACGTTGATCAACGGCAAGATTCCGCACAACATGCTGAGCTACGCACACTGCGTGCGCGAAGATCCCGTGCGCAAGGGACTGCTCTATCTGGGCACGGAGGGCGGGCTATACGTTTCCTTTGACGACGGGAAGAATTGGCAACCGCTGCAGTCCGGACTGCCGCACGCGCCGGTCTACTGGCTGACCGTTCAGGAGAGGTTCCACGATCTGGCGGTGGCCACTTACGGGCGCGGCTTCTGGATCCTGGACGACATTACCCCGTTCGAGCAGTTTACGCCGGAGGTCGGCGCGGCCAAGGCGCATCTGTTTGCGCCGCGCGACGCGTATCGTTTTAAGGAGGTGGCGCAGCCGGCGGCCGTCGAGTACGACCCCACGACGGGAAAGAATCCACCGTACGGCGCGGCCATTAATTTCTATCTCAAGTCCAACCTGGGAGAGAAGGACGTGGCCAAGCTGACCATCGCGGACGCCGGCGGCAAGAAAGTGCGCGAGATCGAATGCCGCGCGCCTAAGCCCGGCGCCAGTGAGGCCAAAAAACCCAGCGAGGAAGACGAATACTCCGATGTCGAGCCTCCGCCTTGCGAGGCCAAGGCGGGCATCAATCGTGTGTGGTGGGACTTGCGCTCGGAGCGCACCACGCAAATTCGCATGAGAACCACGCCGCTCTACGCCCCGGATGTTCCGTTTGGGCCGGAAGGATGGCGCAAGCCTCCTGCTATGGCGCGCCAGGCGGTGCTGGCCCTGCCGGGAACCTACACGGTCACGCTTACGGTGGGAGAAGAAAAATTCACGCAGAAGCTGACCGTGCTGAAGGATCCGCATACCACCAGCTCGGAGAGCGACATCCAGGCGCAGACTCGGGTGCAAACCGCGCTGTACGATGAGATGAACGCCATGTCGGCCACGGTGAACCAGATCGAGTCGCTGCGCGTGCAGCTCGGTGCGCTGGGGAAGGAGCTGGGCACCGACGACACCTCGAAACCGGTCCGCAAAGCAACGGATGAGCTCGGGGAGAAGCTCGCGGGCATCGAGGGAACCCTGCTGCAGCTCAAGCTCACCGGCCGCGGGCAGGACGATTGCCGCTGGTCGCCGATGCTGCTGCAGAAGGTCAACTATCTGTCTAGCCAGCTCGATAGCAGCGCGGATTTTCCGCCCACCACGCAGCAGACGGCCGTGCAGGAAGAGTTGAAGCAGCGGGGCGACAAGGCGGAGCACGACTTTCAGGGGCTCATGGGGAAAGACCTGGCGGCGTTCAACGCCATGCTGCGCGAGCATAACATCGGCAACATTTATCTCAAGACGCCCTGACGCGGGACTCGGCTTACCGGACATCTGCCAGGAGTCAATTCCAGTTCTCCCGTAGGCGGGTATCAGGCTTGCGCGATCTAGGAAACTCCATTACGCTGGCCCAGTTGCCAGCGGTGGCTTCCCACCTCACCCGCTATGGGTTGTTCATGTTGTAATGCAAATTCTTGTCAACGAAGGATTAGGTATGACGCGCAAAAATATATGGGCGAGACTTGCCGTGGCTATAGTGCTGAGTTTGCCCCTGACTGCCTGCAAGGATACAAAAACTCTACAAGAGAACGAGCAATTGAAGGCCCAGGTGGCGGAACTTCAGAAAGAGAACGGCCAAGTGGGAAACGATCTCGAAACAATGACCGCTAGCCGCGATGCGTTGACGAAAGAGAACGAGAAACTTAAGGCGGAGATTAAGGCCCTGAAAACCAAGGGCTCCGGAAAGAAAGTTGCGAGTCGAAAGCATCGTCGGAGCTAAAAGTCACGGCAATTTTAAGACCCGCACATGGTTTGGAGCGCGCGAACAGGTTTCTGTTTTTCATGGTCAGAAAAGGGAGGTTAGGAACATGAAGACGTTTGAGGTGCAATTTCGCTATCAAGATCGAAATGAAGGAACAGCGGAATCGACGGTCAAAGTGGAGGCGTCGAGTCTTCCTGGAGCGGTCGGTAAGGCGACCCGTGAGTTCGTCAAAGGCTTGGACCGAAAGCAGAGATTCGATATGAACAAGAATGGACTCGAAATTACCGCCAAGCCTGCCGGCACGACAACGAAGGCGCAGGGAGACACATCCGCGGAGGCCGCCGCGGACTGAGAGGTCAGCGGGAACGAAACCTGTGAATGGAAACTTAGGCAGCGGTTGCAACCTCAATCTCCATAGTTCCGGGCTGCGAATGACGCCATTCAGGAGAATGGCGCTCCCCAGCACCGCACCGAGAGGATTTTAGGCAGGCTTTGGTTGTATCTTTTCTATTTGCTCGGCCCAAGACGCTGTGGTTTCCGCCAACTCTTGCAACACCTCGGCGTCACTCCTTCCTGACCTTTTTAGCATATGAAAGGAATGATCTGCCGTTTCAGTGACATGCAACGTCGCCCGCGACCCGAGCTTGGCGCAGACCGGACGCAGCAAGTTGAGATCGGCAAGAGTGTCCCGGGTTCCCTGCAAAAATAGCATCGGCGTCGTAACCTTTGCGAGGTGGTCCGCTCGTTTTGTTCCTGGGCGGTTGGGCGGGTGCAGCGGAAAGCCAAAGAACACGAGTCCTCGCACCCCATCCAGTGGATGCTGCGCCGCAGCTTGCGAAGTCATTCGTCCTCCCATGGACTTGCCTCCCGCGAACAACGGCAACCCGGGAACGGCCTGCGCGGCCGCTCGCAGGGCAGCTGCGACCGTGGCCATCAGCACCGCAGGCGAGTCGGGGACCCGCCGGCGCTGCTCCATGTACGGAAACTGGTATCGAAAAGCGGCCACGCCCACGCTTGCCAGTGCGTCGGCCAGGTTATCCATAAAGGGGTGACTCATGCCCGCTCCAGCGCCATGCGCCAACGCCAGGAGCCGCCGCGCCTTCGCCGGACGTGAGAGCAACGCCGATACGTCGCCTCCACCCTCCACGCCAAATCGTAACTGTTCGACGGCTGCCATTTCGCCGCGATTCTAGCAGAACCCAGACTTATCCCAGTAAGCAGTTCCTTCAGGCGGGTAATTAAGAGGAGTCGAAGAGAAGAGCGCTTCGGCTTCGGTCCAAGGGGAAATTTGGCTTTCAGCAAAATTTTGGTGCGGAAGGAGGGATTTGAACCCCCACGGCCTTTCGGCCACAAGATCCTAAGTCTTGCGCGTCTGCCAGTTCCGCCACTCCCGCAGTGGTGATTCTATTCTACAGGGTAGGGAAGAGCGGCTCCACCGCGATCTTGCGGGCGAGCTCCAGACGGGCGAGCTCCAGACGGGCGAGCGGACGCGCCGGCGCGCGATGATGCTGGATTTGAGTAATGGGTGAGCGCATAATACGGTCGTTAAGAAGAAGATTGCTTGGCCAGTCTCCCGCCAGGCGAGTGCGCCTGATGTGTAAGGGTGCGCATAAGCCGTCGCTGCTATGAGGGCAGCGAAATGATCATTCAAGAGCGCGGCGATCATCTTATCTTGATTCGCCAGACGGACCATGCGGTCCTGTCGGGATATTTTGCGCGCGAATTGGGTAACGAAAAGTTCGCGCGTTCCGAGCCTGAGGAATCCGTTCGGCTTGCCGCCACGGAGCATGATAACGGATGGAATGAGTGGGAGCTCCAGCCGCACATCGACCCGGTCACCTTCTTACCTTTCACTTTCATGTCGCTGCCCACGCAACAGCACATGGACCTCTACCAGCGCGGGATTGAACGCGTCGTCAAAGTGGACCGCTACGCCGGTCTGCTCGTCAGCATGCATTGCGCGGGCCTTTACGATAAGACGCGCGCCACCATGCCGGGATTTTCCGCCAAGTACGTGAAGTCCCAGGAAGCACCTCTGGTCACCGATTTCGTGCAAAGACTGCGGCTCCAGCAATTGCGGCTGAAAGTGGATCTTCGCGCCGATCCGGCGACGAATAATTTTGCGGATGAAAAATGGTTGCAAGCCAACGCGCAGCGCCTGGAAGCGCTGGACCGCCTTTCCCTGTACTTTTGTTTGGGCCCCATGGAAGCGGCAACTATCGACGCGGTGCCCTCCAACTATAATGGCGGCGAAGTGGATTGGGACCTGCAGCCGGAGGGGAACAACGCAGCGACTCTGGAACCCTACCCTTTCCGGCGCGACCCGCTGGAAATCAGCATACTGGCGCGGCGAATTCCAAAGCGCCGCTATGCGGATGATCTGGAACTTCAGAAAGTGTTGGCCCAGGCCCCCTATTTCGGGCAGAAATTCACATTACAGGCCAGAGGTTCGCGAACGCAGGCGAGAGTCGGGGCCCGCGCCTGAGCGAGTGACGCCCTCTGCGCCCCCGACGGCTTATTTTTGTTATGTTCCGGGTTACGTTCCGGGATGCGTGGCGCGCTCGATACTTTCTGCAATCCGCAGGATCACCAGTGTCAGCTCGAGCAGGACTCGCGTGACAAGAATTCCGACAAAGAGCGACACGATTCCCACGACCAAGTTGATCAGCCCATCCGCAGGAGACTGTTGATAGCCGAGCACGACACGAGCCACGACCATGATTCCGCCGAAGACTATGCCGAGAATGTACAAAAGCTTTACGATGCGGCGAGTGAGTTGGTGCTGAAACGAGAAGTCGAAGAGTCCCGTAAAGAAATTCTTTTCTTCGGGCATGCGGCCTCCTTGGCACACAAATCCATTGCGATTGCCGGGATAATACAGTTAGTAAGGCAAATCCGTGCTGGAAGTCAAGCGAGCAGGGTTGCATCCTCGCACCCGAGAAGAGAAGGCTGCGAATTTTTGAACCAAGAGGAGCGGCGCCTTTCCTCTTGACAATCCCGCCGCTCGCGTACATCTTGATTGGCTTCGCTGCCAGTCCTGCCCGGCAATGTGGAAATGCAGGAGCGAATTCTCGCAAATATGACCAAAGTCCGGCTTTGCTTCCACGATCGCTGCTTTGATGGCACTGCTTCGGCGGCTCTCTTTTACCGGTTCTATCGCGAACGATTTGACCAAGCGGCCGAGTTCGGTTTCACGGGGATGACGCACCGGGCCGCGCAGCCCTGGGAAGCCGGGCTGTTCGATGGCGACGAAAACGTCATCGTGGATTTCAAGTTTTCGAATTCGCCGAAAGTGACCTGGTGGTTCGACCATCACCAGAGCGCGTTTCTGACGCCCGCCGATGCCGAACAATTCCGCAAGCAGCCCGGCGCGCAGATGTTTTACAAGCCGGATTACAAATCGTGCACCAAGCTTATCGCGACGATCACAAAGGAAAAATTCGGTTTTGACACCAAGCCGCTCGAAGACCTGATTCATTGGGGGGACATCATCGACGGAGCTCAGTATCCGACGCCGGTGTCAGCCGTCGAACTAGCCGAGCCGGCCACGCAGCTCGCGCTGGTGATTGAAGCGGCGCCGGAAAACGGTCTGCCTGCACAGATTATTCCAGAGCTCGCTTACAAGCCGCTCAGCGAGATGGTGAAGTTTCCGCTGGTGGCCAAGCATCTGGGGCCGCTCCTGGAACGGCACCGCAAATCGATCGAAATTCTGCGCGAGCGGATTGAAGCGCGCGACGGGGTTATTTTTTTCGACGTCAGCGATTTGGATCTGGAAGGATACAACAAGTTTATTCCCTATTTGCTGCATCCGGAATGCGTTTATTCCGTGAGCGTCAGCGCGTCGGCGATGCGCGCGAAAGTTTCTCTGGGCACAAATCCGTGGAATCAGGCGACTGCGAATCAGAACCTGGCTTCCCTGGCGGAAAAATTCGGCGGCGGGGGCCATCCACGCGTGTCGGCCATCTCGTTCGAACCTGGAGACGTACTGCGGGCGCGCGAGGTCGCGCGGGGCCTGGCGGTCACGCTGCGCGGAAATAGGGCGTAAATCGCGGGCTGCACGTGCGCCGGGCTGTTCGACAAAATTGTTTGTCCCATGTAAAATTCTAAAATCAACCTGTGGACCGGTAGCTCAATGGTAGAGCAGCTGACTCTTAATCAGCGGGTTGGAGGTTCGAGTCCTCCCCGGTTCACCAAACTTCCCGTTTTGTTCTTTCTTTTCAACTAACTGACTCCTGCTTCCATACCGGAAATTCCCTACTAGCGCCGTACGAACGCGGTGCTTTCTTCCTTCAGGATAAGCGCGTACCCAACTTCGCCCTGGCTTCCCGGGGACTCGGGATTGGAGCCGCCGCTAAGTCCTATTGAGTTCGTTGTGGCTGGAAGCTCTCGAACTGAGCCGGAACTCATCCGTGGCGGATGGCGAAGTTTCGCGAGATGCGTTTCGAATTCCAAAGACCCGGAAAGACGTTGAACTTAAATACCTTGACGAAGAATATCTTCCGGGGGACACTTAGCGCCGCATGCAGGTCGGGTGTTCCGTTCCCTACCTCCTGAACTGCCAGGTGCCCGGAACGTTCGAGCGAGTGTAACGTGATCCTCTGTCCCGGATCGCGAAGGTGTCCTTCAAAAAGGGTTGTAAGAGGTAGCCATGCGTGTATCCCCCAGCCGCTCCTTGCTACTCGTCCGTCGACGTCTGCAAGCCAAGTTCAAGACTCGCCAACTTAAAGTTCTAGCGTTGCTTGTGCTGAACTGCACCGCGATGACCACCACACCGGTAAGCGCGCAGGTGGCTGGGCAGAATGTGAACATGGTGTCCGGCACGGGCTGGACGAACGGGGATCCGTTTCTGGAGCGCCAGAATGAACCTTCGATCGCCGTCTCCACTCGAAACAGCTCGCATCTGCTGGGCGCTTCGAACGATTACCGTAGCGTTGATCTGCCCGGCCTTCTGGGCATAGACGAACGCGGCGACGCCTGGCTGGGCGTGTACAAGTCATTTGATGGCGGCCTGACGTGGCAAAGCACACTTCTTCCAGGTTATCCGCTGGACTCTTCACCCCAGGGAGCCGCGTCTCCGATTCATGGAAGGCAAGCGGCGGCCGACCCACTCGTGCGAGCGGGTACCAACGGACTCTTTTTTCTAACCGGAATTGCTTTTGACCGGGGTACCAACCCCGTGAGCAAGGTATTTATTTCGCGCTTTATCGACCTCAACAATAAAGAGAACGGCGACGCCGCAAGCGAGAATGGCGCGCAGACGAATCTGGCGCCGCGCGACACGGTGAAATACATCGACACTCACGTGATCGATTCCGCTTCCACCAATCGGTTTCTCGATAAGCCCTGGGTGGCCGTCGATATTCCGCGAGGCTCCGCAACATGCACGATCAAGGCGAACGAAGACGGCAACACCGTGACGCAAAAAATTCCCGCGGGAGCGATTTACGTCACGTACACGGCTTTCACAACCGTGAACAATGTACAGAACTCGCAAATTTTATTTAGGCGTTCCATGGATTGCGGCGCGACCTGGAGCAAGCCACTCGTACTGAGCCGGAATGACGAATCCAGCGGTCTGCCCGATACCGAGGGTCAAGGTACGGTCATCGCAATCGATCCAAGTGTGTCCGCCAGTTCGTCGGCCAAGATCTATGTTGCCTGGCGCGTATTTGCCCGGCCCGGTGATCCAGACGAAGAAAACATGATCAGGATTGTAGAGTCCACCGATGGAGGACTCAGCTTCAGCCAGCAGCAGGCGGTTGTGGAATTCCCGCTCTCCTGCAACAAGGCGCCTTCCGGCGTGGGGTGTCCGTTTGACCAGGGAAGTACGGGGACGTCGTTCCGAAGTAACGGCTACCCGGGGCTGACGGTCGATAATGCAGGGCGCATTTACGTAGCTTGGTCCCAACGCGATAGCAACGGCGACGGCCGGATTATGATGACCGTCTCGAATCAGGTGGGCTCGTGGCCCGCATCGAATATAAAAAAGATTGATTCCAGCGCAGTGCCGGACGATTACGGAAGTCCTTTCGGCAACCTTTCGGACCGCGGCAGCCAGCTCATGCCGACTCTGAGTTTTAACGCCGGCAAGCTCATTTTGACGTACTACGACCTGCGCCAGGACCACACGACCGGCATCCTGACGCCCGCGCCGGAACCGACCTGCGATCCGGCAGTCACGCCCCTTTGTCCGCTTGGCAATCCGTTTTCTGAAATGCGTCAATTCGAAGCCGAATTGTTCACCAATCCAGGAGCGGTCTTCAACGCCTATATAGATGACGCAACGCTGACAGTGCGCCGTCACACGCTCGATATCATTGGGTCAGAAGGTGTGCCGGCATCCAATCCCTCGAGCCTGGTTTTGCCCACCTTCAGTCATTTCCGCGTTTCGCGTTACGAGTACGGAATCATACCTCCCGGTGTCAACGTTCAGCAGGCACAGTTCAACGCTCCCAACCTGCCGATGTTCGTGCAAGGTACGACTCCGTTCATGGGCGATTACATTGATGTAGCCGGCGCTCCGTCCATGGTACTGAACGGCGACGATTGGAGATTTAATACCAGCACTACGACAAACCCGGTATTCCATGCTGCGTGGACGGACAACCGCGACGTCCTGCCTCCCCCGGACGGGATAAGCTGGAATAAGTACACTCCTCCTATCTCCGCGTCCATCGGTGCAACCAGCAAGTTTGATCCGACTAAGACCCCGCCTGCGTGCGTTCCAGGTTACTCGGGGATGCGCAACCAAAACATTTACACTTCTACGATCAGCCATGGATTGATCCTGACCTCGCCGCAAACCGCCAAGCCCGTGCTTCAATCCAACGGCCAGCCCATTCCGCGCCAGTTTGCGTTGATCCTGCGGAACGACACAAATCAGTCGCGTGCTTTTCAGCTGACCATCCCCGTGCAGCCCGCTAGCGCGCAGGCTTCCTTTCTGCAATTCAGTTTGCAGAACACGCTCACCGTTAATCTGCCGGCCTTTTCTTCGGCTTCGCGTCCGGTGTTCCTCACGCCTCACACGGGCAGCACGGTGAGTTTCCCATCGTTCCAGGTGAACGCCCTTGAAACCGACGGTGCGCAGCCTCCACTGACGGCCTCGATCCTGTTCAACGGGGATCCGACGAACCCCTTCTTGGCCAATCCCGATAACGCCGCGTTCGGATCGGGGTCGATTTCCTCGCTGGAGTTCTACAATCCGGCAATTTTGAATCCGGCGATTTTGAATCCCGCGATTCTGAACCCGGCGATTCTCAACCCAGCGATCCTGAATCCCGCGATTCTGAACCCAGCGATTCTGAACCCAGCGATCTTGAATCCCGCCATTCTCAATCCGAACTTCGTGGTGGCGCTAAACCCGGCCATTCTGAATCCGGCGATTTTGAATCCCGCGATCTTGAACAACGCCGTCGCTAACCCAGCGATTCTGAATCCGGCGATCCTGAACACGCCGGTCAGCGACGCGAACTACACGATTACGAATCAGGGCAACACCAGCGCGACCTACCAACTGCAACTTTTCCAGTCTGGCGCTTTGCCGGCCAGCGCGGTTTTTCAGATTATTTTGACCAAGACTTACCTGACGCCTGGCGTCGACCCGAATGACGGCTGCACTTACGGCGGCCAGGTGAATAATGAGGTGGTCGCGAGCATCGACAATCCGGCCTTTGTGACCAACCCGGCTCAGCTGGGGAATCCCGCGATTCTCAATGGTGCAATCAACAACCCGACATTCTCGCTGGCTCCCGGCGACACCTTGCAAGTTACGCTTCGCGCGAATCTAACCGTCTCCGATCTCGCCAACTTTGTGCTTCCAAACCTCACACCGGTGGTGGCGGCTCATGGCGTCAATACCGTTGCTGTCCAACAAGGGGCCACAACTCCACCTATCTCACTGATCGTCACCACGAGTTCCTTGCCATTCGCGGTAACGGGACAAGCGTATTCCGCCACCCTTACCGCCCTCGGCGGCAATCCGCCACTGAGCGCCGACACGTGGGCGCTGATCGGTGGATCGCTTCCCCCAGGTTTAAACTTGACTTCCACGGGGGTTATCTCAGGCTCGGCTACGGCTACGGGAACTTTTCCGTTCCTTGTGCAGGTGACCGATACTGGCACGCCGCAGCACATTGCCACGCGCAGTCTTACGATCAATGTTTACGCGCCCGTCGCCATCCAGACGCCGGCGCTGCCAAACGCGGCCCTCGGTTCCCCGTACACTCAGGTCTTCACCGCGATCGGCGGGCTCCCAGCTTACGGGTGGTCGAGCACGGGGACCCTGCCGCCGGGTCTGTCCCTCTCGAGCGGCGGTACCCTTAGCGGCGTGCCGACGGCGCTCGGAACATTTTCCTTCTCGGTGACGGCCACCGATTCGCTCGGTCTTTTCGCTACAGCGCCTTTCTCGATTCTTGTGACGAACGCGATCGTCCAGCAGCCCGCGCAGATCACCTTCGTCGTGCAGCCCAGCAATACCGCGGGCGCGCAATCCATCTCTCCGGCTGTCCAAGTTCAAGTGTTCGACGGGACCGGGGCAGTGATTCCCAACGCGCAGGTCGCCATGAGTTTCTCGAACCAGGCTTGTCCCACGGCCACTCTTTCCGGATTGCTCACGTCAACCACGAATGCCAGCGGCATCGCAAGCTTCTCCAATTTGAGCATCGACCACGGGCAGAGTAACTTCACGATCGCCGCAACGGCCGGAAACGCCTTCAGCGTTTCGAATGCGTTCAACATCGAAGGGTTCTGTGACACCGGGAGCATGGCTACGGCTCGCCACAATCACATACTGATTGTCCTGCCTAATGGGAAAGCGCTGATCACCGGGGGAGTGGTGAATCCGAATGGCAGCGGCGCGCTGGCGAGCGCGGAACTCCACGATCCGGCTTCGCATACATTTTCCACGCTCCCCAACATGAACGCGGCCCGCGCAGACCACACGATGACTTTGCTCCCCAATGGACAAGTCCTCATCGCTGGCGGCTTTAACGACACTTCCAACCTTTCCAGCGCCGAGCTTTTCGACCCATCCACGAACACCTTTACTCTGCTGTCTGCTTCCATGAGCACCCAGCGTGCCGAGCACACCGCTACGCTTCTTGCGAATGGAAAAGTGCTGCTCGCCGGCGGTAATACCAACGTCACCACATTGGCCAGCGCGGAAATCTTTGATCCCGCAACCAACACATTCACCACTTCGGCTCATGTGATGACTACCGTCCGCCAGATCCACCATGCGGACCTTCTCCCGAACGGGCAGGTCCTGATCAACGGCGGCTTTGACGTCAATAACAATCCACTAGCTTCCGCTGAAATCTACGATCCAATTGCCGATACGTTTACGCCCACCGGAAGCATGGCCACCGCTCGCGGCAATCACACCTCCGCGCTGCTCTACAACGGCAAAGTTCTTGTCGCCGGCGGGATCGCGCCTACCGGAGCGCGCACCTCGTCTGCGGAACTTTACGATCCTTCGACCGGGACATTTTCATTGACCGGCAGCATGTCGATTCCTCGCGCGCACTACGCAGGGCTGGTTCTGGATGACGGCACCATCTTTATCTCCGGTAGCGCCCCGCTGCCTTCCGGCACAAACGCCGATATCTACGATCCTGCGAGCGGAACCTTCCGAACGACAGCAAATTTCACCGCTGTCCAGGCGGGCAAACGTGACGTCGTCTTGTCCGACGGCACAGTTCTGCTCGCCAGCGGCGTTGATTCCAACAACGCCGTGGTTCCCAATTCTGAGATATTTTATCCTCTCGTCGCGCCGGCCAGCATCACCGTCACGACTTCCGTCTTGCCGAATGCCCTGCAGAACCAGCCATACACGCAACTTCTTCTGGAGCATGGAGGAGTCGGAAACCTCACGTGGACCGTGGCCAACGGCTCGTTGCCTCCCGGTATCTCGCTTAGCGCGAATGGCATCTTGTTCGGTTCACCCACGACTGCGGGTTCCTTCCCGTTCACGGTGCAAGTGACGGATAGCAGCAGTCCGGCAAAAACAGCCACGAGCGCGAGCCTCACAATAAACGTAACCCTTGGGCCACTAGTGTTCACGTCGTCGACGGTGCCGACGGCGGCGGCTGGCAGGCCGTACAACCAGGCATTGCCGGTGGCGGGAGGCACACAGCCTTACAACGGCACAGTGACCAGCGGCACGCTGCCGCCGGGCTTGGTGCTGGTCGGTAATGTGTTGTCCGGGACGCCTTCGGGTTCGGGAAACTTTACGTTTACCGTGACGGTCACGGACGCCTCGACGCCAACGCAAACCGCGACGCAGATGCTAACGATGTCGGTCAACACGCTGGTGATCAGCACGGCGGTGCTGCCGAATGGCATCGTCGGTGTGCCTTACACCGCGGCGATCAACACCGCGGGCGGAACCCTGCCGCTTTCGTTCTCTCTGACCAATACGGCGTTTCCTCCAGGCCTTTTCATTCAACAGCCATCCCAGGTGCCCGCGTCTCCTAACGGTGCACTGGCAGGCACTCCTACACTCGCCGGAACGTACACGTTCTCGGAGTCTGTGGTCGATGGCTCCAACCCGCAGCAAACCGCGACACAGAATTACGTGGTGACGATCGCGCCCGCGGGGACACCGGCGCCAGCAAGCGTGACGTTCGTGAGCCAGCCGCAGAATTCGGTGGGCGGGCAAACGCTTAGCGGCGGCCCAATCGCGGTGCAAGTCACCGACGCCACGAACACGCCGATTCCCGGAACAACGGTTGCCATGACTTTCGGCGGCATTTTCAACTCTGCGCCCCCGTGCTCAGTAGCGACGCTCAGCGGAACGTTGACGGCTGTGACCAACGCGGCAGGACAGGCGACGTTCTCGAATTTGTCGATTGATCGCGGCGGCTTCTCTTATGCCCTCTTAGCCAGCACCGGTAGCGCTTCCGGGAGCTCAGGGCCGTTCTCAGTGCAAGGATTCTGCGCTTCGGGAAATCTTTCCACTCCGCGTGAAGGGCACACCCAGGACCTGCTGGGAACGCCCTCATCCACATTTAAGTTCCGAGTTGATCCAAAGGGAGCATATCTCTTTACGAATACTAATCCTGTAGCGCCAGGGATTCCGGATATACCGAATGCTCCGCTAATTATTTCCCTTGCGTCATTGGGCATCCAGCCAGGTAACGTGATCTCCGCAGTGTCCGTGGGAGATGCGAATGTCTGCGGGCCAGGTGTATTCTGCTTCGGCGAGTTCTTCACCCCGTTTGTCTGCGGCGCCTTCAGCTCTTCAAATACCTTGCTTCCGCCTGGAGGCACGATCAATCGAGTTCCGGGCGCTATAGCTCCCAACTTCGCGACGGCCTTTCCTTGTAACACGTCCCCAACCTTGTACGGGAGCCTTCCAACGGATATACCACAGGATTTCTCCTTGGCTGGAGAACCGGTAACCGTGCCAAACGGCGCAGCGTACTTATTCGTCGCCTTAACCGATATCTTCTATTCGGACAACACGGACCCGAACGGGGATTTCGGCGTAGCGATCACCGTAAATTCCTCAAGCTCAGTTAATGGCAAGGTGCTGATTGCCGGAGGCTTCGACAACCTTGGCAACGCATTAAACACCGCGGAACTCTATGACCCGGCACTCGGATTTACTTCACCCACGGGCAACCTCTCCGATCCCAACGGCCGTGGCTCGCATGTCAGCATCGTGCTGCCAAATGGCAAGGTGCTTTTAATTGGAGGATTTAGCAACGTCAGCAATCTTGCTACTGCTGAACTGTACGATCCAGCCACGGGAACTTTCACTCCCACCGGTAGCATGTCTCAGCCGAGAGGTCTTGCCGCTGCAGTTCTGCTAGCCGATGGCAGGGTGCTCGTGAGCGGTGGGTTCGGTGGGAACACCCAGATCGCCAGAAACACCGCGGAAATCTATGATCCGGCTACAGGCGTGTTCACGCCTACGGGCAATATGACCCAGGGGCGTGGCCGTCACCAGTTGACCCTGCTGCCGAACGGCAAAGTTCTGGTTACCGGCGGCCGCGACGCCCAGCAAAACTTCTTCGCACTTGCCAGCGCAGAGATTTTTGATCCTTTTGCAAATCAAGGGGCCGGCGCATTCAGTGCGATTGGAAACATGAACAGTCCGAGGTTCAAGCACACCGCGACGCTGCTGTCCAATGGCACGGTCCTGATCGCCGGGGGTTTCAACGCGGGCAACACGAGTGTGTCTGTTGCCAGCGCGGAGATCTTTGATCCGAGCACAAATGCCTTTACCCCAACCGGCAGTATGAATACACCGCGCGCCCGGCACACTTCTACGCTGCTTCCCGATGGCACCGTGCTGGAAGCTGGCGGCATCAATAGCTTTAGCGGCGTGATTCCGGCCGCGCCCGCGGAACTTTATTCGCCGGCCTCAGGGACATTTTCCCTTACTGGACCGCTGATCACCGGCCGGGAACTGCCTTCCGCAACGCTGCTGCTGCCCAACGGCAATGTTTTGCTGTCCGGAGGCGACGACGGTGTCAACGTCTTGGCGAGTACGGAGGTTTATTACAACCCGGTAGCCCAAGCGCCCATCGTGATTACCACCACCTCTGTTCCCAATGGGTTCATCAGCCAGCCTTACGTTCAACTCTTGCTCTCGCAGAACCGGTCTGGACCCATCACTTGGTCAGTCGTTTCCGGCGCTTTGCCCCCCGGCCTGTCTCTGTTTGGCACTGTGCCGCCGGGCATCTCTCCCGGGGCCGGCGCAAGTGGGCTTCTCTTTGGAACTCCCACCGCTACGGGATCGTTTACCTTTACGCTGCAAGCGACGGACGGCATCAGCACGGCAACGGGCACGTTCACCATCAACGTGTCGCTCGCCCCGCTGGTGTTCACGTCCAACACGATGCCCACAGCTTCGGCGGGAAGAGCGTACAGCCAGCCTCTGCCGGTAATGGGCGGAACGCTACCTTATACCGTCACGCAAACAGGCGGCACACTGCCTTCGGGCCTGACGTTAAGTGGCAATGGCTTGCTGAGCGGAACGCCCTCTGCAGCGGGCGTCTTCACGTTCACCGTCAGCGTGACTGATTCTTCGGCCACGCCGCAGACGGCAACGCAAACGCTGACCATTGCGGTCGACACTCTGTTCATCACTACGACTGCGCTTCCAAGCGGGATGGTGGGAGTCCCGTACAACGCGGCCATTAGCACAAGCGGCGGGACGCTGCCGCTGGCATTCTCACCGGCGACGGCCTCTTTCCCGCCGGGACTAACGATTCAGCAACCAACGGCGAATTCGCACAGCGGCGCGCTTGCGGGAACGCCAACTCTCGCAGGCCATTACACCTTCTCGGAATCTGTTGTGGATTCCTCAAACCCGGCCCAGACCGCGACGCAATACTACACAATGGATATTCTTGTAGCAGGAACAACGGCTGTTCCTGCGACAGTTACTTTCCTGAGCCCACCGCAAAATTCGATTGGCGGACAGATTCTGAGCGGAACGCCAATTCGCGTGCACGTCGCCGACGCCACCAACGCGCCGATCCCTGGTGTCTCGGTGGCAATGAGCTTCAATGGCCCGCCGCCTTGCTCCACTGCCGTGCTCGGCGGAGCGGTAAGCGCCATCACCAACGGGGGCGGCAACGCAGTTTTCTTCGACCTTTCCATCGATCGCGGTCAGCTCGGCTATACGCTGCTAGCCAGCGCCGGCAGTGCCTCTGCCGTGTCGCAACCTTTTACCGTTAACGGGTTCTGTTCTACTGCGGGCCTGCCAGCTAATTCCGACTCACTTGGTTCGGGAACTTTACTGAACAGTGGAAAAGTGCTGGTTGCCGGTGGTGCGAATGCGAATGGGAATGATACGAACGTCGCTCAACTATATGACCCCACAACGAGAACGTTCAGTTTGACGGGCGCAATGCAGGTGGCGCGCCGAACGCATACGGCCACGTTGCTTCCAGACGGCCGCGTTCTGATCGCCGGTGGTCACGGCGGAACGTCCTCCCAAAACCCCCCTGCCACGGCAACAGCGGAGGTTTATGATCCCGCCGCGGGTACTTTCACTTTCACCGCCGCCACGATAAACGTCGCCAGATTCGGCCACACAGCGACATTGTTGGCAGACGGGACTGTACTGATAACTGGTGGGCAAAATGCGAATGGGTTCCTAAATACGGCCGAATTGTTTGATCCCAGCGCCGGGCTTTTTACGCTACTGAGCGCGACGCTTACATCCGCCCGCACTTTCCATACCGCAACATTGCTACCCGACGGAACAGTTCTCCTAGCCGGCGGGCGAGCTCCAGGGAATCCCCTAAGTAGCGCTGAAATCTACGACCCGATTGCGAAAAGCTTCACTGCGGTTTCGGCAACCATGAATTCGCCACGTGCAGCATTCAGTTCCGTGCTGCTGTCCAGCGGGAAGGTGCTCCTAATCGGCGGAGAGAACGCCTTTGTGGCCGGATTGCCTACAGCGACATCATCGGCGGAGTTGTTCGATCCAGCTTCCCGCGCCTTCACGGCAACCAGCTCGATGTCCACGCCTCGCGAATTCTTTACAGCGAATGTGCTCGCAAATGAGCAAGTGCTAGTCGCAGGCGGAGTGACCTCATTTACCAGCACTCAAGTAATTCTCTCGAGTGCTGAGACATACGATCTCTCGGCTGGCTCATTCTCTCTCTCCGGCGCGCTCGAAAGTGGGAGAACGCAACATGTGGCGGTCACGCTGAATGACGGGAGCGTCTTGCTCAGTGAGGGCGGGGGTGGCTCGGAAGCCGAGATTTACTACAGCACCGCTCCACTGGCGCCGCTTGCGATTACAACGACCTCGCTCGCCAACGGGTTGCAAGGCACGCCATACACTCAACTCTTGCTCGAGCAAGGCGGAGTCGGCAATTTGACCTGGTCCGAAACCGGAGCCCTGCCTGCGGGCATGACCTTCAGCACGCAGGGTATACTCAGCGGCACGCCGACAGTCTCTGGAACATTCCCGTTTACCGTGACTCTTACCGACAGCAGCAGTCCGGCAAAGACCGCCACGATGGGCTACTCGCTTGTTGTCAATTCTAACTTCCAGATGTCATTGACTCTGGATGGGCCGCTTCTGGCCATCAATCGCAGCTTCAACGCCACCGTCACACTCGCGGCGCCAGTGCCAACAGGTTCCTCCGTAACCGTGGCGCTTGCTGCCAATCCGACAGGCGTCGTGAGTATCGCGCCTGCTACGCAAACCATTCTTGCTGGGCAGATTACTGCCGTATTCACCCTGACCGCGGGCGCTACCGGCGGCAGCACGGTATTGACCGCAATGGCTTCCGGCTACCCCAATGCCACCAACACTCTGACGGTAACCAGCAATCTCATCAGCTTCGGGACGGTTCCTGTCCTGGCCCCCGGCCAGAGCGCCAGCCTCCCCGTTAGCCTGTCGTTCAATGCGCCCCCGGGTGGTCTCACCATCAACTTCACAAGCGCGAATCCCTCCGTCGCTACGATTACACCTAGCGTTTTTGTGCCTGCTGGCTTGTTAATCCCATCCGCCAATCCGCAGGTGACCGGTCTGACCATCGGTTCGACGCAAATTACCGCCACTGCAACTGGATTTGCACCTGACGTGGCTGCGGTCACGGTCACTGTCACCGCATCGGTAACCCCGTCTTCCATTTCGGTCAATGCCACGCGAACCGTCATCGAAACTTTGACGATCTCGGCTCCAGCACCCACGGGAGGAATCACGTTTAACCTGGCTTCCGACACTCCTTCCGTCGCTACCGTTCCCGCTACCGTCACCGTCCCGCAGGGACAACTTACAGTCGGTTTCGGAGTGACCGGCGTGGCTCAGGGTTCCGCAAATCTCAGCGTCACCTCGCCAGGTATAACCACTGTTACTGCCCCGATTACCGTCAGGCCGCAACCTGCCATCAACATTAACTTTGTCGGGACTGCCGGCGTGGTGGGGAACAACCTCGTTGCTAGCGGCCTCATGGGAATAACGGCGGCTCCGGTCTCCAACCAGACACTGACCCTCACCAGCGGTGACCCGACGCATTTCCTGCTCTCCACGAGTCCCACAGCGGTTGGCACCGCCAGCATCACTCTGCAATTGACTAGCGGAAGCTTCAGCGTACCTACATTCTACGTTGAGGGACAGAACTTCAGCGGCACGACCGCCATCACGGCGACGCTGACAGCTTCCTCGGCGGGCTACACCAACGGGACCTTCATGGTAAGTCTGTATCCTTCGGGATTGACTTACCTGGGCAACGGCACGTTCAGTACGACAACATTTTCCGCCTCCACGACGGTGACTGTGTATCTGGGCATATTCACTCCGGGCACGCTGAATTTCTACACGTACGGATATGACTTGGGCCCGCAAGCGCCGGGAGCAGTGCCTGTGGCGGTGACCAGTTCAAACACCAGCGTGGGAACCGTAACCGGGAGTCCGGCCTCGATCAGCGTGGGTACGTATTTCACGCAAGCCATCGCTTTCAATCCATCGACGGCAGGCACAACCAATTTGAACCTCGCCACGCCCACAGGCTACTTCACGCCGGCTAACGCGCCAGTCCAGGTCGTTGCCACCGTTGCGGCCCCCACGATCAACATGAGCGTTAACGGCGGTTTGGGCGTCGTAGGGAACAACCTCCTAAGTTTCGGCACTGTCGGGCTAGGAGCGGCGCCACCCTCGAACGAGAACATGACCATCACCAGCAGCGATCCCACGCACCTCCTACTGTCCACCAGCCCGACTGTGGTCGGGACCGCCAGCGTCACCCTGCAATTGACCGGAGGAAGTTTCAGCGTGCCAACCTTCTATATTCAGGGACAGAACTTCAGCGGCACCACTGCAATTACCGCGACGCTAACAGCGTCGGCGGCGGGCTACGCCAATGGCACGACCACGGTAAGTCTGTATCCGTCGGGACTGACTTACTTTGGTGGCGGCACGCTGAGCACGACAACATTCTCTGCCCCCACAACGCTGACGGCCGATCTGGTGGTACTCACGCCGGGGACACTGAATTTCTACACGTACGGATACAACCTCGGGCCGCAAGCGCCGGGAGCAGTGCCGGTGGCGGTGACCAGCACCAACACCAGCGTAGGGACGGTAACAGGGAGTCCGGCCTCGATCAGCGTGGGTACGTATTTCACGCAAGCCATCGCTTTCAATCCATCGACGGCAGGCACAACCAATTTGAACCTCGCCACGCCCACAGGCTACTTCACACCCTCCAACGTACCCGTGCAAATCGTGGCCACTGTCACCGCACCGGCGATTAACTTTAACTTTGTCGGAACCTCCGGCGTGGTGGGCAATAACCTCATAGCCAACGGCAGCGTGGGAATAGGAGCCGCACCGCCGTCGAACGAAAACATGACCATCACCAGCAGCGACCCCACTCACTTTCTTCTCTCCACCAGCCCAACGGCGGTTGGGACCGCTAGCATCACGCTGCAATTGACCGGAGGAAGTTTCAGCGTGCCGCAGTTCTACATCGAGGGACAGAACTTCAGCGGTACCACCGCAATTACCGCGACGCTGACAGCATCGGCGGCGGGCTACACTAATGGCACGACCACCGTAAGTCTGTATCCTTCGGGGTTGACATACCTTGGTAACGGCACGCTCAGCACAACAACATTTTCATCTCCCACGACGCTGTCTGTGGTTCTCGGCATACTCACGCCAGGGACGCTGAATTTCTACACTTACGGTTATGTCTTGGGGCCGCAGGCGTCGACAGTGCCTGTGGCGGTTTCTAGCACCAACACCAGCGTAGGCACCATAACCGGCAGTCCGGCCACCATCACCCCTGGCAACTACTTCACGCAAGCCATCATTTTCCACCCCTCGACGGCAGGCACGACAAATTTGAACCTGGCGACGCCCACCGGCTACCTCACGCCATCCAACGTCCCGGTGCAAATTGCGACAACAGTCACCGCGCCGGCGATCAACTTTAACTTTGTCGGCGCATCCGGCGTTGTGGGGAACAACCTCCTAGCTAGCGGCGGCATAGGGATAGCGGCAGCACCACCCTCGAACGAAATCATGACCATCACGAGCAGCGACCCGAATCACTTCCTGCTGTCCACGAGTCC
>WNFC01005396.1_pt1 | contig 27233 bp, 26 predicted proteins | sample 5400541 | NCBI WGS metagenome assembly WNFC01 (sample SAMN13153342, study PRJNA577476) | soil metagenome | isolation source: 120 cm saprolite under Douglas fir tree site 2 hole 2 replicate 1 | place: USA:California | collected 2015-04-18 | reverse complement strand
CGCATCATCTGTGACGCCGGCAAGAAGGCGATGAGCAGCGATGCCGCCGAGCCCTTGCCGCTCGGCGTGGCGAGCGTGAAGTCGGTCAACCTTTCCGCGGAGCACGCGCGGATCGAGCTCACGGAGCCGGACACGCGCCTGCGGGTGGGCGATCGCGTGGAGTTCGTCGTCGGCTACGGGGACACGACGGTCCACTTGCACGAGGAGATGTACGGCATCCGGGACGGCGCGGTCGAGATCGTTTGGCCGGTCCTGGGCCGCGGGCGGATCCGCTAGGAGAGTTTGCTCCGAGCGAAGGAGGGTGGGCGATGCAAGCGACTGTCACGGGGCTCCCCGGTTGAGATGAGCTTCACGCGCGCGTCGACGCGATCAAGAAGGCCAAGGGTGCTCGGGCAGAGCAGTGCTCGGCACCGCCCGGCCGGAGGTGCTGGCCGTAGAGTCCAATTGGGGGAGCTGGATCAGCTTCCTTCGTAGGACGCGTACGCCGACCTTAGCCGGAGGGAGGCTCTCTGCGGGTCAACGTCCGCTGATCATGAGGATGCCGAGTCAGTGGCGGCGCGGGGAGGCGGTCAGTGATTGACTCGCTGAGGCCCGGCGGTGTGCGCCACGCCATTTTTCACGACGTGTGCCGGCACGAGCCGCTCGCCCGCCGTGACTGACTCGCCAAGGGAGTCGCCGAACGCGAAGCTCCCGGTCTCCAGCCGCAAGAGTGTCACGTCCGCCGCGGCTCCGGGGCGGAGCGTGCCGAGCGTGCCCGCCTCAGCGAGGGCCCGCGCGGGCGCCTCTGTCGTCATGCCCACGACCTCCGGGAGCGTGAGCCCCAGCGCGAGGAATTTCGACATGGTGGTGGTGAGGTCGAAGACAGGCCCGCGCACGTTGTAGACGTGGAGGTCACTCGAGATGGTGTGGGGACGCAAGTCCTGGGCGAGGGCGCGCCGCGCCACGGCGAAGCTGAAGCTGCCCCGGCCGTGCCCCACGTCGAGGACCACGCCACGGTCGACCGCGCGCTGCACCTCGGGCCGGACACGCCCGTCGGCGTCGAGCACCCCCTCCTCGCGGCCGTGGAAGCAGTGAGTGAGTACGTCGCCCGGGCGCAACGCGCCCACGATTTCGTCGAGCCCGATCGGCGTGTTGCTGGGGTGGACCATGATCGGCAGGCGGGCCGCCTCGGCCGTCTCGCGCGCGATCGCGAGGGCCGCGCGCGCGTTCGTCCCCACGACCTCGCGGGACAGCCGCACCTTCACCCCGCGGATCAACCCGCGGTGGGCTTCGATGGTCTCGATCGCCTTGCCCTTGTCCACGAAGCGCAGGTCCTCAAGCTCGCCGACGTCCGCGCTCAGCATGCCGGTGGCGCCGATGTTGAGGAACGGGAGGATGCGCGTTTCGGCCACCTCGATCACGTACTTCCGGAAGGCGGAGAAAGTGAGAGCCCCTGCCGAGCCCGCGTCCACCACGGTCGTGATCCCGGTCGCGAGGCAGTGGGGGTCGACTTCGACGCCGTAATGCGCGGCGCCGTAGAAGACGTGAACGTGGAGGTCGATGAGCCCGGGTACGACGAGGAGGCCGCGGGCGTCGAGCACTTCCTCGCCCGGCGCGGGGCTCAGCCCGGCGCCGACGGCGGCGATGCGACCTCCGGCGAACCGCACGTCGCGGACGTCGTCCAGGCCCTCGGCGGGATCGATGACGCGGCCGCCTCGGATCAACATGTTCCTCACGACTTCCTCGAAAGGACAACCGCCCGACCATTTATCCGGGCGATGGCGCGGCGGTCGACCAACGCTGGGGCCGATTGGGCCACCTTCTCGGAGGCGGCGCCTAGCGCGCCAGCGAGAAGATCGCCTGCATGTCCTTGCCGTACTGCTTCTCGAACTGCGGCCAGACCTTCTCCCTGGCTACCGCGACGAACGCCGCCTTGTCCACCTCGTTGACGGCCATGCCCTTCTGACCGAGTTGCTTGAGATAGTCCGCGTCGTGGTCGCGGGAGAACTTGCGCTGCGCCCCCGCGACTTCCAGGAGCGCCGCCTCGAGCCCATTCTTCGCGTCGGCAGGGAGCCCATCCCACCATTGCTTGCTCGCGAGCGGCGGCGGCGCCCAGAACAGGTGCTGCGTCAGGGAGAGATACTTCTGGACCTCGTAGAGCTTGTTGCTCAGGATGATCTCGGCGGGGTTCTCCTGGCCGTCGAGCACGCCGGTCTGGAGCGCCGTGTACACCTCCGTGAAGTCCATGGGCGTGGCCTGGGCGCCGAAGGCCTGAAACGCCTTCAGGTGTCCCTGCTGGGTCGGCACGCGGATCTTCAGGCCCTTGAGGTCGTCGGGAGTCTTGACCGAGCGCTTGCTGTTGGTGAGGTTCCGCCAGGAGCTCCACCACCAGGCCTTGGGGAAGGGCTGGAGTCCCTTGCCGGGCAGCTCGCTCTCCAGCTCGGCGTAGGCGGGACTGTCGAGATACTTCTCCGCCTGTTCGTAGGACGAGAAGAGGTAGGCGACGTCGAGCAGGCCCATCCGCGGCGCGACGTTGGCGATCTGGCCGATGACCGCCATCTGGATGGTCCCGATCCGCAGCCCCTCGAGGAACGCCTTGTCGCCGCCGAGCTGACCGGAGGGATAGAACTGGTAGTCGATGGCTCCGGGCAGCCGCCGGGCCAGCGCTTCGCCGAAGCGCTTCCAGCCCCAGTTCACGCTGTTCTCGTCGCCAGACTGGTTGGAGGCGACCTTGAGGATGATCTTCGCGGCGTGGGCCCGTCTCGGCACGACGGCAGCGGCGCCCGCGGCGGCGAGCGACGTGAGCAGATGACGCCGGCTGATAGCAATGCGCGTCTCAGACATGAGGGCCTCCTCGCTCGTCGGTTCACCCGGCACTGCACGCGGCGGCGCCGCCCCCCAGTCTCTACCACGGATTCCCCGGTTGGCGTCACTTGATGAAGTGGAGCCGCTCGGGCAGGAACAGGGTGAACCACGGGACGAGCGCGACGAGGAGGAGCCCGAGACACAGCACGATCAGGTACGGGATCATCGCCCGCGCCGACTTCTCGATCGACGTCCCGCACACCGCGCACGTCACGTAGAAGCCGACGCCCACGGGCGGCATGAACGCCCCGATCCCCATGGCGATCACGAGCACGATGCCGTAGTGGATCTCGTTCACGCCGACCTGCCCCGCGATGGGCATCAGGAGAGGCGCCAGGATGAGGAGGGCGGGCAGCCCCTCCAGGATGGTGCCAGCCACGATCAGGAGCACGATCGAGGCGACCATGAACAGCCCCTGGCTCTGATGCGTCCCCGTCAGGAGCGCGATGAGGCGCTGGGGCAGACGGGCCACCGTGAGGGTCCAGGCGAAGCTCGAGGCGGCGGCGAGGATGAACAGGATGAAGCCCGACACTGTCGCGCAGTCGACGAGGCCGCGGACGAGCTCGCGCAGGCCGAGCTCGCGGTAGATGACGCCGGCGAGGACGAGCCCGTAGACGACGGCGAACGACGACACCTCGGTCGGTGTCGCCACACCGAACAGGATGCCACCCAAGAGGATCACCGGCATGAGCAGCGGGAGCGTGCCGGCGAGCCCGGCTCCCGCCATCTCCCGCAGGCCGGCCCGGGGCGAGCGCAGACCCGGCGACCGCCAGGACTGCGCGTAGATCAGCACCATCAGACACAGGGCGATCACCGCCGCCGGGATGAGCCCGGCGATGAAGAGCGTCCCGATCGAGAGCGTGGTCACCGAGCCGAGCACGAGCATGGCCACGCTCGGCGGCACCGTCTCGCCCATGGCCGCGGAGGCCGCGAGGACGGCGGCGGCCTGCTCGAGGCTGTACCCTCGCCGCCGGAGCATCTCGCGCATCACCGAGCCCACCGCCGCCACGTCGGCCGACTTCGCTCCCGACAGCCCGGAGACCAGGTACATGCTGACGACCATCACCTGGAGGAGCCCGCCCCGGAAGTGCCCGACGAGCGCCTGCACGAACCGGACGAGCCGCAGGCTGATCCCCCCCTGGTTCATGACCACCGCCGCCAGCACGAAGAAGGGCAGTGCGAGGAGAACGAAGTTGCTAATGCCGTTGACCATGGTGTGGGCGAGCGCCGCCATCGGCACGGTGCCGGCCGAGTAGAGGTAGCCGAGCGCGCCGAGGAGGAGCGCGAAGGCCACCGGCAGCCCGATGAGGACGGTGAGAAAGAACAGCCCGAGCGAGAGGTTGAGGGCGGCCTCGCCGGCGAACCACGGCCGCCAGACGTCGCGGGTCAGCACGACGGCGAGGACGAGCAGCGCGAACGCCGTCCCCACCCCGAGGACGGTGGGGCGGTGCTGGCGGAAGAGCCGCTCGATCGCCGTCAACGTCAGCACGAACATCGCGACCACGAGCGGGAGTACGAACCAGCTCCCGCGCATCTGGAGCACCGGCGTCAGCTCGTCGCGCTGGGCGATCAGGAACGGGATGGAGGTCACCCCCGTCGTGAGGGCGACCGTCAGGACGAGCAGCTCGACAAGCGCCTGGCAGACGCGCTGCCACCCGAGCGACAGCCTCTCGATCAGCGTGCGGATGAAGGCGTGCTCGCCCCGCCGGTAGGCAAAGGCCCCGCCCAGGAAGGCCATGGTCGAGAGCGACATCCTCGCCGCCTCGTCCGTCCACACGAGCGGGTTCTCGAGCAGCGAGCGGCTCACCACGCTGGCGAACACCACCGCCAGCTCGCCGAGGAGCGCGCCGCCGAGGATGATCTGCAGCGGCAGGTCGATCGCGAGCGCCCAGGAGGGGCGCGAGCCGGAAGTCAAAACCCGACCCTCACCTCGCGCATGAAGCGGCGGAGGAAGGCAGGTACACCATCGCACCCGGATATCCGGATCTCCCCAGCACATTGGTCCTGTTCTGGTGATCCGGGGCGAAAGCAAAGCACCGGAGCAGGACCATCTTGAGCTGGTATGGACTGTTGGGCACGGCCACCAGCATAGCAAGCCGATTTCGCACATGGGACAGAGTGCGCAAGTCCACTGCCCCACCGGCTCACAGACCTGGGGTCCATGGCCTCCCGACCGCCCGCATTTCGTGACCGGAGAGACTAATTGGTACGCAATCTCCGTCGTAGGCGCCGGATAGGCGCTTCACACGCGGTCCAGGCGCGGAGGCACGGGGTACGCGGAGGATTGCCACCGAGGCGAACGCAAGATTCGGCAAGCGCTCGTCGTTTCCCACAGCCCCAACTAGTCTAGGTCGTCGTATATAGCCCCCACCGCCGACCGCATCACCTCTAAGTAGGCGATCAGTCGAGGGCGCCCGGATTTTCTCGCCATGAGAAGCCGCCCTGGGGCAACGAGCTTCTGAACGCCCAGGGGTCTAAGAACTTGCGTGCGGTACCTGGCCTTTGCGACGCGACTCCGATGCACGATGAAGTTTCGGGCTGCCCGTAGACGATCAATCGCGTGAGTACTCGCATTCGGTAAGGTCGCAAGAGGGTGGTCGCCGCCGAGAAACTTCCTAGCTTTCCCTCTGAGATCTCCACCATCTCGGAAGTCCAAGAAGCCGTTGGTAGTGAACAAGGCCTCGCAGAGCGGCAAAGTCAGGTGCTGTGGAAGATCAAGGCCTAGCGTTTTCGAAAGCGCCGCGCTATCCCGGTTAATGCCCCCATAGAAAACATCTTCAATAAAGTCAGTCCAGGCCGTCACTGCGCTGACGGCGAGCATTTCATAAGCCCAACGCTTATCGCTCATTCGTCGCACTTGCTGATCGATACGGTTGGCGCGATCGTGAATTCTGTCTGCCTCCGCTAAGAAGTCCCCGCAGCGCCTCCGAAGATCAGCTTTGCGCATTGTTGTCGCGCACTAGCGGGTTGCCGCATGGCCCACGGATGACCGCGAAGTCGAGTCGCATGTCAGCGGGGATATTCTCGTAGGGATCAGGAATCTACGGGGCCTCTTGCGGCTGCGCACGACAGTGACCCTACGCCCTTGAAGTCGTGGAGGCAATGGGGCTGCGCCACGGGTAAAGCTGCGGCGGCTCGATGAGCGCAGCCGGCGCGGGCACGAAGTAGTCGAGGAAGGCAGGAACTCCTCGGCGCTAGGCTTCAAGACCCCACCCCAATTCCCGACCCTATATCGGCGAGAGGTGACCCACAGGACCTTCGCGGCTGTTTCCAACCGACCGGTTGCGAACAGAGCAGAAGGCATCGGATCCCTCTTCAGGTCGAGCAAGGACTCGGGAATTGTTGTCCCCGCATGGCTGGCCTGGCCTCTTCTCTCTGCGGGGGCGTCGACCGCGATCTGCTCATGTGGGGCAGCTTATGCCACCACCTCAAGAGAGGCCAGCCGCTTCATCCCATCTATCCTCCGCTCCACCAGGGTGACGGCGATGCCGCGGAGCGCCAGGAAGTAGCCCACGGACGCGCCCATGACGCCGGCGCCGCAGACGACGACGTGCCGAGGAGGTTTCAATTGCCGGCGTCCGGTCCGGGCCTTGACACCTGGACTCCCCTGAGCGCAGAGTCCCCGCACCGGCGGCGGCTCGAGGTTGCCACTGCATTGTGCATCACCCGACCGGCCGGGCCCAGGAGTGACGGCGATCCCACACAGGAGACAGCCACGATGAAGCATGCAGGGACGTCCCCCAGCGACAGCGGCATCACCCGTCGACGATTCGTCCAGGCAACCGGCGCCGCGATCATCGCCACCGAGACTGGCTTCGTCCGGTCGGCCATCGCCGAGGACCGGTTCACGATCGCGAGCACCGGCGGCTCGTGGGGCGACGGCGTCAAGTCGAGCTTCGTCGCGAAGCCGGAGTTCGAGAAGCGCTTCAAGGCCTCCGTCTCCTACGCCCAGCAGCTTGAGTCCGTCGCGGCCTCGAAGATCCTGGCCAGCCGCGGCACGCCGGTGTTCACTGTGTCGTCCCATGGCCAGGCCGAGGCCGTGCTGCTCGCGGATGCCGGGTGCGTGGTTGCGTACAACCCCGAGATGGTGCCGAACTTCAAGGACATCCCGGCCAACCTGACGCTCGAAACGGCGGGGCTCGGTCCCTACTACGGCGCCTACGTCTTCCTCATGTGGGCGCTGACCTGGAACACGAAGCAGGCGAAGAAGCCGACCTCCTACAAGGACCTCTGGAGCTCCGCATACAAGGGCAAGGTAGCGGTGCCCGCCTATGGCTGGTACGGCATCTACTGGCTCCACGCCGTGAACAAGCTCTTCGGCGGCACCGAGGACAACATCACGCCGGGCGTCCAGGCGGTCGCCGAGCTGGTCCAGAAGAACGACGCGATCATCATGGAGAACGTCGACCAGGGCATGAAGCTCTTCCAGCGCGAGGAGATCGTGATGGCGCCGTTCTGGAACGGCCGGACCTTCGCGCTCCAGGACGGCGGCGCGCCGGTGGCCCTCGAGTACGTGCCCCAGTCCATCGCGCTCGGCGCGGGCTTCGTCATCGTCAAGGGCACGACCATGGGTGATCTGGCCCAGCGCTTCGTCAACGAGACCCTCGACGAGAAGAACCAGATCGAGATGACGCGCCTATTCAAGTATCCGCCCGCGAGCCGGAAGGCGAAGCTGCCGCCGGAGCTCGAGCGCGTGCGCGTGCCGGAGAAGGAGCTGGCCCAGACCGCGCGCCTGGACTGGAAGAAGATCAACGACCACCGCAGCGCGTACCTAGACCGCTGGAACAAGGAGGTCCTCGGCAAGGGCTGAGCGTCGTGCGCGGCCTCGAGGTCCGCGACCTCACCCGGTGCTACAGCGACGCGGTGGTCGTCGGCCCCGTCTCGTTCACCGCGGCCGAGGGCGAGTTCGTGTCTCTCCTGGGGCCGAGCGGCTGCGGCAAGACCACGACGCTCCGCTGCATCGCGGGTTTCGAGACGGCCGACGCCGGCGACATCCGCGTCGACGGACAGTCGCTGGTGGGACTGCCGCCGCATCGCCGGGACGTCGGGCTCGTGTTCCAGAACTACGCGCTCTTTCCACACCTGACCGTCTTCGAGAACGTGGCGTTCGGCCTCCGCCTCCGGCGGCGACCGGCCGCCGAGATCGCCCGCCGCGTCGACGAGGCGCTGCGCCTGGTCGACCTGGTTGGCCTCGACGCCCGCCATCCCTCCCAGCTCTCGGGTGGGCAGCAGCAGCGCGTGGCGCTGGCCCGCTGTCTGGCGCTCGAGCCGAGGCTCCTCCTGCTCGACGAGCCGCTCAGCAACCTGGATCTCAAGCTGCGACTGCAGATGCGCACGGAGATCCGGAAGCTCCAGCGCCGGCTCGGCAAGACAGCCATCTACGTCACCCACGACCAGGGCGAGGCGCTCGCCCTGTCCGACCAAATCGTCGTGATGTCCCGTGGCCGGGTCGAGCAGGTCGGCACGCCGCGGGAGATCTACGAGACGCCGCGCACGCGCTTCGTCGCGGACTTCATCGGCGCCTCGAACCTCCTGGCCGGCTCGGTCGCGAGCGCCTCGAGCGACGGCGTCGTCGTGCGGGTCGGCAACCTGTCCCTGACGTCGAGCCACGGCGCCGACGTCGCGAGCGGCCAGGCCATCACAGTCCTGATCCGCCCCGAGCGGGTGCGGCTTGTTCTGCGCGCGGACGACCGTCCGGGGTCCAACCTGCTGGCCGGGCGCGTGGTCGACGTCGTGTACTTGGGCGAGGATCTGCAAGTGAGCGTGGAGGTCGAGGGCCGACTGGCGCTCACGGTCAATCTCAAGGCGAGCGACACCGACAAGGAGCTGGCGCCGGGCGCCGCGGTGACCGTGTGGATCGCGCCCTCCGACGTGCGCGTGCTGCCCGCCGAGCGGGAGGCGTCGTGACCGCGGCGCGGGGCCGGGTCGCGTTCGTGCTGCTAGCGCCCGGCCTGACGATGCTCACGCTGTTCCTGCTCGTCCCACTCGGGCTGATTGTCGTGATCAGCGTGTTCACGTACTCGCCGACCCAGCTCTGGCTGCCGCCCGTGACCACCGCCAACTACCAGAAGTTCTTCCATCCGTACTACCTGGGCGTGACGTGGACGACTGTCAGGATCGGCCTCATCACGACGCTGGTGTGCGCGGTGCTCGGCTACCCGCTGGCCTACTTCCTGGCGCGCCTGCGCTCGCGCTGGCTTGGGCTCTGCCTGTTCCTCCTCGTCACGCCGCTCATGGTGTCGAGCGTCATCCGGATCTTCGGCTGGCTCGTCATCCTCGGCCGCCAGGGCCTCGTCAACGCGGCCCTCGGCGCGGCGGGGTTCGCCCGGGTGGATCTGCTCTACAACGAGCCAGCGGTCGTCGTGGGCCTGACCGAGCTGCTGCTGCCGTTCATGGTGCTGCCGCTGATGACCGCGATCGAGACCATCCCGCGCTCGGTCGAGGAGGCGGCGCGCAACCTCGGGGCCGGCTCCTTCGCGCTCTTCCGGCGCGTGCTCCTCCCGCTGAGCCTGCCCGGGTTGGTCTCCGGCGCGCTGCTCGTGTACAGCGTGTCGATCAGCGCGCTGGTGACGCCGGCCCTCATGGGCGGGCGCAAGACGCGGATGCTCGGCAACCTCGTCTACGACGAGGTCCTGACCTCGATGAACTGGCCCTTCGCCTCGTCGATCGCGGTGGTCCTGCTGGTCGTCACCGGCGCGGTGATGGTCACCTACCTCCGGACGATGCGCGTCCTCGCGCGGCGCGTGGGCCGGCCATGACGCGCGCCTCCCTCCTCACCGTGGTGGTCCTGATCTACCTCTTCCTCCTCGCGCCACTCATCATCGTCGTCGCCGTCTCGTTCGACCCGACCGACGCCTTCCGCTTCCCGCCGTCGGGCGTGTCGTTTAGATGGTACGCGGCCTTTTTCGCGAGCGAGACGTTCCTGCGCGCGTTTTTCCGCGTGAGTCTGGTGGTCGCGGTGGTCGTGAGCGTGCTGGCCACGGCTGTCGGCGGCCTGGCCGCGATCGGGCTCGTCCGCTTCCTCACCAGGGGCCGGACGCTGGTGGAGACGCTCTTCCTGGCCCCGATCGTTGTCCCCGAGATCCTGCTCGGCGCCGCGCTGTTCCTCTACTACTCTCGGATCAAGATGACCACGTCCATCGCCGGGCTCGTCCTGGGCCACCTGCTGCTCGCCATTCCCTACGTCGTGCGGGCCGTCGCCGCCGGACTCGCCGGCATCGACCGGTCACTGGAAGAAGCCGCCATGAGCCTGGGCGCCAGCCGCCCGCAGGCCTTCTGGAAGGTCACGGTGCCGATGATCCGGTCGAGCCTCCTGTCGGGAGCGATCTTCGCCTTCATCGTCTCGTTCAGCGACATCAACATCGCGCTGTTCGTGTCGGGGCCCGATACGGTCACGCTGCCGGTGCACGTGTTCTCTCAGATCATCTGGCAGGCCGATCCCACGATCGCCGCCGCCTCCACGCTGCAGATCGTGCTGATCGCCGCGCTACTGGCCGTGGCGCAGCGCGCCTTCCGCCTGCGGGTGACGGTGTGAGCGCCCCCGTGACCGGCGGCAAGCGGCTCGGCGTCGACATCGGGGGGACCTTCACCGACTTCGCGCTCCTGGACGAGGTGTCCGGAGCGCTGACCGTCCTCAAGCTCCCCTCGACGCCCGCGCGCCCGTCAGGCTCGGTCGTCGCCGGCGTCGAGGACCTCCGCCGCCGCCACGGGCTCGACACCGCCGCCATTGGCGCGTTCGTGCACGGGACCACGCTCGCGGTCAACACGATCATCGAGCGCAAGGGCGCGCGGGCCGCCCTGCTGATGACGCGGGGCTTCCGCGATGTGCTGAACATCGGGCGCCACCGTATTCCCGACGTCTTCAACTTCTTCGCCGAGCTGCCCACGCCCCTCGTCCCGCGCGCGCGCGTGATCGAGGTCGCCGAGCGCACCCTGGCCGACGGGCGCGTAATCGAACGTCCCGACGACGCCGTGATCGCCGCGGTGGTCGACGCGCTGGTGGCTGACGGGGTGACCGCGATCGCCGTCTGCTACCTGCACAGCTACAAGAATTCGGCGAACGAGCTGGCCACCCGCCGCGTGATCGAGGCGCGCGCCCCGCAACTCTACGTGTCCGTGTCGGCCGAGCTGTGGCCGCAGATGCGGGAGTACGAGCGCGCTTTGGTGGCCGTTATGAACGCGTACGTGGGACAGCGGATGTCGGTGTACTTCGGCGACCTCGAGCGCGGCCTGCGGGGGCTCGGCATCGGCGCCCCGGTGCTCTCAACGAAATCCAACGGCGGCGTCATGACAGCATCCGAGGCCGGCCTGCGCCCGGTCGAGACGTTGCTCTCCGGGCCCGCGGCCGGCGTCATCGGGGCGTCGTTCGTCGCGCGGCAGGCCGGCCACGAGCGCGTGATCACCTTCGACATGGGCGGCACCAGCGCCGACGTCGCGGTCGTGGACGGCGAGCCGCGCTTCTCGACCGAGAACTTCGTGGGTGACTTCCCGGTCATCATGCCGGCGATCGACGTGTCCTCAATCGGTGCCGGTGGCGGGTCCGTCGCGTGGACCGATCGCGACGGCGTGCTCAAGGTCGGGCCCCACAGCGCGGGGGCGTCGCCGGGGCCCGCCTGCTACGGCCAGGGCGGGACGGAGCCCACGGTCACCGACGCCTACGTGGCGCTCGGCGTCGTCGATCCCGCGCGGTTCCTCGGCGGCAGTGTGCCGCTCGATCCGCGGCTCGCCGGGACCGCTCTCGCCACGCTCGGCGGTAGGCTCGGGCTCGACGTGCCGGCCACCGCCGAGGCCGTGCTGCGCGTGGCGACGTCGCAGATGTACGCAGCCCTGGTCCCGCTCATGGCACGCAAGGCGGTCGACCTTGACCGGTTCGCGCTCCTTACCTTCGGCGGCGCCGGGCCGACCCACGGGTTCCTCCTCGCGCGCGAGGTCGGCATCCAGCGCGTCATCGTGCCGCCGAACCCGGGTGTCCTGTGCGCGATCGGGTCGCTCATCGCCGACGTCCGGCGCGACTTCGTGCACACGGTCTACACGGCGTTGCGACGCGGGCAAGAGCCAGCGCTGCTGCGGTCGATGCGCGACGCGTTCCGGTCGCTCACCGCGAAGGGCGCGCAGTGGCTCGCCGGCCAGGAACTCGACGTCGAGCGGACCCACGGCGTGTGGAGCCTCGACCTCCGCTATCTCGGCCAGTCCTTCGAGTTGACCGTGCCGGTGTCGGCGGACGACGTCGCGGACGAGAGCGGCGAGGCTCTCCGGAGGCGCTTCCACGCGAGCTACTTCCAGGTCTATGGCTTCACCGACGAGGCAGCCGACCTGGAGGTTCTGAACTTGCGCGCCACGGCCATCGGCGTCACCCGCAAGCCGGCGGTCGCGCCGCCACGCGCCCCGGCGGCCGGCGCGTCGCCGCCAGCCCGCGAGCGACGCGTCTTCCTGGATGGCCGCTGGCTCGCCGCGCGCGTGGTCGACCGCGACGCACTCGCCCCCGGGGCCTCGCTCGCGGGCCCGGCCATCATCGAGCAGTACGACACGACCGTCCTGATCCCGCCCGGGTTCACCGTGACCCTGGACCGGAACGGCAACCTGATCGGCGAGGCGACCGCATGACGACGGACAAGGTCCTGCTCGAGGTCCTCAACAACCGCTTCACCGGCATCGTCGAGGAGATGGGCTACATCATCCATCGCGCCTCGTTCACGGTGTTCGTGAAGGAGACGTGGGACTTCGACTCCGCGCTGGTGACAACCGACGGTGAGATCTTCTGCTACCCCCGGAACATCGGCGTCACCAACATGCTCGGCATGCACATGGGTGACGCGATCCGCTGCATCGCCGACTACGAGCCCGGCGACGTCATCGTCACCAACGACCCGCACCGCACGCGCGGGATGTGCACGCACCTGCCAGACATCATGATGTTCAAGCCGCTGTTCGCCGGCGGCCGGCTCCTCGCCTTCGCCTGGTGCTTCATCCACTCGTCCGACGTCGGAGGCCTGGTGCCGGGCAGCATCTCGCCGACGGCCTTCGACACGTTCCAGGAGGGGCTCTCGATCCCGCCCACGAAGCTCGTCAAGGCCGGGAAGCTCAACCAGGAGCTGCTCGACCTCATCCTCGCCAACTGCCGGATCCCCGACCAGAACTGGGGCGACATGAAGGCGCTGCTCGCCGCCCTGTCGACCTGCGAGCGGCGGATGGACGACGTGGTCGCCCGGTACGGCGAGGACGCGACGCGCGCCGTGATCCCCGAGCTGCTGCACTACGGTGAACGCCGCGCGCGCGCGGTCTTCGAGGCGATCCCCGATGGCGGCTACGAGTTCTGGGACTACGTCGAGGGCGACCTGTTCTCGCGCTACCACGTGCGGATCAAGGTCCGGGTCGACGTGTCCGGCAGCGACATCCACCTCGACTTCACCGGGACCGATCCACAGATTCGGGCCGCGCTGAACATGCCAACGTACGACAAGCCCAACCAGTGGCTGGTCCTGGGCATCGTCAACTACCTGAGAACCACCGACCGCAGCCTGCCCCTCAACCGCGGCATTCTGCGCCCGGTGAGCGTGACCGTCCCGAAAGGCTCGCTCCTCAACCCGCTGCCCTTCGTCGCGACGGGCGCCCGCCACGCCGTCGGCTACCGCGTATCGGACTCGGTGCTCGGCGCGCTTTCGCAGGCCGTGCCGCGACAGATCCCGGCCGCCGGCGCCGGGCAGGTCGCGATCGTGCTGCTGTCGCACCTGGATCCCGAGACCGGCCAGTACCGGGTGAACGTCCTGCAGCCCATGCAGGGCGGCTGCGGCGCACGCCCGACGAAGGACGGCATCGACGGCGTGAACTTCTCGGCCGGCTCGCTCCGCAACGTGCCGACCGAGAGCATCGAGCTGGAAGCGCCGGTGGTGGTGCAGCGTTACATGCTCACCGACGAGACGGCGGCGGGCCAGTATCGCGGCGGCGCCGGCGTCGTATTCGAGTGCCGGGCGGCGGCGGCTACGGCGACCCATTCCAGCGTGACCCCCAGCTGGTGCGGCGGGACGTGGCGAACGGCTTCTTTGCCGCGGCCGAGGCCGCCGCGCGTTACGGCGTCGTCATCGACGACGATCGCGTCGATCTGGAAGCGACCCGGCGGCGGCGGAGCGGTCGGGCCGCGCCGGCGCCCGAGTTCAGCTTCGGACGCGAGCGCGAGGACTACGAGCGGCGCCTGCCGCCCGGCGTGCAGGACGCGGTCGCCGCCGAGCTCGCGGCCTACTCAGGTTCGTACCGCAACTTCCTGAAGGAGCAGGTCTACGACGCGCTCACGGCGAACGGCGCCTCGCCGCTCGATCCGGTCGCGCTGCGGGAGCGCGTGCGCGAAATCCTAAAATCCGTGCGTCTCGGCGCGGGCGGCGCAGCCTGAGCGCGATGGGAGGCGACATGTTCCACTGGCCGTTGATCTCGTCCGACTCGCACATCGTCGAGCCGCCCGACCTGTGGGCAGAGCGGCTGGACCGCCGGTACCGCGACCGTGCGCCACGCGTCGTCGAGGAGGACGATGCCGACTGGTGGTTCGTGGACGGCGTCCGGACCAACTCGTTCCAGGGCGGCGCCCAGGCGGGCAAGCGCTTCGAGAGCCAGGACGCGCTGCGCCCGGCCGCCCGGTTTCGCGAGGTCCGTCCCGGCGCGTACCTTCCCGTGGAATTCCTCCGCGACAACGAGCTGGACGGCGTGCACGGCGCGGTCATCTATCCGACGGAAGGGCTGCAACTCTTCCGTGTCCCCGACGGCGAACTGCTCACTGCCGTCTTCCGCGCCTACAACGACTGGCTCGTGGAGTTCTGCCGGACCGACACGAGCCGACTGAAAGGGATCGCGCTGATCAACGTGGACGACGTGCCGTCAGCGATCGAGGAGCTGGTGCGCACGCGGAAAGCCGGGCTCGCTGGCGCGATGATCACGGTCTACCCGCCCGAGGATCGGTCGTACGATCGACCGGAGTACGAGCCCCTCTGGGCGGCTGCCGAGGACGTGGACGTGCCGCTGAGCCTGCACATCGACACGCACCGGCCGACGCCGGGCACGGCATGGGAGGGCATCCGGGCCGTCCGCGCGTCGCTCCTCGCGAACGCCGATCACTGGGTGCGCGTCTCGCTGGGCCACCTGATCTTCACCGGCGTCTTCGAGCGCTATCCGCGGCTCCGCGTCGGCTCCGCCGAGCACGAGGTGTCCTGGGCGCCGCACTTCCTCGACCGGCTCGACTACACGTACACCCAGCGTGCGCGGCGCGACGGCTGGTACCGCTTCAAGACCGACGCGCTCCCGAGCGACTTCTTCCGGAGGAACGTCTTCCTCAGCTTCCAGGAGGACGGTCTCGGCATCCGCGACCGCGCCCTCATTGGCGTCGATCAGCTCATGTGGGGCTCCGACTACCCCCACACCGAATCGACGTTCCCGCGCTCGCGTCAGGTCCTGGAACGCATCCTGCTCGGCGTGTCGGAGGCTGAATCCCGGCAGATCACCCGGACCAACGTCGCGCGCCTGTATCGCTTCGAGGGACACTGACCCACGCCGCCGTAGACGTCACGCCATGCCGCGACCATGCGGGGCCCGTGACGCTGCAGACCCGCACGCCGACGCGCCCCGCGCCACGCCGGAGACGGTCGTCCGCGGTCGCGAGCGGTGCGGCGTGCGCTGTCGCCAGCGCGAGGTGCACGCAGTCGTAGACGGGATGATCGATCTCGGAAACGTGCGGCGGCGCAGAAAGGCTGCCCGTCACCTCTGGTCGTCACTGGGCAGTCTATCTTGTTCGCAACCGAGGGGTTGAGAACAGCCAAAGTGTGGTCGGTGATCGACGTCGAAACATCGGATGAGGCAACGGCGTTGTTCAACCTCGCTCAGCCGGAGCTTCGATACTGCGGGCATTCTCGGGCTAAAAATCACCGATGCTGCCCAAGCATAGTCGATGCGAGCGTTGGCGAGGTCCTGACTCGCCTCGGCGTACAACGCGTATAACGAGACCTTGCCGAGCTTACCGCAGGTCTTCTGCGGGGAATGCTGGCCTCAGCGTTGTGAATCTCCGAAAGACCGGATGGCGGTCTCCTGCCATCCTGAACGCCTTCACCGTCTCCTCAATGATCTCGGTGCGGTCACGGTGCCTTTTTGTGCGTCGCGAGGACCTCGGCCATCACTGAACCATCCACCAGTGCCCTCACGTCCACCTGGCGCGGGATCACCTTCTCATCGAACAGGAACCTCGCGAGGTCCGTGAGGCTCGCTTGCAAGGGGCTGTCCTTGGCAGCGGAGTATCGGTAGCCGGGATCCGCCTGCTTGTAGATCGCGGGCAATCCGGCTTCCTTGAAGATGGCCCACGCCCAGTCCTCAGGAATCCCCATCTCCTGCGATACCGCATTGATCGCCGGCGATGGATCCTTCTCCAGCACGTCGTAGGCCATGATCAGCGCACGCAGGTAGCGACGGGCCGTCTCGGAATTCGCCCTGAGCCAGTCGCGCCTGACAGCCCAGACGCCGAGACCCGTATACAGCCCGATGTCGGCCTCGCGGGCGACGATCTTGCCGTCGGCTTGGTGAATCATCTTCTGCATCCAGGGCTCCCAGGTCGCCGCGACGTCAATCTGGCCGTTCATCATCGCCGCAACCTGCTGCGCCGGCTCGAGCTGGAGGAGCTTGACCTGATTCGTCGCGATTCCCTGGCGCTTCAGGACTGTCAGCACTGCGTAGTGGGAGGTGGAGCCCCTGAAGAAGCCGATCGTCTTGCCGCTCAGGTCCGCCAGTGTCCCGACCCCGCTGTCTTTGCGGGCCACGAAACCCACGGCCCGTGGGTACTCGTTGTCGACGCCGATGTAGATCCAGTCCACGCCCGAGGCAACGCCCGCCAGGAAGGGCACCGTCCCCACCATCGCCACGTCGATGCTCTTGCTCTCCGCGGCGGCGATCATGGGCGCTCCCGCCGTAAACTTCACGAAGGTCGGCGCGAGGCCCGCTTTCTCGTACAGCTTCAGGCTGCGCGCGCCGAACAGAAGCCAGGAGGCGACCGCCTGGTATCCGATCTTGATCGGAAGCGGCGACGCCTGCTGGGCGCTCGGGGCAGGCGGGCTTCCGAGCGGGAGCAGGAGCGTCAAGGTCAGGACGATCACAAGCATGACAGCAATGGGCGTATGGCGCGTCGATGTCTCAGGCATCCCTCTCCCTCCCGTGGCCCGGCACGATGTCGACGGCCGGGACCGACTCCGCGGAGCCGGTCCCGGTACGTCGATCGGTGAGCATCAGGCGGCGCGCCCCTCGAGACTGAGGAAGCGCCGGGCGTTCTCGCCGAGGATTTTTCGCTGTGCGCTCTCGCCGAGTCCGCTCATGTGCTTACGAAGCTCCTCGACTGCGCCAGGGAAGATCGCGTCCCAGTGCGGATAGTCCGAGGCCCAGCACACGTAGTCCTCGCCGATGTAGTCGACCACAGCGGGAATGGTGGCCTCGTCTGGGTCGCAGGAGATGATGCACTGCCGGCGGAAGACGTGGACCGGGTCGGTCTTCAGCCAGGGCACTTCCTGGGGGCGCTTCTCCCAATGCTCGTGCATCCGGTGCAGCCAGAAAGGAAGCCAGCCGCAGCCGGATTCGAGGAACGCGACCTTCAGCCGTGGGAAACGCTCGAGCACGCCGCCGGCAATCATCGAGAGCGCCGCCAGCATCTGCTCGAACGGGTGGGAGATCATATGCGTCATGAAGAAGTTGTCGTAGCGATCGAGTCCTGCCGTCGGAAGCTGGCCGTCGGTGCCCTCGTGAAACATGACGGGCACGCCGAGCCGCTCGGCCTCCGCCCACAGGGGATCGTGCGCGGGATCCTCCAGCCCACGGCCGCCGACCGGGTTCGGGCGCAGATAGACGCCCTTGAAGGCGAGCTCGGTGACGCAGCGGCGGAGCTCCGCGACCGCCGCCTTCACGTCGCGTAGCGTGATCATGCCGACGCCGATGAGACGGGAGCGATCCGCCGTGAGGTACTCCGTGTGGAGCCAATTGTTGTACGCGCGACAGATCGCTGCGTTCAACTCTGGGTCACGCGCGTCGACCGTGTAGAGCCCGAGCGTCGGGAACGGAACGGCGACGTCGATGCCATCCGTGTCCATGGCCTTGAGCCGCGACTGCGGCAGGACGATCTCGTGCGATTGGAACCGTCCCTTGTCGTCGGTCCCGTACCAGGCCTCTGGGAGTCCCGGGAAGCCCTTGCCCTTCCCCTCGGGCTTCGGATAGAGTCGACCCTCCATCTCGATGCGGATGTCGTTGTGGCGATCCCTGACAAGCCTGGGCGCCTTCGCGCGAAGCGGGCCGTCGATGTAGCGCTCCCAGAGGTCGTGCGGCTCGAGCAAGTGTCCGTCGCAGTCGATGATGCCTTCTCGCTTCATGACCGAGTCCTCCCGGGGATGGATCCGCGGCTATTCGAGGTAGTCAGCTCCTCGCGAATCAGGTGAAACACGTGCTCCTTGAGGGCGACGAATGTCGGGGTGGTGACAATCTCGAACGTCCGCGGCTTGGGGAATGGGACGGCGATCTCCTCCTTGACGCGTCCCGGCCGCCGCGTCATGACGTACAGCCGATCGGCAAGGAAGACCGCCTCCTCGACGTCGTGCGTGATGAAGAAGATAGTCGGGTGAAACTCCTCCCAGATCTGGAGCAGGAGCTCCTGCATTCCAAGGCGCGTCTGGAAGTCAAGCGCCACGAACGGTTCGTCCATCAAAAGCACGTCCGGGCGGTTCACCAGGGCGCTCGCGATCTGCACGCGCTGCCGCATGCCGCCCGAGAGCTGATACGGGTAGTGACTGGAGAAGTCGTCGAGGCCCATGGCATGCGTGTAGTGCGCGGCGTCCTCAAAGCATTGCCGCGCCGACACCCCGCGCTTCCGCGGCCCGAAGGCGATGTTGTCGCGCACGGTCATCCAGGGAAAGAGCGCCGGCGTCTGAAAGACCACGATACGGTCGGGCCCGGCGTTGCGCACCTCGATGTCGCCGATCCTCACGTCGCCGATCGTCGGCGCGTCGAAGCCCGCGAGGATGTTCAGGAGCGTCGACTTTCCGCAGCCACTTGGGCCCACCAAGCACACGATCTCCTGATCGGCGATCTCGAGGCTCACCTGGTCGAGCGCCTGCACCTCGCCGCCGTGCCGACTGCCCGACGCGAACGTCCTGGAGACATCCCGGACGACAATCTTCCCCATAGGCCTCCGCTCACTTGCCCTGCCAGTGCAGGGTCCGCCGCTCGATGAGGGAGATGACGAGCTCCAGACTGACGCCGATCAGACCGATAATGATGATCCCGATAAAGACATCACTGATCCTGAAGAACGTCCCCGCGTCCTGGATGATGAACCCGAGCCCTTCCTGCGCGGCGATGAGCTCTGCAGCGACGACGATGGCCCAGCTCACGGCCGTCGACGTCTTGATGCCCGTGAAGATGTGCGGCATGGCGGCCGGCAGCATCACGCTCGTGAAGAGCTGCCCCTGCGTGAGCCCAAGGTTGCGGCCCTTGCGGATCAGCTGCTCGGGCACCGAGCGCATCCCGGCCGCGCTGTTGAGTACCGTATAGTTGAACGACGCGGCGAAAATCAGCAGGATCTTGCCCAGCTCGCCGATGCCGAACCACAGGATCATGAGCGGGATGAACGCGATCGGCGGGATCGGGCGGAAGAATCCGAAAATTGGCACCAGCGCGGCATTGACCGTCCGGTTGTAACCCATGGCGAGGCCGATGGGAATCGCGAGGGCGATGCCCGCGATGAGTCCCGTCAAGCTTCGGAAGAGGCTCATCGCCACATGGACGTAGAGCGGCTTGCCAGCATACCCAACACTGAGCAAGGTCCCCAGCTCGCTGCCCATCACCTTTGGCGAGGGCAGGATCAGCGGCGAGATACGAAACGCCGTCGTGACGACGATCCACGCGGTGATCATCGCCACGACGGTCACCGTGCTCACTACCGCCTCCCGTGACATCCCGGACCGAGCGAGCGGACGCGTGACGACGGCCATGCGCATTCCCCTTTCGCGACTTCCCTCCGGCCTTGAGCCTGTCCGTGAGGACCGACGTGTCGATGAGGGTCCGGGGGCCGACCGGCTCCTTAGCGACCCGCTCCTCGTCCTATCCCCTTCCGTCACCGCCAGCCACGCCCCTCAAGCGGGGACCGAGTCGCAGAGCGTTCCGCCCCAGCAGCTTGCGCAGGGCGGTCGCCGACAGACCTGGCCTCATCTCATCCTACTGGGCAACGCCGAGCGCGCATTGGCAGAAGGAACATCATGAGGAACACCGCGGCCCAGTGAAGGAACCCGGCAATCCGGGCCACGGGCTCGAGGGTCGTAGATCGGACGGGTGCCGCCATGCAGGCAGGCTAGTCGGGTGCGCTCACAAGGTCAAGCGGGGGTACGAGCGGCGTCGAGGTGGCCTTCGGGCGGCGGCGAAAGTCACGCATGTTTCCAACCGTGGGGTTACGAACAGCGAAGACGCATCGCCGCAGACATCGTTGGTAGGCGCCTGTCGGGAAATGCGATCGTCACTGTTGTCGGGCTTCGTCGCCGCCATCTACAGGATGATGGTCCGTCCGGAACCGGTGGACAACGCACTCTCCACCATCGTCCCCCCTGCCGACCTGGGCGCGTGCGAGGGAGGGGCCTATTCGAGCGGTATGCAGGGTTGGACGACGGCCTCCTTCCTCAACCAGGTGGACGGCGGACTCGCGAGGACGCGCCTCCCCGAGCCAGGGCATCATCGTCTGGCAGAGATCGCAGAGGAACGATGGCCGCCGGGTGAGCGCGCCCGGAGACTTGAACACCGCGTCCAGCGCCCGCTCGATCTTGGATGTGCTGAGGTTGGTGCCCAATCGCTCCCGAATGAGTGTGACGAGGCACGGCGAGCAGAGAAACTTGCCCCGATAGTCGCCACGGAGAAGAAAGCCGACCTCGGGCCGGATAATGTCCTCGGTCGTGAAGCTCATCGAGACTTCTTCGTCACCTCCCCCTGGGGCACCTGCGGTGCGTTCTTCAGCGGCGTCCGCTTGGGCCATTGTCCCGGCGGGGGCCACGAGCTAAACCTTCCTCGCCCGGGCGTGTATGACAGGAACGCCGTGGAGCCGTGACCGCACGTGGCGCAGCGCTCGCCCCGACTCGCCGCGCACGCATCGCGCTCGTGGTCGCAGGTGGGGACTCCCTTACAGTAGACGCACATGATGGGGTGGCGCGTGACCTCGAAGGACAGTCTATCGCGCCTCGCGCACAGGCAACCGCCTTATCTCTTCGACCTTTGCCGGCGCTTCCTCCCGCGGCGCTTGCGAGTGCGGGCCGGCCGCGATGCCGCCCCTTTGGCTCGACGTGCGAGTAACTCCTTGACCTCTCGCTTCCCCAGTTTTCGTAGGGCCACCAGGTTCACGCGGTTCTGCCCGGTCGGCGTCGATGCTCCGGCCTCCCAGTGGGCCACCGCGGGCGCGCTCACGCCCACCGCCCGCGCGAGGGCCATCTGGCTGAGCCCCAGGCGCCGTCGCAAGCTCGCAATGAGCCGAGGCGAGAGGCGCGCGGCCTTCGCCTCCGCCTCCGAGACCGGTGGTGTCAGCGGCGAGGCGTCCATCTTCCGTTTCCAACTCGCCGCAGTCTGTCGCAGCGTAGTCACCGTCCCGTGTAGCTCGGCGACCCTCCGCCGGAGCCGGACGACCTCGCGCCGCAGCGGGGTGACAACCAGCCGGAGTTGCCTCCGGGCCCCTCGAGCTATCGCCTCCTTCATCACGGTCTCCAGCTTCGCCAACGAGCGTCTCCTCTGAGAGTTCGGAAAGCTTCATCGACCTGGTGTGCCGCCTGCTGTTCGACGGACCTACGTTGAAGATCCTGCGTTGACTTTGCCGCCGCCGGCAGGATAGCACCCGCCCCTGCATCAAGAGCGCGTGCCTAGAGCGCGCCCCTTCCACTCGATTTCCGGGAAGCGCACGCAGGTCTGACTCTGACGGCCGAGCGTGAGGATCTCGAGGCGGATGAGCTGCGCCTTGATGCCCGGCCCGGGCGGCCTGGGACCTGATCGAGCACGGCCGCCGCTGCCGACGAAGAAGTGGGCCCGCTTGGTCAACGTGATCCCAGGGCCCACCCGGCGCCGCTAGTCCTTCCAGAACCCCTTGAACCTGTCGGGCGCCATCTCCGTGTACCGCACGGTGTGGGAGATGTTTCGATGGCCGAGGTACGCCTGGATGCTCCGGGTGTCCTCACCCCGGTTGGCGAGGTAGTAGCCGGTGGCGTGCGTCAACATGTGGGGGTGGACTGGGAAGCCGATCTTGGCTCCCTCCCCGACCCTGGCCGCGATCTTCCTGGCCGCTGACGTGGTCAGCGGCCCCTTACGCTCCGTGGTGAAGACGTAAGGCGACGACGAGTCCCACAGGAGCCGGCGCAAGGCTCGCAACTCGGGCCCGCGCAGTGGATGGGTGCTCGGCACGCCGTTCTTGAGCCGATTGACGTGCAGGAACCCGTCGGTCAAGTCCACCTGTTCCCATCGCAACGCCACCAACTCGCCCACCCGCAAGGCGTGCCGGTAGGTAAGGAGCAGCAGTGTGGCGTCCCGGTGCCCGTGGCGCCCGGCCTTGCCCGCAGCCGCAATCAGCCGCTCGACCTCGGCCGGGGTGAGGTGCTCCCGCGTCCTCCGGGCGCTGTTGGGGACGCGCCTGGGCGGAACCGCTGTCTGGACTTTCCCATTTACGGGGCCTGGCGCCCGGGCGGTGACCCTCCGTAAGTGCGTGATCTTTGCGATCGTGCCCTCCTGGAAGTTTCCCGTCTAGGGCCATTTTAGGGAAAGTCTGGCCCGAGGCCAAAGACGAGGAGCATGGCTAGCGGGCCTCCGCACGATTGTGAAGGCGGCAACCGCGAAGTTCCGCATCAGTCCGTGACGGTCGCCTCTTCTTCCCAGATCTCGTGACAGAGGAAATGCATATGCAGATCGGCCTTTCGCGCACCAGCCGGAACGGGATAGTCAGGATATGCAAAGTGCTCGGCGGCGATGGTTTCATCGCAAGCGGCGCAGGGCATACCGCCCTGGGTGAGCTTTAGGGCGGTTGTGCGAGGAGTCTTTCCCTCCTGACCAGCGATCTTTGGAAGCTGCCCGCGCTCGATTCGGTCGCGGATCCGGGCCACCAATGCCTCACAGCCTGAGCACGCGCCCTCCTCGTTCACCTTCTCGACTCGCTCACATTCCACGTAACGACACTTTTGCATCAGCTCCTCCTCCTCATGGTCAAGAGCGCCGGAATGTCCGCCTGGTCGAGGAAGAACCGGGCCTCTGCGAGCTTCCTCGTCGCCCCCGCCAGTGCGCCCAAGAAGCAAGGGACGGGGCCCTTCATGCTCAGCGCTTGCGGGGCGGCGGATACGGCCCCTCAAGGAGGAGCAGCGGCCGGCCCGCCTCGAAAAGCTCGCCTAGTTCGATGGCCAGCTCCGCGACCCGCGTCACGCGCTGGATGGCCAGGTCCCAGTGGTACGTGCGGATGAAGTCGCTGTCGCCGGTCTGGAGCGCTTCCAGGATCACCTGGTGCGCGGCCTCCCGCTGCACGAGGAGGGCAAACCGCCGGCAGAATGCCGTCAGTTGCTCGTCACTCACGAGGAGAGGGCTCGATTCGTCCGGATCCATCGGACGCGCCAGCAGAGCGCCCGCGTAAACGAGTCCGAGTCTCCGCTCCAGTCGTCGCCCGCGGCCATCGACTTCAAGGTGACCTCTGCCATGCTGCGCCCTTCAGTCGGATCCGGTCTTCTTCGCCTTCCGCCAGCGAGCCCGGGCAGCCCGGCGGAGGATCTCCGCCCGCGTCTCCGCCGGCACCCCTTCCCAGCGGGCCTTGCCGCCTTTACTGGCACCGAGCTTGGACAGCGCCGCCGCGTGCGGGTTCTTCTTGCGAGCGGCCATGGCGCCTGTATAGCATGCGGGCCCGAGCTTGCATAGACCTTGACAATGCAAGCTCGGGCTTGCATGCTCAAGGAGCGATGAGGAAGCCCCGCGAGCGCTCTGAACGCTCCGGGGCCGTGGCCCATCACCCGCACCCGCAAAGGAGACGCAGCGATGAGCGACCCCATGATAGCCCGTTTTCGGGGCCACCAATTGACGTTCCGAATGCCGGCCGGCTACGCGGTCTGCCTTGCGTGCCTTCGAGCCCTGACGGTCGACGATCTCGCCCGGCCCTGCCCGGGCCCCGCGCCGACGGAGCAGGGCAGTCGCGCATGATGGACGAGGAGCGGCGGGCCGAGTGGGCCATGATTGTCTGGGACAGCGACGCGACGTGCCCCTGCGGCGCGGACCCGAAGGCCGACGACGGCGCTGCCATCGACGACGAGCGCTGGCACATGGACATGTTTCCGCAGCCGGACCTCACGGTGTTGGCAGAGGTCCGCTGCCCGAGGTGCCAGTAGATGTCAAGGTCGGCGCAGATCTGCCCTGGCCTCCCGGCTCACGCGCTCGGTAGCCGGCGACCCCGACGATGATCGCCCTCGGCTACGTCCGACGCAGCAAGGAATCGGGCGCGCGTACAGTCTCCCTCGAGGACCAGCGGGCGCGCATCGAGGCTACTGCCAGTGGCAGCCGCCCTCCTGGCCCGCAAAGTCGCGCGCGGCCGGCTGCCGACTCCCTTCACCGCCCGGGACGTGTACCGCAACGCCTGGACGGGACTGACCGAGCCGCGAGCGTGGAAGTTCTTGGCCGCTGAGGATGAGAAACTCCTTGTCCCGGTAGCGCCCACCGATCTGCCTGAGCCAAATGGCTTGTCGGCCCACGTTGGCTTATACGCCAGTCGGTCTTTCTTGACCACCCCGACACCCGGAACAATATGCTCCGCCGTGTACACCTCGACGCGCAGGCGACCTCGGTCCGTGACGCTGCGGTAGATGCTCCAGCCCGCCACCGTCGTGGAGACGATGGCACCGGAGACGGCAACCCACGTCGTGAGGTCCATCCTCGCCATGTGCTATTTCGCCGCCAGCTTCCGTTCAAGGTGGGTGATCTTGTTCGCGACCCGCTCGATGCGCTCCTTCATGTTCTTCCGCGTCTCCCGATACCCGGAGGGTGTGGCCGTGAGCGTGGCCTCAAGCTCGGCCCGCAGCTTCTTCGTCCGCTCAAGTTCTTCCCCCATCTTCGTGCGCTCGACTTCGGTCATGGTGTCCCCCTGCACCAGTCCTACCGGTTTGTGGCTCCCGGGGTCAAGAGGATTGCGGGATGACCCGGCCCCACCCCTCCCCGGCGGCACTCAGCGCCATGCTCCCCGAGCACCCGGCCCGATCAACCCGGACAGAGGGCACCCGGTGGCCGCCTCATTCGGCACGTCCGGTACTTCGTCCTGCAGCTGGCCGAGAGCTGCTTGACATCGACTCTCTTTCGGCAAATCCTCGGGCGCATCGAGCGACTCACGTAGCATCCGACGTGATTGACGGCTCAGACGGGGAGCGGGATCGGAGTCGGCGGGCGTGTCCCTCCGTTACGTGGTCACGGGAGGCACGCCTTCGGACGATGCCCGGTCAGCCGCGCGGGCGCCGCGAGAACGACCAGTGTGACCTATGGCGAATGGGCAGCATGGGCGGGTAGACGTTATACCGCCACTCGCCAGTGTGAGACGGACGAGAACATGGGTCCATATCGCAAATTCCAGTTTACAAGTTGCGCGAGTGCCCGACGAAAGGATGACCTTGATCGCCTTGTTCATCGGGGTTTGCCTCGGCGACGAGCGGCCGGAATTCTTTTTGCTCTCACACCCTCGCCGCTGCGCCGAATGACAAGCCGTAAGGCCTTGAATCGTCGCCCTGGCGGGGCTGACCTGGCCGTTTGAGACAAGGCCCCTGGTTTCCGGCGAAGCCGAACGGTGAGGCAGGCATCTACGATGAGGGCGATCTGCGCGTGGTGCAAAGCTGAGGGCCGACCAGGCGACCTCGGAGAGCGTGAGCCGCTCGATGACCTGAGCGAGACTCACGGGCTCTGTCCGGCTCACCTGGCATGGATCCTCGCCCAGCTGCCTTCCATCTCCTTTCCCGGCGTTCAGCTTCTGATCGTCGTCGAGGATGGCGATGCGGGTCTCTACCAGCATCTGTCGCGGAGCATGGCGGCCGTCACCGGCGTGAAGGTCATCAGGGAGCGCCGACTCCAGGAGCAGCGCCGAGCGAGCCATTCGGTGCTCGTCGACCGGCGTCGCGGCGATCGACGACAGTCCCGGGCCGTCAGGCAATCCATGGGCTGCATGTTCATCCGATTCGGGCCCAAGATTTCCACTTCTCGGGGCGTGATCGAGTCTGGGGACTTGACCCAGAGCACGTAGGTTTCCTCTCGCCTCTCGCGGTTCTGCGCTTGACTCCCGTGGACAGGGGCCTAGACTGATCCCAGGATTTCCTTTGTCCAGGGAGGTGCCTTCATGTCGACGAAGGTGCGTGTGAATCTCGCTAACCCACTCGAGCTGCTGGAGCTGCCCGGCGTCGGACCGCGAGAAGCCGAGGCCATTTTGAAGTTCCGCGCCGAGCACGGCCCCATCCAGGATACGCGACAGCTCGCTGCGATTCTCGGTGGGCCGTCCCTGGCCGGGGCGCTCTCGGAGCTGGCAGACTTCTCTCCGGCCGAAGCCACCGCGCCCGAAGCTCCGGGCGCCTAGCCGGCGCCTCGAGTTTCCGGCGCCGGCGTGCCGCGGGCCAGTAGGCAGGACCGGCGAGGCGAGCGGCAAGGCGTGGCGGACCACGGCGCTCAGCATGGCGAGCCGCCGCTCCTGGCGCGCCGTCCACTCGAAGCCGTAGGCGTCGCGGATCGCCGGCGGCAGCAAGCCCACGGTGGGGAGCCGAGCCAGCGCCAGCAGCGGACGCAGCGCCCATGATCCGCGTTTAGAAGTATTCCAGTAGTACTTCCAACAGTGACGCTGTAGGAACCCAGACCGGTCTTTCCGTTTGAGAGGAGGAGCGTGACATGGACGCGAAAACATACATTCAGAACAGAGTCACTGATCATGGGCTGCGAGTCGTGATTATCGGAACCGGTGAGGTGTTCGTTTGAGGGGAGAACGGCAAGTTCTCGTTCGAAGGCGATGGTCAGGTGCACTTCGCGAGCCCGAACTGGGACTACTACTTCCCTCCGAGCAGCGTAGCGCTCTACGGAGTCCGTTCATCTGGAGGGAACCAGCTCAACGTAGTGTTGCGGGCGGGAGCCTAGTTTGTCTGCCGGCCATCCGGCGTCCTTGCGCATCGTCGGCTTCACGGCCCCCGCCGAGACGCGCCGCAGCAGCGTCTTACGTCGTGGCCACCTTGATGAATTGGGGCAGCGAACTCTCCTCCTCTGGGTTCGGGTCGATTTGCGACCGTTCTTCCCTTCGACCGGTCTTCCCAAGATCGCTATGTCAGTTCCGTGTGGTGCAGGGCTGGACCCCCGGGTTATCCAGGAAGAACTGTCTGTTCAGCTCG
>WNFC01004117.1_pt1 | contig 27245 bp, 31 predicted proteins | sample 5400541 | NCBI WGS metagenome assembly WNFC01 (sample SAMN13153342, study PRJNA577476) | soil metagenome | isolation source: 120 cm saprolite under Douglas fir tree site 2 hole 2 replicate 1 | place: USA:California | collected 2015-04-18 | reverse complement strand
GCCGGTACCTATCGCCGCCGCGTGGTGGGCGACGTGCTCTCCGGCGGGCGCTCGCTCTTCGACGTGCCGGTGGGCGAGGCGGGCGCGACCTACCAGGTGTCGGTCGAGACGGTGGACTGGGTCAAGGAGTGCCGCTAGCCGGCCCCGAGCCGAGGACCCGGCTCGTCAGGACATTCACCGCTCGCTCGAGCGCCATCGCTCCGAGCGCGAGAATGGCGATGATCCCGCCCGTGCCCACCACGAACGTCGCCGTATCGAGCGAGCGCATCCGCTCGCCGAAGTAGAGCACGTAGGGCTGATGGACGAGGTAGAGCCCGTATGAGGACGCTCCGACCGTCATCGCGGCGGCCCACACACGGAAGCCGGCCAACCACTCGCGCGCCGTTGGCGAGGATGACGGTCAGCCCGGTGCCGATGAGCGCATCGGTGAAGAGATAGGACCAGAGAGCGCGCGCCCGCGGCCATGCCGAGCGCGAACTCCCAGAGCCGGCACGCGAAGAAGCCGCCCTGCACCCATTCACCGCTCACCGGCATGGCGATCACGAGGAGCCACCGGGCGCCGACCGTGACGACCGCGGCGGCGGCGAGGAACCGGGCCACGCCCAGGCGCCCGAGCGCGACGAAGAGCGCCGGAAACACCAGGTAGAGCTGCAGGAGCAGACCGAAGTACCAGAGCGCGGGGTTGAAGTAGTAGAACAGCGTCCCGATCGGCACCACCCGATCGCCGAGCAAGCTCAGCGCGAAGCGGTAGTCGAGCGCGTCGAAGCGGGCCTGAAACGGCGACACCAGATAGACGAGGTGCGCGACCCAGTACATCGGCAGCAGACGAACCAGTCGGCTCCGGTACCACCCGAGCCACGCCGCCGGCGGGCGACCGCTCCGGGCGAGCGCATACGAGAGCCCGAACCCCGAGAGGACGAGAAAGACGGCGACCCCGTGAAAGCCCATCTGGACCGCCGCGGCAAGCACCGCGGACCCGAGGCAGAGTGCCCGCGACACCGGAGACTCCGGCGCCCAGATCTTCTCGTACGCCGTTGTAGGCGATGAAGAAGTGAAAGAACACGATCCAGAGGATCGCGATCCCCTTGGTCCCATCGAGCCAATCGAGCCGCGCCTCGATGCGGCCCGCCGGTCGTCGCTCGCGCACGCGGCTCACGACGGCGACGATAGGGGGTCGGCCGATCGCGTGTCAATTGCGCCGGCCGCTCCGATCCGACGTATACTGCCGACCACGGCCACACCCGCCATGCCCGACCTCCTGGACGCCATCGAGATCGAGAGCGCGCCGAGCCCCACCGCGGCGGTGATCTGGATGCACGGCCTGGGCGCCGACGGCCACGACTTCGAGCCCATCGTGCCCGAGCTGCGGCTGCCCCCCCGCCTGCCCGTCCGCTTCGTGTTCCCGCACGCCCCGCTCCGCCCGGTCACCATCAATCAGGGCCACGTCATGCGCGCGTGGTACGACATCCGCGCGCTCGCGGGAGTGCGCCGCGAGGACGAGGCGGGCGTCCGCCAGTCGGCGCGCCAGATCGAGGCGCTGGTGGAGCGCGAGCGGCAGCGCGGGATCGCACCCGACCGGATCGTGCTGGCCGGCTTCTCCCAGGGCGGCGCGATGGCGCTGCACGTCGGGCTGCGCTACGCGGAGCGCCTGGCCGGCATCATGGCGCTCTCGTGCTACCTGCCCCTGTCCGACGCCCTGGCCACCGAGGCCGCGCCCGCCAATCGGGACGTGCCGATCTTCTGGGCCCACGGCGTGCACGATCCGATGATCCCGCTGGCGATGGCCGAGCTCGGGCGCCAGCACGTCGCCGGGCTCGGCTACCCGATCGAGTGGCACCAGTACGCCATCCCCCATTCCGTCTCCCCCGAGGAGATCGCCGACGTCGCCCGCTGGCTCGGGCGGGTGCTCGGCGCGTGACCCCGTTGCCCAGGAGGTGAGCCCATGCAGACCGACCGTCTGAAGATGCCGATCGGGGAAGCGATGTTCACCCAGCGGTCCGTTCGGAAGCTTCGCACTGATCCCATCCCGATGGAGGACCTCCACCTCCTGATCGAGGCCGCGGTGAAGGCCCCCAACGGGGGCAACAACCAGGTGGGACGCTTCCTGATCGTGAACGACCGCGCGAAGATCCGCGAGTTCGGCGCGCTCTACAAGGAAGCGTGGTGGGCCAAGCGCTGGGACGACCACAAGTGGACGAAGCCGGAGGACATCCCGCTCACCGACAAGAACCACCGTTCCGCGATGGGGCTGTCGGAAGACATGAAGGACGTCCCGTGCGTGGTCTTCGCGCTCACCGCGCCCGGGGGCGGCGCCAACTCGGTGATCCCCGCCTGCCAGAACCTGATGCTGGCCGCCCACGCCCTCGGCATCGGCTCGCTGCCCACCACCCTGCACGCCAAGGTGATGGACCGCTTCCACGCGATGTTCGATATCCCCAAGGAGATGACGTTCCACTTCTGCATCCCGCTCGGCTACCCCGCGGTGAAGTACGGAGCCAGCAAGCGGCGGCCGACGTCGGAGACCACCTCGCTCAATCGCTGGGGGGGAGCGGTGCCGTGGGCGTGACGCGCAAACCCGCGGTCAGCCTCGCCGCGGTTCCCGGGCGCCGCAAGGCCACCGTGGACATGGCGAAGCGCCTCGAGGAGGAGGGCTTCAGCGGCCTCTACTGCCCGAGCCTGGGCGACGGGCTCGGCCTCTGCGAGGCCATCGCGCTCGCCACCCGCACGATCCCCTTCGGCACCAGCATCGCCAACATCTACACGCGCCACGCCTTCGACTTCGCCCAGACCGCGGCGTTGATCCACGAGCTGGCGGGCGGGCGCTTTCGCTTCGGGGTGGGGATCAGCCACGGTCCGACCCACGACCGCCTCGGCATCAAGCCGGGCAAGCCGCTCGAGGACATCCGCCACTTCGTGCAGGACCTCAGGGCCGGCGCCAAGCTGGCGGGCGAGCTGCCGCGGATCACGCTCGCGACGCTCCGAAAGAAGATGACCGCGCTCTCGGCCGAGATCGCCCAGGGCGCGGTGTGGGCCAACGCGGCCCGCTCGCACATGCCGGAATCGCTCAAGGCCCTGCCCGACACCGCCCGCACCGGCCCCGAGTTCTTCATCGGCAACATGGTGCCGACCTGCATCGACGCCGACCGCGCCGCCGCCGCCGCGGTGAACCGCCGGACGCTGACCGGGTACGTGAAGCTGCCGAACTACCAGAACTACTGGATCGAGGCCGGCTTCGAGGAGGAGATGCGGGCCATCCGCAAGGCGATCGCGGCGGGCCAGGAGGACACGATCCCTGGGCTGATGTCCGAGCGCTGGCTCTCCCAGGTCACCCTCTACGGCAGCGCATCGGAAGTCCGCGAGGGCGTCGAGGCCTGGTACGCGGCCGGGGTGAAGACGCTGATCATGGTGCCTTCCTCCACCAAGGGTAACCAGATGGTGGCGCTGCAGGAGCTGATCGACCTCTTCCGCTGACGCCATGCTCGACCCGCCCGACGGCTTCACGCCCCTCTTCCGCACCAGCCCCTTTCTCGACGCGCTCGGGCCCTTCTTTCACCGGCGCGACGGGCGCGCCTTGATCCTCGGCGTGCGCATCGCGGAGAAGCACTGCAACGCGCGCGGCACCGCCCACGGCGGGCTGCTCATGACCCTGGCCGACGTGGCGCTCGGCTACAGCCTGGCCTACGCGGAGGATCCGCCGGCCTCGCTGACCACCGCCAACCTCTCGGCCGACTTCGCGGGAAGCGCGAAGCTCGGGGACTGGCTGGAAGCGCGGACCGACATCCAGAAGCTGGGCGGGCGCCTCGCCTTCGCGAACGCCTACCTCTCGGTGGGCGACGAGCGGATCGTCCGGGCCAGCGCGGTCTTCGTGCGAGGCGGCCGCTCCGAGGCCTAGTCTCTCAGCCCTCCACCGCGTCTCAGGGATTCGCGGCGAGGAACGCGCGGGCCTGCGTGAGATCGGGCCGCGCGTCGCCCGCGCCCGCCATGTCGACCAGCTTGACGTAGTAGTGGCGCGCCTTCGTCCGGTCGCCGCTCTGGATCGCGGCGCGGGCGGCGCCCGCGTAGCCCCGGAAGCGCCCGGGCTCGCGGAGCTGGGCGGTCTCGAACTCCTTCAGGGCCTCCGCGGGCCGCTTCAGCTCGAGCAGCATGTCGCCGAGCAGCTCGCGCGCGGGCAGGATGCGCCCGGGCGTCACGATGTGCTTCTCGCTGCGATCCTCCGCGTCCGCCGCGCTCCGCATCAGGGCGAGTGCGTCGTCCGACTTGCCCCGCGCGAGCGCGGCCCACGCGGCCACGCCCAGGCGGCTCACCTCGACCTCGGTGGCCCAGTACTCGTTCTTCGCGGCCTTGAGCGCATCGCGGAGCCGGGCCAGCTCCAGCCCTTCCTTCTCGGCGCCCGCCGCGTCGCCGGTGCGGGCCGCCCCGAGCCCGCGCGCGAAATGGGTCAGCGCCTCCGCGAACGGGAACGCGCCCGGGGTCGGCTCGAGCTTGGTGGCCGCCGCCCAGTCGCCCCGCTCGACCGCGTAGCGAGCCGGTATGGCGGCCAGCGCGTAGGGCCCCGCGAAGCGGACGTAGCGAGCGACCTGGCCCCGCTCGTCGACCACCCGCCGCGCGTCCGTGTCGCGCGCGAGCTGCAGGTAGGCGTACACCATGTAGTCCATCGCGTGGGCCTGCTCGTCGCCGTCGCCATCCCGCCGGGCCGACGCGGCGGAGCGGACGTTGGTCTCGGCGGACTCGGTCCAGAGCCCGACGCGGGTGAAGATGTGCGACGGCATGTGCAGGGCGTGCGGCGCCGCGGGGGCGATGGACGCGTAGCGGCGCGCGGCCGGCACCCCCTTCGGCGCGATCGGGGGGGCGTCGTAGCTGTGGATCAGGTAGTGGGCGACCCCGGGATGATCGGGGTGCTTCACGAACTGCTTCTCGAGGATGTCGGCCGCGGTCAGGTAGGCCTTGTAGGTCTGGTCGGTGAGCGACTGCGTCCCCGCGAGGTACAGCGCGTAGAAGATCTGCGCCTCGTCGTCGGTCGGGTAGCGGGCGGCCAGCGCCTCGAAGGCCTTCGCGCGGTTCTGCTGGCGCGTGCGCTCCGGGCGGTTGGCCCAGTCGTCATAGTAGGCCGCGACCGCCTCGATGTAGTCGCGCTCGCGCGCGGTCTTCGCCCCGATCTTCCGCCCCTCGTCGATGGCGGCCTGCGCGCGCTCGGCCCACTCCTTCGGGGGCCCGATGCTCGCGAGGGGATTGTTCATGAGAAGCGCCGCGATGCCCCAGGTCGCGATGGCGCACGACGGGTCCTGGGCGAGCACGTCTCGGAAGGCTCGCTCGCCCGGGCCGTAGTTGAAGGAGTGCAGCATGGCGACCGAGCGCTGGAACGCCTCCTGCACCGCCGGCGCGCAGGAGTTCGGGAAGTCGACGGTGCCGAGCCGCTCCGGGGCCTGCGCCCGGCCCGTGGCCGGCGCGAGCGCTGCGAGTACGAGGCCCAGCATCACGAGCCGTGTCGAGGTCTGCATTTTCATGGTGGTCTCCTGCCTGGATCCTATCCCAGCTCGGCCAGGATCTCCTTGCGATGCTGGTCGAGCGACGGCGCCACCGCCCGCGGCGTCCCGCTGCGGAGCGGCGGCAGGCCCGGCACCTGCGGCACCGGAACCCGGCCGATCCCCGGCTGCTCGATCCAGGTCACCGCGCCGATCGCCTTCACGTGCGGATCGTCCAGGAACTCGAGGTAGGTGTTCACCCGCTGATGCATGAGCCGTGCGCCGCGCAGTCGCGCCGAGAGATCCGCGGTGGTGCGCCGGGCGAACTCGGGATCGAGCAGCGCGTTGAGGGCGGCCACGTGGGCGAAGCGCGAGTCGTTGGTGGCGAAGCGCGTATCGCTCTTGGCCGCGGGGATCTCGAGCGCGTCGCAGAGCACCGGAAAGTCCGCGTCGCGCAGGATCGTCAGGTTGATCCAGCCGTCGCTCGCCTTGAAGGTACCCGACGGGGTGAGGCCCGGCTGCGGCTTCCCGCCCTCCAGATGGTGCTGGATCATCGACACCGCCTGGATCGTCGAGCCGCCCCGCAGCAGGCTCGACTCGATGTAGCGGCCGCGCGGCTCGTCGCGGCCGGCGTAGAGCGCGACCGCCATCGCCTGGAAGTTGCTGAGCGCGGTGGCCATGTCCATCACGACCACGGGGACGCGATGCGGGATGCCGTCGAGCCCGCGGTTCACCGACATGAGGCCGGTGAAGGCCTGGAACACGGTGTCGACCGCGGGCCGCTCCGCGTCGGGGCCGGTCTGGCCGAAGCCCGATACCGACAGATAGACGATGCGCGGGTTGATCACCTCGACGTCCGGATAGCCGATGCCGAGCCGCGCCGCCACGCCCGGCCGGAAGGATTCGAGGAACACGTCGGCGGTGGCGACGAGCCGTCTCAGGATCTGCTGGTCCTCCACGGTCTTGAGATCCAGGACGATCGAGCGCTTGCCGAGGTTGGCCGCGATGGCGAAGGCGGTCATGTCGCCGTAGCGCTTGCCGAGCGCGCGCGCCCAGTCGCCCTCCGGCGGCTCCACCTTGATCACGTCGGCGCCGTACTGGGCGAGCAGCATGGCCGAGTAGGGTCCGGCGATGCCCTGGCTCAGGTCCACCACCTTGAGGCCGGCGAAGGGCGCGTCGTAACTCATCGGGTGTGTTCCTCCGGGACTGCGCGATAATGACGCCCGCAGATCATACCGCGAGGGAGGGACGCTATGCTCAAGGTGGAGAAGCCCCAGGATTTGCTCCAGCACGTGGGCAAGGAGCTGGGCCCGTCGGAGTGGCTCACGGTGACCCAGGACATGATCGACAAGTTCGCGGACGCCACCGGCGACCACCAGTGGATCCACGTGGACGTGGAGCGCGCCAGGAAGGAGATGCCGGGCGGCAAGACCATCGCCCACGGCTATCTCACGCTGTCGCTCCTTCCCCAGCTGGCCCCGACGCTCATGAAGGTCGAGAAGCGCCGCCGCGGGGTCAACTACGGATCGAATCGCGTGCGCTTCACCGCGCCGGTGCCCGCGGGCGCGCGGGTCCGCCTGCGCCAGAAACTGGTGAAGGTGGAGCCGGTCGAGGACAACGGCTTCCGCGTGACCAGTGAGATGACCATGGAGGTGGAGGGCAACACGCGCCCCGCCATGGTGGCGGAGACGCTCGGCATCATCTACGGCTAGCCTTCACCCTCTCCCCAGAGGGGAGAGGGCAGGGTGAGGGGGCCTACGCGCGCGCGCCGGCCACCTTCGCGTGCACGTTGGCCACCTGCTGGTGGAAGGGCGTGCCGGGCGGCGAGTTCATCGGCGTGCTCCCCGCGAGTCCGGTGATGAGCTGCGCCATGATCGGGCCCTCCTCGGAGAGGAGACCGGGCAGGCGCTTCTTGAACTCGTCCAGGCTCGTGATCGTGCACGTGCTGCGGTAGCCCACCGCCTTCGCCATCGCCGCGAAGTCCACCCCCTGCCCGCCCGGCGTCTCCTGCGAGCCGGAGGTGTGGTACACGCCGTTCTTGAAGAGCAGGTGCGTGAAGTTGCGCGGGGCCGCCCCCGCGATCGTGGCGAGCGAACCGAGCTGCATCAGGAGCGAGCCGTCGCCGTCGAAGACGATCACCCGGCGATCGGGCGCGCCCAGCGCGAGGCCGAGCCCCAGCGCGGAGGCGCCGCCCATGAAGCCGACGCAGCCCACCGAGAGGTCGTCGGGGGCGATCGTGCGCCACGCGGGGGAGGTGGTCATGGTGGGCACGCAGATCGCGGTGCCGCGCGCGGCCGCGACGAGGGTCAGGATCTCCTCCGGCTTCATCATCACGCGGTCTCCAGGCCGACGAGCACCGCGGCGGGGCCCTTGCGCTCGCGGCTCTTGCGGTAGTATTCGGCGATCAGCTTCACGTCGTCCGGGCCTTCCATCCGGGCGTGGGGAATGCTGAACACGTCCAGCAGCGGCTCCGCGAAGCGGACCATGGAGTGCCGCGAGTCCTTGGGGTCCTTGTCCTTCTCGCGGCTCAGCAGGCCGATCATGTAGAAGATCGGGACCTTGCCGTCCATCGAGATGCCGCGGATCGTGTTCACGCTCGCGTAGAGGCCGGCGTGCTGGATCATCACGATCACCGGCTCGCCGGTCATGTAGAGCCCGGCCGCCACCGCGTTGGCGTCGTCCTCGGTTGAGCACGTGAGCACCCGCAGGCTCCGCTCCTTGTCGAGCGCGGCCAGCACGCTCTTCTGATGCGTGTCGGGCACGCTGATGATCCAGCCGAGCGGGTCCTGGCGCTTGGCGCCCCGACGCTCGGCCTGGAAAATTTCCTTGAATGCGTCGATGATGAGAGAGGACGGAACGGACTCGGGCATTCGCACCTCCTGGGTGAGCCATGCGATTTTCCCCCGCAAGGCCAGCGAAGAGTCTGCCATAGGTCGCGCTTCCTGTGAAGCGGGCACTGGCGTCGGCGGCCAATCTCTCGCGCGTGACGGGAAACCCGAATCAATGACCGGCCGGTATATGGTACGAGCTTCTAAAATTCCCCCCTGCTACAGTGGGCATAGGCCATGCGAACCCTAGTCGTCACGTCGCTGACCCTGCTAGGTATGAGACGTCATCTCGTCGGCGTGCTCTGGCTCGCGCTGGCCGTCGTTCACGCGGCGGTGACTCCGTTGGCGCATGCCAGCCCTCCAGACCCGGTGTGGATGGACGGGTTCTTCGATGACGATGGCAACGACAATAGCATCCTCTCCATCACGTCGAGCACCGCCACGCTGGACTCTTTCCCTCGGCGCAACTGGTCCATCCTCTCGGTGTCGGGGCCGGCTCATGTTCGAGAAGTCCGCGGTCTCGCTCCTGCGCAGTATTGCTCCGCAGTAGACGTTCGCGCCCCCCCGCGCTCCTGACCTGTCGGTCTGCTGAAGCGGTAGGCAACCGTCATCCGGTCTGAATGGGCCAGAGACGGCATATCCGATTCTCAATGAGGGGGTCATCATGCATATCTTTCGTCGTCGGCATCAGCAGCGCGGCTTCACGCTCATCGAGTTGATGATCGTCGTCGCCATCATCGGCATTCTCGCCGCGATCGCCATCCCGCTGTACGCCAACGTCCAGGCCCGTGCGCGCCTGGCCAAGGCCCAGGCTGATGCTCGGGCCCTCGCGTCGGCCGTCAGCATCTACTCCGCGCACACGGGGTCCCTCCCGACCGCACTGACGGACCTCACGTCGGTCATCACCAACTCGCTCGGTCAGCCCGGGGGGCCCTTCATGGCCTCGATCCCGAACGGCCCCGCTGGCTGGGGCACCTACGTCTACACCCCGGTCGCGTCGGCCGGTACCTTCACCATCAGCAACAGCGGTGACAGCACCAGCGTCAGCCTCCCGTAACGCCTAGAATCCCTCCAAGCGGCGGACAGGGAGTCGTGACCCTGACTCCCTGTCCTGCTGCTTCATCGAGGCGCGGCCCTTAATAGGGGGCGAATGCCAGGCGTCTGCCGTACCGCGCCCAGGTCCGCGGGAGCTTTCCGAGCCCGCGCGCTCTTGGTCGGAATGCTACGCTGTTCTCACCATGCCTGGAATTCACGTGCCGGAGAATCGAGTGCACCCAGTGGGCGGGGCATGAGCTACACCAGATCAGGTGGGGGATGACACCCCCACTCCCGGACCTTCTGCGCGAGCACGAGGGGCACCGGCCGCTGTGGCTGCGCGCCCTGTACGTGCTGGGTGCGCTGGTCTGCATCGCGGCCGGGATCGCGGGCTGGCTCATCCCGGTGATGACCGGGATCCCCTTCTACGCCGCCGCGGTTGTCCTCCTGGGGCTGGCCAGCGACCGGGTCCGCCGCGCGATCAACCGCCTGGAGCGCCGTCTAGCCGAGAGCAACCGGCAGAGGGTCCGCCGCCTGCTCGCCAAGCTGCCGGGGGCCTGGGTGCGCCGCCTCATCCATATTCCGGACGAAGTCGCCTAAGATAGCTCCATGCTCGCTCGACTCGGCCGGGCGGCCGCCCTCGCGGGGCTGCTCGTCCTGCCGGACCCGGCCTGGGCCGTCGACGCCCCGACGTCGGAGGAAGGCCAGGCCCTCGACGTCCGCCGCCTCGCCCCCGAGCAGCGCCGCCGTCTCCTCGCCGGCGACACCATCGCGTACCCGGTACTCGAGACCAGCGAGACCGAGCTGGGCGCCGGGGTAGCGATGTACCTGGCGGTCCCGCTCTCCCGCGCGGCCGAGGTCCTCACCAGTTCCGACGTCATCTTGAAAGACCCGAGCATCACCGCCTCCGGGCTCATCCCCGCGGGCGCCACCGTGGCCGCCCTGCACGGCTTCAAGCTCGCCGCCGGCGAGATCGGGGAGGCGCAGGACGCGCTCGACGCCGCCGCGGGCGCGCGGTTCAACATGGCGCCGCCCGAGATCACCGTCTTCCGTGCGGCCAAGGGTACGGTGCGCTCCACCGACCGCGCGGCGGTGCTGGACGCGGCGGCGGGGCAATGGCACGCCCTCCTGCTCGAGCGTGCGCAGGCCTTCCAGGTGCGCGGCCTCGAGGGCATCGCCCCCTACGCGCGCCGCGGCGGCACGAGCGGCACGACCGATCCGGCCGCGCTGCTCCGCGTGGCCGCGGGCGACGCGCGGATCATCGCGTCGCTGGCCCCGCGCCTCGGCGAGGCCCTGCTGCGCTATCCGGCCGAGCAGAGCCCCACCGCGATCAGCCACATCTACTGGGTGAAGCGCCAGGTCCAGGGCCGGCCCACTCCGCTCCTGATCCAGCATCTGGTCGACGTGACCCCGGCGCTCGCGCTCTACGTGGAGCGGCAGTTCTACGTGGGCAACACCTACAACGCGAGCCAGATCCTGTGCGCCGCGGTGCCCTACGAGGACGGCGTGCTGATCCTCTCGAGCAACCGCGTCTCCACCGACCAGGTGGCGGGCCTCGGCGGCGAGATGAAGCGACTGATCGGGCGGCGGCAGCTCCGCAGCGAGATCGTCAAGCGCTTCGACCGGATCCGCGCCGCGCTGGTGCGGCCGCTCGGGCCGCCGGACCGGGTGGAGAGTCCGTAGCCTAGTCGCCCAGCACGCGCCGGCGCAGCAGGCGCAGGTCGAGCGGCACCAGGATCGCCAGCATGAGCGCCGACAGCCCGACCACGCCGGCCAGGTGACCCGCCACCGGCCCGCCGATCAGGATGCCGCGGAAGGCCTGGGCCAGGTGATAGAGCGGGTTGCCCGCGTTCAGCGCGACCAGCACCGGATGCTCGAGCGGGAAGTAGGTCGACGAGAGCAGCCCCATCGGCAGCACGAGCAGGAACACCGGCAGGTTCATGTGGTCGATGGTCGGCACGATCGCGGTGAAGCAGAGGCCGAGAGCCGCGAAGCCGCAGCCGGCGACGAAGGTGATCGGCCACAGCACCGGCAACCACCGCAGATCGAGCGCGAGCAGCCCCGCCCACTGGATCACGACCAGCACCGCCGACACGATGACCACGTACATGGTCGCGAGCAGGCCCGCCCACAGCACCTCGCCCCACACCACGTGGGTCAGCTCGACCTGGGTGGTGAGCTGGCCTTCCCACGTGCGCTGGTAGCGCATGCGGATGAAGGCCGCGAAGAGCGACTGGAAGATCGCGGTCATGAAGGTCGCGTAGGCGAGCAGGCCGGGCGCCACATAGGTCATGTACTCGATCGGGTGGCCCTGCCAGGTGAGCGTCGCCACGTAGCCGCCGAGCCCGACCCCGAAAGCCACCAGCATCGTGACCGGCTCCACCGCGGGCGGCAGGAACGCGGTGTGCCAGTTCCGCATGTAGACGCGCAGGTGTCGCCCCACCACCGCGCGGCTCTGCCACTCGAGCGCCGCGGCCAGCCAGCTCATGGCGCGAGCGACAGCTTGAGGAAGAGGTCGTCGAGCGTCGGCCCGCGCACCTCGTAGCGCAGGGCGGGGAACGCGCGCGCGAACTCGGCCAGCTCCTCGCCGGAGAGCGGCAGGTGCAAGGCCCCCAGCACGCTCGCCGGCTCTCCGCGCCCGCGCGCGGCGAGCCAGGCCGCCACCGCGGGGCCCTGCCCCGCGTCCACCACCACCACGTGCTCGCCGACCAGGTCGCCGAGCACCGTCTTGGCGGTGCCGCGCGCCACCACGCGGCCGCGGGCCAGCACGGTGAGCGCGTCGCTCAGCCGCTCCGCCTCGTCCATGTAGTGCGTGGTGAGGATGATGCCGAGCCCCTCGGCGCGCAGACCGTCGACGAGGTCCCACACCCCCATGCGCGCCTGCGGGTCGAGCCCGGTGGTGGGCTCGTCGAGGAAGAGGAGCCGCGGGCGGTGCACGAGCGCGCGGGCGATCATCAGCCGGCGCCGGTAGCCGCCGGAGAGCGTCTCCGGCTTCTCCCGCGCGTAGCCCGCCAGGTCGAAGCGCTCCAGCAGCTCGGCCACGCGCCGGGGGAGCTCGGTCGGCCGCGGGCGGAAGTAGCCGGCCGCGATGGTCAGGTTCTGCTCCACCGTGAAGTCGCCGTCGAAGGTATCGTCCTGCGTGCACACCCCGATCGCGCGCTTGGCCCGCACCAGGTCGCGCCCCAGCTCCACGCCGTTGACGTGGATCTGGCCCGCGTCCGGGCGCAGGAAGCCATACAGCATCCGGAGCGTCGTGGTCTTGCCCGCGCCGTTGGGCCCGAGCAGGCCCACGATCTGCGAGGTCTCGCAGGCGAGGTCCACCCCGTCCACCACGCGGCGGCCGCCGAGGTGCTTGACCAGACTGCGTGCGTCGAGGAGCGCGGGCATCCTAGTCTCCGGCTCGTAGTCTAGCGCGCACGCCACCCTCTAGCGCGGAGTCACAAATCCCATCACGAGCCCGCACGCTGGTAGACTCGCGGGCGACCCATGAGGAGGGACCCCCCGGAACCGCTCCGTTCGCCCACCATGCCCCGCCGTGCCTTCATGACCGCCGTCGCGGGTGGCCTCCTCGCCGCACCGCTCGCCGCCGGGGCGCAGCCGGCCACGAAGGTGTACCACGTGGGCATCCTGAGCATCGGGTCGGATCCGACGTGGAGAATTCCCTGGAAGCCATTCACCGAGGCGATGAGCGAGCTGGGCTATGTCGAGGGCCGGAATCTTGTCATCCGGCCCGCCTTCGCGGACGGTAGCCCGGAGCGTCTGCCGGCTCTCGTTGCCGAGCTGGTCCGCGCGAAGGTGGACGCCATCGTGACCACGGGCCCGCGCGAGACGGTCGCCGCGAAGCGGGCCACCGCCTTGATCCCGATCGTCATGACGGTCGTCCCCGATCCGGTAGCGCAGGGGTTCGTCGCGAGCCTTTCGCGGCCCGGTGGCAACATCACGGGGCTGACCAACTTCGTCCCCGGACTTGGCCAGAAGTACGTCGAGCTGCTGCGCGACGTCCTCCCCTCGGCCACGCGGTTTGCCGTGGTCGCCTCCCTTCCCAATCCACCGCCCGAGACGTGGCGGGAGCTGGAAGGGGCCGGCCGACTACTCGGCATCACTCTCTCCCTCGCTCGAGTGTCGGGCCCGGACGACTTTGACGGCGCTCTCGCTCGGGCCAAGAGGGATGGTGCGGCCGGCTTCATCGCGACCAACGACGGGGTGACCTGGCGCCACCGCCAACCGCTCGTGCAATTGGCCCTGAAGCACCGGCTGCCCGCAATCTACTGGGCGCGGGAGTATGTAGAGGATGGGGGCCTCATGACGTACAGCGCGAGCGTGGTCGACTTGCGGCGACGGGCCGCGATCCACGTTGACAAGATCCTCAAGGGGGGCCAGGCCCGCCGATCTCCCCGTCGAGCAGCCGACCAAGTTCGAGCTGGTCGTCAACCTCAGGACCGCCAAGGCCCTCGGCCTGACGATCTCGCCCTCCCTCCTGCAGCGGGCGGATGAGGTGATCGAGTGATGGACCGGCGAGCGTTCCTCGGCAGCTTGGCCGGCGGCCTTCTCGCCGCGCCGCTCGCCGCCGAGGCGCAGCCGGCGAGGAGACTCCCGCAGCTCTGCTTCCTCACGTTTGACCCGGGGACGGCGCGGTCGCCGTCGCCACGCTTCGCTGCCTTCTTCCAGGGCCTGCATGACCTCGGCTATGTGAACGAGCGGACCATTGCGATCCACTACCTTTCCGCGGACGGCCGCAACGAACGGTTCCCCGAACTCGTCGCGGAATGTCTGCGCCTCAAGCCGGACATCATTGCGGTGACCACCACCCCGGCCGCTCAGACCGTGAAGAATGTGACGCACACAATTCCGATCGTGATGGTCGCACTCGGCGATCCACAAGGGACCGGGCTTGTCGACAGCCTCGCCCGACCTGGAGGAAACGTGACCGGCATGTCACAGATGACCTCAGGGCTCGCGGCGAAGCGTCTCGCGTTGCTGAAGGAGGCCGCGCCCAGGATCTCGCGGGTACTCGTGCTGACCTTCCTCGTCGATCCGATCGCGCCGTTGCAGGTGAAGGCACTGAAGGAGGTCGCCCCTTCGCTGGGCGTGGCGCTGCTGGTCCACGACATCCAGACCGCGGAGGACCTTCCGGCGGCGTTTGACGCTGGGGTCAGAGAGCGCGCTGATGGGCTCATCACGACGGCCGAGAGCATTTTCCGTGCTCAACGCGCACGGGTGACCGAGCTGGCGGCCCGCCACCGCCTGCCGGCGATCTACCCGTATTCCGCCTTCGTGACCGACGCCGATGGCCTGATGGGCTATTCCATACACGATTCCGATCTCCACCGGCGCGCGGCCTCCTACGTGGACAAGATCCTGAAAGGCGCCAAGCCGTCCGATCTGGCCGTCCAGCAGCCGACGAACTTCGAGCTGGTCATCAACCTCAAGACCGCCAAGGCCCTCGGCCTGACGATCCAACCGTCACTCCTGCAACGGGCGGATCAGGTGATCGAGTAGCCCGACATCGCGGACTTGACAAGGCCCGCCCCCGGGAGTCAGTGTCTCGACGTCCCAGGCCGCGCCCAGGAGACAGCCAGATGAAGAGCAAGCGCCCGCGGAAGCCGGCCCGTTCCAAGCGCCCCGCGTCGAAGCGACGTCCCGCGCCCACGCGGAGCACGCGCGATCCGCTCCTGACGCCGATCCGTGGCGCGGTCCATCGTGAGATCGGCGGCGTCACCATCGACATCATGGAAGCGGCCAACGGGCGCGTGAAGCGCGTCTGCTACCCGCCCGGCTTCCGCTGGTCCACCCACATGCAGCCGATCGTGAAGACACAGCTCTGCATGCACGCCCACGTGGGCTTCCTGGCCCGAGGCCGCGTGCGCGGCACCTACGCGGACGGCTGCGAGTTCGACGTGTCCGCCCCGCGCGCGGTCGTGCTCGATCCCGGCCACGACGCGTGGGTCGTCGGCCGGGAGCCCGCGGTGCTCATCGAGTTCGACGCGCTCAACCGCACCGCCGAGCGCTTCGGCCTGCCCCCCACCCACCAGCACGCCTGACCCGATCCGGAGACGACAGCGACCATGGCTTCCGAGCTCGAAGACAAGTTCCAGACCCTGCACGAGATCGTCCGCGCCGCCCGCATGAACCTGGCCCCCGGGCCGTGGGACTACATGGTGGGCGGCGCCGAGACCGAGACCACGCTCCGGCGCAACCGCCTCGGCATCGACAGCCTCGCCTTCCGGCCGCGCGTGCTCCGCGACGTCTCGCGCATCGACACCGGCGCCACCTTTTTCGGAAAGCGCCTGCGCATCCCGGTGATGATGGCCCCGGTCGGCTCCATCGAGACCTTCACCCCGGGCGGCGGCGCCACCGCGGCCAAGGCCTCCGCCGCCTTCGGGGTGCCCCAGATGCTCAGCTCGGCCTGCAATCCCGGCCTCGAGGCCACCGCGGCGGCGGCGGACAACTTCCGCATCTTCCAGCTCTACGTGCGCGGCGACGACGCCTTCGTCGACGATCACGTCAAGCGCGCGAAGGACAACGGCTACCCCGTCTTCTGCATGACGGTGGACACCGCGATGTACAGCCGCCGCGAGCGCGACCTGGCCCGGCGCTTCGTCAAGCCGTGGCGGCTGCGCGCCACCGGGCAGGAGTTCCAGGCCGCGCTCTCGTGGGACCAGGTGAAGCGCTTCAAGGATCGCCACGACGTCCCGCTCATCCTGAAGGGCATCGCCACCGGGGAAGATGCGGCCATCGCCTGCGATCACGGGGTGGACGGGGTCTACGTCTCCAACCACGGCGGCCGCCAGCTCGACCACGGCCGCGGCTCGATCGAGGTGCTGCCGGAGGTGGTGAAGGCGGTGGCGGGGCGCTCCGCCATCATCGTGGACGGCGGCTTCATGCGCGGCACCGACGTGTTGAAGGCCATCGCGCTCGGCGCGCACGTGGTGGGCCTGGGGCGCCTGACCTGCCTCGGCCTCGCCGCGGCCGGGGAGGCGGGCCTGGTCCGCGCGCTCGAGCTGCTGGAGGACGAGATCCGCATCGCCATGGGCCTGCTCGGCGTGCACAGCCTGGACATGCTCGACGCCTCGTATCTCCATCCGGCCACCCCGGTCACCGTCCCGCACGTCACCAGCGCGTTCCCGCTGCTGGATCTGGACGACCGGCGCTACTAGGCCCGCTCCCGTGCTCGACCTCAAGATCACGGGCGGGCAGCTCATCGACGGCACCGGCGCGCCCGCGCGCCGCGGCGACGTGGGGGTGACCGGCGACGCCATCACCGCGGTCGGCGATCTCTCCCGCGAGCCGGCCGGGCGCACCATCGACGCCAGCGGGCGCACCGTCACCCCCGGCTTCATCGACATGCACTCCCACTCGGACTGGCGCCTCTGGGACAACCGGCGCGCCGAGTCGAAGATCCGCCAGGGCGTCACCACCGAGGTGGTCGGCAACTGCGGCTTCTCCCCCGCCCCGGTCTCGGATCAGTTCCGCGCCGAGATGAAGGGCTTCGCGCTCTACCTGCCCGCGGGGATGGACTTCTCGTGGAAGTCGGTCCGCGAGTACCTCGCCCGGTACGAGGGCGACGGCGTGGCGCTCAACGTGGCGCAGCTCATCGGCCACGGCACGTTGCGGCTGGCCGCCATGGGCTTCGCGCGCCGGCCGCCCACCGCGGCCGAGCAGGCCACCATGGAGCGCATGATGGACGAGGCGATGGCCGACGGGGCCTACGGCCTCGCCACCGGCCTCATCTACGCGCCCGGCTCCTACGCGGCCACCGAGGAGATCATCGGCATCGCGCGCCGCGCGGCCGGCGGGCGCGGCTTCTACGCGAGCCACATCCGGGGAGAAGGCGCGACGCTGCTCGACGCGGTGGCCGAAGCCATCCGCGTCGGCCGCGAGGGCGGGCTGCCCGCCCAGGTGAGCCACGTGAAGGCCGCGGGCCGCCCGAACTGGGGCAAGGTCGCCGACGCGCTCGCCCTGATCGACGCCGCGCGGGCGCATGGCCAGGACGTGATGGGCGACGTCTACCCCTACACCGCCTCCAGCACCACGCTGCGCACGCTGCTCCCCGACTGGGTGCTCGAGGGCGGCATCGACGCGATGCTGAAGCGCCTCGCGGACCCGGGCACGCGCGAGCGCATCCGCAAGGAGCTGACCGGGGGCGGCGAGACGCTGCTCCGCGGGCTCGACTGGTCGGACATCATGGTGGCCTACTCACCCTCCCGCCCGGACGCGCAGGGCCGCCGCATCGCGGAGATCGCGGCCGCGCGCAGGCAGGATCCGCTGGACGCGGCCATCGATCTGATCGTGGCCGAGCAGGGCAAAGGCTACATGATCCTCTTCCAGCTCGACGAGGCCGACCTGCGCCGGGCGCTCGTGCACCCGCACGTCATGGTGGGCTCCGACGGCTCCTCCCTCGCCGCCGAGGGCCCCCTCGCCGTCGGCAAGCCGCACCCGCGCAGCTACGGGACGTTCGCGCGCGTGCTCGGCCGCTACGCGCGAGACGAGCGCGTGCTGTCGCTCGAGACCGCGGTCTGGAAGATGACCGGCCTCCCCGCCAAGCGCCTCGCGCTGACCGATCGCGGCGTGCTCGCCCCGGGCGCGAAGGCCGACGTGGTCGTGTTCGACCCCGCGACGGTGGCCGACCGCGCCACCTACGAAGACCCCCACCAGTACGCGGCCGGCATCGGCGACGTGCTCGTCAACGGCCGCGTCGTCATCTCCAGCGGCCAGCACACCGGCGCCCTCCCCGGCCGCGTGCTCCGCCCCTAAGTCTCAGGGCTTCCGGGCAATCGGCTGCGACTGTGGCATGGGCCGAGGGATCGTGCGATCACGTGGTGCGAAAGGGAGATTGCCATGACGGCCTGCGCTCGCGCATGCGCGGTTCCGTCCTGAAGAGCGTGGGCCTGGGTCAAGCGGACTGAGGGGCCGCCAAGTGAGCAGAATCAGACCCGTTCACCGGTTTCGGGCGGCCGCTCCCGATCAGCGCATTCGGTCAGACGCCACTGCACGACCGCATGGGCTTCGACCATCGCACCGCGCTCCAGGTGGCGATGCACCCGGACCGCCCCGACGACGAGAGTTGATGGAGCACCTCCGGTTGGCCGGGGTCCCATTCATCGCGGCCGCGCGTTACGATCCCTCTGGCGGTCGAGAACTTGTGGTTCTCACGCTGGAGGCTCAGTACACGGCGTGTCGGAGACGCTCGTGCACCCGGGACATCGCGTATCTGGGTACTCCCGCCGGAGCAGCTCGGTCAGACGGTCGCGCGGAAGGAGAGAGATGACGATGCCGTCCGCAAGCCGCTTGACCTCGACGATCTCCGGCAAGGATGCGATGGGGAGCGAGCCGACGTAACCTCCGTACCAGCCGTGCTCAAGGAACGGCTCGTGGCCAGCCTTACCGAGAAAAAAGACGACATAGCTCACGTCATTCTCGATGAAGGCAAGGAGCGCGCGCAGCCGGGTCCACGGCTCAATGCCGTAGGCAGCCGTGTAGCCATCGTTCGGCGGGTCGGCGAACGGTATGCCGTGGACCCGGTAGCTGAGGGTGTCCGCCCATAACTGCCCACCATAGCGACTCACCGCTATGGTGGTGCCCCCGGGGATCTGTGTCTTGATGTATCGGACCGTCTCCGGAGACCAGTACCCGCCGAAAGGCGTGAAGCCCGTGAGCACAAGGGCGCCGCCACGAGAGACGGCAAGGGCCGAAACCGCGAGGAGTGGAACACCCAGCACTACAGCGGCTGTCTTGAGACTCCTCCGAAGCCGTGGCCGCGACTCACTCGAAGCCCGCGTCACAAGTTCGAACATGGCGCCGGAGAGCCCGAGAACTATCAGCGGAAAGATCGGCATGACAAAGCGATCGCTGATTCGATCGATCCGTGTGTGCGACGCGGCCCAGGCGAGCGCCGCGAGGTATACGAGCGGAATGGCGGCCGGCGGAACGCTTCGGAGGCGACGGCCGTGGAAGACAGCGGCGAACAGGAGCACGAGCGCTGTCACCGCATCCACAATATCCGCTCTGAAGCGCTCTGCCAGGAAGAACCACATCGTGCGCGCGGCGCGCAGCGCTTGGCTCATTGCGGTCACGAAGGTCACCGACGAGACTACCCCAATCGCGTGCCCGGCGGGACCTCCGGTAGCGATGACATTGCGGAGGGGCACCACTGCCAGAAGCAGCCCAGCCAGAGCGGCGGTCGCCAATAACGCCCGCCGCCCTTCCGGCAACAGCACGGCCATCACCGCGAGACCGCAGAGAGCCATCACCGGGACCACGATCCCGATGTATCGGATCCAGAATGGCAAGCACACGAAGAACGCCGTAGCCGCAAAAAGACCCATACGAGACGATGTTGCCTCACCGGCACCGTCGAGGACGGCCACCCGGGGGAAATAGACCGAGTCGACCCAGAGAATGGACATGAGGATGCTGAAGGTGAACAGCATCTCGCTCATGGCCATGTTTGCCCAGTCGAGCATCGTGGGATTGAAGATGACGATCAGCGCAGCGACTGCACCGACTAACGTGTTTGCTCTGAGGCGCCCGATCGCGAACGTCAGGCATGACGTCACGCCGAAGGCGACGATTGAGATGCCCCATTCCGCACTCAGCGGCGACACCCCGAGCCAGACCAGCGGCGTCAGGAGCAAAGCGAATCCTGGGGGCCACGTCGGAAAGAGTCCTAGGCCGTCTGCTACGCGACCGGAGGCCAACAGTAGGGCCTGATGCGCATAGTCATAGCTGGACGGACCCATGCCCATGCGGCCCCTCCCAGCAGTCAGCGCGGCTAGAACCGCGAGAAGGAAGATCGACACGAACAGCAAGATGGGGTTCCGGTTCATGGCGCCGGACTCGATCCTCGGATGCAGTACATGTCGCCGCCCCCACCAGGGCAAGTTACGCGCGGTCGGACAGGTTCGAGGAGCTTAGGGCGATTGGCACCGGTGGTCAAGGCCGCTGAAGGGGCCGCCGATCGGGATAGGCATCGCGCCCGGCGTTACCGGGGCTTGGTCTGACGTACGGCGGCATCGACGCCTTCAAACGCCAAGACGACCGAGCAGAGGAAGAATCTATCGCTGCTTGGGGTGTTCCGGAAACAGGAGGACGTTCACCACCGACTCATCGAGCTCATCGAAGGCGTTCCCGAGGATCAACTCGGCACCGATACCCGTTTCCGTCATCGCCTCCGCCTCGATACGTACGGGCACTATCCAGAGCACGCAGAGACGATCAAGAAGTGGAGGGAGGGCTCTACTTCGCCAACCAAGCGTTCCAGAAGTACAGGAACGGGCCCGCCTTGAACCCGCGCAGGTCCTTCCGCATCGCCTGCAGCGGATAGTAGTCGCCGAGCTTGATGCGCCCCACGTCCTCGTAGAAGATCGCCTGCACCCGCTCGATCAGCGCGCGCCGCTTCTTCGGATCGGTCTCGCGAGCCAGGTCTGCCATCAGCCGGTCCTTCTCCTCGTGACACCACCAGCCGGGCCAGTTGCACTGCATGGACGAGGCCAGCGCCGGATCCGGGTTCAAGGTGAAGCCGGTCGAGAAGAGGTCGAACAGCTCGGGCTTGTTGCGCCGCTGCACCAGGGTGGCCCAGTCCACCACCTGCAGGTCGACGACGAACCCCACCTCCTCCATCTGCTGCTTGGCCACCACCGCGGTGTTGTACATCCACTCGTACTCCTTGGTGGTGATCCAGCGCACCGGCTGGCCGGAGTAGCCGGCCTCCTTCAGCAGGGCGCGGGCGCGGTCCTTGTTCTTGAGGTTGTACCCCGTGACGCCGGTGGTGGAGTAGAAGGCGGGCTGCTCCGGATAGAAGAGCGCGCCCGAGATCCGGTAGAATTCCTTGTTGCCGATGCCCGCGGCCATGATCGGCTCCATGTCGAGCACCGCCTGGAGCGCCTGGCGGACCTTCCGGTTGGCCATCACGCCCTGCTTGTGATTGGGCACCGCGGTGATCCAGCCGTAGGGCTTCACCGCAGCGGCCCCGATATCGCCACGGCTCTTGATCCCGTCGTACTTGTCCTGGTTGATGCTGTTGGCGAAGTGATACTCGCCGGTCTCCACGCCCGCGAGACGCACCGCCACGTCGGGCACCGGGATGAAGAGGATCTCGTCGAAGTAGGCGGTGCGCCGGCCGCCGTAGCCGTTGGGCGCTTCGCTCCGCGCCGCGTACTCCTTGAAGCGCGCCACCTTGATGTGGCGATCGGGCCGGTGCTCGACGAAGCGATAGGGGCCGGTGCCGATGAACTCCTTGATCTGCCCGTCGCCGGCGGCCGCAATCACTTCCTTGGGGAGAATCACGCCCCCGTTGTTGGGGCTGGCCAGCGCGTACAGCAGCGAGCCCGACGGCTCCTTCAGATGGATCACCACCGTGTACGGGTCCTTGGCCTCGACCGCCTCCACCGCCCGCCACACCGCCTTGCCGGTGGTGGCCACCTTGCCCCAGCGATTGAGGGAGGCCACCACATCGGCCGAGGTCATCTCCTTGCCGTTGTGGAAGCGAACACCCTTGCGCAGGACGATGGTGTAGCGCCGGCCGTCGGGGATCATCGTGTACGACTCGGCCAGCATCGGGATCGGCGCGTAGCCCGCGTCGTAGGTGAAGAGGCCCTCGTAGATGTGGAAGGTGATCTCCTGCGTGATGACCGCGGTGGTCCAGTGCAGGTCGAGGGTGGGCGGCTCGCCGATCATCGCCGCCTTGAGGACGCCGCCGGACCTGGGCGTCTCCTGGGCGATGAGGGGGCCAGCGAAGGACACGGTGGCGGCCAGGATCAGTGCCGACATGACGAGCACGCGTCGAGTGGTCATGGCGGGACTATCGTCGAGATTGCGCGGGCGGTCAAACGTGGGGCCGGGTTACACTGACCGCCAATCGTCCCGAGCCAGGAGGAGCGATCATGAGCCAGACCGCCAGCCCGACCGCCAATCAAGCCGACCGCGTGCGCGGCCGCGCCGTCGTCATGCAGCCGGAGGACGGCCCCTCGTACTGGCAGCCCGTCCCCGCCAACGGGCACGCCGACCCGAAGCTCTACCCGGCGCGCACCGGCTTCGCGGGCCACTCCATGGGCTTCCAGACCATCGCGCCGGGCAGCCGGGTGCGCGAGCACTCGCATGACGACCAGGTGGAGCTGCAGATCTGCTTCCGCGGCCGCGGGCGCGCGGTGGTCGACGGCGTCAGCCACCCGCTCGTGCCCGGCACCTCCTGCTTCCTCGGCTACGACGTCAAGCACGAGCTGATCAACGAGAGCTCCGACGAGGACCTGGTGATGCTCTGGGTGATCACCCCGCCCGGTCTCGAGGATTTCTTCGAGAGCATCGGGCGCCCACGGCAGCCCGGCGCGCCCGCCCCCGCGCCGTTCGAGCGGCCGGCGGACGTGATCGCGATCGAGCGCCGCATGGGCATGAACGACACGAAGTAGCCGGCCCGGCCATGCCTCACGTCTCGATCGGCGACGCCGACATCTACTACGAGGAGCAAGGCCAGGGCCCCGTGCTGATGCTGGTCCCCGGCCTGGGCGGCCAGGGCGCGTTCTGGGGGCCGCAGGTGCGCGACTTCGCCCGCGACTTCCGGGTGATCGTCCACGATCACCGCGGGGCGGGCCGCAGCACCCACTCGCGCATCCGGTACTCGGTCGACCAGATGGCCGCCGACACCGTCGCGCTCATGGACCGCCTCGGCATCGCCCGCGCGCACTACGTCGGCCACTCCACCGGCGGCGCCATGGGCCAGACCATCGCGCAGGACCACCCGGACCGGCTGCTGAGCCTGGTGCTGAGCGCGACCTGGCCCGGCCCGGACGCCTACTTCCGTCGCTGCTTCGAGACGCGCAAGGAGCTGCTGATCCACCGCGGCTTCGAGAGCTACTGGCGGGCCTCGGTGGTCATGCTGCGCCCGCCGCGGTGGATCAGCGAGAACGACGCCGCCCTCACCGACGAGATGCAGCGCCTGACCCCGGGCCCGCCTCCCGCGGAGGTGCTGGCGAGCCGCATCGACGCGATCGTGGCCTTCGACCGGCGCGCCCGCCTGGGCGAGATCCGCTGCCCCACCCTGGTGGTGGTCGCGGCCGACGACGCGCTGACGCCCCCGTTCTACTCCGAGGAGCTGGCCGCGCGCATCCCCGACGCCAAGCTGGTGGTGCTGCCCACCGGCGGCCACTTCGTCCCGAATCTGCTGCCCGCGGAGTACAACCGGGCGGTGGGCGACTTTCTCCGCTCCCACCGCGCGCGGGGATAGCCGCCGATGGACCGGGTCAATCTCGCGGCCGAGCTCGCCACCTTCGGGGACCACTGGCAGCCGCGGACCGTCGCCCGCTTCAACGACTGCGACGTCATGGTGGTGAAGGCCCAGGGCGAGTTCGTCTGGCACAAGCACGACGACACCGCGACCGAGGAGGTGCACCTCCTCCTCATCGAGCCCGCGGGCACCCCCAACACCGGCGACGCGGCCACCGCGGCGCCGCGGCGGGTCGTCTAGCCGCGCGGTGGCGCGCGTGGAGCCGCGAGACCGGAGCTGGCGCGATCCGGCCTATCTCGCGTCCGGCTCGGCGGCGCAGCGCGAGGCCGCGCGCGCCATCGCCGCGTGCGGGGTGCTCGAGCGCCTGGCCGCGTTCGATCCGGTGCTGGTCGGCACGTATCCCCTCGACCTGGCGGTGCCCGGCAGCGACCTCGATATCCTGTGCCACGCGCCCGACCTGGCCGGCTTCGAGCGCGTGGTGCGCCAGGCGTTCGCGGATCGGCCCGGGTTCACCTGCGAGCGGCAGCCGACCGGCGCAACGCTCGCCATCCTGGCGCGCTTCCGCTCCCTGGAGCTGCCGGTCGAGGTGTTCGGGCAAGCGGTTCCGGTGGACCAGCAGCGCGGGTACCGGCACCTGCTGGTGGAGGCGCGCCTGCTCGAGCTGGGCGGTCCTCGCCTACGCCGCGCCGTCCTGGATCTGAGAGGAAAAGGGACGAAGACCGAGCCCGCCTTCGCCCACGCCCTCGGGCTGAGCGGGGATCCGCACGAGCGGCTCTGGGCGCTATCGTGGTGCGACGACGCCGAGCTCCGCGTTATCCTGGGCGCGAGCGACCCATGACCATGGAGCAGCGACCCGTCGCGGACACCTGGGAGCGGGGTGACCCCTACGAGCGGTACGTGGGCCGGTGGAGTCGGCGGCTCGCGCCTCGCTTCCTCGCCTGGCTCCACGTCCCTGCCGGCCGTCGATGGCTCGACGTGGGGTGCGGCACCGGGGCGCTGTCGGCCGCGATCCTCGACCACTGCGCGCCATCCGCGCTCACCAGCATCGAGCCCTCGGAGGGATTTCTCGAGGCGGCCCGGCGTCAGCTCGCCGGACGCGCGGACCTGCATCGCGCGAGCGCCACCCAGATCCCGCTCGGCGACGTGGCGGTCGACATGGTCGTCTCGGGCCTCGTCCTGAACTTCGTGCCGGATCAGCGGGCCGCGCTCGCCGAGATGGCGAGGGTGACGGCTCGGGGTGGCACGATCGGGGCCTACGTCTGGGACTACGCGGGCGGGATGGAGCTGATTCGGCACTTCTGGGATGCGGCGATCGCCCTCGACCCGGCCGCGGTGAAGCTGGACGAGGGCCTCCGCTTTCCCGTGTGCCGTCCCGAGGGCCTCGCGCAGCTCTTCACCGCCGCCGGGCTGCAGGCCGTCGACGTCACCGCCATCGACGTGCCGACCCCCTTCACCAGCTTCGAGGACTACTGGCAGCCGTTCCTGGGGGGCCAGGGGCCCGCGCCGGCCTACGCGATGTCGCTCGACGAGGCGGCGCGCAGCCGCCTCCGCGAGCATCTGCGCGCGCGTCTGCCGGCGGCGGCGGACGGCTCGATCCCGCTGACCGCGCGGGCCTGGGCCGCCCGCGGCGCGGTCTCGGCCTAGCGATGAGCTTCCTGCGCTGGCTGCTCGGACGCGGGCCCCGGATCGAGGCCCACACCCTCGGCGTCCTCGATCTCTCCGGCGGGACCGCCGGCGGGCTGATGGCCGCCGATCGGGCGGCGCTGGCCCCGCTCTTCCGGCGGGTGAGCGAGAGCACCGACGCTCCGCCGCGGAGCACCCTCTGCTCGTCTACTGCACGATCGCGGCCGACGGCGCCATCTCGACGTCACCAACGTCGACTACCGCGCGGGCCTCGCCGGCGCGGCGGTGCCGGCGGACCACCTCCTGGTCGTCTTCATCGCGCCGCCGTGGGGCGACGCGCTCGGCGCGACCGCGGGGCTCGATCTGCGGCGCACCACGCCGCCGATCGTCGATCGTCGACGTACTCGCCGCGCGCTTCGGAGACCATCGCCTCCTGTGCGCGATCCAGGTCCACGAGACGGTCGAGCCCGCGTCGCTCGCCGAGCTGACACCCCGCTTCGACTGGTCGGCGCTGCGCGTCTACCACCTGAACGCGCCCGCCGAGAATCACGGCGTCCTCCTCGGCACGCGGGGATGGGCTCCGTAGCCGCCTCACCGTATACTGACCTCCGGCTACTACGTCCGGCCGGCCAGCTGAGAGGGAGGGCTCATGGGCAAGCTCGACGACAAGGTCGCGGTCATCACCGGAGGGGCCAGCGGCATCGGCCACGCGACGGTCCGGCTCTTCGTCGAGGAGGGCTGCCGCGTCGTGATCGCCGATCTCCAGGACGACAAGGGCGCGGGCCTGGCGGAGGAGCTGGGCAAGTCGGCCACCTATCTCCACGTGGACGTGAGCCGGGAGGTCGACGTGAGCGGCGCCATCGCGCACGCGGTCGCGCGCTTCGGGCGCCTGGACTGTGGGAGGTCGACGTGAGCGGCGCCATCGCGCACGCGGTCGCGCGCTTCGGGCGCCTGGACTGTGTCTTCAACAACGCGGGGGCCGGCGGGGTGATGGGGCCGATCGAGTCGATCCCGGCGGAGGGCTTCGATCAGACGATGGGCGTGCTCCTGCGGGGCGTCTTCCTCGGCATGAAGCACGCCGCCCCGGTCATGAAGCGGCAGGGCGGCGGCAGCATCATCAACACCGCGAGCGTGGCCGGGCTGCAGGCGGGCTTCGGGCCCCACATCTACAGCGCGGCCAAGGCCGCGGTCGTGCACCTGACCCGCTCGGTGGCGATGGAGCTGGGCGAGAGCGGGGTGCGCGTGAACTGCATCTGCCCCGGCGGCATCGCCACGCCGATCTTCGGGGGCGCGGTGGGCGTCGCCGGACCGGAAGCGGACCGGATCGCGGAGGCCATGAAGACGCTCCTGGTCGCCCGCCAGCCGATCCAGCGCGCGGGGCTGCCGGAGGACATCGCGCGAGCCGCCCTCTGGCTGGCCAGCGACGACTCGAGCTTCGTGAACGGCCACGCCCTCATCGTCGACGGCGGGCTCACCGGCGGCCGGATGTGGTCGGTGGTCCAGGAGCAGCGCCAGCAGCTGCGCCAGGTCCTGGGCCTCGGGGACTAGCGCCGATGCTCCTGCGCGTCGCCTTCCTGCACCTGGCTCCGATCGCGGGCGACCTCGCCCACAACCGGCGGCTGGTGGAGGACGCGGTGATCGCGGCGGCCGAGCTCGGCGCCGCGTGGGTGATCACCCCCGAGCTGTGCATCACCGGCTACACGTTCGCCGACGCGATCGGCACCGACTGGATCCGCGAAGCGCCCGACCTCTGGACGGCGGACCTCTGCCGAAAGATCGCGCGGCTCGGGGTGACCGTCTTCCTCTCCCATCCCGAGCGGGACGCGCGCACGGGGGCGCTCCACAACTCGGTCCTCGTCATCGCGCCGGACGGGCGCATCGTGGGCACCCACCGGAAGGTCAATACGCTGCCGGTGGGCTCCGAAGCCTGGTCGACGCCGGGCGAGGTGGTCGCTCCGATCGTGGTGGAGCCGGTGGGACCGGTCGGGATCCTGGTGTGCGCGGACGCTTACTCGCCGTGGATCGCCAAGAGCCTGCACGCCCAGGGCGCGCGCCTGCTCGTCTCCCTCGCCTCCTGGG
>WNFC01004894.1_pt1 | contig 27272 bp, 27 predicted proteins | sample 5400541 | NCBI WGS metagenome assembly WNFC01 (sample SAMN13153342, study PRJNA577476) | soil metagenome | isolation source: 120 cm saprolite under Douglas fir tree site 2 hole 2 replicate 1 | place: USA:California | collected 2015-04-18 | reverse complement strand
GGTCACCGTCCGCCTCGACGCCCCCGACACCCCCGCCCACCGTCGGGCGCTGGAGGGGCTCTGCCACGAACTCAACGTCCTCCGGGCTCCCTTCCCCGGGACCCGCCTACCGGTCAGTTACCGAGTGGCTGTGCACCAGGCGAGGGTGGCTGCATGAGGCTCGATGTCCAGACCTCTGGAGTCCCTGTAGTTATGCCGAACTTTTCCGGGAGGTTGCCGCCCAGATCAACAACTTCTCAGGCCAACAACCAGGACGTCGGCATAATCGTAGAAGGCCAGCAGCACGTCGAGGTCGTCGGTGATCTGGCGGCCGCCTTGGGCCACTTGGTGCCGTAGTCGGCGGCGAACACGTTGGCCGCGGCTTGGGCGTGGTCCTTGTCCTCGGCGTTCCAGATCTCGGCGAGCGCCTTCTTCGCGCCCGGCTGGGCGTGGGCGGACTTGGGCAGCGCGTTGAGCACGTTGCCGATCTTGTGCCACCAGCACCGCTGCTCGCGGGTCTCGGGGAACACCTCGCGGACCGCGGACCAGAACCCCAGGGCACCGTCGCCGACCGCGAGCACCGGCGCGGCCATGCCACGGCGCTTACAGCCGCGGAGCAGATCGAGCCACGACTCGGTCGATTCGCGGTGCCCGTCGTCAAGCGCGATGAGTTCCCTGGTGCCGTCCGCGCGGACCCCGATCATCACCAGCAGGCACACTTTGTCCTGCTCCAGCCGGACCTTGAGGTGGATCCCGTCGACCCAGCAGTAGACGTAGTCGGTCCCGGCCAGCGACCGCTTGTTGAACGTCGTCGCCTCGTCCTGCCAGTCCTTGGTCAACCTCGTGATCGTCGCCGCCGACAGGCCGTGGCTGGTGCCCAGGAACTGCGTCAACGCCGGACCGAAATCCGAGCTGGACAGGCCGTGCAGGTACAGCAGCGGCAGCACCTCGGCCACCCGCGGCGACTTGCGTGCCCACGCGGGCAGGATCGCCGAAGCGAACCGTTTCCGCTCCCCAGTGGCCGGATCGGTGCGCTTGTCGTTGACCCGCGGCGCCCGCACCGGCACCGGGCCCGCCGCCGTGATCACCTCGCGTTCGTTGTGATGACCGTTGCGGACCACCAGCCGGTGACCATTCTCATCGACCTCCTCGGCATGGGCGTCGATGTAGGCCGACACCTCCGCCTGCAGGGCGACCGCGAGCATCTGCCTCGCAGCCTCGCGCACGATCTCATCGAGCACCGAACCGCTCGCCTCGTTGGGCTCGGCCTCGTCGTGGACTACCTTGAGCATGGGCGTACCTTCCCGACCGGCGCGCCAACGCCGGCACATGATCAGACTTGCTATGGGCTATCGATCCTCCTCGGGAAGGTGCGCCCCTTCACGTCACCCCGCCGAGGACCATCCACAGGTTCTGATCATTGCTCCGGCGTTGTCGCGGTTACTTCACAGGGCCCTTCCAAAGCGGGCAGAGAGCGCACTTGAACAGTTCGAGCGCGTCCGGCACGCTTGCCTGGCAGAGATTGCCCGTTCGTCTCGCGCCCGATCCCGCTCGCGCCCGCCGTGTCAGGACCGCCTTCGGCGGCATGTGGCCGGCTTCGCCGAGCCTGGACACGACGACCGCCGGGGTCGGATTTCGTACCTGCTAGCGACGGGCGGAAGCAGGAGATCGGTCCGGGACCAGCGCTATGAGATGGGAGGCATGCAGAGTGTGAAGCTTTCTGCCTGACGAGGCCACGCCGTTCGTGGTGGCAGCCGTCCGGCTGCTTGGGTCGGACGCTTTCAGCGACGGGCAGGCTGGCCGTGCCGTGCCGAGCCAGGAGGCGGTCGGCCGGCAGCTCCTGAGCCTGATCTTCGGACTTCAAGGCGACCAGAGCCTCCCGGACGTGCTGGCCGACCTGGCGCGCGACCCCATAGCCGGCAGGCCCTGGCCGAGCTGGAGCACCAGATGTTCGAGGTTTTCGGGGCGGACCCGGCGATGGCATCGGAGGCATCCGCGGTCATCGCGGCGTTCTACCGGCAGCGAGCCGATGCGGGCGACGTCGAGGCGCTGGCTGAACTGGGCGACTTCCTGTACTGGGACGAGCCTGCGGCAGCGCGCGCCGCCTATCAGGAGGCGATCGAAGCCGGTCACCCGCACGCGATGATCGACCTAGCCAAGGTCCTGCGTAACGTCCTCGATGACGAGGAGACCGCGCTGGCGGTCTATGAGCAGGCAGCCGCCAGCGGAGACACGAACCTCAGCGCCGAGGCCATGTACGAGATCGCGTTCGTGCACGTGTCGCATCGTGATGCGGCCGCGGCGCGTGCCATGTTCGAGCGGGTTATCGGTACCCGGCACCCGGTGTGGGCAGCTGCGGCGATGGCCGGCCTGGCGGGCGTGCTGACGCGCCGGGATGACCCTGAAGGCGCGGAGGCTCTGTACCGGGAAGCGATCGAGGCGGGCGACGCAGACTGGTCTGCGCATGCGTCGTGGCTCCTGGGGAACCTGCTGGAGAGCAAGGGAGACATCGCCGGGGCTCAGGCTGCCTGGCAGCGCGTCATCGACTCGCGCAGCCCCCGAGTGGGCCGCCCCGGCGTTCACCAGCCTGGTGAACCTGCTGGAGCACCAGGAGGACGCCGACGGGCTCCGCGCCGCCTACCTGAATGGTGCGGCGCTTGACAACCCTGACGCGCTTTACGCGCTGCTCCAGCTCGGTCAGCTGCTGGAGGCTCAGGGCGACGTCGACGGCGCGCACGCGTCCTGGCAGCAGGCCATCGATGCTGGATGCGAAGACGCCGGCTACTGGCGGGAGCGGATGTCGCCGGCTCCCGGGCGGGAGCCGGAAGCGGAGGTCTATCCGCCCGGCCTGCCGCCCGAGTTCGATCCCAGGAACATGGTCCGCACCGGCATCGACGTGCTGGAGCATGGCCTGCTCCCGCTGCCAGAGGTCCTGAGGTACGAGATGGCAATACCCGTCGTCACGGACATGACGAGCCCGAGCCGATGGCCATGCAGGTCAGCTACTCGCGCGGCGGGGACGGCCGCTGGGAGCCACCGACGCACGTTCTCGGCGGCGGCTTCTCCCACAACCCGGTCCGCAGCCCTGGAAGCATGCGGGACATGGACGGCAGAGCGATGGTGTACGGAAGCTCGTCCCAGTCCGGCGAGGTGACACCCGGCCACCCCGCCTTCATCGCCACCGGCAGAGCCGCACCGGAGGTCAAATACCTCGCCGTCATCAAGGACGGTCACGAAGACCGGCGGCCGCTGGAGTCGCACTTCGGCGCCTGGGTCGTCTGCACCGAGCAGCCAGGATCCTTCGATGTCACCGGCCTAGATGCCACTGGCACTGTTCTCGCCAGCCTCCCGCACCCGTTCCGGCCGGCCAGGTGGTAGCCACCTGAACTGCAGCCTACCCATCCCAGAATATTCGTTCTGATTGCCTACTACCGTGTGATCGCCAGACTCAGGAGCCGACCATATCGGCGGCTCTTTGCGCGGCCGCGTGAAGACTCGAGTTACTCTCCGTGACAGGCTTCCCAGTTAGCCTCCGGCCTCGGCTCGCAGAGCTCGCAGCCGCCGACAGACCACGTGGGCATGCCCAAGGTCTCGCGCCCGTACCCGTGGCGTTCGACCGGCCCTAAATAGGCGAATTACCCGGTTCTGGGGCCAGGCCCTGGCCGATGCCGGTTGGGGCATTGGCGCCATTGGCCCGAATACATTGGCCGATGGTGCCAGCGGCCGATAGGTCATAGGCCACGCGGCGCAGGGACACAGGTCAGGACCACCGGGCGGGCGGCCAGCCGTGCCTCGCCGACTGGTCCCCCGCACACGTCGCGCGGACCATATCAGGGCCCGCCTCGTCTCAGCCGCAAGCAGCGGCGCGGGCCAGCAGGTGGGCGCGCTCGCTTGTGTTGGCAGTCATCGCCGCCGCGCGCTGGAATTCGGCGCGCGCCTCATCGCGCCTGCCGAGCCGCTCGAGCAGATCCCCGCGCACGCTCGGCAGCAGGTGATAGCCGCGCAACGCGGGTTCGCCGGCCAGCGTGTCCACGATCGCCAGCCCGGCGGCTGGCCCGTCGGCCATCGATACGGCGACGGCGCGGTTGAGCTCGATCACCGGCGACGGCGCGAGCGACGCAAGGACGCTGTAGAGGGTAGCGATGCGAATCCAGTCGGTGTCCGCGGCGACGAGTGCCCGTGCGTGGCACGCGGCCAGCGCCGCCTGGATGACATACGGCCCGCTGAACTCGCTGCCACTGAGGGACTCCGCCATGGCCAGCGCCGCGAGGCCGTGCGTGATGAGCAACCGGTTCCAGCGGCTGCGATCCTGGCCGAGGAGCGTGATCAGCTCGCCGTCGCGCCCGGTCCTGGCCGGGATCCGCGACGCCTGGATCTCCATCAGCGCGACCAGCCCGTGCACTTCGGGCTCGTCGGGCGCGAGCGCGGCGAGCATGCGGCCGAGGCGCATCGCCTCCTCGCACAACTCCGCCCGCGTCCAGGAATCGCCCGAGGTCGCCGCGTAGCCTTCGTTGAAGATCAGGTACACGACCTCGAGAACGGACGCGAGCCGCGCCGCGAGTTCCGTGCCGACCGGCACCTCGAACGGCACTTTGGCGTCCGCCAGGGCCTTCTTCGCGCGGGTGATGCGCGCGGCCATCGTCGGTGTCGAGACGAGGAACGCGCGCGCGATCTGTTCGGTCGACAGGCCGCCGACCAGCTTCAGCGTGAGAGCCACGCGCGCGTCACGTGACAGCGACGGATGGCAGGCGGTGAAGATCAGCCGCAGCACGTCGTCCTCGACGTGGTCGTCGAACTCGATTTCGTCCATAGGGTTTTCCGCTTCGGCGAGCTCCCGGCTGATCTCAGCGACCTTGCGCTCGAAGCTGGCCTGCCGCCGCACGCCATCGATGTAGCGACGGCGCGCGACGGCGGTCAGCCAGGCACCCGGGGTGTCGGGCACCCCCGTCGACGGCCACTGCTCCAGCGCGGCGACGAGGGCGTCTTGCGCGAGGTCCTCGGCCAGGCCGACGTCGCGGACCGTGCGGGCGAGTCCAGCGATGAGCCGTGCCGACTCGATCCGCCAGACCGCCTCGACGGTCCGCTGCGCCGCCTCGCTTCCCAACGACGCCTACTCGGTCCGCTGCTGTGCGGACTGCTCGCGCAGCCGGCTCTCGGCGTCGATGATCTCCTGCGGTATTTGCCCCTCGAAGTCGGCCGCCTCCTGGATGCGCCGCAGCTCCACGGTCGTGCCCTTGAACGGCGCGCGCTTCAGCCACTCGACGGCCTCATCCATTGACGAGACCTGCCAGATCCAGAAGCCGGCGACGAGTTCCTTCGTCTCCGCGAACGGCCCGTCGATGACCCGGCTGCCGCCGTCATCGCCGAACTCCAGGCGCTTGCCCTGCGACGACGGCGTAAGGCCCTCACCGGCCAGCATGATCCCGGCCTTGAGCAGTTCCTCGTTGTACCTGCCCATCGCCGCGAACTCTTCCTCGTGCCCGGCGTACTCGCCCTTCTCGCTGTCTTCGGTGGCCTTGACCAGCACCATTACACGCATCTGGGTCTCCTTTGTTCCCCGGCCAGACGTTCCGGCTCACCAGTGCGTCGAGCGGCACGGACCAAATTCGACATGGGTCCTGAAGTTCTTTCTATCGCATGACGCCGTTCCACAACGTGGACGCATCACCGAGCGCACCGAGCTGGTCAGCCACCGCGACTACGCCCTGGGCAATATGGTCTTCCGCGGCGGGCTGCCTGCCGCGCTGATCGACTTCGACCTAGCCAAGCCGACCACCCGGGTCTACGACATCGCGAACGCGTTGTGGTACTGGGCGCCGCTGCGCGATCCGCGGGACCGGCCGCCCGTGTTGGCGGACACCGACATCCCGCACCGGGTCGCGGTGTTCGCAGACGCCTACGGCATGACAGCGCAGCAGCGCGCCGGGCTGATGCCGTTGGTCGTCGACATGGTGCGCCGCTATCACGAGGATTCCCACGCGTCAGCCGAGCTGGACCCTGTGTGGCGCAAGGCATGGGAGGACGGCGGCGGTCTCGTCGGGACACCCGCCAAGGTTTTCCTGCCTCGTGCCGAGGCGGGGGTGCGCGAGGCGGCCCCGGCGATCACCGCTAGGCTCGTCCAGTCGAGCTAGGACAGCCAGACCGTCCCGGTTTCCTGGTCTTGCCCGTTCTTGCTCAGTGGCATAGCTCCAACCGGCCCGCCGCGCCGGGCGCGGCGGCGCTCTGCGCCGTCGGCTTGATTACAAAATCGGCCAGATTCGGCAGTGCAAGCGACCTCTTCGCCTTCGTTCTGAGGGCCCGAGCAGCGGATCATGAGTGGGCCCCCGGCTGTCCACCAAGTATGACCCCCGTCCATCTGGGCTGCTCACGTAGGGTGCACGGTCCATCCAGTGCGCCCGAATCCAGCGTGTGGGCAGGAGTTCAGTAGCGCGCCAGTAGCAAGCGGCCCGCCCAGCGCGAGTCTGGCGGCCGGCGTCGGTGGGGCCGGGCAGAATGGTTCGGTGAGCAACCCCGAGCTGATCACCGCCGCCGACCTCGACCAGTGGTCCGGCACCCTCGCGGCCCAGACCACCATCCCCATCCTGGTCCGTAGGCTCATCCTGGCCACCACGTCGGTCAGCGAGATCACGATGCGAGCGCGCGAGGGCGCGCTCCTGCCCGGCTGGGACGGTATCGTCCGGTCCGACGTCACCGATGCCCACGTCCCGCTCGGGACCTCGGGCTGGGAGCTGGGCACCAGCAAGGACCCGCGGGAGAAGGCTCAGTCCGACATCCGCAGCCGGACCAAGGACCCGCTGGGCCTCGACCCGAAGACGACAACGTTCGTCGCGGTAACCAGCCGCTTGTGGCGGGACCGGGACGACTGGCTCAAGGCCCGGCGCGAGGAAAAGGCGTGGGCCGACATCCGCGCCCTCGACGCCGACGACCTCGTGACGTGGCTGGAGCGCGCGCCCAGCGTCTACCTCTGGATCTCCGAGCGGCTCGGCCGGGAGCCGCGCGATGTCAAGACGCCCGACGCGTGGTGGGACCGGTGGATCAGCCAGACCCGTGTCGTCCTTCCTCGCGCTTTCCTTCTCGCCGGTCGCGACAGCGTGGTCACCGAGGTCCGAGACGCCCTCCGCCAGCCGCCGCGGCCGATCACCGTCGTCGCGCCCTCCCGGGAGGAGGCGCTCGCCATCGTCTGCGCCAACCTCCTCGGCGACGGCGACGAGGTCGACGAGTTGCGTGCCCGCGCGGTCATCGTGTCCGCGCCCGGCGCGTGGGACCGGCTCGTCGACTCGGACAACGCCCTGATGCTGATCCCGAACTTCGACGACGCGGACATCTCGTCCGCGCTGCGCAAGGGCCACCACGTCCTGATCCCGCTGGGCCGTGACGCGCGGCACGACGAAGGGCACATCGTGGTCCCGCTCCTCGATCGCGCAACGGCGGCGGAGGCGATCCTTGACGAGGCCACCGGGATCACCCGGGACATCGCGAACCGCCGCGCCGCGCACGCGTACCGCAATCTCCTGTCGCTCCGCCGGACCCTCGCGGCCAACCCGAGGTTCGCGAAGCCGCCGTGGTCCGAGGGTGAGCAGGGCCGTCACCTCGCCCCGCTGATCCTCGCGGGCTCGTGGTCTGACGACGTCGAGGGCGACCGCACGGAGATCGAAACGCTCACGGGACGCCCATACGCCGAGGTCGAGGGGGATCTCGCGGCTTGGGCCGCCCAGGATGACGCGCCGGTCACCCGCACCGGGCAGGCGTGGCGCATCGTGTCCAAGGAGGACGCGTGGGACTTGGTCTCCGCGCTGATCACCAAGACCACGCTGACCCGGTTCCACGATATCGCGGCACAGGTCCTCGAAGAGCACGATCCCGCGCTCGATGTTCCCGCTGAGCGCCGGTTCATGGCCAACGTCATCGGCGAGCCGCGGACCTACTCGCCCGGGTTGCGATCGGGCCTCGCGGACACCGCGGCGTTCCTCGGGGGATACGTTGCGGACCAGCGGCTCAACGACGGCGCGACCGGCGAGCAGCATGCCCAGCGCGTGGTCCGGGCGGTCACCGAGCACGCCAACGCCGATCCCAGCGGGCGGGCCTGGCAGTCGCTCGCCGATGTTCTCCCGCTGCTCGCCGAGGCGGCGCCGGATGCCTTCCTCGACGCCGTCGAGGTCGGGCTCGGCGCGGACCCGCCCCTGCTCCGATCGCTCTTCCTCGACGCCGAAATGGGGTCGACGTTCGGAACCTCCTCGCCGCACATCCGTCTGGTCTGGGCGCTGGAGGCCCTCGCCTGGTCGTCCGCGCACATGAGCCGAGCCGCGGGCGCGCTCGCGCGCCTGGCCGAGATCGACCCCACGCCGGACGCCAACATCCATCCTCGGCCCGCGGGCAGCCTGGCCAACGTGTTCAACCTGTACGGCCCGCAGACGTCCGTCCCGCTTGCGCGCCGCATCGACGTCCTCGACGGGCTGCGCGATCGCTCACCTGCGGCAGCGTGGCGGTTGCTGCGGGCGATCCTGCCCACACGCCTCACCATCCTCTCCCCGTCGTACCACCCGCGGTGGCGGACGTGGGCTCTCGTCCCGCCGCAGACGATGACGTGGGCCGAGCTGTTCGCCGGGGTCTCCGAGATCGTGACCCGGATCATCGAGGACGCCGACAAGGGTCCCAGCCGCTGGCTCGACCTCGTTGCCCACGTCGACACCCTGCCAGCCGCCGACCGCGATCGGCTCCTCGCCGCCTTCGAGACGCTTGATCCGGACAACCTCGGGGATCCGGGACTACGGGACATGTGGCGTGCGCTCGTCGACCTCGGCGCGCAGCACCGGCAGTTCCCGGATGCGGACTGGGCTATGCCCGGCGACGTCGTGGACCGGGTCGAGGCCGTGGCCGCGCACTTCGCACCCACGTCAGCCGTGGGCTTCTCCGTCGACCTCTTCGATCACAGCCCGCATCTCCCCGGTGTCGACCCCCTGGGTCCCGAGTACGACGGGGCGCTGCGGACCGCGCGCCAGGACGCGGCGCGTACGGTCCTGGAGGCCGAGGGGATCCCTGGGCTCCTGCGCCTCGGTGCCGCGGGCACGCTCCCCGTCGCCGTCGGATGGGCCGCGGCCGAGGCACGCGGCGACGACCTCGCCGAGGACCTGCTCCCGCTCCTCGGGACGGACGGCTCGGACGGCTGGGTCGCCCAGGGCTACGCCGGAGGGCGCATCGAGGCCGACGGCCTGGACTGGCTGGTCCGGGAGCTAGAGCGCTGGCCCGGTGCCCAGTCCGTCCCCCAGCAGGTCGGGCTCCTGCTCGCGGTCACGCGGCCGAACGAGGCGCTCGTGACGATCGTGAACGGCCTGCACCCCGACGTGCAGGCGGCGTTCTGGCTCCGCGTCAACACGATCTTCGTCGACCCCAGCGCCCGGCCCCTCGTGGCGCGTACGCTCATGGAGCATCGCCGCTCCTGGGGCGCGATCGACCTGCTCGTGACCATGCTGCACGCCGTCGGTGGCGCCGTCGAGCCCGACGTGGACCTCGTCGAATCAGCACTGATGAGCGCTGCGACCGGGCCGTCCGACGACTCGCCCCGCGCCTCGTCGCTCTCCTGGGAGGTCGGCGAGCTGCTGGACTACCTGGAGCGCTCCGGCTCGGACATCGAGGTCCGCGCGCGCCTGGAGTTCCTCTATGCCCACCTCCTCCAGCACACGCGACCCGCCCGCGCTCTCAACGAGGCCCTCGCGACCGACCCCGACCTCTTCGCCGAGGTCCTATCCTACATCTACCTCCCCGAGGGCGAGCACCTCGACGAGCAGGTGCCCCCGGAGCGCCAGGCCGTCGCCATGGTGGGGTACACGGTCCTCCGCGAATGGCACACCCCGCCCGGTGTCCGTCGGGACGGGACCGTGGACGCCGACGCCCTCCGGATCTGGGTGACCGAGGCCCGTCGCCTCCTCGCCGACTCCGGGCGAACCGCCGCCGGGGACCTCGCGATCGGCCGGGTGCTGGCGTACGTCCCACCCGACAGCGACGGCCTCTGGCCCGCCGAGGCCGTCCGCGATCTGGTCGAGGATCTCCGCTCACCGGAGGTCGAGGCGGGTCTTCACAACGGCAAGACCCAGAGCAGGGGCATAACCTTCCGGTCTCTGGATGACGGCGGCGCCCAGGAACGCGCGCTGGCCGCGCAGCACGGAGCATGGGCCGACCGCGTCTCCGACCGATGGCCCCGCACTGGAGCCCTCCTGCGCCAGATCGCGGATCACTTCGAGGAGTGGGCGCGCCGGGAGGACGATCAGTCTGAGCGCTTCATGGACGACGGCGCCTGAGCTGCGCAAGGAGCCATCGGCCAGGCCCCGGATCGTCTCCTGACGGCGGAGGAGGCCCCAGCCACCCTCCGCGCTATCCGCGCGGGCGCGATCAGCGCCTCCGTCATCAACTGTCCTCGTCTGGCTCCTCGAAGAGTGGAAGAGGTACCTCCCGAGCAGCAGGTAGATGTTCTAGTGCAGCCCCGCGGAAGTCCTTGACGGGTTCGGGTTGTGGAGGGTGGTCATTGCTGTTACGCGGCCTGCGGGAGGGTTTGAGCGGCAGCCGGCTCTTGGGTGGCGGGGTGCTGGCCGCTGTGGCGGGCGAGGTACCGCGCGTGGTCGGCGCGGGCGTCGTATGTCCACCTCCAGGGCCGGGCGGTCCGGTTGTAGCGGATGGTGAAGACGGTGATCTTCTCGATGAGGTCGGCGCGGGAGGTGAACTCGCCTCGCCGGAGCAGTGCCCGGGTCAGCACGGAAAACCACAGTTCGGCCATGTCCAGCCACGAGGCATGCTTCGGGGTGCAGGTGACGCTGATCCGGGGGTGCGCGGCGATCCAGGCCCGGGTGGCCCCGGAGGTGTGAGACGGCCCGTTGTCCATGACCAGGTGAATCTGCAGGCGCGGATCAATGCACTGGTCCAGGCGGTGCAGGAAGCCGGTGAAGGTGACCGAGTTGTTACTGGTGATCGGCTCGGCGATCACCTGCCCGGTGGCGACGTGCAGCGCGGCGACGATGGAGACGGTGCCGTTGCGGACGTACTCGAACTCCCGGCGGGCCAGGCGGCCGCGCTGTGCCGGCCGCTCGGGGTACTTGCGGTACTTGGCCTGGATCCCGGTCTTCTCATCGATGCAGATCACCACGGTGTCCGGCGGCGGGCGCAGGTAGATGTCGCAGACCGCGGCGGCCTGGGCCCAGAACTGCTCATTGTCGCGGCGGTTCAGCCAGCCCCGGACCTTGTGCGGCCGCAGGTCCAGGTCAGCCAGGATCCGCCCGGCCTGGGAGACCGAGATGCCGGTACCGGCCAGCTCGCCGGCGATCAGGGCGTGCGTCCACACCGAGGTTCCCTCGGGCGGGACCGAGGTGGCAGCCGCCACGATCGCCAGCCGCACGTCCGGCCCGTAGGACTCGGGCCGGCCGCTGCGGGGCCGGTCGCACAGGGCGGGCACGCCGCCGCGGACGAACCGGCGCCGCCAGGTCCGCACCGTGTTCACCGCGCAGCCCAGCTCCGCCGCGATCTGCGCGTTCGGCCGGCCCGCATGCGCCAGCAGCACGATCCTGGCGCGCCGCGCCAGCGCCTGCGGCGAGGACGGCCGCCGCGCGATCGCCTCCAGCTTCGCCTTGCGCCGCGACCCCACGACCACGATGTCCCGGCTGACCGCACGCGCCATGACCACCTCCGGATGATCTACGCTGATCGCCCGAGAATGCCCGGAACAAGACCGGATCTGGTGGCGCCGCGCCGGGTGCAGCGACAATGAACCATGCCCGTACCGCCCCGGCGCCTCAAAGAGCTGATCGAAGGCACCGTCGACCATCACGCCTCCCAGCGCTGGCCCGCGCTGGAGGAAGTCACCATCACCTGGCGCGGTTCCTACGGCTACCTGACCGGCTACCTCAGCGACAACGACGACGACGACACGATCAAGCTCTGCCGCATCCAGTACCTCGGCGATCCCCACGACTGGGCGTTCGCGATCTGGCAGGCCAGCAGCGACGGCTACGCCGACGCCGTCCTGCTGGACGGCAGCTACACCGGTCACCCCAGCCAGGCCCTCGACACCGCCTGCACCCTCTACCTCGCCGACACCAGCGAGCACCCCCGGTAACGCCACGAACCCCTCAAGGACTTCTGCGGAGCTGCACTAGTAGGTAGAGGGAGACGATCACGATCAGGGACGGCGAAGCCGCACGTGAGCAAGCCGGGCCGCCAGCCACAGTACAACCAGCGGTCGATGAAGCGGCTCCTTGAAGCGAACGGGTGGACCGAGACCAGGGGCGGCAAGCACGTCGTGAAGATGGCCAAGCCGGGCCGCCGCCCGATCACGCTTTCCCCACGACAAGGGAGGCGCAGGCTATCCGCCCGGCCTGACGGCGGCGATACTCCGCCAGGCAGGGCTCAAGGGAGATGGCAACGATGAGTGAGGCCCGGGAAACCTATACCGTCCGCGTTCACCGTGAGCCCGGGCACGAGCTGTGGGCCGAAGTTGATGAGCTGCCCGGGTGCTTCGCCTCCGGAGCCGACATGGACGAGCTGCGCGAGGCGCTCTCCGAGGCGGTCAGCCTCTACCTGTCAGAGCCAGGGCATGAAGTGCACGTCGAGCTGTACGACGAGCCAGGCTCGGAATCGGTGACTGAGCAGCGGCTGCTTGCGCGCACCGCCTGACACGGCCGCTCAGCCACGGTCCTCGCACCGCGTCCAGCCGTTCAGGTGCGCACCGCGGCGGACGGCTTCATCTGCACCATCCATGGGTCGGCTGTCTGGCGCGTCATCCATGGGGTTAACCGGCCTCGCGCTGTTCAGGTCCGGCGGACGGGCAGTCCGGGCACGTCAACTCGAACGTGACCCGGGCGGTGTACCGGCACATGATCGCCGATACCGTGACGAGGGCGCCCGCCGCGATGGACCGGGCGCTCGCCGAGGGCGGCGAACCGGCATGACTGGCTCCCAGGATTGGCTACCCCGTCGATGCAGCAGCACGATGACCAGGCAAGACGCTATGACGATGACCTGCGCTTCGCGCATGTCCTCGCAGACAACGCCGACGACATCACCACCAGGCGGTTCCGGGCGCTGGACCTGAAGGTCGAGACCAAGCCCGACCTCACGCCGGTGTCCGATGCCGACCGGGCGGCCGAGGAGTCGCTCCGCAACGTGCTGCGCCGGGGACGTCCGCGCGACGCGGTGCTCGGCGAGGAACTCGGCCGGTCCGGTGCCGGGCCGCGGTGCTGGGTCATCGACCCGATCGACGGGACGAAGAACTACGTGCGCGGCGTACCGGTGTGGGCCACCCTGATCGGGCTGATGGACGGCCCGGACGTCGTGGTCGGGGTGGTGTCCGCGCCCGCGTTGAGCCGCCGCTGGTGGGGCGCCCTCGGCGGCGGCGCCTGGACCGGGCGCAGCCTGACCAAGGCGTCGCCGTGCCGTGTGTCCGGGGTGACCAAGCTGGGCGACGCGTCGCTGTCCTACTCCGGGCTCGGCGGCTGGTCCGAGCGCGGGCTGCTCGACAATTTCCTCGGCCTGACCAGGTCGGTGTGGAGAACGCGCGCGTTCGGGGATTTCTGGTCGCACATGCTGGTCGCGGAGGGCGCCTGCGACGTTTCCGCGGAACCTGAGGTATCGCTGTGGGACCTGGCCGCGCTCCAGATCATCGTCACCGAGGCCGGCGGGCGGTTCACCTCGCTCGAGGGCGCGGCCACGCCGGACGGCGGCAGCGTGGTGTGCACCAACGGTCACCTGCACGACGAGGTGCTGGCCCAGCTGAGTAATTCTCACCGCTGAATAACTCCCATGGTTGAGTGATCGGGGGCTTGCCCTCCGAGGTGAATTAACCGATGCTTGTGGGACGTCACAAATGCACAAGCGTCGGAACCAGGGGTGTTACTCGTGAAGGTACGAGACGGCATGTCCCACCTAGTCCTTACCATCGGGCCAGCGCACACACTGCGGCAGGCAGCACGCATGATGTCGGCGCGCCATATCGGAGCCGCCGTCGTGGTCGATTCCGAGCACGCTGGCATCGGCATCCTGACCGAACGTGACATCCTTGACTCGGTGGCCGCGGGCGAAGATCCGGACGCTGAACTCGCCGCGCAGCACCGCACTGAAGACCTCACCTACGCCTCGCCCGACTGGACCCTGGATGAAGCCGCCGCGGCGATGGTCCGGGGCGGGTTCAGGCACCTCGTCGTGGTCGAAGGCAACGACGTGGCCGGGCTGCTCTCCATGCGCGACATCGTCCGCTGCTGGACGTCCGTCGAGTCGGCCACGGCACCCCAGCCGCAGGCCGTCGCCACGTCGGCCTGACCCCAAAGATCCCAAAGATCCCAAAGATCCCGGCAGGCCCGCTTCGCGTCGGGCGGTCGGCCCGCGCGGTCGCTCCCGGCGGGCCGCTGGTGCGGGCTGGAGGCGTGGGCGACGACCGGGCCCGAGACGTACCTGCGGCTGCTGGCCGAAAGGGAGTTCCGGCGGGTGACGTAACCGCCTGCCGGCCGGGCGGATCGGTCCGGACCATCCAACTCGCCCGGCTCGCGCGGGTGGGCCGATATAAGCGTGTCCACCACGGAGAGCGGGCGGTGGAACATCCACCGGGCCGGCCGCATCCTGATCGCGGCCGGCGCGCTGGACGAGGAGTTCGTGTACCGGATCGGAAACGAGATCGAGGCGGCTCTCACGGTCCGGTCACACTCGTTCCTGGAGCGGCCCGTCATCCGGCTAGAGATGAACCAGCAGAGCCCGGAGCCTGTGACGGCCACGGTCGAACAGAGCCAAGCGGCCCCCGCCGAAAGGCGCTGAACACGGCGAGCGTTCCCCGGGCGACGGAGCGTTCCCGCTACGCCTGGTGCCGCAGCAATCGAAAATAAATAACTTAGATCTCCGTCGGCGTGTCGTCTGCTTCCGGGCAGGGATGGGTGTCTCGTGGGGTTCTGGCCGGAGGGTGTAGTTCCAGTCCCCGTGGAAGCCGTGATAGTCGATCGGCAGGGCGTCGACCTGCTTTTTGGTGTAGGCCAGGCCGGTGGCGTATTCGCTGGTGTCCAGTTCGGCGGTTACGGTCAGCCCGGTGGATGTGGTTGTGGCTGAGATCAGCTCGACGACGGCCTGGTGGCTGGTCAGCGGCCGGCCGCGCCAGTTGCGGGTGATCTGCGCGAACAGCCGGTGCCCGGCCTTGTTCCACTTGGAAGTGCCGGGCGGGTAATGGCACACGGTGACCTGCAGCCCGGTCTCGGCGGCCAGTCTCGCGAGCTCCACCTTCCAGGCCCGGGCCCGGGCGGCGTTGGACCCGCCGGAGTCGGCGCAGATCAGCAGCCGCCGCGCACCGGGGTAACGGGCGGACCCGTCGGCCCGCCACCAGCGGCGCAGCGTCGCCGCGGCGAACGCGGAGGTGTCGTGGTCTGTGCCGGCGCTCACCCACCCGGTGTTCGCGCCCAGGTCGTAGATGCCGTAGGGGATCGCCTTGCCGATCGCGTCGGAGGGGAAGTCGTGGACGTTGACCCGCTCCGGGTGGCCCTTGGGCCGCCACCCGGCGCCGCCGTTGGCGAAGTTGCCGGCCTTCTCCTTCTTCTTGGCGTCCACCGAGACGACCGGCTCCCCGGCGTCTAGGTGCTCGCGCGCCCGGCCGGCGATGTAGCGGAACTGGGCGTCCCGGTCCGGGTGCTGCCTGCCCTCGGCGACCTTGGCGTTCCCCTGGAGGCTGTAACCCTCGGCCTTCAGCAGCCGCGCCACCGTCGGCGCCGGGCACCGGTGCCCGGCCGCGGTCAGCGTGCCCGCCAGGTTCCGGGTCGACAGGCACGTCCAGCGCAGCGGCGACTCCGGATCCCCTCGCGACTCCGGCTCCACCAGCGCCATCAGTGCCTGGTCCAGCCTCGGGTCGGTCTCGGTCAGCGGCTTGCGGCCGCCGCCCGGCGCCCGCGTCCCCGGCTCCGGCGCCCCGGATGCCTCCCGCGCGCCGCGGGCCACCGTGGCCGGGTGAGCGCCCGTCACGCCGGCCACCGCCTTGACTCCGCCGCGGCCCAGCCTGGCCGCCTCCGTCCCCAGAAGGAGCCGCCGCTGCCGCTCATCCAGGTGCGGCCGCAGCGTCTCATACAACCGTGCCACCCGCTCCAGCGCCAGCTCTCCGGCAACCTCGACCGCCATACCACAAAGCGTAGGCCTTCCGGAGTCAAAAAGCTAAGTTATTTTGACGCGAGTGCTTAGGACATGAACCGCGAGCGCACAGAAACCTACCTGCGGCTGCTAGCCGAGGTTTTCCGTCGGTCGGGCCTCCCGGCCCGGGCGCCGGTTCTGCAGCCGCCGGGACCCAGGGCGGCGCGGACCGCTACGTGCCCGTCGGGCGGATGCTCCTGTTCCACGACGAGATGGTCAGCGGCGGGTTCGACCTCATGTCGTTCTCGCACACCGCCTGCGGCGCTCGTTTCACCACCAGCTGGCGGATACGGAACCTGCTGGGCCCGTCGCCCCCCGAGTGGCCTTTTAACCAGTTCATGGCCAGGGACGACCGGGGCCGCCGCTATCGCCTGGACTTCCGGATGGTCGGCCCGCCGGAATCGACCTGCGATCTGAGCCTGCACCCCGAGCCGCCGCGCGACATCCGCTGGCTTGACGTCACCGCGCCGGGCGAGGCGGCCGTCCGCATCAGCCTGGAGCGGGAAGCCCCCGGAACACCGGACGGCGCCGGGCCGCAGGTCAGCGAGACCGGCCTCAGCGCCGGGGAGCATCTGCTCAACCAGATCGCGGAGCGGCTGCTCGCACCGCGGGACCGCTGGCGGGGGCAGGCCCCGGGACCGCTGAGCAACCTCGCCACGGGGCCGGGCGAGACCGTGACGGCCCTGGAGGCCGCCGGGGCCCTGTCGCCGCTCAGCCCGGTGCCCGGCCGGCTCGCCGCGCTGTGCGCGGGGCTGCGCGTCAACGGGCACGGGATCACCGCGCCGCCCGCCCCTGAACTGCCGGAACCCTGGTTCAGCCTGCTCGCGCACTACCAGCGGAGGAAACCCGATACGGTGCCCGCGCACGACGGCTTCGCGGCCGTGACCGCCGCCCTGCCCGAACTGGACGGCATCAGGCTGGTCCTGCTCGGCCTGCACAACGGCACCGGGGGCACCTGGTTGCACGCGCAGGCGGCCGGCTGGCTGCCGGACGTCCAGGACGGGCCGTTCGGCCCGGACGCCTCCTTCCCGCTTTCTGTCTGGATACGCGACAGCGGCGGCCGGTGGCACGCCGCTCCGCCGGCTGACTGGTTCCCCGACAGCGGCGCCCGGTGGCACGCCGCTCCCCCCGGCGACGGCAGCGAGCGCGCGCTCACGCTGCGGCTCGCGCCGCCGCTGGCCCGGTCCACGCCTTGGATCGAGGTGCTGGCCGGCGGCCGGTCGGCTGAGGTCCGCGCCAAACTGCCGCTCCGCTGGGGGTACCCGCCGTGAACGATGGGCCGAACGGACCTTGGTTCACCTGCCTGCCCAGCTGCGAGGCCCGCGTGCCATGCGGCCAAGGCCTGCACACGGTGCGCTGGGAAGCCGGGACGATACGGCTGCCCGACCATCCCGACCCCGAGGCTGAGCTCGTGCTCGCCGCCCTCGGCGGGGAGACGGCCAGGTGCGTCGAGGTGGCCGAGGCGTGGGGGCGGCACGCCGAGGACCTCACCGTGCTGGGGATCGGCCCGCGCAGCCCGGCCGACGAGATCATGGTCGGCTGGGATGACGTCGACGCGGCCGCGCAGGCCGGCCAGCGCGGCGGCCGGTCCTGCCTCGCGACCTCCGCGCCGAGGACGGCCTGCTGGCGGAACAGTACTTCGACGGAATCCGCCGCGCCCGGAGGGCGTCCGCCCAGAGGGTGAAAGGCGGGCGAGAGGCGGGAACCGGGGACCGTTCGGCCCAGGGGGCGAAAGGCGGGCGGCAGGCGGGAACCGGGGACCGTTCGGCCCAGGGGGCGAAAGGCGGGCGGCAGGCGGGAACCGGGATCCGTTCGGCCCAATCTGAAGGCGGGGAAACGGCGGGAAGCTGGCTTGACTGCGGAAGCGGCGCCGACGGGATGCCCCGGCCCGGCCAGGAGCCGGGCGGACTGCCCGCCTGGCAGGCCGAACTGCTGCGGCGGCAGATCGCGCAGGAGGTCATCGCGCACGGCAAGCAGGCCGGGACCGTGCCGGCCGGGCTGCTGCGCTGGGCCGAGGAGATCCTCACCCCGAAGGTCAACTGGCGCGCCCTGCTCGCGGTCGAGCTGCGCCGGGCCGTGGCCGAGGTCTCCGGGGCGGTCGACTACTCCTACCGGCGGCCGTCGCGCCGGTCCGCCGTGGCCGGCCAGGTCGTGCTCCCGGCGTTGCGGCGGCCGGTGCCGGAAGTGGCCGTGGTCTGCGACACCTCGGGCAGCATGACCGCGGACCTGCTCGCGATGGTGCTGGCCGAGGTGGAGGGCCTGCTGCGGGCCCTCGGGCTCGCCCGGCAGGTCCGGGTGCTCGCCTGCGACACCGCGGTCGCCCCCGCCCAGCGGGTCAGCTCCGCCCGCCAGGTTCAGCTGGTCGGCGGCGGCGGGACCAACATGGGCGCGGGCATCGACGCGGCGGCCGCGCTACGGCCCAGGCCGGCCGTCACGGTCGTGCTCACCGCCGGGTACACGCCGTGGCCCCCGGCTCCGCCGAAGGGCATGCGGGTCGTGGTCGGGCTGCTCGGCGCGCAGGCGCCGGACGCGCCGCCGTGGACTCGTTCGGTCCGGGTCGAGCCCGACTGAGCGCGGCTGCGCTGTTTGTCCGGCGCCGGTTTGCCTGGTGGCGGCCGGAGGTGATCTGCTATCGGGCGATGAATACCAGGCCAAGACGGCAGATCATGACGCTGATCGCGATCACGCTCACGTTCGCGTCGGGGGCCATGGACGTGGCCAGCTTCACCACGCTGGGTGGTGTCTTCACCAGCGTCATGACCGGAAACATCGTGCTGTGGGGCCTGGCCGCGGCCCGGGGGTCGCTGTCGCTGGCCAGCCACACCGCCGTCTCCATCGCCGGCTACATCGCCGGCGTGGCGGGGGGCACCTGGATCGCCCACGGCTTCAAAGCGGTCACTGAGGAAAAAGGCGAGGGCGGGACCGGGGTGCTGCCGGCCCATGTCAGCTGGGCGCTGTTCGCGGAGCTCATCCTGCTGTCCGGATTCGCCGCCGGGTGGGAGGCCAGCGGCGCCAGCCCGGCCGGGTGGGCACAGTTCTGCCTGCTGGCGGTGGCGTCGGCCGCCATGGGCGTGCAGAGCTCCGCGGTCAAGGACATGGGGCTGACCGACGTATCGACCACGTTCCTCACCGGGACCCTGACCGGGCTCGTGTCCTCGCTGGTCAGCCCGGGCCAGGACACGCCGCACGGGCTGCGGCGGTTCGGCGTGCTGATCGGGCTCGCGGCCGGCGCCAGCCTGTGCGGCCTGCTGGTGGCGACCGCGGCGGCCGGCGTCCCGGCCCTGCCGCTGGCGGCGCTCGTCACGACCCTCGTCCTGGCCGCCGTGCCCGTGACCCCGCGGTGATGAGGCGCCTTGGCGCCTTAGCGGCGAGCGCGAAATGTCACAGGTTGGTGTCAGCATGTCGCCATGAGACCAGCATTGAAGGCGGGGCTGCTGCCGGTGTGGCGGGACCGCGACACGCTGCAGCTCGGCGTGGATCCGCGCCGGGCGGTCGCGGTCAGCGGGCTGGGCCAGACCGCGGCCGTGATCAGCCTGCTCGACGGGAGCCGTGACCGCGACACGCTGATCGCCACCGCGCAGGCTTACGGCGTCCCGCCTGACGCGGCCGGCCGGGTGCTCGCCCTGCTGGCCGCCGCGGGCGTGCTCGACGACTTCCCGGCCCGGCTGCACGCCTCGCTTCCCGAGCAGCTGCGGGCCCGCCTGGCCCCGGAACTGGCCACCGCGTCGCTGGCCTACGCGGACGGGGACGGCGGGGCCCGCACGCTGGCCCGCAGGCGGGCCGCCTTCGTCCGGGTACACGGGGCGGGCCGGACCGGCGCGTGCGTGGCCAGCTTCCTGGCCGCCTCCGGTGTCGGGCACGTCACCTGCGCCGACCCGGAGCCGGCCGAGCCCGCCGACCTCGCGCCGGCCGGGCTGATCCTGGCCGATATCGGCGAGCCGCGGCAGGCGGGCGCCGCCCGCGCCATCGAGCGAGCCGCGCCCGAGGTCAGGACAGGCGACGACGGCGCGGTCCCGGACCTGGTGATCCTCACCGGGCTGACGCTGCCCGACCTAACCGAACACCTGATGCGCGACCGGGTGCCCCATCTGGCCCTGCGGACCGGGGAGGCGATCGGCGTCGTGGGGCCGCTGGTCCGGCCGGGGAGTTCGGCCTGCCTGCACTGCGTGGACCTGCGCAAGGCCGAGGCTGACCCGCAGTGGCCGAAGATCCTGGCCCAGGCCACCTTCGCCCGGGCCCAGCCGCAGGCCTGCGACACCGTGCTCGCCGCCATGACGGCCACCCTGGCGGCCGCGCAGGCCCTCGCGTACATCGACCGCCCGGGGACGGTCCCGGTGACCGCGGACGGGACGCTGGAAGTGGTCCTGCCCGACTGGCAGTGGCGCCGCCGGACCTGGCCTGCGCACCCCGCCTGCGCCTGCGGCGCATTCGCGGCCTCAAGCCGTACCATCCGCGCCTCACCATGCGGGACAATGTCAGGGTGAACGATGTGCCCAAGAACCCCGTGACCCGGGCCGCGAAGATGGCCCGGTTGCCGATCGGGCTGGCGGGCCGCACGGCCATCGGGGTCGGGAAGCGGATCGGCGGGCGGCCGGCCGAGATCGTCGCGCAGGAAATACAGCAGCGCACGGCCGACCAGATCTTCCGGGTCCTGGGCGAGCTCAAGGGCGGCGCCATGAAGCTGGGCCAGGCGCTGTCGATCTTCGAGGCGGCGCTGCCGCCGGAGATCGCCGGGCCCTACCGGGCCACGCTGACCAAGCTGCAGGAGTCCGCGCCGCCGCTGCCCGCCAGCACCGTGCACCAGGTGCTGGCCAGGGACCTAGGTGAGGACTGGCGGGACAACTTCGCCGAGTTCAACGACACGCCCGCCGCCGCGGCGTCCATCGGCCAGGTACACGAGGCCGTCTGGCGCGACGGCCGGCGGGTCGCGGTGAAGATCCAGTACCCCGGGGCGGGACGCGCGCTGATCGGCGACTTCACCCAGCTGAGCCGGGCCGGGCGGCTGTTCGGCCTGCTGATGCCCGGGCTGGACGTCAAGCCGCTGCTCGACGAGCTGAAAGACCGGGTCACCGAGGAGCTCAACTACGAGCTCGAGGCGATGTCCCAGCAGATGTTCGCCGACGCCTACGCGGGCGACCCAGACATCTACGTGCCCAACGTCGTCCTGGGCACGGAGCAGGTCCTGGTATCCGATTGGATGGACGGCACGCCGCTGTCGAAGATCATCAGCGACGGCAGCAAGGAACAACGCGACCGGGCGGGCATCATGCTCGTGCGCTTCCTGTTCTCCGGGCCCTCCCGGGCCGGCCTGCTGCACGCGGACCCGCACCCGGGAAACTTCCGGCTGCTCGATGACGGCCGGCTCGGCGTGCTCGACTTCGGGGCGGTGGACCGGCTGCCCGGCGGGCTGCCCCCGTTCTTCGGCCGGCTGCTCCGCATCATGCATGACGACAACGCCGACATCGGGGAAGTGGAACGCGAACTGCGCGCGCACGGGTTCCTGCGGCCCGGCATCGACGTGGACCTGGACGCGCTGCACACCTTCCTGGCGCCGCTCGCCGAGCCGTCCAAGGTGGACTCGTTCAAGTTCAGCCGCGAATGGCTGCGCGGGGAGGCTGTGCGGGTCACCGATATGCGCGCGAGCAACATCACGCGCAAGTTCAACCTGCCACCGTCCTATGTGCTCATCCACCGCGTGTCCACAGCCGGCATCGGGGTGCTGTGCCAGCTCGAATGCGAAGGTGAGTTCCGGGCCGAGGTGCTCAAGTGGGTACCGGGTTACTTCGATGCGCCCCCGGCAGGCCCCGGGGATGCGGCGGACGCCGGGGTCCTGGATGACGCCGGGGCCCTGGATGACGCCGGGGCCCTGGGTGACGCTGAGCCCGGCCGGACGGGGCATCGGGCGTGAATGCCTTCGGGGTGGCGATGCTCGCGGCCGACATGACCCGCGCTGGCCGACCTGCTGCACCCGGACGCGACGTTCACCAGCCCGGCGGTCTTCGAGCCTTACCGCGGCCGGGCCGCCGTGCTGTGGGTGCTCACCGTGGCGGCGCGGACCATCGAGGACTTCGCCTATACCGGCGAGACGCACGGGCCGCAGGTCGACGTGCTGCCGACCCGGCCCGCTCATGCCCGGCCGCCGGCTCCGCAGCGGCGGGCAGGTCACCGGCGAGCAGGCCGGCGGCCGCCGCGGCGTCCCCGGCGTTGCCCGGGGTGACCGCGAAGCCCCGATAGTGATGATCCTTGACGTATCTCGACCTGTTGCCAGTCGTGTCGCGAGTGCAGGAACCAGCTCGTATGCTTCACGGGGCACCTGCCGTTCCGGTCTGGTCCAGCGCCGTGTTAGCACCGGTGTGATCAAGCCCGCCGGAGCTTCACCCCTCATCCCCTTGGCCGTGGCCGAGGTGTCAAGGCTCGCGAAGCGACCGCGTAGCGGCTGGGCCTTGTCTCGCAGGACGTGGCCGAGATCATCTCACAGCGAGGAGGGCGAGATACCGCCCGCAGGGCCGGCCTGACCGTGGCGGCTGCTAGCCCAACCTTGCCCATGGCCGCAGCCGTCAGCGTCCGGGTGCTGATGCGTGGCTGCGTCTGCTAGCCAGGATGAGCGGGACAGAGATGATCATGGCTGCGGTGAGGAAGAGGAACGCGGCGGCGGGGGATACGGCGGTCCACAGGATTCCGGCGACGGCGCTGGCGATGAAGTTGGCTCCTGCCTGGGCGGTGGCGAGCAGCCCGAATGCGGAGCCGCGCAGGGTGGCGGGGGCCAGAGCGGCGACGGCGGCTGAGCTGGCGGTTTCGCCGCAGCCGATGCCGAGCCCGGCCAGGATGAACCCGGCCGCGAGCAGCCAGGGCTGGCGGGGTCCGGCGGCGAAGACGCCGTATCCGGCGGCGAAGCAGATCGCCCCGGCGGCCAGGACCCGGAGGGGGCTGGATTTGTCGCCGTGCCGTCCGGCCGGGATGCTGATCACGGTGGCGGCGATGTTGTACAGCACGTACAGGACGAGGGCGAGCTGGGTGGCGGCAGCCTGGCTGCGGCCGGGGCCGAGCAGGCCGGTGGCGCGCAGGATGAGCAGGGTGGCGGCGGCGTTGCCGGTCTCGAAGGCGGTGACGCCGGTCATGAGCCGGCCGAGGTGGCCGCGCAGCACGGGCCGGATGCGGAGGCGGATGGGCTGGCTGGTTCGCTAGCGGGCGGTGGTGGTGTGGCGGATGGCGTAGATGATGGCCAGGGCGGCGAGCAGGCCGGGCATGACGGACAGGCCGATGGCGGCGCGGACGCCGACCAGGGCGACCAGGGCGATGGCCAGCAGCGGCCCGCCACCCCCCGGCTCAGCCACCGCACGCTGGTGGCCTCGCCGGGTTCAGTGTCAGCCGCCATAGCTGCTGACTTTACGGGCCGTGTGAGCCGCCTGGTCAAAGTCAGGCTCTCGTGCAGGACGGCGCGCGTCCGCGAGCGGGAGGGGGCCATTTGTGCCGGGCGGTGATCTGCCGGCGGGAGTTGGCCGAGACGGTGCTGGCATGCTGGTGTGGGGGCGGCTGTGCGTCTGGTCTGGGTGTCTCCTTGCCTGCCACTGTCGGACCGGCGCTCCACCGGACCGGCGCCCAGGTTTGGCCGTTACCTCCCGGCCCGTCGCCAGCCGCCGGGCGGCTTGATGTGCGTGCTGTGCTCAGGCTGGTCATGCCGCCACGGGCCTGTCACCAGGCAGTCCCGCCCCACGATCCAGCCCTCGCCGCTAGAGCGCCGGCGGGTATTACGTGACGGCGCTCTAGCGGCCCTCGAAGGTGGCCTGGCGCGGGCCTTGCTCGAGCAGCGACGTGAGCCCGGCGGGCAGGTCGCGGGTGGCGAAGATCTGGCCGGTCTCCCGCGGGGTCACGGCGTCGGCGGCGGCCACGCCGTGGTCGCGCGCGGTCTGCAGCAGCCGCTTGCCGACCGCGGTGGCCGCGGTCGGGCCGGCGGCCAGCCTGGCCGCGAACGATCGGGCCCGCTCGAGCAGGACCGCCGGGGCCAGGATCCGGTTGACCACGCCCCACTGGTGCAGTTCGGCGGCCGGGTAGATGTCGCCGGTCATCACCAGCTCGGCGGCCCGGGCCACGCCGGCCCGGGCGACCAGCCGCTGCGTCCCGCCCCCGCCCGGGGTGAGGCCCACGGTCGCCTCGACCAGGCCGAACGACGCGTCCTCGGCGGCCCACATCAGGTCGCAGCCCAGGCTCAGCTCGAACCCGATGGTGAGGTTCAGCGCGTGCACGACCGCGATCGTGGGCACCGGCACCCGCTCCAGGGTCTGCACCAGCGCCAGGAAGCGGGCCATCAGGGCCGCGCCCTGCGACGGGCCGAGACCCTGGAACTCGTGCACGTCCACGCCGCCGCAGAACACCTTGCCCTCGGCCCGGAGCAGCACCGCGCGCGCCCAAGGGGGTCCGGGGGGATGGATCCCCCCCAAGGGGGGTCCGGGGGGATGGGTCCCCCCGGTCGCGGGGGGGTCTGGGGGGGTCGTCCCCCCGGGCCAGCAGAGCGCGGTCACCTCGTCGAGGGCGGATTCCAGGTCGGCCGCGAGCTGGCCGTCGAACAGGTTGAGCGGGGGCGCCGAGATCACCAGCTCGGCCACGTCACCGGTGCTGGTCACGTACGCCTTGGCCATGCCCGGCTCCTTTTTTGCTCGCTGAAACCAGTCTCCGCGCCCCGGCGGGGCGGCGCGCAGGTGTTGCGGGCGTGAAACCACGGCCCGTTCGGCCCAATGGTCTTGACCTTGTGACGCACCGGGCAGGGCAGACAGTTTACTTACTCGGCGTCCTCGTACTTGAAGGACAGCCGCAGCTTGGTGCGGAAGACGATCTCGCCGCCGTCCTCGACGTGCAAGTCCTGGTCCACCACCTCGGCGACCCGCAGGTCACGGAGCGACTTGCGCGCGGTGTTCACCGCGGTGACCGCGGCGTCCTCCCAGGACTGACTGCTCGTCCCGATAACGTCGATAACCCGGTATACGCTCATGGCATCCTCCTTGATTCCGAGCCTGGCCGGGAGGTCAGGTCCTCAGGCCGGTCACGTCGCGGGCGATGATCGTCTTCATGATCTCGGACGTGCCGCCGTAGATGGTCTGTACCCGGGCGTCGGCGTAGGCGCGCGCGATCGGGTACTCGGTCATGTAGCCGTAGCCGCCGAACAGCTGCAGGCACCGGTCGAAGACGCGGTGCTGCACCTCGGTCGCCCAGAGCTTGGCCTTGGCCGCGTCGACGGCGGTCAGCGTGCCCGCGTTCAGCGCGAGGACCGCCTTGTCCAGGTAAGCCTCGAGCACGTCAACCTCGGTCACCGCCGTGGCCAGCTCGAACTGGGTGTTCTGGAACGCGGCCAGCGGGCGCCCGAACGCGGTCCGCTGGGTGACGTAGTCGACGGTCCAGTCCAGCGCGGCGCGGACCGACGCCAGCGCCATCATCGCGATGGACAGCCGCTCCCGCGGCAGCCGCTCCATCAGGTGCACGAAGCCGCCGCCCTCGCGGCCGAGCAGGTTGGCCGCGGGCACCCGGACGTCGTCGAAGAACAGCTCGGCCGTGTCCTGGGCGTGCAGGCCGATCTTGTCCAGCTTGCGGCCGCGGGTGAAGCCGGGCATGCCGCGTTCGGCCACCAGCAGGCTGATGCCGTGCGAGCCCGCGCCGGGATCCGTGCGCGCCACCACGATCACCAGGTCGGAGTGGATGCCGTTGGTGATGAACGTCTTGGCGCCGTTGAGGACCCAGCCGTCACCGTCCCTGACCGCCGCGGTGCGGATGCCCTGCAGGTCGCTGCCCGCCCCGGGCTCGGTCATCGCGATCGCGCCGATGTACTCGCCAGTGGCCATCGGCGGCAGCCAGCGGGCCTTCTGCTCCTCGGTGCCCAGGTCGACGATGTAGGGGATGGCGATGTCGTCCTGCAGGCCGAAACCCGAGCTGAGCGAGGCCGCGCACACCCGGGCGAGCTCTTCCATCACCACGCAGCGGTAGCGGTAGTCGTCCGTCCCGGCCCCGCCGAACTCTTCCGGCACACCCAGCCCGATGATGGCCTGCTTGCCCGCCGCGAGCCAGGCCTGGCGGTCGACCGAGCGCTCCTGCTCCCACCGCTGCTGGTTCGGCGTGACCTCGCGTTTGACGTACGCCTGCACGACCTCGCGGAACGCCTCGTGATCCGGCTCGTAAAGGTCCCTGTGCACGCTTATTGCCCTTTCCAGACCGGAGCGCGCTTCTCGGCGAACGCCCTGGCTCCTTCTTGCGCGTCCTGCGAGGTGAACACCGGCTGCATCAGCTTGGCCGCCTCGTCCCACCGTTCGGCGGCCGTCCAGTCGCCGCCACGGTGCGCGATCTCCTTGGTGGCCATGATCGCCAGCGGCCCGTTGGCCGCGATCTTTTCCGCCAGTTCCAGCGCCGCCTCCAGCGCCTTGCCCTCATCCACGACCCGGTTGACCAGGCCGATCTCGGCGGCCCGCCGGGCGTCTACCGGGTCGCCGGTGAGCAGCAGCTCCAGGGCAAGCGCCCGGGGTATCCGCTGCGCCAGCAGCAGCGCCCCTCCGGCGCCGGCCACCAGCGAGCGCTTGACCTCGGGGACGCCGAACCGGGCCGACGCTCCGGCCACGACCAGGTCGCAGGCGAGCAGCAGCTCGAATCCCCCGGCCAGCGCCCAGCCCTCGGCCGCGCCGATCAGCGGCTTGCGCGGCGGGGTCTGCGTGATGCCGCACAGCCCGCGGCCGGGGAAGGAGGGTCTCTCGCCCTTCAGGAACGCCTTGAGGTCCATGCCCGAGGAGAACGTGCCTCCGGCCCCGCTGAGCACCCCCGCCCGCAGTTCGTCGTCCGCGTCAAGCTCATCGACCGCGTCACGGATTCCGGCCGCGACCGCACCGTTCAGGGCATTGCGCGCCTCCGGCCGGTTGATGATGATGACCTGCACCGCGCCACGGCGCTCGACCAGCACTTCGTCGCTCATCGCATCTCCACCTGCTCAGGCTCCCTCGAATAGTAGACCAGCCCGCGTTTCCGGTCGCGCGCGCGGCAGATCCCCGGCTAGTGTCCCGGTCCTGAGATCCGCGCGCAGTAGCGTCCGATGGCGTCGATGATCTGGTCGGCGGTCTTGGTCCACTTGAAGGGCTTGGCGTTGTCGTTCCAGAACTTGATCCACTGTTCGAGCGCGCTGGTCAGCT